>JAABUQ010003897.1_pt1 | contig 26429 bp, 30 predicted proteins | sample 5560001 | NCBI WGS metagenome assembly JAABUQ01 (sample SAMN10711888, study PRJNA513371) | rock metagenome | isolation source: Antarctica rocks | place: Antarctica: Victoria Land, Finger Mt nord | collected 2015-12-18 | reverse complement strand
AGCACCGATCACCTGGCCCCCCGTCCGACAACCCCCCGACCCCCACACCCCCTGACCCCCTGACCCGGACACCCGCCCAGCCGACGCGGGTTGCTCGCCGGGTACGGGCAGCCGGGTGGGGTAGCCGGCCGCGGACGCGGGGCCCCCGCTGCCCGGACCCACGACGGGACCAGCCCGGCCCAGGGGCCGCAAGGGTCCACTCCGCCGCCTCCGGCGCCCCTGCACCCCCCGACCCGGGCCGGTCAGAACCCCGCCACGCCCGAACAACGGAGACCCCCCATCACCCCGCATGCGGCCAACCACCAGGTCACCACCGGCCCCCACGGGCCGGCCCCACACACCGCAGGGGCTCCGCCCCCACACCCCCGGCCCTCACTGCCAGAGATCCCCCGCAGAACCACCGATCCCCTCGTGGACAGCGTCGGCGCTGGTCACAGGGCCGGCCCAAGGTTCGCACGGTCGACACACGTGTTCCTTGTGTTGTCTGCAATGCCGGTAACACCTACGATAGAGGTATCACCGGGGGAACCGCCCTCGGGTACCGAGGGAGCACCGCATGAGCAACATCACCCCGACCCTGCAGTCGGTGGAGCAGGTCGACCCGCGCACGTTGCTGGTCGACGTCAATGTCCGCGCGGACGCCCGGGTCGACGCGGCGCTGGTCGACTCGATCCGTGACCTGGGCGTCCTGCAGCCGATCGTGGGTGTCCGTACCGCCGAGGGGACCGTCCGAGTCCGGTATGGGCACCGCCGGACCCTGGCCGCGGTCGAGGCCGGCCTGCGGACGGTCCCGGTCCTGGTCGTCGGTGACGAGGCGACCACCGACGCGGACCACGTCGACCGGCTCGTCGGGCAGTGGAGCGAGAACGAGCACCGGGTCGGGCTCAGCGTCACCGAAAAGGCGGCGGCGACCGCCCAGCTCGCCGCGTTCGGCCTCTCCCCCGCGCAGATCGCCCGACGTACTAGGACCGCCCGGGCCGACGTGACCGCCGCGCTGGTGGTCGCCGGGTCCCCCGCTACGGCGCCGTTGATCGACGCGCACCACCTCGATCTTCCGCAGGCCGCTGTCGTCGCGGAGTTCGCGGATGACCCGGCCGCCGTGGACTCCCTGGTCCGGGCCGTGGGAACCGGGCAGTTCCCGCACGTCGCGCAGCGGCTCCGCGACGCCCGGGCCGACGCCAAGGACCGGGCCGACACCACCGACCGGCTCACCGCGGCTGGTTTTCGTGTCGTCGACCGGCCCAACTGGGGCGATCCCGCGACCCGGCTGGATTCCTGACCGACGACCAGGGGCAGGTGCTCACCGAGCAGGCCCACGCCGGGTGCCCTGGCCGCGCCGCGTACGTGGAGAGGACCTGGGTCACGGTGGCCGAGGGACCGGAGCCCGGGCCGGTGCCGGACACCATCGCCGCCGGGTCCGCCGAGGACTGGGCGTGCGAGTGCGGCAAAACCCCCATCCAGGACGGCTTTTACCCGCTCGCCGAGGACGGGGTGACCGCGCTGGAGACCGCTGACGACGGCCCGTGGGACGGGGTGTCGCACGTGTGCCCCGTCTGCGGGATCGTCGTCGACGCCGGCACCTACAACCCTGAGACGGGCGCGGTGACCGTGACCGGGCGGGTCACCGGCCTGGTCCTCGACGGCGAGACCGTTCCGGTCGGCCCGACCCGGCAGGTCCGCCGGTACGGCGGGGTGCAGGTGTGCACCGACCCCGACGTCAACGGTCACCGCTCCCGCTACCCCCGGCACGAGTCGACCGCGGCCCGGCCCAGGGTCGCGGAGATGGCGGAGGACCAGCGCAAGCAGGCCCGAGCCGCCCGCCGGGACATGATCGACTCCAACAAGGCGTGGGCGGCCGCTGAGCCGGTGCGCCGGGAGTTCCTGGCAACCCTGCTCACCCGCAAGACCCCGCCCAAGGGCACCGGACAGTTCCTCGCCGGTGTGCTGGCCCGCGACCCGGGCGTCGTCGCCGCGATCGGCGGAAACGCGCTCGCCGCCTCCCTCGTCGGAGCGGACACCGGCAGCGGGAAGGTCCGCTACGGGCGCAGCGCCGGGCTCGCCGCCGCGATCAGCACCGCCTCCGAGGGCCGCGCGCTGGTGCTCGCGCTCGCGGTGGTGCTCGCCAGCTGCGAGGACACCATCAACCCGAACGCGTGGCGCCACCTCAACCCCACCAGCGCCGCCTACCTGGGCTTCCTTGCAGCGCACGGCTACCCGCTCAGCCACGTCGAGCGCCGCGCCACCGGCCAGGGCCCCCTCGACTCGGCCGAGTCCCCCGCACCCGACTGCCCCACCGGCGCGGACAACCAGCCCGAGAGCGATCAGCCCGCGGCGTGAGCGCACGGGAGGGGGCACCGGTCCGGGCGCCCCTCCCCCACCCGACCGGCCAGCGATCGACCTCAGCCATCAACATGTGACAGCTGCAACACCGGTAACACAGGGGACACCGCCAATACACCCATCACACGCTTGCATCTAATGCAGGTAACACGGATGATGGAAGTAACAGGCGGGGCGGCCGCCGCCGAGACCATGGGGAGCTGTTATGAACCCACTGCCCGAGGACCTGACCTGTGACGCGTGCGGCGCGCGGCCGCGGGAGCGGTGCCGCCCGGACTGCATCGGTAAGGCCGCGTGGATCGACCACATGGACGCCGCCATCCGCGGTGACAAGCCCGGGACCCCGGCGGGGGACCCGGTCGGCGACCGGGAGGTCGACGGGCCCGGTGCGCTGTGGGACCAGGCCGCGATGGTCAGCGTCTACACCCGCACGGACGCCCTCAACGACGGCACCCTGGTCGCGGCGCCGGGGGAGCTCGCCCGGGAAGCGGGGTTCCGGGTGCACGTCGCGTTCACCGCGGCAGCGTGGGCGGACTGCGTGGCCTGGTCCGAGCAGATCGACGCGCAGAAGCCCTACGCCACCGGACAGGACGAAACCGGGCGGCTCTGGGACGTCCTCACGGTGGCCCGTCACGCGGCCGCGCACGCGCGCGGGGCGAACCGGGTCAGCTTCACCGTTCTGCGGGTCCCGGCCACCGGCAGGGGACTCCGACCCCACGGGGCGCGGCTCGTCCTGCACATCGGCCCGGGCGACGACCACGAGCCGGTCGCCACGATCACCTCGCCCGGGGAGGACTAGACCCCCCGCGCCTGCCGCCCCGGCATCCGGCGGCAGGCGTGACCCGGCCGCCGGCGCCGGCCGGACGTCCCCAGTTCGGCACCGCCGTACGACGCGGCCAGCCACCGGGGGAGCGGCACATCACCCGTCTCACTAGCAACCTGGTAACCCCTGCGATCCCTGCAACCCCTCTAACACCAGCAACGGTAGGCTGCTGGGTATCTGCCGCCGGCGCCCGAAGGAGTCCCCGTGGTCCGCACGATCGCCGTCGTCAACCAGAAGGGCGGCGTGGGGAAGACCACGACCGCCGTGTCCGTCGCCGCCTGCGCAGCCGAGACCGGCCACCGGGTACTGCTCGTGGACCTGGACCCCCAGGCCAACGCCACCAAGTGGCTCGGCGCCGCCGACACCGGCGGCGGGACCATCGCCGACCTGTTCAACGGAGACCGCACCGCCGCGCAGATCACCACCAGCAGCGTCGTCGATGGCGTCCATGTTTTACCGTCCGCGGTCCGGCTCGTCGCCGCCGAACGGGTCCTAGGCAGTGAACCCGGCGCCGAAACCGTCCTCCGTGACGCCGTCGCCGGGGCCGCCGACGACTACGACCTGATCCTGTTCGACTGCCCCCCGACCCTGGGACTGCTCTCCGTCAGCGCCCTGGTCGCCGCCCGCGAGGTGCTGATCCCCGTCGGCATGGGCCCCCTGGAGATCGACGGTGTCGCGGACCTGATCCGCTCCGTGGAGCTGGTCACCCGGCGGCTCAACGCCGACCTCGTGATCACCGCTGTCCTGCCCTGCATGCACGTCCCCCGGCAGAACCTCTCCCGGGACGTCGTGGCCGCGCTGACCGCCCGGTTCGGCGACGCCGTACTCCCCCCGATCCGCTCCTCGGTGCGGATCGCGGAAGCCCCCTCCGCGCACCAACCCATCACCGCCTACGCCCCGCACGAGCCGGTCACCGAGGACTACCGCGCAGCCACCCGCGCCCTGCTCGCCCTGGGAGACCCCGATGCCCGCTAAGCGCCGCGGCCTGTCCAGCAACGGCCTCGACGGCCTCGACGTCGTCATCCCCGACCGGACCACCTCGGCCGAACGCGGGACCGGCACCAGCCAGGACACCCGGCCGACGGCACCACCGCCGGCGAAAGGGAACGCTCCAGGCACCCCGCGCGCACCGTCACCGGTAGGGGAACCCCGGGCAGAGCGGGACAGCACCGGCACGACCGGCACGACCGGGACCGAGCAGACCCGGACAGACCAGGACACCGCCGGACGGACCGCGGGAGAACCGGCCGAGGCCGCGGCGACCCCGGTGGCGCCGACCAAGCCGATCAAGTTCAGCAGCTACCTCGACCCCGAGATCGCCGACCGGCTCCGCAACGCCCTGTTCTTCCTCGGCGGGGACTGGACCACCGGGGCCCTGCTCGAGCAGGCCCTGGCCCGTGAACTGGACCGGCTCGCCGACGACTACAACGACGGCCACCCGTTCCCCCCGCGCAGCAGCACCCGGCTGCGTCCCGGGTCCCGCATCCGCCGGGACTAACCGCCGGCGATGGCCTACTCCGGCACCACCCCGGAGATCCACGAGCTGCTCGAACACGTCACCGCCGCCGGCTACACCGTGCAGCTCGCCCCCGGGTCGAACCACTGGCGCATCACCGCCGCCGACGGCACGTTCCGCTGCACCCTCCCGCTCATCCCCTCGACCAGGTGGGCCGGGGACTACGCCCGCGCGGCCCTGCGCCGCGCCGGGATCCCGCTCCCACCCGGAAAGCACCACCGACCCAAGAACCAGCGCACCCAGCCCACCGACCCCACCGCCCCCGCCTCGTGACCGCCCCGCACCGGCCCAGCGCCGCGGAGCGGGCCACCGGGCGGAACCGCCCACCCCTGGCGCCACCGACCTTGACCCGGACGGGGATGAACCCATGACCGACCAGCTCCCCGCCCCGACCAGCACCGCCGTCGACACCGCCCGGCTCCGCGCCGCTCTGGACGCGGCCGCCGGCTGGTACCGGGCGCGGTTGCTGGTCGACCGGCCCCCGGCGGCGGTCGGGCTGCTGCGGGACCGGGGCCTGGCGGACCTGGCGGTGGACACCCCGGCGGGGCTGCGGTGGCGGGTCGGGCACGCCCCCGGCAGCCCCGGGCGGGCCGGGCTCGTCGGGTACCTGCGCGGTCGGGGGTTCACCGAGGAGGAGATGGTCGCCGCCGGCCTCGCCACCCCCGCCCGCCCGGACAGCGGGGCTGGCGGGGCGGGACGCGGGCGGTGGGGGAGTGGTGTCGTGGATGTGTTGCGGCACCGGTTGATGGTGCCGCTGGTCGAGCCAGGCGGGGTGGTCGGGTTCACCGCCCGCCGCCTCGTCGACGGCGGGTCGACGGCCCCGAAGTGGGTGAACACCGCGACCACCGCCCTGCACCGGAAGAGCGAGCACCTGATCGGCCTGGCACAGCAGGCCGAGCGGATCGCGGCCGGTCGGGGGCGGGTGGTACTCGTCGAGGGGGCGGTCGACGCGATCGCGGTCGACCTGGCCGGAGACATCGGTCTCGCGGCCGGCGGGACCCGGCTCACCGAGGCTCACGCCGTCCTGCTGCGGGCCGCTGCGGCCGCCACGGGCGGGCGGCTGCTGGTGGCCTACGACGGCGACCAGGCCGGCCGGGAGGCGACCATGCGCGCGGCCGGGCTGCTCGCCGGGGTCGACGTGCACGCGGTGCGCCTGCCCGACGGGCAGGACCCGGCCGCCGTGCTCGGCGCCGCCGGCCCGCGGGGGCTGCGCCGCGCACTGCCCGGGCCGGCCGGGCCGGCCGGGCCGGCGCAGGTGACCGGTTGCGGGTCAGCTCCCGACTCATCGTCGACGCCGACCGGCCCAGGACCACGGCGATGCCCGCATGACTCATCCCCGACAGCCGCAGATCGGCCAGCCGCAACCGCTCCTCAAGGCTCAGATAGCGCCCCGACACCACCCGGGGTGGCCGCGGGATCCGCCCACCCGCCGCACGCCGCCACCGGTACCCCTGCCTCCTGTCCACCCCGGCAGCCTCACCGGCCGCCGTGTGCGTCGACCCACCCCGGATCAACACCCCCAACCGGGCCTGACCAGCAAGCCGTTCCACTCCAGACCGCACGCAACACCTCTCAGCAGGGGCGTTGCGACGACTACCTGAACCCAAGGGGCCTTGTCTGGGACGGTGGGCGGCTCATGGCGTACACGAGGGAGACGTCGCCGTCAGCGGGCGCCTGGCAGCGGCCGCCTTACCGTTTGTAGCCGTGGCGATCAGGACGAAACGTGAGCTGTTCGGTGAAGTCGAAGTCCGCAGCGCAGTCGTCCAGCGGGGGGAGTGGTCCCTGGAGCAGGCCATCGGGCTGCTCGGTCAGGGGTACAGCGTGGACCGGGTCGCAGCGCTGACCGGGTACGACCGGCGGTGGCTGGCCGCCCAGGATGGACGCGACCCGGGACCGTGATCCGTCTCGTCAGTGCCGATAGATCTCAGTAGACGGTCAGGTCGCGGGCTGCTTCGAAGTGGGTCCGGTTCAGGCGGGTATTCCAGGTGCGGGTCGCGTTGCCGCGCAGGGCACGATCAACTCGCGTGACTGGGTCGTACCAGGAAACCGTCTCCATCTTCGCCTGGTCGATGAGCAGGACTTCGTCGAGCACCGGAGCCAGATCCGAGTCGGACGAGGCCATGATGATCAAGTCGGTCGCCGGATCGCGAGCCTCTCGGACAGCGGCCAGAGCGCACAGGACGTCGACGCCCTTCTCGCGCTTACCGGTCACGATGCGGCTCCCGTCGGGCAAGGTAGCCGGCCGGCCGGTCGCGTCGCGTTGGTAGTCGTACTTCAGTGGGCGCAGGGTCACCTTCACCCGGCGGTCTCGTTCCCAGTGCGCCTTCTGGCTCTGGCTGCGCGCGTAGTCCTGCGCGTCATGCTCGGGAGAGGGTTCGCCTCGGTACACAAAAACCCTGCGCAGCACAGCGGCGGGGTAGCCGGGGCGCTGGCGCTGGTTGCGCTCCTGCAGCAACTGGGCGGCGTAGAAGCCCGGATCGACGAGCGTCTCGTGCTTGGGCGACAGGCCGCCGAAGACGGCGTGCCCCACCAGGTGGACGTTCTGGTAGTCGACCACCACGGTTGTCCGCAGGTCAGTGGACAGCTGGACCCCCCGGGACGAAAAAACCCCACCAGTCCCGGAGGACGGCGGGGAGTTATCTGGACAGCATGCAACCCGCTGGGGCCGTTGGCAAACCGACGAGCAGCCTCGGGGGCGCGGCCTTCACCCGGGCGGTGCAGCTGGCCGCCGGCGGCCAGCTCGTGCAGGTCGTCGGACCCGAAGGGTCCGGCAGTGCTCAGGTGTACCTCGTGTCCGTCTGCGTCCACCATCGGAAGTGAACGACGACCGCGGTTGACCTGCGTCGATGCCACCCAGCGCCGCCGCTGCGGTGGTACGGACGCCAGCCAGGGAGGGCTGTCGACGGCGGGTTGAGCTCGCCGTCGTCGGCCCCATCGACGCGGTGGCTTGTCGGGACGAGTCGGGCCTGTCCGGCTTGGAGCTGCCGCAGCCGGTGAGCCCACCTTGAACGGCGGGTTGTCGGTGAGTTGTCGGTGCGGCCATGCTCACGTAGATTACGATACAGATCGTAATCTACGGGGGTGGCTGGATGGACGGCGTGGTGCTGGGTGGGCTGACGGTGTCAGCTCAGGGTCTGGGCTGTATGGGTATGAGTGAGTACTACGGCCCGGGAGACTGGGACCGGGCGACCGCGACGATCCACCGCGCGCTGGACTTGGGGGTGCAGCTGTTCGACACCGCCGACATCTACGGCTCCGGCCACAACGAGGTGCTGCTCGGACGGGCCCTCGGTGACCGCAGAGCTCAGGCGGTGGTGGCGACCAAGGTCGGCATCGATCGCAGCGCGGGCGACGACAGGCGCTGGGTGCGCGGGGAACCGGGCTACCTGCGCCGCAGCTGCGACGCGTCGCTGCTCCGGTTGGGCATCGACCGCATCGACCTGTACTACCTGCACCGCCCACCCCAGGATGTGCCCCTGGAGGAGGCGGTCGCGGTGATGGCGGAACTGGTGGCGGCCGGAAAGGTGGGCCACCTCGGGTTGTGTGAGGTCAGCGCCGACCAGCTGCGCCGCGCGCACACCGTCCATCCCATTGCCGTGGTCCAAAGCGAGTACTCCGTGTGGGCCCGCGACGTGGAGGCCGTCACCCCCACCATGGCCGCACTCGGTGTGGGCCTGGTCGCGTTCTCCCCGCTGGGACGGGGGTTCCTGACCGCCCGACTGGACCCCACGACGCTGGGCACCGCTGACAGTCGCCGCGGCCACCCCCGTTTTCAGGGCGCCAACGCCGTCGCCAACCAGCAGCTGGTCGGCGTCGTCGAGGCCGCCGCCGGCCGCCTGGGCTGCACCCCGGCCCAGGTCGCGCTGGCGTGGGTGCAGTCCCGCGGTCCCAGCCTCGGCGTGGCGGTCGTGGCGATCCCGGGAACGAGCCACCCCGACCGGGTGGCGGAGAACCTCGGAGGCCTCGGGGTCGTCCTCGACGCGCAGGCGGTGGCCGACCTGGACACCCTCGCCGGCCGGGTCAGCGGCCAGCGCACCGGAACGATGCAAGCCTTCGGTGCACCGGTGGCGGACCCGGCCGCAGACCCGGGAGCAACCGACCCGGCCCCCGGTACGAGGTGAGCACAGCACCCGCCGGCGCTGAGGGCAGCCTGGGCACCCCGATGGCCTTCGCCCCTCCGGGCGGGGCCGGTCGCCCGCCGGGGCGACCGCGGAAACCGGAACTGCAGGCCGCGGTCCTGGACGCGGCCGCGGCGCTGCTCACCGAAGGAGGGGTGGCCGCGTGCAGCATCGACGCGGTCAGCCGCCGCAGCGGGATCGGGAAGCCGGCGATCTACCGCCGCTGGCCGCACCGCACCGCCCTGGCGATCGAGGCGTTCGCCCGGCACCTGGCACGCGGCGCGCCGCTGCTCGACACCGGTCACGCCGAGGAGGACCTCACCGAGGCCTTCGTGCGCCTGGCTGACCTCTACCGGGGGCCCGACGGTGCCGTGTTCGCCCAGCTGCTGGCCGCGGCGGTCCTCGAACCGGGCGCCGCGGTCCTGCTCCGCGAGCGTTTCTTCACCCCCCGCCGCGACCATCTCCGCATCCTCTGGGAGCACGGCGTGCGCGCCGGCCAGCTCAACAGCGACGTCGATCCCGCCGACGCCATCGACGCCCTCTTCGGCGGCGGGGTCCTGCGGCTGCTCACCGGCGGCGGCGCCCTGGACCCCGCCGCTGCCCGCCGCCTCGCGCGCACCGTCCTGCACGGCCTCACCGCCCGCTGAACCCCGACCCCATCTCGCCTTCCGTCCCATTCGACACCGTCAGGAGATCCTCTTGCTCCCGGTCATCGACACCCCGACAACGTCCACCGCCGAGGCCGTGACGCTGGTCGCGTCGCATTCGTTCGGTTTCTCCAGCCGCGAATGGATCGAGGTGGCCGGTCTGCTCAGCGACTCCTACCGCACCGTCGCCGTCGACGCCCCCGGTTTCGGGCGGGCCGCCGACATCGGCGGCTACTCGATGGAGGAGATGGCCACCGCGTTCGCGCAGACCGTCAACGAGCTGCACCTCACCCGCTACGTCCTCGTCGGGCATTCCATGACCGGCAAGGTGATGGCCATCCTCGCCAGCCGCGCCGGCGCCCGGCTCGGGTTGGCGCAGCCACCGGAGAAGCTGGTCCTGCTCACCCCGACCCCGTTGGGACGTGAGGTCGGCGGGGAAGACCTGCGCCAGTTCCTGCTCGCCCAGACCAAGACCCAGGCCGACGCCGACCGTTTCGTCGCCGACCGCAGCTTCCGCCCGCTGCCGCCGCACGTGCACGCCCGGGCGGCGGAGGACTACCTGCTCGCCAACCGCGCCGCCTGGGAGGCCTGGCTGAACAAGGGGGTGTATGAGGACTGGATCACCCGGTCCGCGCCGGTCACCCTGCCCACCCTGGTCATCGCCGCCGAACACGACCCGGTCTGGGGTCTGCCGGTGCAGCAGCAGCTGACCATGCCGCACCTGGCCGACGCGACGATCACCACCATCGACTCCGGGCACCTGGTCCCCATGGAGGCCCCCGATGAGCTCGCCGCCCTCCTGCGCGACTTCGTCGGACCATGACCGGAACCGGACAGCAACATCCCGGGGTTCCCGTCGACTCCCGGCGGCGGTGGGGTGGCCGGTTGGCGCACCTGGCCCCGGCGGACCTCAACCCCGACCAGCGGGTGCTGTATGACTACCTGCAGGCCGGGCCGCTGCCATGGGCTAAGCAGTCGGGATTCACGGCCCAGGACGACGCGGGTCGCTTGATCGGGCCGTTCAACGCCTTCCTCCACAGCCCGCGGATCAGCCGCGCCTACAACGACCTCCTCGGGGTGGAGCGGGCACAGACCGAGCTGTCGGCGCCGACACGGGAGATCGTCATCCTCACCGTCGGCGTCGAATGGAAAGCCGACTACGAGATCTACGCCCACGTGGCTGTCGCCCGGTCCGTCGGCGTCAGCGACGCCGTCATCACCGCGCTGCTCGAATCCCGCACCACCGAGGACTTCACCGCAGAGCAGGCCGCCGCGCACGCCTTCACCCAGCAGCTGGTCCGGACCAGGGAAGTCGACGACCCCACCTACGCCCGCGCCGAATCGGTGTTCGGCACCGAGGGCGTCATCGACCTGGTGCACCTCATCGGTCTCTACCTCACGACCTGCGCCCTGCTCAACGCGTTCACCATCCCCGCGCCACCAGCCAGCCAGGAACAGCGGTGAACCGCCACGTCGCGCTGAACCGCCCGTACACACGCCCAACTCTCCGACAAATCTGGCCGCTCACCCCCCGCAGCGGGACGCCGGTCGGCCGCACCCAAGCCGGACCGGGACCCGACTGGATCGACATCTGTGCTGAGGTGATCATCGCCTCGGAGCAAACCCCCCGATCCCGACTGCGGAGCCGCCGGGTTCCGACGTCGTGCTGTGGAGTTGACCCGTACGAGGGAGAAAAGCCGGTGGCTGAGGTCGCCCCGACTGTTCGGATGCATCGTCGGTGCCGACCCGATGGTCGCGTCACGAGGCGGCTCACCCAGTGGGTGAGCCACTGCTCACCGAATTCGAGAGGAGAACACGCATGCAGGTGACCGACCAGACCGAGGAGCCGAGTCGGGTGCTGCGCCCGCTCGGTGCCTTCGAGCAGGTGTTCCACCTCTACATCCAGCACAACCCGACCCACTTCTGCATCCCGATCCGGGTCGCCGGACCCGCCGACGCGGTGAGCGCGGAGCAACTGGCCTCGGCGCTCACCGGACTGCAGACCGTGCATCCGCAGCTCGCCGCCGCCATCGTCGGCGGTGCGGCCGAAGACGGGCGGTCCCGGACCGCAGAGTTCCACCGATCCGAGGCGTCGGCGCCATTGGCGGTCGTCCCAGCGGGCACCCGCTGGGAAGACGTGATCGCCGACGAGCAGACCCGGCGATTCGACGCCGAGCACGGCCCGCTGTGGCGCGCAACACTCATCCCAGATGACACCGCTGCGGGACCGGCCGGGCAGACCGCGGGAATCGTGCTCACCTTCGACCACCGCAGTACCGACGGCGTGGGCGGGATCCGGGCGGTCCTCGACCTGGTCCGGTTGCTCGACGGGCAGCACCTCGACCCCGAACCGGTGCCAGCCGCGCAGGAAGAGCTGCTCCGCAAGCGTGCTACAGGGCCGCTTGGTGCGCCGCCTCCACGGCCCGGTGACCCGCGGCTGACCGCACCCGGCGCGCTCCGCCCGTTCGACGCCGTGCGGCCGGAGGTGACGAGCCGCAGCCTCGATCAGCGGGCAACCGCCGCGCTCATCGCCGCGACCCGAGCGCACGGCACCAGTGTGCAGGGCGCGCTCTGCGCGGCCGCGAGTCAGGTGCTCGCGGAGGCGGGCCGGGACTACATCCGCATCAACACCCCCATCGATCTGCGCCGTAACCTGGGGCTTCCCGACGCGGTCGCCCTGCGGCTCATGCCGTCCCTGGCGGGCCGGCCCGCCGAGGAGACGACCGACTTCTGGGCGCTCGCCCGAGCGGTGGCCGACGACCTCCTGCCCCTGCGTTCCCTGCAGGGGGTCCTCGCCGTGTCCGGCGCGGTCGAGTCGACCGTTCCGGCGGACGCCGACGGCGCGGATGCGTGGATGCTCGCGGTGAGCAGCCTCGACATGGTGCTGACCAATCTCGGCGTCGTCGAGGCGCCCGCGACCAGCACGGTGCGTCTGGTCGACATCGGCGGGCTCGGGATGAGTATCCGGATGGCGGGCGAACAGATCCTCGGAGCCGTCACGTTCGGGGGCTCGCTGCGCATGCTGAACGTCGCCCATGACCCCGTGCCCGGCCTCCTCGACCTGATAGCCGCCATCCTTCTCAACGCGAGTGCCTGACTCCGGACGCACCTTGCAGTCATAGGGTCGGTGCACCGCTGGCAGAATGAGCGAGCGGATGCGTCGGGTCGGGTTGGCTGAAAGGGGTGCTGTGATGCGCGGGGTCGAGCTCCGGGTGGAGGAGCGGGAAATTATTTCCCGGGAGTTGGCTGGTGGTTCGTCGTTGCGGTGGATCGGGTCGGTATCGGGCCGGGACCATTCGGTGATCATCCGGGAGGTGACTCGTAATGGTGGCCGTGGGGCGTATCGGGCGGTGCCGGCGCAGGACCGGGCCGGGATGTGTCGACGGCGGCCGAAACTGCGCCGGCTCGCCGAGGACCGACGGTTGCACGACGCGGTGCGGGACGGTCTGGCCCAGCGATGGTCTCCCCGGCAGGTCAGTCGCCGGCTGCGGTTGGCTTTCACCGACGATCACGCTATGCGGGTGTCGCACGAGACGATCTACCAGACCTTGTACCTGCAGGCCCGAGGTGAGCTGCGGACCCAGCTGTCGTTGGCGTTGCGGCGCGGGCGGACGCGTCGGGTGAACCGGTCCCGCGCGGGGTTGAGCAGGGGGGACATCGTCGGGATGGTCAACATCAGCGAGCGGCCGGTCCAGGCGGCGGACCGGGCGGTCCCCGGGTTCTGGGAGGGCGACCTCATCATCGGCAAGGGCGGGCGCAGCCAGATCGCGACCCTGGTCGAGCGGAAGACCCGGTACGTGTTGCTCGTCCGGGTGCCCTATGACCGGACCGCGGACCGGGTCGCGATCGTCCTGGCGCAGAAGATGACCACGCTGCCTGCGTTCTTGCGCAACAGCATCACCTGGGACCAGGGCAAGGAGCTCGCCGCGCACGCCAGGTTCACCGTCGCGACCGATATCCCCGTCTACTTCTGCGACCCGCACTCGCCGTGGCAGCGGGGCACCAACGAGAACACCAACGGGCTGCTGCGTCAGTACTTCCCCAAGGGCACAGACCTCTCCGTCCACTCTCAGGCCGACCTCGACGCCGTCGCCGACCAGCTCAACGGCCGGCCTCGCGAGACCCTGAACTGGCGCACCCCGACCGAGGCCCTCCACGAACTCCTGATCACGGCTACTGGTGCACTCACTACTTGACAGCGCCCCGCATGATTTATCCTTACTGACCGGAATGGGGCTTCGGACGTCCACGGTGGAGGATAACCGTTCGGTGGTCACGGAACGGGTCGGGGGATCGCGCTGACTGGGGCAGAGTCCGGACACGGCTTGCCCGCCCGCTTGCGCGCGGCCTGACGACCCACCGCGTCCCGGGCCGGGTGGATGACCTCAAGCGGACCGGGCTCACCCTCGATACGCTGCGCTATCACAGGGGGAAGGTCTGGTCGTTCCGATCACGCGCCGGTCCGGGCAGCGCCTCTACGCCGACGACGTCGCCTGATGGCTTGGTCACCTGCCTGCGAAAGCCTGCCTGGGGATCGCGGACCCTGCGCCGGTTCACCGGTCTGCTCCGCACCTGGTTCAGGACGTCACCGGCCAGGCGCACGATGTGGAAAAGATCCATCAACGCCACCGCGTCGGGCAGCTCCTCGGTGGCAGCGGTCTTGAAGCCGGTGGAGCCGTCCATCGCGACGACCCGCGGAGCGGGTCCGCGCGTTGGTCGCCGACGGCGCGACCGTGCGGGCCGCTGCAGTTGAAGTGAGGGTGAATCAGACGAGCGCCTACCGGTGTGTGCGGTAACCCCAGATCGGTTAGAAGCCCTGTGCGTCGGGCCGGCCGCTGACCGGGTTGCCGCCGGTGGGGATCAGTCGTTGCCGTGTCCCCGGGCCGTCCCGGATCAGGTCGAGGAGGTCGCGGGCGGTCCGGGGGACCCGGGTCGTGGCCGCCCGGCGCTCGTCTTGGCCGGTGTCCCGGTGCCCGAGGGAGACCTGCATGGAGTAGGCGAGCCAGTTGGCCGTGGACCCGACTGCCCGGGCGAGCGCGACCGGCCCGGTGGGCCCGGGCCGCCCGCCGGCGGCGAGGTAGGCGGGTAGCAGCCCGGGTGCGTCGAAGCTGACGGCTGCGCTCACGGCCTCGAACCAACCGACGTCGGGCCCGGCGTACCCGAAGTCGCAGAGGACCGGCCCGTTCGGGGTGTGCAGGACGCTGGGTGGGTTCACGTCGCGGTGTGTCAGGCACCACGGCAGTGACCGGTTGCCCAGCCCGTCCCGGACGGTGTCGGTCAGCGCGGGTAGGACGGTGAGCAGCTGGTCCCCGACGCGCCCGTCCAGGGCAGCCCCAGCCGGTGGGCCTGCTCCACCCAGTCGGTCCAGTCGGTGACGGGGTGCACGCGGTAGGCGTGCCGGCGGGCGTCGGCGTCGTCCCGGCCGGCGGGGAGCAGGGTGTGCAGGGTGGCCAGGGTCTGCCCGAGCCACCGGTGCAGCGCGGTGTCGTCTGTGCGTGCGACGCCGGGTAGGACGTCCACCCAGCGGTGGACCTCGACGAGGTGGCCGTGCAGCTCGGCGCACAGCCCCGGTCCGGGCCGGCGGGGGAGGACCGGTTCGGGCACCGCGAGACCCGCCCGGGAGGCCGCGACCTCGACGAGCGCCTGGTCCCGCACCCGGTCCCGGGTCCAGCCGTCGTCGGCCCGGAAGGCCTTGACCGCGTAGCAGTCGTGGCCGCGGGTCCCCACCCGCCACACACCGCTCGAGCCGGGGTGGTGGCTGATCACCTCCAGTGGCCCGGGTAGCCCGAACGCGTCGGCGAGGACCTCGAGGTCCACCGGCGGGCTCGGCACACCGAGACGGTAGCGACCGCGGTCGATCAGCGGGGTGGACTGGGGTCACCGTCTTCTGCCGGGCCACCACCCACGCCGTCACCCGCGCCTGGCCCCAGACCGTTCGCTGCGATCCGGCTCGACTCGGCCTTCCGTGACGCTGACCCGCTTGACGGCCAGCCGATCGGGTCACCTCTCCTTGGCGGAGGCGTCTGCCAGGTGGCCATCCTGAGCGGCTGCCCGGGGTTGGTCGACCTGCGTCTATAGCGGTCTCCGGACACGCCGGGCCGATTCACCCGCTGACAAACACCACGCCCAGGGACTTGACTCGCCCCGACCAGCAGGTGCGCGTGCGGTCCGGCCCGCCAGGCCGCCGGCGGTCCGGTAGCACGGCCTGCCACAGCGGGGCCAACTCCCGCGGCCGTCCCGACACGGGTAGCTTCGACTCGTGCAGGTAGTCGGTGGCATCAATAGCAGCTGCGGGAACCGCCAAGCAGGCGGCTAAGTTCGAGTGGTGTTGGCTAGTGCGCCCGTAACGAGGTCGCCCAAGCGGCGCAGGTAGTCGTCGTCGACCTCGAGCTGCTGCGCTAGCCGCCAGAACAGTGGAGCCGCGAGCAGGTCAATAGCCATCTCGCGGCTGCGGCTGTCCGGCGTCCAGGCACGCAGCACCTCGTCCGCCCACAACCGGCGGGGACCGCGAACTTGTTCTCGCAGCGCGCGGGCCAGCTCCGGGTGGCGGCCGGACTGGGCGATGAGGTCGGGCAGAATGGCCAGGGTTCTGGCGTCGGTGAGCCAGGCAATGGCCTGGCGCAGGAGCTCCTCGACCGCGTCCGCCAGAGACGCCGCCTCGATCTGCTCGGGCGGCGCGCTCAGCCGGGTGAGGGCGTCCAAGACCATGTCGAGCTTGCCCGGCCACCGGCGATACAGCGCCGCCTTACCAACGCCGGCGCGACGGGCCACCTCCTCCATCGACAGCCGCTCATAGCCAGCCTCCTCCAGCACGTCCAGCGCAGCGGAAAGCACAGCGTCGGTGATGCGCGGGCGGCGGACGGCAGCACCGGTCGCCGTGCGATTCGACGCAGGAGTCACGACCTGACGGTAACTGGACGGATCATCTGGGACCTCGTACGGTTGGAACGACACCGTACCGTTCTAGCAGGGGGATCTCGTTGAGTCCGTCCGACAGCGCCGATACCCGCAGCGCCCGCGCCCGCGGCACTTTCGACCGCGCCGTGGAGCTGCTGCTGCGACACGACATGACCGGCTTCGCCCGGCTGTGGGCGCCGGCCGGGACGATGGACTTCCCGTTCGCGACGGGCGACCAACCCACTCACCTGGACGGGCGGGACGCGGTCGTGGAGTACCTGCGGCACTACACCGACATGGTCGACGTGCGCGACGTGCGCGTGCACGCGGTGCACACCACAGCAGACCCCGACACGCTGATCGCCGAGTGGGCGGCCAGTGGCGTCGTCGTCGCCACGGGCCGCCCCTACCGGATGCCGTACGTCGCGGTGATCACGGTCGGACCGGAGGGCATCACCGGCTACCGGGACTACTGGAATCTCGCTGTCGTCGCCGGCGCGATGTCCCCGGCCGACCCCGCGGGTGACGCCGCATGACGCCGACGGTGCTGGTGCTGGGGGCTACCGGGACGACCGGCTCGCGGGTCGTCCGGGTACTGCGTGAGCGCGGCGTCGTGCCGCGGGCGGCCAGTCGCACCGCCGCCGGCCTGACGCGTTTCGACTGGCACGACGAGACCACGTGGGAGCCCGCGCTCCAGGAGGTGCAGCGGCTGTACCTGGTGCCACCGACCGACGGCTCGGACCCGGCGCCGACCGTCGCGCGGTTTCTGTCCGCCGGCACTGACGCCGGATTGAGGCGGGTGGTCCTGCTGAGTTCGTCTGCGCTCGAGCCGGCACCAGCCGGGCCGGGAGCATTGCCGGCCGTCGTCCGCGCCGCGGTGCTGGAGTGGGCGGTGCTGCGGCCGTCCTGGTTCATGTCCAACATGCTCGGCGGGACCCCGCTGGCTGCGGGGTTGCGGGCCGGCGAGGTCGTTACCGCGACCGGCGCTGGTCGGGTTGCGTTCATCGACCCCGACGACATCGCCGCCGTCGCGGTGCAGGCGCTACTCGCCGAACCGTCACTGGACAGCGAGCTTGTCCTGACCGGGCCGGCCGCGCACAGCTACGACGAGCTGTGCGAACTCGTCGGGGACCTGCGGGGGCGCCCCGTCCGCCACTCCAGCGTGACCGTCCAGGAGTACGCCGACCACCTCGTTCGGGCCGGCCTGCCCGCCGCTTACGCGCCCTTGCTCGCCAGCCTCGACGAGCCGATCAGCCGGGGCAGCGAGGACCGCGTCACGGACACCGTCTGGCAGGTCACCGGCCGGCCCGCCGGCACGCTGCACGACTTCATCACCCGGCACGCCACCGAACTGATCCGATGAGCAGCGACCGGCTGCTGTTCCCCGACCACGACCATTACTAGTTCGAGACGCTGCGGGTGCTCGGACACACCGGCAACGAAGGCGCCGCCGTCGGCGAGGTCCTCACCGCCGGCGACCCGAACAGCTGGCACTACGCCGTCGGGTCGGCCGCGCGAGTCGCAGCCACCGCACGGCGCAGCCAGGACACCGGCCACCCGATCAGCGCCCGAGACAGCTGGCTGCGCGCGTCCACCTACCACCGCATCTCGGACTTCTACCTGCACGCCGACCGGACGACCCGCGGGCGAGCACGCGCACCGCCAGGCAACCGCCTGCTGAGCATCCCACGCCGCCCTCGCTGAGCATCCCACGCCGCCCTCGCTGAGCATCCCATGACGCCCGTGCGAGTCCCCTTCGAAGACGTCGAGCTGACCGGCTGGTTCAGCAGGGCGCACCGGGGGTGGTCGACTCCGATAGAGTCGCCAATGGCGTCCAGCCAGCCACTCCCGCTGGGTCCGGCCGTTGTCCTCCCGGAACAGGTGCACCCGATCCACGACTGCTCCCGGCCCAGGCCCACCAGCCGGCCCCGCCGCGGCGATGGTCCACGAGGTAAGCAACCTCGACTCGACCTGGTCCCACGGGCAGAACGACGGGCTGCCCGGGCGGTTCATATCCACCGTCCGGGTCCCCCGTCCACGGGTACACATCCTGGAACAACCGCTCGTGGAGTCCGCATCGTGGTGCGCCGCCCAGGTCGCTTGGCGCGGTTGGGGGTCACCTTGGTTCGTCGGGCCGCCCTTGCGGCCGCAGGTCCGGGCAGGGCCTACGGCGACGGCTTGACTGGTGAGGACCATGCGGGGGACAGATCGGCCGGGTCAGTGTTGCCTCCGCAGACCAGTACGCCGATCCGTTCCCCGGCGGCTGGGCGGTAGACGCCGCTGGACAGGGCTGCGAGAGCTGTCGCCCCGCCTGCTTCAGTGACCAGCCGCACGTCCTCCCACAGCCGGCGTCGAGCGTCCAGGATCGCCTCGTCGCTGACCAGGACGCTGCTCACCTGGGCCCGGCGGGCCGCGTCGAAGCCGTGCCGGCCTATGCGGCGTGCCCCGAGAGAGTCCGCTGCCACTCCGGCGACGTCGACGTCGACGGGCTCTCCCGCCGCGAGCGCGGCGTGCAGGGTGGGCGCCCGCTCGGGCTCCACCGCGACCACCCGGGTACGTCCCGCGTACCAGGAACTGACTCCGCCGACGAGCCCGCCGCCGCCCACGGCGACGAGCACGGTGTCGAGGTCCGGCGCCTGCTCGCTCAGCTCCCGCGCGATGGTGCCTTGTCCGGCCAGGAGCTCCTCCCCGTCGTAGGCGTGCACCAGCAGCTCCCCGCTGCCCTCGACCCGTTCGAGGGCCGCCTCATACGCCGCGGCGTAGAAGTCACCGCCGACCACGGCGCGGGCGCCCAGCCGCCGGATCCGATCGATCTTGACTGCTGGTGAACTCGTGGGAACGAAAACGGTCGCTGCCAGGCCCAGCTCACGGCAGGCGTAGGCCACAGCCAGTCCGGCGTTCCCGCCCGAAGCGACGACCACCCCGGTCTCCGGCCGGCGGCTCAGGAGCAGGTTGAACACGCCGCGTGGCTTGAACGAGCCCGTGTACTGCAGCAGCTCTAGCTTGAGCACACAGCGGACGGGGAGCCCCGCCTCGCCCGCCTCCACGGTCACGATCGGAGTGCGGCGCACCCGCCCTTTGATGCGTTCCGCTGCTTGCCCGATCCCCTCGACGTCGACCATGCCTTCGACCGTACTGATCGTGGGTGGCCCTGCCGGGCCCTGTTCCGCGCGCAAGCGACTGACGACACGATCCGCCGGTTCACCAAGAGGACCGCGCGTTCAAGAGGCTCTTCTCGCCGACGATCGTCCACGAGACACTCCCCGCCGACTGTCAACGCTCAGGCGGGCGTCTCTGTGCGCACGATGCGGCGTCGCGGGTGACGCCCGCGGGCGTGCTTTGCACGGCCTGCCAGATCGCGCTCCCGCCACCTCGCCGCGACTGACGCGTCGAGCGGAGTTTCGCGGCGAGCAGCTAGCTGGGTGATGTTGCAGGTCGGCGTCTCAATACCAAGACCGGCCGTCGATCTTGTGCCGTATGACGCCCGGCTCGGGAGTGCCAGTGCGGACGGGGCTACTGAGACAGCCCTGGCGGCGCACCCCCGCTGACCTGCGACGCTCCCGATACACTCGGCTGTTGGGACGCTCGCTGACGCGGCTCCGAGACCTCGCACTGGTCCTCTGCCCGTCGGTCGGTCCACCTGGTCACTCCGTCAGAGCGCGCTGGCGATCACGTCGAAGAGATGGTCGGCACGTGGCGCGGACGAGGGTTGGTCGTTGAGCCACGCGAGTGCCCCGACCAGCGCGAACAGGTCGGTGCCATCGAGGTCGGTCCGTGCCACGCCCGCGGCCTGGGCGCGGGTGAGGAGCTTGGTGCCTGCCGCGCGCATCTCGGTGCACGCGGCATGGAGTGCGGACTCGGTGTCGTCGATGGCGGTCATCATCGACGCCACGACGCCCCGGTACTCATTGGCGCACGCGACGCAGTCGCGTAGCCACGAGACGAGAGCATCCCCAGGCGAGTCGGAGGTCTCCAGCACGGCTGCCTGTGCCGCCAGTCCGTCGAAGGTCGCGCCGAGCAAGGCCTCGAGCAAGGCCTCTCGCGTCGAGAAGTGCCTGTACAGCGTGCCGAGCCCCACGTCAGCCCTGCGGGCGATGTCGCGCAGCGACGCGTGGGCGCCCTGCTCGGTCACGACGTCGCGGGCGACCGCGAGGAGGTGGTCGTAGTTCTTCCTGGCGTCGGCTCGCATGTGCCTCCTCGACAACCGGCGCACTGCTCCGTATAGTCGGAGCAGTGCTCCGTAACGGTACCCCGTCTGCGCCTACAGGAGGAAGCGATGCCGTCCAACATGATGAGAGCAATCCGGCTGCACGAGTTCGGTGGTCCCGAGGTACTCCGGTACGACGAGGTGCCGCTTCCCGAGCCCGCGGCGGGTGAGGTGCTCGTCCGCGTCCACGCGGTGGGCGTCAATCCCCCCGACTTGTACATGCGCGAGGGGATGCCCAACGTGCCCCCGGAGATGAGGCCGCCGCTGGGCTTGCCCGCCACACCTGGGACGGACGTGTCGGGCGTCGTGGCAGCTGTCGCCCCGGATGTCGACGGCCTGTCCGTCGGAGACGACGTCTTCGGTCTCCTGCGCTTCCCCAGCCTGGAGGGCAGCGCCTACGCCGAGTACGTCGCGGCGCCTGCGTCGGACCTCGCACGCAAGCCGGCCCACATCGACCACGTGCACGCCGCAGCGGTGCCCATGGCCGGGCTCACCGCGTGGCAGTTCCTGATCGAGCTCGGACACGACCATCCGTCTCCGTTCCAGGCGGCGCAGCATCGCCCGGTGCCACTGGACGCCGGAACGACGGTGCTCATCAACGGCGCCGCGGGCGGCGTGGGGCACTTCGCGCTGCAGCTCGCGAAGTGGAAGGGCGCGCGCGTCATCGCCGTCGCCTCGGGCAGGCACGAGCCGTTCCTTCGCGAGCTCGGCGCAGACGAGTTCATCGACTACACCAGAAGCCGTCCCGAAGACGTTGCGCACGACGTCGACCTCGTGCTCGACACCGTCGGCGGTCCCGACAGCAGCCGTCTCCTGCGCATACTCAAGCGCGGCGGCGCGCTGTTCCCCGTGTTCGTCGCCGAGTACGACCCTGAAGAGGTCGCGAGTCTGGGCGTCACGACCTCGGGCACCCAGGTGCGCTCGAACGGCCCGCAGCTCGCCGAGCTCGGGCGCATGCTCGATGCCGACGCGCTGCGCGTCGCCGTCGACAGCACGTTCCCGCTCGCGGAGGCACGAGAGGCGCACGAACACGCCGCCCGTGGCCACCTCCAGGGCAAGATCGTGCTCACCGTCGCATGAGGACGTCGCGCATGTCGCCGGGAGACCTTCGATGACCACGATCAAGGACGCCGTCGGCGACCTGCTCAACGACCACCAGCTGTCAGCGCAGGAGGCGGTCGACCGGCACTTCGGTCCCACCTTCCGCCAGCGTGTGAACGGCAGCTTGGACGACCGTGCAGGGTTCCTCGCGCGCATCCTCGACATCCGAGAGGCCGTCGAGCACGCCACGATCACCGTTCTGGACGAGCTCGTCGACGGCAACCGCTACGCAGAACGCCACGTCGTCGACCTGGTCCAGCGGGACGGGACGCGGATCCGCCAGGAAGTGTTCGTCTTCGCGGAGCGGGACTCGGACGGGCGCTTCGCCCGGATCGAGGAGACGAGCCGGACGCTCACGAAGGACTAACGCCGACCGAGCTGAAGCGACAGACTCCCGCCCTCACCGCCGCCTGTCGTCCGACAGCGGTGCGGACTCGCTGACCCCACGGCCGACGGTCCTGGTCCTGGTCCGATGGCGGTCTCAGGGGGTCAGAGCAACGGCCGGTGGGCTGGGGGTCCGGTCTCGGGGGTGGGTGTGGAGTCGTTCGGGTTGTCGGTGGAGCAGCAGGACTACGTGTGGGCGCGGTGGCGTGCCGGGGAGTCGTTGCGGGGGGGTCGCGGCGGCGGTGAGCCCGCGCCGTGGGGCGTCGGTGACCGGGTTCGTCCGGTCTACCGGTGGTGTGCGGAGGCCGGGGCAGCGGCGGCGGGCGGGTCATCTGTCGGTGCTCGAGCGGGAGGAGATCAGCCGCGGGCTCGCTGCAGCGCCTGGTCCTGCGACGGCAACGACAGCTCGGGTCTGGTGGGCGGTGGCTCAGCTGGACGGTCCGCGCGTTCCGGGCCGACCACTGACCGCGGCGTACAGCGGGTCCGTGTCGTGGTCGTCGATCCCCGGGCCGACCAGGGCGACGTAACCGCCCCCGTCCCTGACAACCTCGAATCCCGCCGGCTGGAGGTGCACGCTCACGAGTTCGGTGAGCTGACCGCCCTGGCAGCCGGGTCGCCGACACGGACCGTGCCAGTAGCTCCCCTGGGTCGACGTCAACTCGTAAACAGTCCGGGAGCCGTACCGACCGCCGGTGGTGAAGCCGCTCACGGCCTCAGTGTCACCGACGAGCTCCGGTGGCATCCGACCCTTGTGCCGCATCGAGGTTTTGGCGGGACAGGCTCATCGAGCGGGCCGGGCGGCGAGGGCGGCCTGCACGGCGGCGTACCGGTCCGCGGGGAGGGGCCCGGACGCGAGGGCGCCGGCGTCATCCTGGACCTGGTTGCGGTCGCGGAACCCGGGGAGGGGGATCGCGCGGTCGTCGTGGGCCCAGATCCAGCCGAGCGCGCCCTGGGCGAGGGTCCGGCCGTCGGCGGTGAGGGCGTCCCGGACGGCGTCGAGCGCGGTGAGGTAGCCGGGGTCCGGGCGGCCGTCGGTGAACCACCGAAGCCACTCCGGTTGGCGGCCGCGGACGTCGTCGGTGGGAAGGGTGCTCGCCGCGGTGTAGCGGCCGCCGAGCAGGCCCATCGCCAGCGGTGACCGGCACAGCGCGGCCAGGTCGTGCTCAGCGCACACCGCCAGCACGTGCGGGTTGTCGTCGAACACGTTGAGCTCGGCCTGGATGGCGGTGCAGTGCGGGGCCGCTGCGAACAGCCGCGCGACCGCGGGGTCGTCGGTGCTCACGCCCCACCAGCCGATGGAGCCGTCGACGACGAGGTCCTCGAGGATCGCGACCAGGTCCTCGGCCTGGTCCCGGGTCACGTCGCTGTGGTGCAGCTGGTACAGGTCGATCCGGTCGCGTCGCAGCCGGCGCAGGGACGCGGCCACCGCCGTCCGCACGTAGCCGGGCGACACGTCGACCCCGGTCAGTTGACGGGTGGCCTCGTCGACGGTGTTGCCGAACTTCGTCGCGATCAGCACCTGCGGTTCGTCGTGGAGGACCTCGCCGAGCAGCCGCTCGCTGTGCCCGGCGCCGTAGGCGTCGGCGGTGTCGAACAGGGTCACCCCCAGCTCCACACCACGGCGGATCGCGTCCCGCGACACCTGGTCGTCGGTGCCCGCGTACCCGAGGTGCTGCCCGCCCGCGGCCATCGCCCCGCCGATCGCCCACCCGCCCAGCCCCAGCGCGCTCACCTCTAGGCCGGACCTGCCCAGGGTCCGGGTCCCCGTCCACGCCACGTCCACCATTTCGATCCCCCTCACCGGGTCCGGCCCTCGGTGGCCGGACTCCAACGGTGAGCCTGTGGCCTGGAGCGCGCTCCAGGTCAAGCGGGGGATGCTGCGGACGTGACCGAGCCCCTGACCGAGCCCCTCTTCGAGCCGCTGATCGAGCCCCGGGACGTCGTCGAGCGGACCGGGCTGACCCTGGACACGCTGCGCTACTACGAAAGGGAGGGTCTGGTCGGTCCGATCAGCCGCCGGTCGGGGCAGCGCCGCTACACCCCCGACGACGTCGCCTGGATCGGTCTGGTCACCTGCTTGCGGGCGGCTGCCCTCGGAATCGCGGACCTGCGCCGCTTCACCGGGCTGCTCCGCACCGCGGACGGTGGCCAGGGCCGCGTCGCGTTCCTCGAGGACCGCCGCCACGAGCTGCTCGAACGGCTTCATCAGACCCAGGCCGCCCTCGACGTCCTCGACGACAAGATCCGCCACTACCGCCCGCACGACGGCGCCGCGTAGGGGCCGGCCACCAGACGCGACCCCTGCCGACGAAGACGTCCCGATAGACGTTCCCCCCGGACACCCGGCGGGAAGGGTCGCCGGTCACGTCGGCCCTGGTCGGGGTGTCCGGTGCACCTGCTCGCATGCCTGTCCCGGTGGTGTGTCCTGCTGGGACAGCGGTGGGGTCGGGCGGTTGGGTCGTTCAGCGCATCAGGGATGACAGCGCGGGATCCCGTCGACAGATGGATCGCGGCGCTGAGGACGGGACCCGGGCACCGTTCGGATGACCGTCCGCCATACGGTTGCGACGACTCGTCACGGTCGGGGTCGGTGTCGCTCGCGGCTGCGGTTGTCGCTGGGCCGGTCAGCGGTTGGTGGTCGCGAGTTTCGCGCCGAGACCGAGGAAGGACGCGGCGAACGCCTGGCGCACCCGCCGGACGACCCGCGGGCGGGTCAGCAGGTGCCGGCTGACAGCGGCGGCGGAGACGCCGTAGCCGGCGAAGACCACGAGTGTCATCGCCATGAACACCGCGCTCAGCGCGGCCATCCGCGCGGTCGCGCCGGGCCCGGCCGGGACGAACTGGGGGAGGAACGCGAAGAAGAAGATCGTCAGCTTGGGGTTCAACAGGTTCGCGAGGACCGCGGACCCCACGACCCGGCCCGGTGAGCGGACCGGCTGGGGTTCCGTCGACAGGGTGCTGTGGTCCCGCCAGGTCGCCACCGCCATCCACGCCAGGTAGACCACCCCGGCGACCTTGACGACCTCAAACGCGACCCCGCTGGCCCGCAGCAGCACGGCCGTCCCGGTGACCGCAGCGACCAAGTGCGGGATGATCCCCAGCGTGCACCCGACCGCGGTGACGAGGCTGGCCCGCCGGCCCCGTGACAGCCCGGCCGAGATGGTCAACAAAGCACCGGTGCCCGGGGTCGCCACGACGATCAGCGAGGTCACCAGGAAGGCGAGGTTCACGTCCTCACTGTGCAACCGCGACACCTTGACCCGCCCACCGGGGCTCCACAAGCCTTACCACCGCACTGCTCAGGCCGACCAGACAGCAGAAGCGGACGGGTCCAACTACGGCCAAAGTCGTGCCGATCCCATCGTGTCGCAACGATCGTTAACGGGACGATCGCCGCGGGACGACGACACGCTGGCCGGAGCCGTGCCGATGGCCGTGTCGAAACCCGATGGCGGCGCGGCGACCTTGTTGACGGTTTCGGTACGAGTCAGCCTGACGCGTGAGGTGGTCGATCTCAGGGCGCGTACCCGGCTCGGGGGGGCGCGCGATAAGGCCTGCGACCGCCGGAGGACAATTCACTCCACCGTAGGCTGGTGAGATCGTGACATGCGCTGTTCGACGATCCAAAGGAGTCCGCTGTCGCTGACGGCGACGCCGAGAGCACGGATCTCGTCAGTGCGCCCGTGTGGGCGCGGAACAACGGCGTTCTCTGGTGGTGGGGTGTGGCTGGCGCGTCGCCGGATCACAGTCCCGGTCAACCATGTGCCGTTGGTGTTGCGTAGCGGGCCGAGGCAGGCGTTGTCCGCGCGAGCCTGCCGTTCACAGGGCCAGTAGGGCCGGGTTTCACTGATGATCAGGTCTAGGTCTACCGCGTCGCCCGGTTGTGGGGGCGGTGGGACCGCGACCCCGACCTCGCCTGCGCGGATCTGTCCGGGTTGTGGTCCGAGGGGTAGGCGAGTGCACGCGTCCCAGGTCCAGCGCAACCGTGCGACGCGCCGGGTCGAGTCGTCGACAGGTTCGCCGGGGAACCAGATTGGCCAGTCGCCGCTGCGGCCGGTAACGATCTTCTTGGCGGCAGCCGCGTCCTGGTAGCGCTGTTCGGTGTCCATGCCGAACTTCAGCCCGCCACCGGCCGGGTGACGTGGGTCGTCCCCATGGATGCTGAGCTTGAGGGTGCTCAACGAGTTGGTGCGGGCCTTTAGGTAGAACGAGGTTCCGGAGGCCCACAGCCGCCAGGTGAATCCGCGAACCGGTCCGCCGGCCCTCCCGACGGTGATGTACATCTTCTCGACCGGTTCGTCGGTCATCGTTCCTCCCGGGCTTTCATCGTCCGACCCCGCGTCGACGAGACGGTCGAGGGTCTGGAACTTTGTGGTCGTCATCAGCACGTCTCGCG
>JAABUQ010003896.1_pt1 | contig 26438 bp, 17 predicted proteins | sample 5560001 | NCBI WGS metagenome assembly JAABUQ01 (sample SAMN10711888, study PRJNA513371) | rock metagenome | isolation source: Antarctica rocks | place: Antarctica: Victoria Land, Finger Mt nord | collected 2015-12-18 | reverse complement strand
AGCGGCTCGACTACGACGGGATCGCCCGGATGGCCCGCGAGCACAAGCCCAAGCTGATCCTCGCCGGCGCCAGCGCCTATTCCCGGACCATCGACTTCGACCGGATGGCCGCCGTCGCCCGCGAGGTCGGGGCGATCTTCTTCGTGGACATGGCCCACATCGCCGGCCTGGTCGCCGCGGGCTTGCACCCCAACCCCGTGCCGGTGGCCGATTTCGTGACCTCGACGGTCCACAAGACCCTCCGTGGGCCCCGAGGGGGGATCGCGATGTGCACCCAGGTCTGGGCCAAGAAGCTGGACTCGGCCGTCTTCCCCGGGCTCCAGGGGGGGCCCCTGATGCACGTGATCGCCGGCAAGGCGGTCTGCCTCGGCGAGGCGCTCCGGCCCGACTTCCGGGGCTACGCCGCCCAGATCATCGCCAACGCCCGGGCCCTGGCCGACGAGCTCGGGTCCGCCGGCTTCCGCCTGATCTCGGGCGGGACGGATAATCACCTGATCCTCATCGACATGACCTCCAAGGGGCTGACCGGCAAGATCGCCGAGGCCGCCCTCGGCCGGGCCGGGATCACCGTCAACAAGAACCTGATCCCCTTCGACCGCCGCAAGCCGCTCGACCCCAGCGGGATCCGGATGGGCACGCCGGCCTTGACCACCCGGGGGATGAAGGAGGACGCCATCCGCCAGGTCGCCGCCTGGATCATCGCGGTCTGCGCCGCGCCCGACGACGGGGCCCTCGCCTCCCGGACTCGCGAGGCGATCCGCGAGTTCGTCCGCGACTACCCCGTCCCGGCCGACGCCGAGCGCGAAGCGGTGGCTTGACTTCGGGCCTGACCCTCGTCCAACCCCGCCGCGCCGGCGAACGAGGACAGCGACTGTGTTCAAAACCGGGGCTCTGACGGCTGTCTTGCGGCGGAAAACCCCGGCTTTGAACACTGTCGGCTTGTGTTCTGCGAACATACAAGGCACCGGCCGAGTACAGCCGGAGCCGGTCTCCGTTCGCCTCGACCGTTCCACTCGACGCCGGTCAGGGGCGACCGAGGACGTAGAAGCAGCGGGGATGGTCGTTGATCTCGCCCCGAACGAACCCAACGGCCCGGTACCCTCGGGCGAAGGCCGAGTCGAAGCCTTGCCGGACTCGCTCGGCCCAGGCTTCGGCCAGCCCGGGGTCTTCTCGGCGCAGGGAAGCGATGTCGACCGGGATTTCGAGCAGGCTCGACGGGCATTCGGGCCGCTCGGCCCCCGAAGGCCAGCGCGGGAGGGCGAGGGCGTCGTCGAAGGCGAGCTTGGGCGGGGGGATCGCGGCGGGGTCGGCTTCCCACTCCACGATCAGGCGATCGGTCGGGGCGCCGGCGTTGATGGCGTCGGAGCGGCGGCCGTACATGTCGGGGATGTAGCGGGCCGAGGTGGCGCCGAGGCGGTCGAGGTTGAACCGGGCGTTGCCGCTCCGGAGCGGGTCGAACGACCAGGCGAGGCAGGCGAGCCCTTGTCCCTTGGCGAAGTCGCGCTGGGCTTGCTTGAGCCGGCCGCCGAGGCCGAGCCCTTGCCGGCCGGGGACGACGCCGGTCAACTGGGAATAGAGGCAGGGGCGGGCGTCGATCCTGCCGAGGAAGGCGAAGGACAGGCCGGCCGCCCGGCCGTCGGGATCGAAGGCCCCGAGGACGAGGCCGCCGTGATGCTGGGCCCCGACCATCGTGGCGACCGGGAGGAGATCCGAGTCGTCGGTGATCCCCCAGGCGAGCCGCTGGGCGGCCTGGCAGGCGCGGTAGTCGGCGATGGTCTCGGCCTTACGGACCACGATCGCTTCGGCGGTCATCGGTTCAGCTCGACTCGAGTTCCTGGTCGCGAGCCCGGACCAGCCGGGCGAGCCGGTCGAAGGTCGCGACCAGGACGGCCCTGCGCTCGGCCTGGAAGGCGGGGTCGGTGTCCTGGCCGTCGATCTCGGCGTCGAACGTCGCCAGGACCCGGCCGGACCAGCGTTCGACGGTAGGTTGCGACGGGTAATGTTCGACCTCGAGCCGCTCCGTGGCGACGACGATCAGCTCGATCGTCGGCATCACGCAGCCGTCGATGGTGTCGAGGCCCGGCCAGAACTCCAGCGCCTTGGCTTCCTCGGGCACCGAGCCGGCGAGGGCTTCCTCGACGATCCGCTCCCACCGCTCGGCCAGGCCCGCCAGGAAGTCGAGCGGCGAGTCGCCTTCCAGATTTCCCGGCCCCCAGACGCCCATCGTCCCGCCTCCGTCGCGATCCCGGTCAAAGGTTGAGGAGGAGGCTGGCCAGGAGGGCCGCCCGCTCGGGGAGGGAGTCGATCTCGACGTGCTCGTGAGCCGCGTGGGCCCCGCCCCCTCGGGCGCCCAGGCCGTCGATCGTGGGCAAGCCGACGGCGGCGGTGAAGTTGCCGTCGGACCCTCCGCCGGTCGAGCCTTCGCCCAGGTCCAGGCCGACGCTCCGGCCGATGACCCGGACCCTTTCGTAGAGGGCCGCCACGCCCGGGGTCCGGACCATCGGCGGGCGGTTGAAGCCCCCTTCGACCTTGACCACGGCGCCCGGGGTGATGGCCCTGGACCCGAGGATCGCCTCCTCGATGCCCTCGGCCTGCTCGGCCGTGACGACCCGGACGTCGATCCGGGCCGAGGCCCGGCCGGCGACGACGTTGGACGTGGTCCCCCCCTCGACCACCCCGACGTTGACCGAGATGCCGGCTCCGAGGTCGTTGAGCCCGTGCAACCCGAGGACCTGATGGGCCAGCTCGGTGATGGCGCTGATCCCCTGCTCGGGCTCGACCCCGGCGTGGGCCGGGCGACCTTCGATCGTCATCTCGAAGAAGCCGACCCCTTTCCTCGCCGTCTTGAGCGACCCGTCGGCGAGGGGCGGTTCGAGGACCAGCGCGAACGCGGCCTGGCCGGCCCGGTCCTCGATCCAGGCCCGCGAGGTGGGGCTGCCGATCTCCTCGTCCGAGGTGATCAGGACCTCGACCGGCCTCGGCGGCGCGAGGCCGAGGTCGCGGATCGCCGCCAGGGCGAACTCGGCGATGACCAGGCTCGCCTTCATGTCGAAGGCCCCCGGGCCGAACGCCCGGCCCCCTTCGACCCGGAACGGCATCCCGGCCAGGGTGCCCGCGGGCCAGACGGTGTCGAAGTGGCCGAGCAGCAGGGCCGGGGGGCCGGTCGCCCCGCCTTCGAAGAAGCGGGCGCGGACGTGGTCGCCCCCTCGGGGGTTGGCGATCACCTCGACGGCGCCGCCGATCGCCTCGAAGCGCGCGGCGATGACCCGGGCCAGGGCATCGAGCGCCGGCTTGTCCCGGCTGGGTGACTCGTGCTCGACCAGGTCGCGAAGGACGTCGATCATCTGGTCGCCGTGAAAGCGGGAGTAGTCGAGGAGCTTGAATCCGCTCGCGGACTCGCCCGAAATCAGGGCTCGGGCGGATTTCGGGATGGGAGATTGGCTCATGACCTTGAAAATAGCAAGTTGACGATCGGCCGACCACCCGCCGGAGGCGTCCCAAACGAGAAAATAGGCCTCGATCTGAAATTCTTTCGACTTTCCGGTGGTGTCTTAAGGTTGCGGAACGGGGTAAGTCTTTGGTATGTATGACGCTATCGCCTTGAGTTGACTCCTTGCGTTGATCGGACCAGGGGCGTCGCCATGACCGAGGATCTCTCCCGCTTCTGTTGCATGAACGAGGAATGTCCTGATCACGGCAAACGCGGGGTCGGCAATCTGACGGCCTACGCCCGCTACGGCAAGGACAAGCAACGCCGGATGCTCTACTGCCGCTCCTGCAAGTACCGCTTCTCCGAACGCAAGGGGACGCCACTCTTCGGCTCGCAACTGACCGAGGAGAAGGCCGTCTCGATCTTCGAGCACCTGGCCGAGCGCAATGGCGTCCGGGCCACCGCCCGGCTGGTGAAGGTGAACCGCAACACCGTGGTCCGCCACGCACGACTGGCCGGCGAGCATGCTCGCCAGCTCCACGACGAGGTCGTGGCTTTTTCCCCCGACGACCCGTGAGGTCCAGTTCGATGAGAAATGGTCCTCCGTCTACAAGGCGCAGGCCAACTGCGACCCACTCGACCCGGCCGACGACCATCGCGGCGACTGCTGGGATCATGTGGCGATCGATCCCGAGAGCCGCCTGGTGCTCGTGGTAGTGCCGGGCCCTCGGGACGTCGAGGCCGTCGAGGAGGCGGTCGGCGAGGTCAAGCAAAGGACCGGAGGCCGAGTCCTCGACCTGGCGACCAGCGACGAGTACCCGGCGTACAAGACGGCGTTGCTGGACGCCTACGGCGAGGAGGTCACGACGACGGCGACGGGGCGTCGGTCCCGCAAGATGGTCCCCGAGACGGTGCCGCCGCCGGGGATGCACTACGCCACGGTCGAGAAGCGACGGGAGAAGGGTCGAGTCGTCGAGATCGTGACGCGGGTGGTGTTCGGGACGATGGCGGGCGTCGTGGCGGCCCTGGCCAGGTCGAGGTCGAGTCGGCGGATCAACACCTCGTTCGTGGAGCGTCAGAACGCGACGGACCGGCACCACAACGCCCGGAAGGTGCGGAAGACCTACACATTCTCGAAGGATTGGTCGGTGCATGAAGCGATGACCTATTTCACGATTTACAGCTATAATTTCTGCTGGGCGGTCAGGACTTTGAGAGAACCTATCGGCGAAGGACGCTGGCGGCGAAGGACGCCGGCGATGGCGGCGGGCCTAGCCGATCACGTCTGGACGATGAGAGAGTGGATCACGATGCCAGGCGTTCAACGACGTTAAGACACCACCCGACGTCGCCGATCGGTTGGGCTTGGGCCTGGAAGGCATCCGGTGGGACAAGCGTGACGGGGCCTTGGCACGACCGGCCATCGCTTATCTCCGGGTTCCCGGCGGTGGCCATTTCGTCGCCCTCCAACCCGTCGGCTCGACAGGGGCCTGTGTCCAGGTGATCGATCCTCCCTACAGCCCAAGGGTCATCGATTTTGCGCGGTTGGTGGCGTCGCCCCAATGGACGGGAGCATTGTTCGTGGCTCGCGGGCCTTGGGTGGTTCGCCATCGTGGAAGCTTGGCCGGGTCCTTGCTGGTCGTCATCGCGTGCGGGGCGGCGATCCGGCTCGGGTCGATCCGCCGACGGAGAGGAGTATCGGCGACGATCGACTCGGAGCGTTGAGGGGCTGTACGGGGCGCGTATAACTCCAGATGGCGGGTCGGGGCCGATTGGCCGACCGCTGGAGTCCTCGAAGGCGCCGACACTCGTGACCTCACTCCTGCTCCGGGCCCGACGGTATTCGCTCTTGGCCGTCGCCCTGCTCCTGGTCGCGCTCCTGCTGGCGGGCAAGCGGGTGGGCTACGAGCAGTCGATCCGCTCGTTCTTCGCCGACGGGGATCCCGACATCGTGGCCTACAACACGGCTTCGGCCGCGTTCGGGGACGATAACTTCGTCTTCGTGGCCTACGACGACCCGGCCCTGCTCACCCCGGGCGGGATGGACCGGGTAGGCGAATTGGCCAGGGTCCTCGGCCCGAAGGTGATCGAGGGCGTGCTCCGGGTCGAGTCGATCGACGCGATGCCCTTGCTCTGGAAGGTGGACGACGGTCTGATCGAGATGGACCGGTTGCCCGCGTTCGCCCGGGACCTGGCCAAGCGGACGATGGAACGGACGATCGGCAACATGAGCCTCTCGGGCACGAGCGCCCTGTCGGTCGGCGGGGCGGTCCGCTCGGCCGACGCGGCGGGCCTGGCCGAACTGAAAGGGCGCTTGATTAAGCATCCCCTGTTTGTAGGAACCCTGATCGATCGCCGGGCGACGGCCACGGCGCTGGTCGTCCGGCTCAGGAAGACGGAGGAGCACGACGTCAAGGTCACCGTCGCGGAGATCCGGGACCGGGCCGATGCCTTCGCCGCCCGGCACCGGATCGAGGCGCCGGCGGTGGTCGGCCCGCCGGTGCTCCTGGCCGACGGGTTCCGGAGCATCGACGTCGACGGGCGTCGGCTGGCGATCGTGGGGATGGTCCTGATCGGGGTCGTGATGCTCTCGGCCACCCAGAGCCTCTGGTGGGCCCTGGTCCCGCTCCTGGCGGGGTGGGTGGTCTGGCTGGCGACGGAATGGGTCCTGGCCACGTTCGGGCTCAAGCTGTCGTTGTCGGGCGGGCCGCTGGTGGCGCAGATCATCGTGCTGACGATGCCGGCGGCGAGCCACCTGGCGATCCACTTCCGCGACGAGCTCCGCCGCGATCGGGACCGGCGGGTCGCCGCCCGGACGAGCCTGGCGGCGGTGTCCAGGCCGATCCTTTGGTGCGCCCTCACCGGCGCCATCGGCTACGGGGCGTTGGCCACGAGCAACGTGGTGCCGATCCAGCAGTTCGGCTGGATCATGGGCGTCTGCACCCTGCTGGCCTCGCTCCTGGTGATGTTCCTGGCGCCGGTGGCGATGATCCCGCCGTTCCGGATGGAGGTCCCCGCCAAGTTCGGGTCGGCGTCGCGCGTCTCGGCCGGGGTCGGCCGCGTGACCGGCTGGGTGTATCGCCACCCGGCGCCGGTGGTGATCGCCGTGGTGGCGGTGGTGGCCCCGCTGGCGGCGGGCATGGGTTCGCTCCGGTACGAGTCGAATTACATCAACGCATTCAAGCCGGAGACCCGGGTCGTCCGCGACTACCGGGCGGTCGAATCGAAGCTGGGCGGGATCGGCGTGGTCGAGCTGATCGTGCCGGCCGAGGGGGTGGTCTCGCCGGAGATGCTCGCCCGGTTCCGGGCGGTCGAGGCCGGCCTCGTCGCCGCCGGGCGGGCCGAGGGCGCCCCGGGCGCCGCGTATGCTTTGTCGCTGGCCACCGTGCTCGACCCCGACGGCCGGATCGCGGCCTTGCCGCCGGACTCGGCCAAGCGGGTCCTGGCCACCAAGCTCGACCTGATCGCGGCCTCGCCCCAGGCGGAGCTGCTCCGGGGGTTCTGGGACCCCAAGGCCGGGGAGGGCCGGATCCTGGTCCGCCTGGTCGAGCAGCAGCCGGCGCCGGCCAAGTCGGCCATCTTCGCCGACGCGACCCGGCTGGCCCGCGCGGCTTTCGGGCCCGGGTCGTTCCTGACCGGCCTGTCCTTCCTGATGACCAAGACGACCGAAGGGGTGATCCGGACCCAGTGGACCACCTTCTTCTGGTCGGTCCTGGGGATCCTGATCATGCTGACCATCGCCCTCCGGGGGCCGTTGCTGGCGGCCCTGGCGATGGTGCCGACCCTGCTCTCGGTGGCCCTGGTCCTGGGCCTGATGGGCTGGCTGGGGATCAAGCTCGACCTGGCGACCGCCCTGGTGGCGAGCGTGGCCCTAGGGCTGTCGGTCGACGACACGTTCCATTGCCTGCTCCAATTCCGGGAGCGGCGCAAAGGCCAAGCCTTCGAGCCCAGCCTGTTCGCGAGCTACGCCGTGACCGGGCCCGGCGTGCTCCTGTCGAGCACGGCCGTCGCCGTCGGGTTCCTGGCCCTGCGGTTCAGCGAGTTCGTGCCGTTCTCCAACTTCGGGGCGATGGTCGCCATCGCCACCGCCGGGAGCACCTTGGGCAACATCCTCTTCCTGCCCGCCTGCCTCACCCTGGGCGAGCGGCCGCGGGCGAGGAGGCGGAAGCCGGCCGTCGCCGCGGGGCGTTGATGAAGACGCGATTCGCCGAAGTTCCCGGGTGGAAAATTTGACAGGAGGCGAGATCCGGCGTCCTTTGAGGGAAAGCGGCGGGCGACCGCCTCGACAACTCGGGAGGTTGAAATGGTGGAAGCGATGCGGCAATCCCGCTCGGCCGGGGTGGTCGGAGTGTCCCGTCCCGTCTCGGTCAGCCCGGACGACGAGGAAGAATTCCGGGTCGCCCTCGGGCGATATCGCGCCCGGAGCGGCCGGATGTTCCCGACCTGGACCGAGATCCTCGAAGTCCTCCGGGAGCTCGGGTATGCGAAGAGGGTCTGGCGGCCGATCGAGCCGGGGCCCGCCCCGAGGACTTGATCGAGCCCGATCGGGATCCGACGACGCATGGCCTCCCGGCGCCTGCTACAATGGTCCGGAGAAGTCTCGTCGGAGCACCGTCATGGCCAAGAAGAAAGCGTCGCCGCCGCCGCCCGGGGATGGTCAGAAGCGCCGAGGCCGACCGGGGCCGGACCCCGGTCAGGCCGGGCCACCCCCCCCGACCGGGGCCGCCCCCGGCCCGAAGCCGAAGGCGTCTCGGCCGAGGCACGCGGCCTCGCGCCCCGCGCTCGATCAGGCCAACGACCTCATGGAGAAAGCCTCCGAGCTGGACGACCCCAAGCGGCGGGTCGCCCTGGCCAAGCAGGCCCTCGCGCTTTCCGACGATTGCTCCGAGGCCCACGTCCTCCTGGCCGAGGCCGCGAAGACCCGCAAAGAGGCGATCGCCTGGTATGAGAAGGCGATCGAGGCGGAGGCCCGGGTGCTCGGCCCGGAGCTGTTTCGCGAGGCCGCGGGCCACTTCTGGGGGATCGTCGAGACCCGCCCTTACATGAGGGCCCGGTTCGCCCTAGCCGAGACGCTCTGGGAGTCGGGCCGGCGCGAGGAGGCGACCGACCATGTGCTCGCCATGCTCGGGCTCAACCCGGGCGACAACCAGGGGCTCCGCTACACCCTGGCGGGCTGGCTGCTCAACCTCGACCGGCTCGATGACCTCGACGCCCTCCTCGTCCAATACGACGAGGGCTCGACGACCTGGGCCTTCACCCGGACCTTGGCTTCGTTCCGGAAGTCGGGCGACGCGCCGGCGTCGAGGAAGCTGCTCCAGGCGGCCCGGAAGGTGAACAAGCACGTCCTGCCCTATCTCCTGGGGCGGTCGCCGCTCCCTTCGGCCCAGCCGCCCTACTACAGCCCGGGGGACGAGAACGACGCGATCCTCTACGTCGGCGGCCACCTGGGCGCCTGGAAGTCGGCCCCGGGGGCGCTGGCCTGGGTCCGGTCCAAGGTCAAGGCCCCGAAGGAGCCCAAGCCCAAGCCCAAGCCCGCGGCCTCGGTCGGCCCCTCGGCCGGCTCTCGCGAGGCGCTCCGGCGGCTGCCGATCGAGCTCGACACCTGGCAGGCGGACTTCCGCCAGTTCCCCCGCCGGATCGAGGTCGACGGCGAGCGGGTCCGCCCCTGGATGGTCCTGGTGTCGAGCCGGACCCGCGACCTGGTGCTCGCCCACGCCTTGACCGACGACCTGCCGACGTCCGAGGCCCTCTGGGACATCGTCGCCTCGGCGATGGCGAGCCCCGCCTCGGGCGAGCCGCACCGACCTTCGGAATTGCTGGTCCGCCCGTCGCCGCCGTGGGAAGCCCTCGACGGCCACTTCGAGACGATCGGCGTGGCCTGCTCGCGGAGCGAGGTCCTCGACCAGATCGACTTCCTCTTCGACGACCTGAACCGCCACATGGCGGGCGCGGAACCGCCCAGCCTGCTCGAGATGCCCGGCGTGACGGCCGAACAGGTCGGCGGCTTCTACGAGGCGGCGGCCCATTATTATCTCCGGGCCCCCTGGCGGCTCCTGGGCTACGAGGCGGTCATCCGGGTCGAATGCGACCGCTTCGACAGCGGCCCGTGGTTCGCCGTGATCATGGGCCAGTCGGGCCTGACGCTCGGCCTGGCCCTCTACGAAGACCTCGCCCTCCTGCGAAAGATGTGGGCCGGCAAGCTCTCCGAGGAGCAAGGGGCCCGGCGGACCGTCGCCTTGACTGTCACCTACGACGACGAGTCGACCCTCTCCGAAGGGGACCTCGAGGCCATCGAGGCGAACGGTTGGGCGATCCCCTCGCCCGACGGCTTCCCCTCGATCTTCCGCAAGGAGCGAGGGCTGTCGATGCGACCGCCGCTGGGCTGGGAGATCGACCTCATGACCGCCTGCCTCCGGCTGATCCCCGACTTCGTGGCCCGTCGACGCGCCGACGACCCCACCCGAGAGCTCGTCCCTGTGCCCGGCTCGTCGCCGACCACGGAGCTAGGATTGAGCTGGATCGAGGAGCCGATCTGACCATCGGTAAACACCGAGAGAGCGTGATGGCGGGACCTGGGCCGACGGGGTAATTTGGAGGCCCCCGAGCGATCTCCTCGACCTCGCGGGCATCTTCCTCGAGCCCAACGCCATGCGACGCACCCACCGCTTGACGCCCCGAGTGAGTCGGCTGGAAGGAGGCCTCCTGCCGACCGCCTCCCCTTATCCCGACGCCGCCAGGACCGCGCTCCACGACTCCTACGTCGCCGATTCGGGGTCATCGGCGACCAGGCCCAAGAACTGGCGACCCGGATCCAGGACGGCGAGCTCGCCGGCCTGCCCAAGGTGGCGGTAGTGATGATTGGGATCAACGACCTGCTCGGCGGTCGCTCCGTCGCGGCGACGGCCGACGGCATCGCCTCGGTCATCGGCTCGATCCGCTCGACTTCGCCGAATACCAACTCGAGCGTCAGACCCGCGCTCTTCGGGCGCTGAGGCCGGGACGATGGCCGGGCGGCTCGGCCATCGCCCGGGGCCGTCAGGACAGCGCCTTCTCGACGCTCCCGCGGAACATCGCCTGCGCGGTGGCCTCGTCGGGCGGCCCGAGGATGGCGACCGAGTTGGGGGGGAGGGTCAAGCTTCGCTCGGTGAGGACGACCCCCTCGGGCTTGCTGGCGAGCTGGATCACCAAAGTCTGCGGCCCTTCGAGCCGGATGGTTCTGGGCTCGTCGGCCAGGTTGGCCGCGATCCGGACCAACCCTCGCTCGACCCAGAGCCATCGCTCGGCTTCGCTGTAATCGACGTCGACCAGGTCGAGCCGGCCGTCGGTGAGTTGGGGGAGCTTGCGGCGGAGCCGGATCAAGGCCCGGTGCCACTCGTGGATATCACGATGCGAGGCTTCTTCCAGCTCGTCCCAGCGGAGCTTCGACCGCTCGAACGTCTCGGGCGAGCTCGGGACCGGGATCTCCTCGGGCTTCCAGCCGAACTGGCCGAACTCTTTCTGACGCCCTTTGGCCACGGCCTCGTTGAGCCCCGGGTCGTCGGAGAACTCGGCGAAGTACTGGAACGGGGTGGTCGCGGCGAACTCCTCCCCCTGGAACAGCATCGGGATGAACGGCGAGGTGAGCACCAGGGCCGCGGCCACCTTGATCCGATCCATGTTGGCCAGGTGGCAGAGCCGGTCTCCCTTGGCCCGGTTGCCGAGCTGGTCGTGGTTCTGGACGTAGGCCAGGAAGTGGTGGCCGGTCAGGCCGATGGGCGGCCGGCCGTGGCGGCGGTTGCGGAACTCGGACCGGTCGCCGGTGTAGACGTAGGAGGTCTCGAAGGCGGTCGCCAGGTCCTTGATCGAGCCGAAATCGGCGTAGTAGCCGTTGACCTCGCCGGTGACGACCGAGTGGAGGGCGTGGTGGAAGTCGTCCGACCACTGGGCGTCGATCCCGAACCCGCCCAGCTCCATCGGCCGGACGATCCGAGGGTCGTTGAGGTCGCTCTCGGCGATCAGGACGAGGTGGCGGCCCAGGTGCGCCTTGAGGACGTCGACCTCGGTGGCCAACTGTTCGAGGAAGGGGAGGGCCGAGGTGTCGACGATCGCGTGGACGGCATCGAGTCTAAGGCCGTCGATGTGATAATCCCGGAGCCACATCAGGGCGTTGTCGCAGAAGAAGCGGCGAACCTCGTCGCTGTAGGGGCCGTCGAAGTTGAGCGCATCGCCCCAGGGGGTGTGGTGGCGGTCGGTGAAGTAAGGTCCGAACCGGGGCAGGAAGTTCCCCGACGGGCCCATGTGGTTGTAGACCACGTCGAGGAGCACCGCGAGCCCTCGGGCGTGGCAGGCGTCGACCAGTCGCTTCATGCCATCAGGCCCGCCGTACCCGTCGCGAGGGGCGAAGAGGGCGACCCCGTCGTAACCCCAGCCGAACTTGCCGGGGAAGTCGGCCACCGGCATCAACTCGACGTGGGTGATCCCGAGGGCCTTGAGGTGGTCGAGCCTGGCGATGGCGGAGTCGAACGTCCCCTCGGGCGTGAAGGTGCCGACGTGGAGCTCGTAGATCACGGCCGAGGACAAGGGTTTGGCCTGGAACGGCTCGTCGGTCCAGGCGAACGCCGAGTGGTCCACGATCCTCGAAGGCCCCTGGACGCCCGAGGGTTGCCAGCCCGAGCGGGGGTCGGGCAGGTCTTCGCCGTCGTCGATCGCGAAGGTGTAGTCCTCGCCGGCCCTCGCCCTCCGGTCGGGCGTGAACCACCAGCCCGGCACGTAGAGGTCGGAGACCATCGGGGCGACCTCGCCCGACGCTTTGACGGTGATCCGCTTGGCATGCGGGGCCCAGACGCGATATGGTGCCATGCTCTCTCCGATATCCCGTGGACCGGGGGGACCTCCGGCTTCCCTTCGCGGGTCCGGCCGCGAGGCGTCCCGTCCGGGAGCAACTGCCGTACCCCCAACGAGAAGGGTCGGCCCGAGCGGTCGGCGGCGGGCCCTCCCGGGGCGGATCGACGGCACGCTGTTCGCAGGGATCGGCCGCCCGGATCGGGCCCCGGGCGATCGGCCCGCCATCGCGGAGAGGTTTCGCATCCCACTCCGTATCCCCCCTCATCAGGAACGGCAATGCCTGTCCCCCTGGCGACGTATCGCGTGCAGATGCATGCCGGCTTCGGCTTCGACGACGCGGCGGCCATCGCCGACTACCTCCATGCGCTCGGGGTCAGCCACCTGTATTCCTCCCCCTATCTCCAGGCCGGCAAGGGGAGCACGCACGGCTACGACGTCCTGGACCACTCCAAGCCGAACGACGAGCTGGGCGGGTTCGCGGCGCACGACCGGCTCTGCAAGGCCCTGGGCGAAAACGGGCTCGGCCAGATCCTCGACATCGTGCCGAACCACATGAGCATCGCCGGCCGCGGCAACGCCTGGTGGTGGGACGTCCTGGAGAACGGCCAGGCCAGCCGGTACGCCACCTATTTCGACGTCGACTGGCACCCGCCCGAGGCCAAGCTCCGCGACACCGTGCTGATGCCCGTCCTGGGCGACCACTACGGCCGCGAGGTCGAGGCCGGGCACGTCCAGGTCCGCCGCGACGGGCCGGTCTTCACCTTCCACTATTTCGACCACGTCATGCCCGTCGCCCCCCGCTCGCTCAACGACCTCCTCAACGAGGCGGCCCGGCGGATCGGGTCGGACGACCTGGCGTTCCTCGCCGACTCGTTCGGCAACCTGCCGATCTCCACCGCGACCGACCGCGGGAGCGTCGCCCGGAGGCACCGCGACAAGGACGTCCTCCGGTCGGCCCTGGGCCGGCTCATCGAGGGATCGCCCGAGGTCGGCCCGGCCATCGACGCCGTCCTCGACGGGCTGAACGCCTCGTCCTCCGAGATCGACGCGCTCCTGGAACGCCAGAACTATCGCCTGGCCTTCTGGAAGACCGCCGTCCAGGAGCTCGATTATCGCCGCTTCTTCGACGTCAACACCCTCATCAGCCTCCGGATGGAGGAAGACCAGGTCTTCGCCGATAGCCACCGCCTGATCCTCAAGTGGGTCCGCGAAGGGGTCCTCGACGGCCTCCGGGTCGACCACCCCGACGGCCTCCGCGACCCGGCCGCCTACTTCGAGAGGCTCCAGAAGGCCGCGCCCAACGGCTGGATCGTCGTCGAGAAGATCCTCGAGCCGGGCGAGGCCCTGCCCGAGTCCTGGCCGGTGGCCGGGACGACCGGCTACGACTTCCTCAACCGCCTCGGCGGCCTCTTCGTCGACACCGAGGGCGAAGGGCCGATCAGCCGGTTCTATTCCGACTTCACCGGCGAGTCGGTCGATTATCCGGCGATGGTCCGCGACAAGAAACATTACGTCCTCAAGGAGCTCTTCGGCAGCGACGTCCAGCGCCTCGTCGCCGTGCTGGCCGAGGTCTGCGAGGGGCAGAAGCGGTACCGGGATTACACCAGGCGCGACCTCAACGCGATGGTCCGCGAGGTCATCGCCTGCTTCCCGACCTACCGGACCTACGTCCAGGCCGACCGGGGCGACGTCTCCGAGAGCGACATCCATTACGTCAACGAGGCCATCGAGGCGGCCAAGGCCAACCGCCCCGACTTCGACGCCGAATTGCTCGACTTCCTCCGCGACCTCCTGCTCCTCAAGGTCCGGGGCGAGGCGGAGTCGCTCCTGGTCATGCGGTTCCAGCAGAACACCGGGCCGGTCATGGCCAAGGGGGTCGAGGACACGACCTTTTATAACTACAACCGCATGGTCGCCCTCAACGAGGTCGGCGGCGACCCCGGCCGCTTCGGCGTCGCGCCCGCCCAATTCCACGAGGAATGCCGGGTGATGCAGGAGAAGTGGTCGCGATCGATGACCACGACCACCACCCACGACACCAAGCGGAGCGAGGACGTCCGGGTCCGGATCGCCTTGCTCGCCGAGATCCCCGACCGCTGGGCCGCCGCCGTGACGCGCTGGTCCGAGCACAACCGCAAGCACGCGACGGGCGACCTGCCCGACCGGAACGCCGAATACTTGCTCTATCAGATCCTGGTGGGGGCCTGGCCGATCGACGAGGACCGGACGATCGCCTACATGACCAAGGCGACCCGCGAGGCGAAGGCCAAGACGTCCTGGACCGAGCCCAACGAGCCCTACGAGGAGGCCCTGAAAGCCTTCGTGGCCGGGGTCCTCGCCGATCGCGAGTTCATCGCCGACCTCGAAGGGTTCGTCGCCCCGCTGATCGAGGCGGGCCGGATCAACTCGCTCTCGCAGGCCCTGCTCAAGCTGACCGCCCCGGGCGTCCCCGACGTCTACCAGGGGAACGAGCTCTGGGACCTCAGCCTGGTCGACCCCGACAACCGCCGCCCGGTCGATTACGACGTCCGCCGCGCCCTGCTCGCCGGACTGGACGGGGGGCCGACCGTCGAGCGGATCCTCCAGCGGTCCGACGAAGGCTTGCCGAAGCTCCACGTGACCCGCCGGGCGCTCTTGCTCCGCGGGAGCCGCCCCGAACTGTTCGGGCCGGCGGGCGACTACCGGCCGATCGAGGCCGAGGGGCCGAAGGCGGCCCACGTGGTCGCCTTCGGTCGGGGCGATGGCTGCGTGGCGGTCGGCGTCCGGCTCCCGCTCAAGCGGGGCGGCGATTGGGGAGAGACGACGGTTCCCTTGCCCGAGGGCCTTTGGAAGAATGAGCTGACGGGCGATGAAGTCCGGGGGGGCCGGGTCCGGATGGCCGACCTGCTCCGCCGGTTCCCCGTGGCCTTGCTCTCCCGGACGGCGGGTTGACCCGACCTGGGGCCCTTGCCCGAGAAGAATGGTGACGGCGGGTCGAGGTTGGTTCGACCCCCTTTTCGCATCGCGGTCGCCCCGGGCGACGGCGGGCCCTTTTGGACCGGAACCTGACCGCCATGATCGAGTCCGACCCGCACTGGTACCGCGATGCGATCATCTACGAGCTCCACGTCAAGGCGTTCTTCGACAGCAACGACGACGGCCTCGGCGACTTCGCCGGCCTGATGCAGAAGCTCGACTACCTCCAGGACCTCGGCGTCACCTGCCTCTGGCTCCTGCCGTTCTACCCCTCGCCGCTCCGCGACGACGGTTACGACATCTCGAACTACCGGGGGGTCCACCCCGGCTACGGCACCCGCAAGGATTTCCGCCTCTTCGTCCGCGAGGCCCACCGCCGCAACATCCGGGTGATCACCGAGCTGGTCATCAACCACACGTCCGACCAGCACCCGTGGTTCCAGGCGGCGCGGAACGCGCCGATCGGCTCGCCCAAGCGGGATTATTACGTCTGGAGCGACACCCCGAAGAAGTACGAGGGGGCCCGGATCATCTTCACCGACTCCGAGCCCTCGAACTGGTCGTGGGACCCCGTCGCCAAGCAGTATTACTGGCACCGCTTCTTCCACCACCAGCCGGACCTCAACTTCGACAACCCCCGGGTCCTCCGCGCGGTCTTCAAGATCATGCGGTTCTGGCTCGACATGGGGGTCGACGGGATGAGGCTCGACGCGATCCCCTACCTGATCGAGCGCGAGGGGACGAACTGCGAGAACCTGCCCGAAAGCCACGCCATCCTCAAGCAGTTCCGCCGCGAGATGGACGAGAATTACAAGGACCGGATGTTCCTCGCCGAGGCCAACCAGTGGCCCGCCGACGTCCTCCCGTATTTCGGCGACGGCGACGAATGCCACATGACATTCCACTTCCCCCTGATGCCGCGGATGTTCATGGCGATCCGCCAGGAGGACCGGCACCCGATCGTCGAGATCATGCGGCAGACGCCCGACATCCCGACCGACTGCCAATGGGCCCTCTTCCTCCGCAACCACGACGAGCTGACCCTCGAGATGGTGACGGACGAGGAGCGCGACTACATGTACAACGAATACGCGGCCGACCCCCGGATGCGGATCAACCTGGGGATCCGCCGCCGCCTCGCCCCCCTGATCGGCAACAGCCGGCGGCGGATCGAGATGCTCAACATGCTCCTCTTCTCCTTGCCCGGGACGCCCGTCCTCTACTATGGCGACGAGATCGGGATGGGCGACAACATCTACCTCGGCGACCGCAACGGCGTCCGGACCCCGATGCAGTGGACCGGCGACCGCAACGCCGGCTTCTCCAAGGCCGACTTCGCCCGGCTCTACGCCCCGCCGATCATGGATACCTTGTATGGGTACCAGGCGATCAACGTCGAATCCCAGCAGCGCGACCCCTCCTCGCTCCTCCAGTGGATGAAACGGCTGATCGCGCTCCGCAAGCGGTTCCGGGCGTTCGGCCGGGGGACCTTGGAGTTCCTCCACCCCGCCAACCGGAAGATCCTGGCCTACATCCGCGAGTACGGGGAAGAGCGCATCCTGGTCGTCGCCAACCTGTCCCGGTTCGTGCAGCCGGTCGAGCTCGACCTGGCCAAGTTCAAGGGGCAGGTCCCCCACGAGACGTTCGGCCGGGTCGCGTTCCCGATGATCACCGAAGGGCCCTATTTCCTGACCTTGGCCCCGTCGTCGTGCATCTGGTTCCAGCTCGAGGCGGAGACCAGCCCGTCCGCCGGAGGCGCCGAGCAGCTCCCGGCCCACGAGGTCGAGGCCATCCCCCGGCTCGCCCTCGGCGGCGGCTGGGAGACGCTCCTCGAGGGCCGCGAGCGGGCCATCCTGGAGCGGGCCGTCCTCCCCCAGTTCATCCGCCGCCAGCGCTGGTTCGGGGCGAAGTCGCGGACCCTGGAGACCACGAGCATCCGCGATTGGTTCCTCTTCCCGGCGACCGAACTGCCGATGGCCATCCTCTACGTCCGGACGTTCGACCCGACCGGGGGCCACGAAGATTACCAGGTCCCGGTCGTCATCACCTCGGGGGCGACCGCCGAGGGGATCTTGCAGAACAATTCCGCGTCGATCATGGCCCACGTCAGCTCGACCGCCGGAGATGGGCTGCTCTGCGACGCGCTCCTGTCCGACGAGCTTTGCACCCGGCTCGTCGACATGATCGGCGGCTCCGAGCAGGTCCCGTATCGCTCGGGCCGGCTGGTCGGGATCCCGACGTCCGCCTTTCAGGCCGCCGAGGAGGGCCAGGCCAAGCCCTTCGCGGCCCGGCGCGGGGCGACCGAGTCGAGCAACTCCCACGTCCTCCTGGCGGATAAGTACTGGCTCAAGATCGACCGCCTCCTCGGCGACGGGCCGAGCGTGGACTTCGAGGTCGGCCGATTCCTCACCGAGGACGTCGGCTTCCCCCGGGTTCCCAAGACCCTCGGGACCCTGGAGTTTCGCCGGTCCAAGGTCGGCCCGACGGCGGTCGGCGTGCTCCGCGAGTTCGTCGCCAACCAGGGCCAAGCCTGGGAGCTCGCCCAGGAGGTGCTCAGCCGCTACTTCGAGGAAGTCTCCGGCGAAGGCCATCGGCTGGACAGGATCACCGTCGACCCCGCGACCGCCTTCGAGCTGAGCGAAGGCGAGGTCCCCCCGGACGTCGCCGAGGTGCTCGGCTCGGCGCTCCGGACGGCGACGATCCTCGGCCAGCGGACCGCCGAGATGCACCTCGCCCTGGCGTCCGTCCCGACGAACCCCGACTTCGCCCCCGAGCCGCTCTCCGCCGAGGAGCTGGCCGCGATCGGCCGCCGGATCGCGCCCCAGGTCCGCCAGAGTCTGGCCACGCTCAAGGCGAGGCTCCGGACCCTGCCCGACGACCTCCGGCCGCTCGCCTCCGAGGTCATCGCCGCCGGCAACCGGCTCCAGGAACTGGTCGGCAAGGTCCCCCAGGCCGCCGCCGGGCTCGTCAAGATCCGCTGCCACGGCGACTACCACCTCGGCCAGCTCCTCTGGCACGAGGGGGACTTCATCATCCTCGACTTCGAAGGGGAGCCCGGGCGGCCGATCGGCGAGCGCCGGGCCAAGTATTCGCCGCTGAAGGACGTCGCGGGGATGCTCCGCTCGTTCGACTATGCCGCCTACAGCGCCCTCGATCGGGTGGCCAAGGTCCACCCCGACGCCCTGGAGCGGATGGAGCCCTGGGCCAAGATCTGGCAGGCGTGGACCTCGGCCGAGTTCCTCAAGGCGTATCGCCGGGTCGCCGCCGGCCTGCTGCCCGAGGACCCGGCCTCGGCCCGGCAGTTGCTGGACCTCTTCCGCCTGGAAAAAGCCCTGTTCGAGCTCCAGTACGAGCTGGATTACCGGCCCGATTGGGTCCGGATCCCGATCCTCGGCATCCTGAATCTGACCCGATCGAGGGAGTGAGCCCGATGCCCGAATCGCCGCCGGAGGACCTCCGCGAGCTCGCCCGGTCGTGCGGAGTGCACGTCGAATACACCGACACCTCGGGCAACCTCCAGGACGCTTCGACCGAGTCGCTCCTCGCCGTGCTCCGGGCCCTGGGCGCCGAGATCGATGGCCCGATCGACGCGGCCCGGGTCTTGGCCGAACGCAGGCTGGCCGCCTGGCGACGGGCGATCGAGCCGGTGGTCGTCGCCTGGGATGGGCTGGCCCCCGCGATCGAGGTCAGGGTTCCCGCCAGCCTTTCCTCGTCGACGATCGCTTGCCGCCTGATCCCGGAAGTTGGCGAGGCTCGGAGCTGGACGACCGCCGCCGACCAGCTCGCGGTGACGGGCTCGGCGGAGATCGGCGGGCATCGGTTCGTGGCCCGGAGGCTGGTGCTGCCCGAGGCCCTCCCCTGGGGCTACCACCGGATCGTCTTGACGATCGGGGACGAACCGAGCGTCGAGGCCCTGGTGATCTCGGCGCCCACGCGGTCTTACGCCGGTCCCGAGGCCGGGGGGAAGCGCCCCTGGGGCGTCTTCTGCCCGCTCCATGCCCTCCACGGGCCGTCGAGCTGGGGCGCCGGCGACCATTCCGACCTCGAAGCCTTGATGGATTGGACCAGGAGCCTCGGGGGAAGCCTGGTCGCGACCCTGCCGATGCTCGCGACGGCCTTCGACGGGCCCAACCCGATCATCAGCCCTTATTCGCCGACGTCCCGCCTGTTCTGGAACGAATTCTACCTCGACCTCCGGTCGATCCCGGGGCTGGCCCGTTGCGAGGCCGCTCGGGCGGCGATGGACTCGGCCGAGGCGGAGCGGGAGGTCGACTCCCTCCGGGCCGACCCGTTCGTCAAGTACGGCCGCCAGATGAGGTTGAAGCGGGCGGTCCTGGAGCACCTGGCCGCCGATTTCTTCGACCAAGGGGGCGAGCGCGACCCGGCTTTCGTCCGCTTCATCCGGGAACACCCCGACGTCGAAGCCTATGCTTCGTTCCAGGCCGCCGGCGAGCGCCACGGCCGGAACTGGCGGGACTGGCCCGGCCCGAACTCCGAGGATCCGGTCGAGTCGCCCGGCGACCTCGGCGTCCGCCGCTATCATCTTTATGCGCAGTGGCAGGCCGACGAGCAGCTCCGGGCCCTGGCGGACAAGGCCCGCCGCGACGGGATGACCTGGTATCTCGACTTCCCGGTCGGGGTCGACTTCAACAGCTTCGACGTCTACCGCGAGCAAGAGTCCTTCGCCATCGGCGCCAGCGTCGGCTGCCCGCCCGACTCGGTGTTCACCAAGGGGCAGAACTGGGGGTTCCCCCCGCTCCACCCGGAGCGGCAGCGCGAGAACGGCTATCGCTACCTCATCGCCTCGTTCCGGAACCACTTCCGGTACGCCAACGCCCTGCGGATCGACCACGTCATGGGCCTCCATCGCCTCTTCTGGATCCCTGACGGGGCCGAGGCGAGCCGAGGGGCCTTCGTGTCCTATCCGGCGGCGGAGATCTACGCGATCCTCGCCGTCGAGTCGCATCGCCGCGAAGCCTGGGTCGTCGGCGAAGACCTGGGCACGGTCCCCCCCGAGGTCGCCTCGGCGCTCGATCGCCACGGCGTCCGGGGGATGTACGTCGTCCAGTACGAGATCAAGCCCGACCCCGAGCAGCCGCTCCGGCCGGTCCCCGAGGCCACCGTCGCCAGCATCAACACCCACGACATGCCCCCCTTCGCCGCCTACTGGCAAGGGGTCGACCTCGACGATCGCTTGGACCTCGGCCTGCTCGACGCCGAATCCCTGGCGACCGAGCGGGAGTCCCGGCAGCGCCAGCGCGAGGCGATCGTGGCCTTCCTCGCCGCCCGGGGCTACCTCGAACCCGCCCGGGTCGACGCCCGGAGCGTGCTCCAAGGGGTCTGGGACTGGTTGGCCGCCTCGCCGTCGCGGGTCCTGCTGCTGAACGTCGAAGACCTCTGGCTCGAGACCGAGTCGCAGAACACGCCGAACACGTTCGACGAGCGGCCCAACTGGTCCAGGAAGATCCGCCAGGCGTTCGACCAGTTCTCGGTCGATCCCCGGTTCCTCCAAGCCCTCCGGGCGGTGGACCGAGGCCGGTCGACCCCGACCGAGGTCGACGCGATCGTCTCCGCCTCGGGAAGCCCGAGCGGGGCCTGATCGTTCCCGGGGGTCGACGGCCCGAGGGCCGGCGCCGGATCGCTCCGGCGTCGGCCCTCGGGTTGGTTCGTGCCGGGCGGGCCCCGATCAGGGCTGCGAGGGCAGGGGCGGCAGCGACGATTCGGGGGGCAGGGCGGGCAAGTCCATCGGCGGGATCTCGCGGGCCGGGCCCGACTCGGCCGGGGCCGACCCGGCCCCCGAGCCGAAGGCCGCCGGGGCGGGGGTGGTCCCCCCGGCCTGGACCACGCCGGGCTCGGAACCGAGCCGGGGGGCCTTGCCATTCCGCGAGAGGTAGTTCGGCTCGCCGGCCGGCACGGTCGGGCTGGTCGGGGTCATCGGCGCCCCGACGGGGCCGACCGGGGCCGGGAACAACGCCTTGGGCCCCTCGTTGCCCGCGTCGGGCGGGGGGTTCCTGGGCAGCGAGTCGGGCAGGGGCGGGCCGTTGACCGGCTGAGGCCGGTACGAGCCGTCGAGCGGGACGTGGAACTGTCCGTGACCGGCCCGCTGGTCCTTGGCCTGGATGTACGCCTTCCGCGGCGACGGCCCTTCGCTGACCGCGATGTTGTCGTAGGCCAGGAGCGTCCCCTTGGCCTCCTCCAGGGCGGCGATCGAGGTGTTGTAGCTCGTCACGAACTGGGCCTCCTGGGCGATCGCGTTGGCGTACTGGCTGACCGCGTCGAGCAGGCGGTCGATCGTGATCCGGCCTTCCTCGTAGAACGCCCGCTGGGCCTCGAGCCGCTGCAAGGCGGCGGCCCTGAGCCGCTGGGCGGTCCGGAACTGCTTGTAGTTCGAGTCCACCTCGAGGAAGAACCGGGCGAGCGAGTGGGTCGTCTGGTGGACGATCTGCTGGAGGAACGCCCGCTGCCTGAGGAGCTGATACTGGGCCTGGCGGACGTTGGCCAGCGGGGCCCGGAAGCCGATCGGGGCGGAGAAGGTCAGCCCGACCTGCCACTGGTCGAAGTCCCTCTGATTCTGGGCCGGGACGTTCACGCCGGCGTTGTGCCCCTTGAGGCTCCGGATCGGGTCGAGCACGGTCAGCCCGGCGCCCGTGGAGACGGCCTCGGACTGGTCGAGCTGGTGGCCCAGCCCGTTGAACTGGTAGAGGGCGTTCAGGTTGAGCTGCGGCAGGAGCTGGTTCCGGGCCAGCAGGAGCTGCAACTCGGTGAGCCGGACCAGGAGCTGCTGCTGGACGATGTCGGGCTGGAAGGCGATCATCTGGGCCAGGCAGGTCTCCCAGTCGGGCTGCAGGCGGGCCTGGGTCGGGGCGGTGTCGGGCACGATCCGGCGGTTGTCCGCCGGCGGCAGGCCCAGGATGTTCCGCAACTGCCGCTCGGTGGTGATCACGTCGGCGGTCGCGGTGACCAGGTTGAGCTTGAAGTTCTCGAGCTGCTGCTCGGCCTCGGCGACGTCGGCGGTGGTCGCCCGGCCGACCTCGAGCTCGGCCTTCTCGCGGCGGAGGATCTCCTCGCCGAGCCGGACGGCGGTCTCGCGGCTCCAGAGCGAGATCTGCTGCTGCGAGAGCGACCAGTACTGCTGCTCGATCGAGCGGACGTGGGCCAGGATGGCGGCCTTGAAGTTCCAGACCGAGGCGTCGGCGTTGAGTCGGGCGATCACGATGTTGGCGCGGTTGGCCTCCAGCCCGCTGGGGTTCTGGGCGGTGCCGCCGAGCAACGGCTGGGTGATCGAGAGCTGGGTGTTGGTCGTGTAGGCCGAGGGGAAGACGTTCGCCGGGCTGTTGGAGTACAGATAGCTGACGTTGTGCTGGAGCTGGAGGACCGCTCCGGTCGCCGCCCGCTTCTGCAAGGTGGACTGGAAGGTGGCGGTGTCCTGGTTGAAGACGACCGGGAAGCGGACGCCGGAGGGGATGACGCCGGCGGCGATCGAGTTGTTCAGGGGGGTCGTGCTGTGGCCCCAGAGGATGCTGGTGGTGAAGTTGGCGTCGAAGACGGCCAGCGCGGTGGCGATCTGGGTCTCCTGGATCGCCGGGTCATACACCGAGGACAGCGTCCCGGCGCCCAGCGAGCTGGCGACCCCGGCCCCGGCCCCGGTGTTCAGCGGCGTCGGCTCGAAGCCTCCCAGCGGGATACCCTGGGCACCGAGGGAGATCACCCGGACGACCTCGGAGTTGTCCAGGCCGATCCGGATCGCCTCGGGCAGGGTCAGGTGGAGGATCTCGTCGGCCTCGGGGTTCTCCGGGGTCCTCGGGGCGTGGATCTTCGGCATCGGCGCGCCGAGATTGCCGGTGAAGTTGGTTTGCTTGACCTCTTTGTCCTCGTCGGCGATCTTTCCCATCGGATCATGGGGGACCGGCTTGGACTGGTCGATGTAGGGTAGCTTCTGGCAGCCCACGGGGCCGGTCAAGGCGACCGCGGCGGCCAGGGTGTACCTGTTCACGAGCTTGGTCAATCGCATGGCCAGTCCGTCCTTGACATAGAGCGCCATGAGCCGCGTGGCGCGAGGTCGTCCGGCCCGATCGCACCGCCCCGGGCGGCCGAGATCGGCCCGCCCTCCTCCGGTTGTCGGCCGGGCGGTTTCCCGCGACCCGGCCCACGTCGGTCCTTGGAACCTCACGATGACCACGCCCTCCCCGTCCTTGGGAACGATGCCACACCCTCGTCGCGGCGGACGCACCATCCCGACCCGGGCGATCCTTCGCCCGAAGGCCGAATGTGTGGCCGACCGACTCCATCATAAGTTATCGGAGATCCAGGAAGTGAGTCTTGAGGGGACTTTGCGGATTGTACCGGTTCATCGGCCTTTGGCTAGGCCAATGCCGCCGCCCGAGCGGCCCCGGCCGGTGACCCGAACGCGACCGTGCCCGGCCCCGACGACTCAAGAGGACGCCCGGCGGCCCGAGCTTCCCTCGGGACGGCCCGCCGACCCTCAACCGGCGCGGGCCCGGCGGGCTTCGAGCCTGGCCCCTCGGCGGCCCCACCAGCCCCGGAGCGCCCGGACCTCGCCCGGCTCGGTGCCGTCGCAGGCATGGCCGAGGAACTGGAGCCCGAAGCCGCCGAGGAAGAGGACCAGTGCGAAGAAGAATAAGGGGATCGAGGCCGTGAGCACGTAGATCGGCAAAAGCAGGGTGCCGATGATCGTCAGCGGGATCCCCGCGAGGTGCAGCGCGAAGCTCGCGCGGTTGCGGTGCCGCTCCATCCAGTCGTTGACCATCGGCGAGGGGGGTTGCGGCGAGTCGATCATCGAAGGGGGACCTCGCGACTCGGGCCGAGGTGGCGCGGCCGGCCGACTTGACGAGGCCCGTGGGCCCGGTTACGGTGGGGCTTTCCGGCGGGACCGATGATAAACCACCGGGTTCGGTCCTCGCAACCCGTCCTCCCAAGCCCGGCCGCGCGGCCTCCCCGGCCGCGCCCGGGGACGCCTCGGAGCATGCTTCGTCATGGCCTATGATGTTACCCTGATCCCCGGCGACGGCGTCGGCCCCGAGCTCGCCGAGGCCACCAAGTTCTGCATCGAGGCCACCGGCGTCGCGATCGAGTGGGACGTCCAGGAGGCGGGCGTCGACGTCATGGCCAAGCTCGGCACGCCCGTGCCCGACAGCGTGATCGAGTCGTGCCGGCGGACCAAGGTCGCGCTCAAGGCCCCGATCACCACGCCCGTCGGCACCGGCTTCCGCTCGGTCAACGTGTATCTCCGCCAGGCCCTCGACCTCTACGCCTGCGTCCGCCCCTGCAAGCACTTCGAAGGGGTCCGGACCTACTTCGACCAGGCCAAGGTCGACCTCGTGATCGTCCGAGAGAACACCGAGGACCTCTACCTCGGCTGCGAGTTCGAGCAGGGCAAGCCCGAGACCGCCGAGCTGATCGCCGACATCAAGAAGCTCAACCAGAAGACCATCCGCCCCGACTCGGGCATCTCGATCAAGCCGATCTCGATCACCGGGAGCCGGCGGATCGTCGAGTACGCCTTCGAGTACGCCCGCAAGCACGGGCGGAAGAAGGTCACCGCCGTCCACAAGGCCAACATCCTCAAGTATTCCGACGGCCTCTTCCTCGAAGTCAGCCGCGAGGTCGCCAAGGATTACCCCGACATCGAATTCGAGGACCGGATCGTCGACAACATGTGCATGCAGCTCGTCCAGAAGCCCGAGCTATACGACATCATGGTCCTGCCCAACCTCTACGGCGACATCCTCTCCGACCTCTGCGCCGGGCTCGTCGGCGGCCTCGGCGTCGCCCCCGGGGCCAACATCGGCGAGAACGGCGCGGTCTTCGAGGCCACCCACGGCTCGGCCCCGAAGTACAAGGGGCAGTGGAAGATGAACCCGACCGCCCTGATCCTCTCGGGCGCCCTGATGCTCGAACACCTCGGCGAGGTCGACGCCGCCCGGCGGCTCGAAGCCGCCGTCGCCCAGGTCATCAAGGAAGGCAAGGACGTCACCTATGACATGAAGCCCCACCGCGACGACCCCACCGCCGTCGGCACGATGGAGATGGCCCGGGCCATCGCTCGGGCGATGGGGGCCTGACAGTTGGCGAAAGGGGGTCGGTCCCGACATCCGGACACGGACATCGAAGCGGCGGTGCGTCACGCCGAGGCCGCTGGGTGGACTTATCTCCCGTCGAACGGACACGCCTGGGGCCGCCTCCGTTGTCCTTACGGGCGACAGGGCGGCTGTCAGATCTCCGTTTGGTCCACCCCGCGTGACCCAAAAGGGCATGTCGACGCGATTCGTCGAAGAGTGGTCAACTGTCCTCATCAAGCTCATAACCCATCCGGAGGTTCGAAATCATGAGCGTCCCGAAGTTGACCCCTCAAGAGACGCACCGTTTCACCTTGGTTTATGCGAATGCCGGCGATCTTCCCGAAAATTATGAAGGCCCCATCTTCGAGGCAGGCTGCGATGACGCCCTCGTCTGCACCCGCGATGGCTTGCTCCTCCTCGACTTCGATCGAGACGCCTCGTCTTTCCGCGAGGCCCTGACTTCCGCGATCGACGCCGTCGAGCGGTGCGAATTGCCGATCCAATTGGTCCGCGTCGAGCCCCTTTGAGGGCGGGCTGGTGGGCGTGACGCGATTCGATGAGGCGACCTTCCTCCGGCTGGTCCGGGGGCAATCGCGGGGCCCGATCGCCGCCGCCGCCCGGCTCGGCCTCGGCGGGCTTGGCGGGCTGTACCGGGTCGGCGTCGCCGCCCGGAATCGGGCGTTCGAGCGCGGCTGGAAGGCCCAGCATCGGGCACCGCTGCCGGTGGTCTCGGTGGGCAATCTCACCCTCGGCGGCACCGGCAAGACCCCGATGGTCGAGTGGGTCGCCCGCTGGTATCGCGCCCGAGGGGTCCGGGTGGCGATCCTGAGCCGAGGCTACGGCGGCGAGTCCGGCCTCAACGACGAGGGGCGGGTCCTCGAAGGGAACCTGCCCGACGTGCCCCACCTCCAGGGGAAGGATCGGGTCACGCTGGCGGGGATCGCCTTCGAGGAGCTGGAGAGCGAGATCGCCGTCCTCGACGACGGCTTCCAGCACCGCCGCCTGGCCCGCGACCTCGACGTCGTGCTGCTCGACGCCCTGGAGCCCTTCGGCCTGGGGCGGACCTTCCCCCGAGGCTTGCTCCGCGAGCCCGTCGGTTCGCTCCGGCGGGCCGGGGTCGTCGTCCTCTCGCGGGCCGACCTCGTCGACCC
>JAABUQ010003894.1_pt1 | contig 26450 bp, 21 predicted proteins | sample 5560001 | NCBI WGS metagenome assembly JAABUQ01 (sample SAMN10711888, study PRJNA513371) | rock metagenome | isolation source: Antarctica rocks | place: Antarctica: Victoria Land, Finger Mt nord | collected 2015-12-18 | reverse complement strand
CAGGGTGGCGACGCTGCGCGCGCGCGTGGTGGCCGTGGCGGCCGCCAACCGGCACACGGTGGCGGTGAGCGACGGCGGCGCGGTCTTCTCCTGGGGCTGCAACCTGCAGGGGCAGCTGGGCTACGGCACGTCCGACTCCGCCTCCAACGCCACGCCGCGCCTGGTGGAGGCCGTCAAGGCGCGCCGCCGCAGCGGCTGCCCGGCCCAGGGTAGGGTGGCGTTTTGTAGGGTTTGGTAGGGTAGCGTGTGCGGGGGCGCGGGGCCATGCGCCTGGGGCCTCGCCGCCGCCGAGCGCCTGTCCTGCCAGTGCTTTTTCCTCGAGGCGGTTTTGAAATCCAGAGGTCTGTGTGCTGTGGTCGGCGTGCACGGATGTCGCGCGCTCGCACGCTGCCCGCGCGAGCGCACGGCCGGCGCGCAGGGGAAGCGCGTCGTGGCGGCGGCGGCGGCCAAGCGGCACACCGTGGTGCTGACGGCTGAGGGTGACGTGCACACCTGGGGCCACCGCGTGGTCACGCCCCGCCGCGTGAACCTGGCGGGTGCGCCCCGCGGGCCGCCCCCCCCCCCCGCCCCGCCCAACAGGCACGGCGCGTTTTTCCAGGCAGCCGTTTCTAGCCAGATCGCAGTGCGTAGTTCCGATGCTCCCTGCCCCGCCAGCCGCGCCTGCCGCTGCGCATGCCGCCAAAGGAGCGGCGCTGGGGCGGGCGGAGGCGCGCTGAGAGCGGACCGTTGCGGGCGGCGCAGGCTCGCACTCCACGCGGCGGCTGGGCGAGGCCATGGCGGCGGGCGCGGAGGGCGGCAGCCCTACTGCCAGCGCTGGTGCGGGCAGCGGCGACGGCAGGGGCTTCGAGCTGGTGTTCCACCGCGGCCAGGCAGAGGTGACACCCGGGGCCGCCAATGTCGGCCCGAAGCTCTGGCGCGCATGGCGCGCTGCTGTGCGGGAGGTCGCTGCCGGCGCACCTGTCCATGCGTGCAGAGACAATGAGTGCTGCCCGTCCTGCCAGATGACGTCAGCATGTCAGCCGCGCAGGTATGTTATCCCTGCAATGGCATGTGCATGGTAGCTGTAGTAGGGTGGGTGGGCGGCTGAGCGGCGGACTGGGTGGCTGCCCAGGTGGCGCGGCCGGCGGCGGTGGCGGTGGCGGCGGGCGCTGCGCACTCGGCGGCGCTGACAGCTGGCGGCGCGGTGCTGGCGTGGCGCAGCGCGGACGCCGCGCTCGCCGTGCAGGAGGTCGGCGGCGGCCTGGCCGGCAAGCGTGCGGTTGCCGTTTCGGCCGGTGCGCGCCAAGGGCAGGACAGTGGGGACGCAGGCGTGTCGAGCCGGGGGTTGGGCGGAGGTCTGGCCGCGGCTCCGCGTGATTGCCGTCCTCGGCTGGTGTGCCCAGGGAGTGCCGACCTGGCACGCATGCGTCTGCACCTAAACCACGACTGCACGCCAGTCACTTCGGCACTGAGGCTGCAGGGAGAGCGGGTTGAAGCAGGCATTGTTTTGGTTGGTCAGCGCCCGCATGCACTGCATAGCATCACAGGCCTGGCACATGTGTAAGGGCGGCGCCGACTGGCCGGCGGGGCGCGGGCAGGCAAGTACCGCACGGCCGCGGTAACCGACGAGGGCGACGTCTACATGTGGGAGGGCTGGTCCAAGCCCGCTGAGGCGGGCACATCCGGCCCCGGCCCGGCATGGCCCGCCGCGGGCGCGGCGGCCGCCGCGGCGCAGCGGAGCGGCGAGACGCCATCGGGCGGCAAGCGGCCGCCGCGCGGGCCAGCGGGAGCGGAGGCGGGCAGCGGGCTGGCGTCCAGCGGGGACTGGGGCGTCGCCGCGGGGCGGCGCGGCGCGCGAGCGCGCGCGCTGGTGGAGCGCATCGTGCCCGAGCGGTGCGCGCAGCGCCGAGCACTAGGCGCTCGTCTCCTGGGACGGGCGCACCGTAAGACATGTTGGTCGTGTTCGCCCTCGCTCTTGACTTGACTGAAATGTGTCAGTCATGTTTTCTCATGCCCTCAATCTGACCATCAAAATGTCTCATGGCGTGGGGCGTAGCTTGGGCGTAAGCCTTGAATTCAGCATCATGGAGCCGCGCCCCTGCCGCGCTCAAGCTGTTCCTGACCCCTGCCGCGCGCGCCCGCAGCGTGGACGGCGTCAAGCGCATCACGCACGTGGCCGTCGGCGAGAAGCACTCTCTGGCGCTGCAGCACTGGGCGGCCGCGCCGCTGCCGCCCAGCGCGGCCGCCGCCGCCGCCGCCGCCGCCGCCGCCGCCGCCGCCGCCGAGGACAAAGCGGACGCCGGCCCGGACGGCTGGCTGCTGTCGCCGCGCAGCGACGCGCCGGACCTGGCGCCGGGCGGCGCGGGCGCGGCGGGCGCACGCGGTGCAGCCTACTGGGCGCTGCTGGAGGCGGCCGCGCAGGGTCGCAGCGGGTCCAGGTGCGCTGCTGCCGCCTTCGTGCAATGCGCCCGCCTTAGTTGTTGGTATTCTGTGGCCGCGCGGCTGCAAGGTCCCGCAGAACTTAGCGCGTGGACATATGCATGCCGTGGTTGGCACGGTGCGAGCCATGGCGACAATCAAGTGGGAGTGCTTGGCCGCATGCCGGCAGTAAGAGGGTGATTCAGCATGCCCACACTGTGCACGAATGCACGGCAGGGACGGCGTCGCTGCAGTGCTGGCTTGACTGCTGGTCGTGGTGTTAACACGTGATGACGCATGATGCAGCACTGACCCCCCGCGCATGGCTGCACACGCGCGCAGGCCGAGCAGCGCGGCCGCGCGCGGCGTGGCGGGCGGCGTGCCCTCGCTGCAGCGGCTGTGCGAGCGTCTGGTCGCGACGCACCTGGTGGAGCCGCGCACCGTGCTGGCCGTGCTGGAGTTTGCGGACGCGGCGGGTGCCGAGCTGCTGCGCCAGCACTGCATCGCGGTGCGCTCGGCAGCGGCTCTTTGCGGGTCGAATGACCAAGTCATGCGCGCCTGCCGGCCTGAGTGAGCGGGTGCTGAGCTGCTGCCGTCGCTGCAGCCTGCGCAACAGCGCTCGTCGGTGCATGAGCCGGGTCGCGGAAATGGCCAGATTGCTGACGGGCATCACATTACTCCGTTTGCTGTATAACCGCCTGGATGGCAACGCGCTCCGCAGGCGCCGTGGTGCTGTGCACGGGGGCAGCTGTTCCCGCGCAGGCACTCCGCGCGTGGGGCAGCGGCTCTTAGCTCAGCTGCTGATGATGAGATCGGGGATGAGTCCAGCCGGCACCAGCGACCGCACCCCTGTTTGCCGCGCCACCACGGCGGTTTGCCGCGCCACAACGACGCGCCACCACAACGGACCTGACCCTAACCCTGGGCACTGAGCCGGGCGGCGCGGGCGCGGCGGCAGGTGGCGCTGGCCAACCTGGACGCGGTGCTGCAGGAGGCGCGCGGCGCGCTGGAGGGCCTGCCGCCGCACTGCCTGGCCGCGCTGGAGGCCGCGCTGCGCCGCCGCTGGCCGCCGCCCGCGTCCGCCTCGCCCGCGCCGCCCGGCGCGCCCCAGCCTCCCTCGACGTGTGTTTGCTGCGCGTGTTGCTTAAAGAGTATGTCTCGTTGGGTAGACAATGCTAGGCTAGGCTAGGCTAGGTTTTGTGGGTCCAGAGGGCTCGCCTGGGGGTCTGCCCATGTACATGCACCTGGACGCCTCAAGCGCGCCGTGGACCGGCGCGGGATGCTGGTTGCGGTTGGTCCTTGAGCGCGGGTGCCCTGCGCTCGCAGCAGCCTGGGCATTCGAGACATGATACCGTATTGGCGGCTGCTCAGACGACTCGAGGATCAGAAGCTGTGCCCAGAGATCTTAGCACTGATCAGCAGCCTGGCGCGCAGATGAGGGCGGGGAGGCGGAGTGGGCGTGCGGCCTGGCGCTGCGGCGCAGGGCGGCGCGCGCGCAGCCGCCCGAGCGCAGCTTCACCGACCCGGCGGTGGCCACCGAGCAGGCCGCTGCGGGGCGCCTGGTGCGGGCCTGTCAGATGTGCCGACGCAGCTCCGCATTGTTTGGTGTACGTGCGCTCGAGACCAGGCATCCCCTCTGTACAGAGAGGAGAGGAGCGCGACTGCGCGGCAGGGCCAGGGGGGCGCTGTCTGTCGCCGCTGTCCCACCTCAAGCGCAGCTCCTCCGTGGTTGCATCGGCAGCTTGCACAGCCGAGCCGGAGCCGAATTCTGCAGGCTGCGGGCTGCTCAAGCAGCATGCAGGACATTCTCGAAGCTGCGAGTATGGAAGCTGCGAACCCAGGCTTTGCGGCATGGGTTGAAATGGGTACGAAATGCGGTCGCCCCTGCGCTGCGCGCAGACGCGCAACCTGCGCAAGAAGCTGCAGCAGGTGGACGCGCTGGCCGCGCGAGCTGGCGCCAGCCTGGACGCGCAGCAGCGTGCCAAGCTGGCCACGCGGCCGGCGCTTGCGGACGCGCTCGAGCGCCTCGCGGCCGGCGCGCCGCTGGCGGCGGTGCAGGCGCTGCTGGGCGCCGCGCACGCGGGTGCGCTCCGCACGACCTGTCAAGGGTTAGGGTTAGGTTTGTCCTACCCCATCTCGTGCGTGAAGGCCTGCGGCCTGCAGGCTGCGCTGCAGGCCTCTGCCCGGCTGTGGGCGCATGCGCCGCTGCCGCCGTGGGTGCGGCGCCGACCGCGCGTGCGCGTTCTGGGCCTGGGCGTGAGCTTGGTGGCGTATCTGTGCTTAGTGACCCGGGGCCCACGGCGTGCAGGCGCGGACGCGGGCGGCAAGGACGGCGGCGACCTGGCCTCGCCCGGGTCCTCGCTGCCGGCGCGCCAGCTCAGTACACCCTCGCCGGGCGCGGCCAGCGGCGCGCTCGCGAGCCCCAACCCCGGCTCGTCCTCCGGCGGCCGGCGGCGGCGGCGCGCGCCGGCCGCGAGCGCGCGCACTGGCGGCGCCGGCCCGGCCGACGTGGCCGTTGAGGCAGCAAATGGCGGCTTGAGCACGAGCGCGCCGGCGGCGGCGCACGCGCCGTCTGCGCCGGAGCCGTGCGCCGCGCTGCGCGACGCGGCGGGCGCGGGCGCGCCGCGGCCGCACTTGGGGCCGCCGGCGCCCGCCGCCGCGGCGGCCGCGCCCGGGCCGGAGCCGGTGGCTAGGCCTGTCGCGCGGGGAGCGTGGGCGCTCCGCGGCCCGCTGCCTGAGAGCGTGCCGAGCGCAGAGCTGGACGGCGCGCGTGCGGAGGAGCGGGCACCGTCGCGAGTGGCAGAAGCGGGCGACCGCGCGGACGCCGACGGCTTCGTGACGCCGAACCGCCACAAGCGCCAGCTGCGCGGCCCCTCGCCGGCGCGGCCGCGCGGGGCCTCGCCGCCGGGCGTGCGCGCCGCCTCGCCGCCGCGCGGGGCCTCGCCGCCCGCCGCCCGCCTGCCGCCCGGGCGGGCGCTAGCCGCCTCGCCCGCGGTACCGGCCGCGCACGGCTGGCCTGCCGCCGCCGCGTCCGCGGCGCCGCCGGCGCGCATCGGCGGGTTTGGCGCGGCGCTCGCGGCGCCTGAGCGGGCCAGCAGCGGCAGCGGCGGCGGCGGCGGCGGGTCGGGGCGCCGGTCGGCCGGCAAGCAGCAGCGCAAGGGCGGCCTGTCCATGTTCCTCGCGGGTGAGCTAGAGCGGCCGGCGCTGGGCCCGCCCACGCCGCCGACGGCCGGCGAGGGCGGCGCCGCTGGCGGCGGCCCTGCGCCCGCGCCGTGGGCCCTGGCCGGCACCGGACACGCCGGCGGCCGCGGCAGCGGCGCCTCGCTGCGCGACATCCAGATCCAGGAGGCGGCGGCCGCCGCCGGCGCGATCGCCGCGGCCGCCGCGCCGCCGCCACCGCCGCCCGGCGCGGCGCAGGCCGCGCAGGACGAAGACAGCATCGCCGGCGCCGGCCTGGCGGTGCCGCTTGCGCACTTTGTGCACAAGTCGGCGCCGATCGCGGTCGGCCGCGCCGCCGCGTCGCCTGGGCCGCCCGCCTGGGGTGGCCCGGCCGGCTCTAGCCCGCCAGCGTATGGCAGGCAGGGGCTGGCCGCCGGGCATAGCCAGGGCCAGGGTTCAGGGCCAGGGGCCGGCTGCAGGCCGGCCGCCGCGTCCGCACAGCCCAGCCTGCGCTGCATCCAGGCGGAGCAGGAGCAGCTGCGCGACACGCTGTCGCGCAGCTGGGGCGCCGCCGGCGCGAGCCCGGGCGGGCGTGGCGGCGCGGGCGCCGGCCCGCTGAGCCAGTGGCGCAGCCAGTCGAGCGCGGTGTCGGCCGCGCCGGCGCCGGCGCTGGGCACGAGCCCGGGCGCGCATGCGGGGGCAGGGTTTGGTGCAGGCTTCCCTGCCGGCGTGTCGCCGCCGGGTGGCCGGCCGCGCTCGCATGGGTACAGCCCGACGGCAGCTGGGCAGCGGTGGATCCGGGGCTGACCCGGTGCTGTGATGACGGGTTGCAACCGCACCGGCTTGCCCGGCATCGTCGCACCGCAAGGCACTCGGGGTCTAATGCACTTGTGAGAGGCTGCGCCCAGGCAGCCTGCTCGCATTGGTGGCGTCTGGCGCGTTGCTCATCTTAGAGCCAGCCTGGTGGGCTGTGGGGCGTGGCGGAGAGACGGCGGGCGCGGGCTGCAGCCACATAAAATCGTTTGGACGCATGGCGGCTCGACGGTCTGCGGCACAAAACTAAAGAGGCCTGATCTGGCGTGGCTTGCACGGCGGCGCCAGCGGGCCGCTGCGCCGCTTGCATGTGGCCCTGAAACGGCCCTGGTCGGTCCCTGTGGCTGCCACATGGAGCCGCAGCCTAGCTCTGCGTGCATGCGCATGATGTGCTGCGGCATTTTATTGCGCCGCTGTTGCCATACTTATTGATGCGTATGCGACAAGGCCGGCGGCGCCGACTTGGCGCATATGCTGCCCCTACCCTGGCCCTGAAAGCCGTGGTGATAGCTGCCTGGACCCATACGATATGGGCCCCATATCGCTTGTGCCAACACCTGCCTGTAGCGCACAGGTTGTGTATATGGCATAGCACAATATTAATCTACGAGCTTGTGCAACTACTTTACAAAGTCATGAGCAGCTTGATACAGTCACAGTGCGCAAGTGCGGCTTATGTCACACCCTCTGTTTGCAGTCGCTTGCAGTAAGCACGCTCCCTCTCAGCTCCGATCCCATTGGTTGTGAAGGCGTTAACACTCAACAGCATGCATTCCCAGAGCCTCTCTGCTTCTAGCCAAGCACAACTCTCCCAAAATCTGCCGCCCGTGATTGCAGAGCGAGCGGCCTGGACTGACCTGCACACTGGAGCATACGGAGCCCACTGCAGCGAAAACTTTATGGGGCCTAGCACCCCAGTGAGCCTTTGCGCTTGGCACGCAACAACGACACCTAAGTTCACACCGCTCACGCCCCAGCACGCACTGCCCAGCACCCTCGCCTGCATAGCACTGACAAAGCTACAAGCACAGACTGCACGCCGCTCTGCAAAACTCGCATCTGCTCACAAGGCTTGGGAGCCAAGACCAGCGGGAGCCATGCCCTGCGAGAGCCATGCCTGACAAGGAGCCAGGCCCGTCCAGCGCAGCCCCAATCGCATGACCCAGATCCCGGGCAGGGCCGCATGCGCGCATCCTTGGTCTGCCGCTCAGGCCCACAGCTCACCCGTGGCCACGCCACCGCTGCCATTGCGACCGCGCCGCGACTCGCGGTCGCGCACACTGACCACCGCCGCCGGGCCGCGGTCCAGCGGCCCCTGGCCTCCGCGCGCCCGCTTCCCAGCAGCGGCACCCAGAGCCGCGCGCGCTGCGGCCGCCGCATGCGCGGCCGCGGGCCCGCCCGAACGCGCCGCCCTGGCCCACTGCGTCGGCGGCCCGACGGCGGACACGCTGCGCCGCCCCCGCGCCCTACGCGCTGGCCCTCAGCGCGCCGCCGCCGCGCGGCAGCGCCCACGACAGCGCGCCGCCGCCGCCGCCGCGGCGCGCGGCCACCGCCGCGACCACCTCCGCCGCGTCGGCCTCGCTGATCGCGGCGCCGGTGCGCGCGATCGCCGCGCTGGCGGCGCGCGCGGCGGCCGCGCCCATGCCGGCCGGGTCCAGCCCCGACAGGCGCGCGAACAGCAGGCCGGCCGCGTACGCGTCGCCCGCGCCGCACGTGTCCACAGGCCGCCCGGCCGCCCAGAAGGGCGGCACCGCCTGCAGCCGCCCCAGCGCGGACAGGCACGAGCCGCGCGCGCCGTCGGTGACCGCGACCAGGTCCACGTGCGGCCCGAGCGCGAGCGCAGCCTCGGCCGCGGTCGCGTCGGTGCCCAGCAGCGCGGCCGCCTCCGCGCGGTTGGCCAGCAGCACGTCCACGCCGCCGGCCAATGCGGCCCAGAACTCGGCCCGGTGCCGCGCGACCAGGCCCGGGTCGCCGGCCGTCAGCGCGACCGCCGCGCCGCCGCGCCGCGCGGCGCCGACCGCGCGCGCCACCGCCGCCGGCCCGCCCGGCATCTCCCACAGGTAGCCCTCCACGACGAGCAGGCGCGCGCGGCCGCACGCGGCCTCGAGCGCCGGCGCCAGCGCGAGCGCCTGGCCCTCGCCCAGGTAGGCGAGGAAGGTGCGGTCGGCGTCGCCAGTGGTCAGCACGGCCACGGTGCCGGTCGTGGAGTCGGCCACGGGCGCCGCCAGCAGCTCCACGCCCGCGCCCGCCAGCTGCGCGCGGTGGAACGCGCCCTGCGCGCCGCCGCGCCGCAAGTTGGAAAAGCCGCATTTACTCACAAGCTGCTCCGCTTCTCACGAGTTTGGAAAAGCCAAGTTACTGCTTTATGGCCCTTTGACCCGGATTGCCCAATCCGCGCCGCTTGCTGGGCCGGCCGGCCGGTCGCGCCCCTCACAGGAAAGCTGGACAGCCTCCGCCCAGCCCGGTGCGCGCAAGCAGACCTGCTGTTTGTGTCCGCGCTGCGCAAACTTTTGCAAGTTTTGCTATCACCGCGTGGCACCAGCACTCAGAGGGCACCCAGTGCCGCCCCGAGCGCGCGGCTGAACAGGCTGCGAGTGCCGCGAGCGCAAGCAAAACATCGCGGCGCCGGCCGAACCTGCGGGTCGCTGCCGGCGACGGCGGCCATGCCGACGCGCAGCGGCCCGCTCGCGCGCAGCGCGTCGTCCGCAGCGCCCAGGCGCGCCAGCGCGACCAGCGTGTTGCTCAGCGAGCCGCCGGCCGCCACCTGCCGCGCGGCGGCCGCCAGCGCTCGCGCGGCGCGCTTACTCACAGCAGGGCGTGCGCTGGTCGCGCAGAAGGCTCCCACAAGCAAGGCGCAGGCGAGGGGGAGGTGCGACGCAGGGGACGAGCGCTTAGGGCTGCTGAAACACGCACGGCAGCCGCTGCTGAGGTAGCTCACCACGCGCGGCGCGGCCCGTGCGCGCCAACACAAGCGGCGCCCGGCAGCGGCAGGGAGGCTGCGCACAGCTGGCTGCTCAAAACGGCAGGCCCTCGGGTGAGCCAGCTGACACACCTGGTACGACGTGCCGACGAGCGCCTCCAGGACCTCGCCCCGCTCCTGCAGGCCGATGACCCTGCGCAGCCCACACGCAGCCTGGCTTCAGTCCCCGCTCAGAGCCCCAACAGGGCGAGCTTAGGCGCTCAGAGCCCCCAACAGGGCGAGCTTGAGGGGCCATGCCGCGCGCCTGCGCTCGCCCTTGTGCACCCCCAGCCTGTCCAGGAAGCTGTCGTCCACTGTCGCAGCCACGTCCACCATGGCCTGGCCCAGGCCTATCACGTCATAGCGCGGGCAGACATGTGGCTGCTGCTGCCCCGCCGCCGCCGCCGCCGCCAGCGCCCGCGGCCCCCGCGCGCGCCTGCATTCGCGCCGCGCGTGGCCGCCGCGCTCGCTGTGCGCGCGCAGCTGCGCCGGGGGCTGCGGCTGCGCGGGCCGCGGGGCGGCCGGCCGGCTACCGAAGCTCGACAGCGCGAGCGGCGCCTGCTGCGTGGCCAGGCCCAGGCGTGCCAGCAGCGCGGCCATGGTTGCCTCGCCCGTCGAGCTCTGAGAAATCAGGCAGGCGGCCTCCGCGCAGGCCAGGTGCGGCCTTAGACCCTGAGGAAGCCGGTGGGGAACACGCGCTGTCTGGCCATCCGATTGATGATCCAAGTGCTGCTGCTCAGTTGCAAGCAAGTGCTGCCAGCAAGTGCTATCTAGTGGATTTCAGCATACGCGCGACTGTGACGCTTGCAGAATGGCACAGGTGCGCCAACGTGCTGCTCTGCCACGCTGCAGTGAGCGTCTGTAACCCCACGTATGCTTGTAGCAGAGCGGGCCTGTTGCTGTGCCACGTTGTGCCGTGGCGTGCTGTTGCAAGTGATAGGAACAGTTCCGTTCCGCTGCACAGCGCAAAACAAAGCAAATGGGCAGTGTCATTGGCAGACCTCTCTGGTCGCAGCGTGCTTGGCTAGCCGATTTGCGTGACTGGCCTTTGCGCTGACTCTGCACACCTTGGGAGCGTCATCGCCGGTCCAGTGGCTGACTGCATCCATTGGGCCAGACTGTGGTGCTGAAGGTCGACATGATGTGTGGAGGCTGCGAAGGTGCCGTGCGCCGCGTGTTGAAAAACATGCCAGGTGCGCGCTCTGCTGTGTTGCCGCGCGGGCAGGCAGGCGTCCTACTTTTGAAGTGCAAGCTAACAGACACGCCTGCTTTTGGCTCACCGGACAGCCAGTCGGCAGCCTGTCACAGGCGGCTCGCGGAAGGCAAAGCGCCACTGTCGCAGGCGTGCGCGGAGCGCCAGGCCCTGCCCTGGCGTGCGAGCAGGGCAGGGGCCGCGCCGGCAGGCGTGCAGAGCGTGGACGTCGACCTGCAGGCCCTGCGTGGACGTCGACCTGCAGGCCCTGACCAGGTTTGCAAGCAGGGAAGGGCCGGGCGCGCAGGCGTGCAGAACGTGGACGTGGACCTGCCGACGCAGAAGGTGATCGTGACCGGCGACGTGACGCAGGACGCCGTGCTGGAGACCGTCGCCAAGTCCGGCAAGAAGACCGAGTTGTGGCGCTGAGGCGCGGCGGGGGCGGCGCGCCAGGCTCGCACCCTGGGCGCTGCGTGCGCTTGCTAGGGAGCTGGCAAAGGCGGCGCCAGGCATGTTCTGGCTCCCATGCGTTGGCTGAGCAGTGTCTGTATGCGCGAACCCCTTGTGTTGGGCCAAATACGCTGCCAGGATGGTGGCATGCACATGCATGTGTTGGTCAGCCAGCGTGGCCGTAAATGTCCCAGCAGCATGTTGCCTCTCTTTGTGGACACATGCCCCCAGCGCTAAAAGATTTCACAGAAAAAGCACACGACAACAGTAAATGCAGCTGGCTGCATTTGGTCTAGCTCTGCTTTAAGAGCACATGTCGGCGGGCGGCTCCTCGTCCTGCAGCTCGACCGTCCACAGCAGCGGCGCGTCCGTGTCAACCACGACGCGGTCCGCCGCCAGCAGGTTGGACGTGCTCTGCAGGCCGCCCATCTCCAGCATCGTCCGGTCTGCAAACGGGCAGGTGCCCCTTCAGTGTCCGTCATGCAGCTTGGTGCGCACCCGCTTGGGCAGAACGGCAGGCGACGCCTGTGAGGCTCTTGACAAGGCGAGCCGCCGCTGCCGGGTCGGTCTACAAATGAGGGCGGGCACACTTGTTCGTCGCACCAGCGCATTTGACACCACAAAGCAAGCAAACCCAATGCCCTGTTGCTCCCCCCCTCTGTGCAGGCATGCGCGGACACCTCCCCGGCACCCCGCCACACATGCGGCTGCACCCAGCGTCCCTAGGACAGGCCGGCGCCTCCAAGCGCTGGGCCGCATGGGCGGCGCGCCCCTCCGCCCGACGCCACGAGGGCTGGCGCCATGCCCCGATCGGAGCTTCATCCCCGCAGGTCACGCAGAGTGCGCCCAACTCGAGGTTCGGTACAGGGCCCGCCCGGTGCGCCGCACCCAGGTTCCAGCGCAGACCGGACGAGGTGGCGGTGGCGGGCGCGCCCAGCGCAACCAGGCCGCATGCGGGCCCCAGCAGGCCGCGGTCCACGGCCAGCTCGGAGCGCCCGGCCGGCAGCAGGCGCGTCAGGTTGCCCTCGCCGGCCAGCGCCAGCGGCGGGCCGGCGTGCCGGTGCAGCGTGTTCAGGTTGGCCAGCGTGTGGTCCAGCCGGCCGCCGAACGCGCCTGCGCCCCGCGCTCGCCCGCCCCCTGAGCTAGGCATTCAGCCCTAGCTAAGCGCGCGTGCCGGCCCGGCAACGCGTGCGCCGTGCCTGCTGCACGGCGCCGCATCATGCACACGCAGCACCCCCGGCCTGGCCGCATGTGTCAGCGCGCGGCGCCGCGCCCGCCCGCCGCGCGCCGCCGCACCGTGTCGGAGCGCAGCTGCCGCGCCCCGTCGCCGGCGGCGCAGCCAGCACGCCCCCGCCGCGCTACGCTCGCGGCGGGCGAGCAGCAGGCGGAAAAGCCTGGCACCCGTGCGCCCCGGCGCGTGCCTGCGCCCCGGGCGCCGCGGCGGCGGGGCGCGCCTACGGCCAGGATGCGCGCGCCGCCCAGGCGGCCGGGCTCGGCGGCGACCGCGCGGCACGCGCAGGCCAGGCACTTCTGCAGGTCGGTCGTGTCCTGGTCGGCGGCCAGGTCGACCACGCTGCGCGCGCGCGCGCACTGCCGCCCGCTGGTCGGGCCGGGCGCCGCGGCGGGTGGGAGGGGCGCGGTGCAGAGGGCTGCTGCGCAGGGCAAGATGCGGTACGAGGCCAGACGCAACAAAGCCGCACGAGCTGCGCCGTCTGGCGCTGCCTCGCATGCTCCGGCCCGCCCGGGGCACCTCCGTCACCCATCCATGAAGGGGGCGAGCAGCTGGGCGCTACTCATGCCCCGCAGCCAGCAGCACACACGGGCCTGCCAGCCGGCAGTAGCTCCGGCCCGGCCCGCGGAGACCCTTGCGTCCCTGCTCTGCTCGGCACCCCCCTCCCCTTCTCCCCCCCAGGCGCGCACGCGCGCGGGCGCCGGCGGCAGCAGCGGCCTACAGGGTAGGCGCCGCTGCGGAGGAGGCGGCGCACCGCACGCCGCGCCGGCTGTAGAACTCGCGGACCTGCGGGCGCAGCGAGTCCAGGTCGCCCTTGATGATGTCCGGCAGGAAGGCAGCGCGCGCGGCGTCCGCGGCCGCCCCATCAGCGTGCGCCCCCGGCCCGCCGACGCCGCGCCAGCTGGGTACCTGGTCGTACAGGCGGTTGGCGCCGCCGTCCGCGCAGATGCGCAGCGCAGCTGCGCAGGCCGCCGCAAGTGCGGCTCAGGGCTGGAGCGGTGCAGCCGCCAGCAGCTCTGGCGGCAGGGGCGTGTGCATCCTTTGGCAATAGCATGCTGCGTGCTCCCGGGGGGTGCGGGACGGCGCCGACAGACCAACCGAGCAGCGCGCTCAACATATGGGGGACGCCCCAGCACGCTGCTGCCGCTGGCGCACAGGCCGCACCGCGGTGCCAGAGCGCGGCGGTGGCGCGCGGCAGCCGGTAGTTGAGCACGAGCAGCACAAGCGGGTGGTCGCCGCCGGCCGCGCACACTGCCAGGCGCGGCCCCCACGCCGCCTCCATATCTGCCACCTGCACCGGCCCGCTGGCCGCCTCGGGGCTTGCGGCCGCCCGCACGCGGGCTAGCATGCGCATGGCTGGCAAGCCAGTTCCGCGCGCCGCGCGGGCGGCATGGCAACGCGTGACTGCACGGTGCAGCGCCTCGCGCCCACCCAGTCCTGCGGCACCAGTGCGCAAGTGACCAATAAGCACTGCCTTAGCGATGCAGGCGGGAACGGTTACGCGCCCAGAAAACAAACAGTAGACTGAGGGCTGGGGCTGCGATCAGGGCTTGACTCGAGCTGTCAGGCTGACACGCACAGCAGTTTTACGTGAAAGACCAGTTTAAACTCGACTTCGTCGACTTAGTGAATCAGCGGACCGCCCCCGCGCTCCACGGAGCACCCGGGTCGCGCCGATCAGTGTTTCGCATCAGTAAGGCGTTTGGCAAAAAAGCGACTGCAGTGGGTCACCTGGGCTGTGCACTGACCGCCTTCGCTCTCCAGTAGTCGTGCACTCTGCACTCTGCGTCCCGTGTCTCCCCACCAACTTCCGATTACGCGAGAGTGGAGCAACAATGGGGCAGGGCGTCAGCAAAGTCGGGAGCTGCTTCGCGGGCGCAGCAGTCGCGGTAACCGCCTGAACCCGGGCGGTCCCACTGGCCTGTGCATGGAAGACGGAAGTTGTAGCCGTAGGTGATGCAGCACTTTGATTGCCGCAACTGCCAGCCGATGTTGCACCAGTGGGCCTGGCCGCACAGCACCAACCCACGCACTGAAGGCCTGCTGCAATGCTCGGCCGAGCGGCAAGGCGGACGGAGGGAGTGCATGCCTCGCGACGTGGCCGTTCCGGGTGGGCTCTCGCTGGATAAGAGGGGCCGACGGTTGACGGTTGCCGCCTGCCGCGCAGGAGGTAGCTACAGCTACGCCGAGCGCCGCCGGCGCCGCGGGGGTGGCTGCTGCCACCGCCGGGGTGGCTGCTGCTGCGCTGGTGTGCACTGTGCCAAAGTCCAGCGCGTCCCTGCCTATGGTGGACGTCGCGGCCACCCCCGCGCCGCACGCACCTGTCCAGGCCCTGACCGCGGACGGCACTGCCGGCCGCGGCAAGGCCGAGCGGAGTTCGGCGGCGGTGTCGGCGCCTGACACGCCGCCCGCAGTGCCGCCGCAGCAGCCGCAGTTCAGCGCTGCCGGCCAGGGCACGCTCCCGCGGCGCCTGTCTCTGACCAGCCGGCGGTGTCCGCCGACGCGGCTGCCGCCGCTGGTGGAGGAGGGGCGGGGCAGCCCGCGACGGCGGCAGTCGCTGGCGGTGGCAAACCCGCTCGCGCACCATCACACGGAAGCTATGCCGCGCCGGCACTCCTCGACGGGCAGCGCGGAGCGGGCGCTGCACGACAAGGCGCTCGCGCGATACGTGCCTTTCGCGCCCGCTGCGGCGCCCAAGGCGCTCGAGCCGCCGCCGCCGCCGCCGACGCGCACGGTGATGAAGCGCCCGGTCCGCGTCGGGCCGCCGCGGCAGCGCGAGTGCGACAACACGGCGATGCGCTTAGCGCTGGACGGCTTTGGCCGCGCAGACTCGCCTGAGGACCACCGCCGCCGCCGCGCGTTCAAGCACGCGCTGACTGGGCAGGTCCTGCCGGACGAGTTTGCAGACGAGCTGCGGGGCCGCTGCTCTGGCGAGCTGGAGTTTGACACGGAGTCGGCGTCTGGTGCGACTCTGTCTGTTAAGAGAGGGTTGAACATGCCAGGCCCTGCCTGCGCAGCAGGCCAGGCCAGAGCGCTGGTCAAGGGAAGTTGCACGTGGCTTGGGTGACGTGCTGCACCAACCTGTCTCCCACGCCGCTCAGAGATTTGTTGGGCACTGAGAGCTGGTGGCACTGACTCCCAGCACTGCGGTGCTGCGCAGAGTTCACAGCGGCCAGCAAGTTGATGAGGCAGGCGCTGCCGCCCACGCCCTTCGAGGGCCTCGAGCTGGGCAGGATGCTGTCGCAGAGCAATGGCATAAAGGTGTACCAGGGCGTGTACCGCGGCAGCCCCGTGGTTGTGCGGGTGCGCCTTGCGCTGTGCGCGGGGCGGCTGCGTACCACCGTGCGTGTCGCCTGTATCGACGGACTGGCATAGGGAATGCTGGCAGGACAGTACCTGCTGCTTTGCCACAGTTTTTTCCTGCGCTGCAAGTCTGGTATCAAGGCCAGGACCATGTTGTTCTCTCATGATGCGCAGTGGTTGCAGGCTTTGCTTGTATTGTGCAACTGCAGGAAGCATGCATGCCGAAAGTCTCGAGCTTGTACCTGTGCGCGCGTGCAGCTGTTCCGGGATGCCACGTGGCTGCGCAGCATGAATGGCATTTCCACTGGAGGCGGCCATCAGCGCGGTGCACCCGCAGCGCAACCTGGCGCGCTGCAGCGCCATGCGCCGCCGCGGCAGCTCTGGCGGCGATGGCGTGTGGACCGTGACGGAGGCATTTGCCTGCAGCCTGCAGGTGCGGCCTTTGCTGGGGCTGGCATCCGAGCATGTGGGCGAGTAAAGGTGTTCTATTTTCGTCGCAGTACCACACACCTGCAGAGCCTGTGTGGCGCTGGCAGAGGGGCGGGCGCAGTATGCGCCATAACGGGTGCCAGATCACCTCACTGAGTAGTGTCTGTTGCTATGTACTGGCGCGAATTAAGCACTGTCATCATATCTGAGACGTCCGTGGTGCCCGCGGCAGGACGCCATTGTGGCCAGCCGCTTCTCGCAGGCACCGAGCCTGCCGGCGCGGCTGCGCAAGCGCAACCTGCGCGACGCGCTGGTGCTCGCGACCGACATTGCCAACGCCATGGTCTTCCTGCACGGCATGGACATCGTGCACGGCCGCCTCACTCCTGGTGCGCCAAAATCCCCCTGTCGCCCGCTGGCGGCGGTTGTCACGTTACGTGCGCAGTCAGGAATGTTCTGTCCATTAAAGTGCGCAGCAGGAATGTCGTGTTTGTAAAAATTACAGGTCGTTGGTATATTGGTATGCTCTGTGTGCGCGCGCGCGCTGCCTGCGCATACCTCCGACCTGCACATGGTGCCGTCCCTGCAGTCCTGACTGATGTGTGCCGGCTCTTGCGCAGCGAACGTGCTGCTGGCGGAGGACGCCGCGAGCGGCTGCTGCGCCAAGGTGACCGGCTTCAGCCTGGCGCACGCCAAGCCGCTGGACGTGGCCGAGTCGCCCAACGTCGTCAAGGGCACCGACATCGCGCACTGGAGCCCCGAGCGCCTGATCGACGCGCACAACACCAAGGCGCGGCGGCTGCCTGGCGCTTGTGTGGGCGGGAGGCCGCGCTCTGCCTGTCTCTGCATGTGCTGCAGGCTTTTTGCCTGCTGCCAGTACTGGCCCATGTGAAGTGGAGGCAGGTGCTCATCATCACGCATGTGATAGCTTGTCTCAAGCTGCTGCTGAGGCATGATTTCATGGTACGCCTCGTGCTGTGAGCCTGCCTGTCAGACCAGAATTCGTCACGCAATTCGTGCAGAGGCAGCGGCTGACGCTGCGGGCTGCTGCGCGCAGGCGAGCGACATGTTCGCGTTCGGCATGCTGCTCGTCAGCATGCTGACCAGCGAGGCGCCCTGGGCGGGCCGCAGCGGCCCGCAGATCGTCTTGGCTGCTGGCATCCTCCGCCTGCGCCCGCCGCCGCCGCCGCATGCGCCGCCGCCGCTCGCGTCGCTCATCGACCTCTGCCTGCGCGCGGAGCCGAGCGAGCGCCCTACATTCGAGATGGCTGCTGCGGTGGTGCGCGGGCTGCTGATTGCGATGGGCGAGCAGGGCCCAGCGCCGGCCGAGTGCTAAGCTTCACACGGGCGTACTGATATCCAGGGCCCTATGTTATTGTAATGCGGACGGAGCCAATGTTTTCCCGCCGTCGTGATGGCGGAGCAACCGTTTTGTCGCGTTGAGCATGGAGGGCTGCATGGAAGTTGGCAAGAGCTGAATTCAGATGAGTTGCTGGGTGGGTCAGAGCATTTTTGCCGCGCATGGGCAGCGAAGCTGCAGCTCGACTGGGCCGTGACGCTGGCTGGCTAGATGGGTGCACAGCAAGCCTGGCTGGTTCTCCTCGCTCCGGGCCTGCTTTTTGGTCGCCGGAAGCTGAGGCAGAGGGGGTGGCTCGGGGCGGGAAGGGTGGACCCGGATGGGTTCTGTGTATGATGGTTTATGTACCGCGCCATAGGCTCCCCAATGGGCAGGCCCAACTGGGAGGCAGCAACCCCTGCCGAGATTTGTGCCGCCTGCACCTGTCTCGTATGCGCTTTGCCATACCTTTCAGCCTGGTACGTGGCTACATGGGGCAAGGGCTGCGCACACCACCACACTCGCTTCTGCTTTAGCACTTAGACCCGTTCGCTTGCCCGCCATTGGCAGGCGGCAGCATCCAGCCTCGTGCCCTGCTGAGGGGCCAGGCTCTGTACTGGGAGCACGCTATGCATCACCTGGATGCCCTGGCTCACGCGGCCTGCCCGTACAGGCGTTTAGTTATTCAGCAGGCACCTGGTTATGTATGCGCGCAACGCCTGCGCTGGTGCGAAGGACGTACCGAGCGCAGCATTTATCATGTGATAGGATCCTTTGGCCTGCAGAGCCAAGCCCGTGTCCTCGTATGTTTATTAGCCGGCTCGGTGCTAACGCTCGTTATGCGTGTGCCAGCCTGCGGGGGGGCCCAGCGCTGCTGCTCTCTGCTCAGGCCGGTCAGCTGGGGCCGGCAGGTGTGAGGTTCTCTGTGTGCTGCACCCGCTGGCCTCTGCTCAGTATGCAGTCGCGGCGGGTGGCCCCTGCAGCATTACAACAAAACACGCTCCCATGGCTTTGCTCTGTAGGAAAGTGGTTCAGCTGGTTGGAGCGCGGCCTCTCCCTGCGCAGCACTTTCTATTCTTTTTAGGCGCCACCTTTATTGACAGGACAGCGGGCACGGGAAGTCAAGTGCGCATGTATGGCTTGCCGCGCGCGCATGGTGCGCGCGACAAGCCATGCGGGTGCGAGCACCTGCTCGTCAGTGCGCCCAGCCAGCAGCCCTGTTTGTCTGTGAGGGCCTGTAAGTGTTGTGCGGCACTGCCGCCTTGGGCTGGCGCACGGCCTGTGCAACAGACCCGCTCTTCTTTGCGCAAGGCTATTCCCATGGCGCCCCTAGGGTATGCCCACAGTATGCGTCACAGTCTGGTGGGGGGTTGCGCCAAGTGCATGCATGCGGCTGCACATGCGCGCTGGGACAAGCATGCAATATGGGTCTGGGGGATGTTATCCAAGGGGTCTGGGGTGCCTGCCTCTGCAGCAGCCACCTTTGTAATATCAGGCCGTGCCTGGCCGTTGTGCGTTTGCACCTGTTTTGCCACCGACAATGACTACCGGGTGGGGGTTAGGGGGGCTTGCTTATTTTGCAGTGCCCTCAATCAGGACCTTGAGGTCCATGTCGTGCCTGCGGCAACATGCGTTGATACCTGTCCGACTCTTTCTTCTTTAGCTTGTTGAGGGGCATGCTGTGGCCTGGGCAGCGTCGCCAGCCAGCTGCTGGCGCGCTGACATGTCTGTAGGTCTGGTTCTGCAGCGCCGAACCTCATTCCTATGGTGCCTCTCCCTCTGCTTTGTTGGTGCTGATCCTTTCGCAGGAGCGTCAAATAGGCGATAGGTGAAAGGATCAGGGACGTACAGGCAGTCTGGCCAGACAGCCTGGCCTACCTGGTGTAACGCATGATGCACCTGCAACACACACTTTTGTCACAGGCCGCTTGCAGCCTGTGACAATAAGCCTGTTGACATTCTTAGCTACAACATGCTAAGCCGCGTATGACATGGCATGCTCAGTCGATCAGTCTAGTTGCAAAGTAGAGCCTCAATATAACATGTGAGGCGCCCCCATGTCTCGCACCAGCCCCACGTCTCGCACCAGCCCCTGCATGCCAGAAAGAAGCCATGTATATATTGATCATCATGAAGGTGATGATCCTTCATGAACCCTATAGATACTTTGTACTATGTTGCGCGGGCGGGCTATGAGCCGGAGGAGGGAGGCAGAGCTGCGAGTTGGGAGGCAGGGCACCCCTGCCTGCAGGCGATCCACACCGTGCCTCCGTCTTTGCAACTTGGCATGGTTCTCCAGGCGGGGGGGCCGGAGCATCCTGTGCGAGGCTGGGAGGCAGGGCAGCCCTGTTTGTAGGCGAACCCGCACCGAGACCTTTCTTTGCAAGCAACTTGACAGTGAAGCGGAGGCAGATTGGGCGAGTGCATCCTGTGTGCGCTGACAAGCTGGACATCCTGTTCGAGGCGGCATATCCTTAGCTGTAACAGGCATACACGTCTTAACAACTTACGTTGCGAGTACAGCATGCTAAACGTGGGCAACAAGTCAACAATGCGTTCTCTCTGGATCATGACATGCGCAGCACCGCAGCACTTGAGACCAGTAAGTGAGTGACATAGCTGGACTATAAAGCAAGGCTTGGCAGACTGTCACACTTGAGATAGTGTAAATGTCACAAGCCAGGAGGTTCCAGCGTCTTTTCGCCCTCAGGCAACTGCACATCATGTACAGCCTTATGTTCACTAGGGCACAGCTGTTCGCAGCCAGAAGTGACTTGAACTTGTTGATCCTAAGCCAGAGTAGGGGACGTGCGATGTGGGCTCTGCCACTGGCGTGAGACTCACGAAGAGCTACCATCTTACCACTCCTAACTGCCTAACGCACCCTCCAGTGCACACCCCTGCAAGGACCGCAATACCACCAGCCTGCCTCCACCTCTGTGAGAGTCTCAGCTTTGTCCCAGATAGTTAGTTCAGATATTTTAAACCACAGTTACAACATCACCAGTGCAGTCATAAACAGTGCAGTGCTTTCACAGCACTAACAGTCTACAGACGAGCAGGCTCCGCAGTCAACACAAGAAGTCGGGGTCTGGATAACCACTGACAGTGGATCTGTCAGTGGTGACCCATGCATGTGTGAGTGTCTTCACCAGCGCATCCCCGCAACTACGCAGTACCAGAGTTGGGTGAGTAAAAGCAATACTCAGGCCCCACACCTGACACAACTATCGCACAAAGGCCACCAAAAGCTTTGGTTTGCTGTGACACAGTTTGCGGCCTTCAAGGGTCTAACTAGGGCTGATTGCTAGCTGAGCTTGCTCATCATTTGACCGTCAGCCACTGGCAAAGGGCCTCTCTTTTTACAGGCATTACCGTCGATGGCTCGGCAAAGGCCGCGAGCTCCCGTGTGCTTACACCGCATGCGGCCATCACTCCGAGTAGCCGGCCGCAGGTCTGCAGCTCGGCCGGGAGACTAACGCGGTCAGAGTGATCCCGTATGGGCGCGACGCTCAGTTGCGTGGGAGGGCAGGCCACAGCGGAGGTGAGTGCTTCTGTCCGGCAATTGCAGCTACGCAGCGCGCGTTGGCAACCTGCCGGTGTATGTGGGTCAATGCCGGGGCTTGCCGTGCTGAGCCGGCAGCTGGTCTGCCGGCACGCCGGTCGCCCGAGTGACGACGGCATGTGCCTGCTTGACGTCGCCCAACGCGACAACACCTGGCTGCCAGCGGCTTGTGGCCTGTTCGGCCTCTAAAAGCGCTTTTGCTTTCCATGGCGTCTGTCAGGCGCCTGCCCATCCGACGCAGCTTGCACACCAGCCGCGACGGCAGGGTGCCTTTTGACTCGCATGCGCGCCTGGCCGGCGCGTCACGCAACGGTGACCTGCGCGACGGTGCACACCTGGGACAGCGTACGCTTACGCCTCTGCACCCGCGTGCGCAGGCCACGCCGGAGCACGCCAGCGGCACAGCATGCCCGGCCGCCGGAGCAGGCGAGCCGGGGCCGGCGCCGTCAGCTTCTGTGGTGGCGGACGAGCGCGTGGCTGCCGTGGTAGCTGCGCTGCGGCTGGCGCAGCCGGTGAGCGGCGCAGGCGCACGCACTGCTGGCGAGGCCGCCCCGCTGGCGCCAGCGGCCGCGCCAGCGATGCGCTCAGCGGCCGCCGTGCCGCACCTGCAAGTCCGGTTGCAGGATAACGCGCCGGCATGCCTGGACCACGGCCCACCCACGCCGCCGCAGCCCGCGCTGCGCCTGCCGCCCGCCGCCCCCGCGGCGCCACACGCGGCCGGGGTTCCGCGCGCGGCCTCCGCGCCCAGGGAGGGGGCCGGCGCTCCGGCCGGCGCTGCACCCGACCTTGCGCCGGCTGGCGCCGCGGCAGCGGCCGCGGCGCGCACCGCGAGGGCAGGCTCGTATGACATGCTGCAGGCGGAGCTGAACAAGTGCTTGCTGCTGCCGCGGCGTCACAGCGAGGTCGCGCTGGGCGACGTCGCGCAGGAGCTGCGACGCTGCCGCACGCTGCCGCGCAGCCTGTACGAGGCGCGCCCCCTGCGCACCTGTTGCGCGCGCCCACCTGAGGCGCCGGGCCGAGCAGCGGGATGCGCAGTGCGCAGGCTGGCGCGCCTGCGAGCGCGACAAAAGACAGAGCGAGTATGCTCAGGCGCGTCTTGTGCTCAAGCACCAACTTGCTGCGTGCGCAGACGCACTGGCTGGACGGGGGCACCGGGTTGGAGGACTTTAGCGCGTGCAGCGGTGACGCGTGTGCGACCGGGACCGAGCGAGTGAGCACCAGCTCGTTGTCTTCGACCGCCGACAGCTGCGCCTCTGCGGGCAGCGGCATCGGCGCCGGCGCTGGCACCGTCGCCGGCGCGCGGCGTAGCCGCGTCGGCGCGCGCGGCAGCCGCGGCGGGCTCCGCAAGGCAATGGACACGCACGAGGAGCACGACGCGCGCGCGGCCGGCGCCGCGCTGCAGCGCCCGCAGAGCGCGCCTCCAGGTGCCCTCCTGTGCGCTCCTGCCGCATTGCATGCAGCGCGCGAGCGTGCTCTTGTGCGTAAAAAACGGTCGCGCAATGGTTCTCGGCCGCGCGCACAAAGTGCCTGTGCTCTGGCACAGTCAGCTCGTGCATTGCTCGGCCACCCCTCGCCGGGCTGGCCCGGGCCGCTGAAACATGGGGCTCTGCTATGCATGCTCTGCTATGCATGCTCGCCGCCAGCGGCTGCCATGCGCAGCACGCAGCGGGCGTGGCCGGGCGTGCTTGAGGGTAGGGTATAGGGGACGAGGTTGCGTAACCTACTCTATGGCGCGTGCAGCATGGCCGGCGTCCAGCATGTACCCGACGGCCTTCCCGGAGCTGCTGCTGGGGCGCCTGATCGGGCGCGGGTCGTACGGGCGCGTGCACGTCGGGCGCTTCCGCGGGCGCGAGGTGGCCATCAAGGTGCGCGCACGTCGGTCTGCGTCAATGCGACAGGGCCGGTCTGCGTCACTGCGACAGGGCCGGGCTGCGTCACTGCGGCAGGGCCGCTTGGCCCCGCCTGCTGCGAGCGCGCATGATCAGGCAGCACGCAGGCTGCCTGCCGCCTGCCTGCCATGAAGTCAGATTGCAGCTTTGGGCGCTTTCGCTTGATCAGGTGGCGTACAGCTCGCCTGCCGCCTGCCCGGCATGGGGTCAGGGTTGGCCGAGAGTGCAACCAGCTGTATTTGGGGGGTCACCTGCGGGCGGTGCGTCTCGGGTGTAGCATGTAGTGCAGCTTAGCCTGGCTCGGCGCGCCGCGCAGATCATCCTCAACCCGCGCAGCCTCAACCTGCGCTGCAAGGACGGCATGCCGCTGGAGGCAGTCATCACGGCCGGCCTGGCGCACCGCAACATCATCGCCACGCTGGCGCACTTCTGGACGTCGCGCGACTTTGAGGCGCGCGAGGTCATCCTGGATGGCGAGCGCGCGGTGCCGCGGGATGCCGGGTCGGGGCCGGAGGGTCTGGCCTTCGCCTCGATGCGCGGCGTCGGCGCGCTGGGCAGCGGCAGCGGCGAGCCCTGCCTGGGTCCGGGGATAGGGTCGGGGCAAGGCTCCCCGGCCGCGGGCGGGCTGTGGGACTCCGCGAACCGGCGGCGGGTGGACGTGCCAGACAGCCGCGACAGCGAGGTGGGCACCCGCGGCGCGGGCTCGGGCGGCGCGCGCGAGGACGAGGTGTGGCTCATCATGGACTACTGCGACCGCGGCTGCCTGCTGGCGCGCAGCCCTGGGCTTATCCCGCTCTGCGTTGCGCGCAAGGTGCAGGATAGGCAGCGCTGGCTGGGGCGTGCGCGGGCGCGGGCTGCTCGCTGGCGCAGCGCATCCTTGCCTGCCAGCGTGTCGCAGTGTGGCCGGGGCTGAGTCGCCCGCCTGCAGACCGCCGCGCCGCCGCGCCTGCGGCAGCTCCGGTGAGTGTCCGCCGAGGCTCGCGCTTACGCCCGCGCAGACTGCCATCGAGGCGGGCGAGTTTTTGGAAGACGCTGGGGACCCCGCCAGCGGCCCGAGCCTGCCGGCCGTGCTCAGCATCGCGCGTGACATCGCGTCTGGCATGGCGTTTCTGCATGCACGCAGGATCCTGCACGGCGATCTGACATGCAGTGCGACCCCGGCCTGATGGGCGTGAGGCGTATGTCAGGCAAGACATGCAGGATGCGCGTACGCTGGCTTGTGATTTTGTGTGGGGTGGTGGAGGGGGGCGCCTGCACCCGGGATCGCCTGCATGACTGTCTGGTGCGGGTGGCGCCTTGGCGGAATCGCCACTCGCTCGATGCGCGCGCTCCTGCACTGTTCTGTCCCCAAATTGTGATGAGCGCAGTGGTGGGCTTGTGCGCAGGTAACGTGCTGCTTTGCAGCCTGCCGGAAGACCCGCGGCGGCTCTTCGCGAAGGTTGGAGAGTGCGCCCCTGCGCCAGAGACCTGCGTGCGCATGGCGCTTCAGTTTGGCGAGGCCTGTGTGCCTGCTCTTGGCGGCATGCATGGATGGCATCTCCTGCGCTGGCACCTCCTGCTTTTGCAAGACATCCTCCTTTACGGGGTGGGGCTGGGCTTGTCGTGGGCTCGCAATTGGGCGCCCCTTGCTATGTGACATGGCGTGTATACGCCCCACGCTCCGGCGCCGCAAGCTGGTATTAAAGACTGCCAGCGGCTGACCCCGCGCGCGCGCGCACGGTGCGCAGCTTTGGGCTGGCGCGGGAGATCGCGATGTCGTCCAAGTGGGAGACGCAGACGTTCGGGACCGTGACGCACATGGCGCCAGGTCCGCACTTCTTCCTGGGGCCGTTTTGAGTGGAATATATTGCCTGTGGCGCTGCGTCTCGCCCGAGCGCTCCCCTGCTCCGAGCAGCGTTGTTGCAGCAGCCTGGATTGGCGCTGTTCGCTCTGCCTCCGCATGGGTAGCTCGCACTACGTCAGATTGCATTGGAGGAAGTCGCTGTGGGTGGCAAGGGGTGTCGGATGTAAGTATGCGGCGCTTCATGTTTCACGTGTTGACGAGCGGCGCGGCGGCAGCGCAGAGGTGCTGTACGATGGGTGCATGAGCAAGTCGGGCTGTGTGTACTCCTTCGGCGTGGTGCTCTGGGAGCTGCTGGCGGGCTCGCGCGCCTGGGCGGGCCTGAACCATGCACAGGTGCGGCTGTGGGCTGCTGCGCGTCTGCGCCGCGCCCTGGCGTGAAGCGTGCTGCCATGCGCATGGAGCCTTTGTTGGGGGGCAGTGCGCGTATTGAATACTTAGGGACTGGCAAGCGCAAGCCGGCTCAACCCCTTCCCAGCGGGCTGTGTCTGAGCTAATGCTTGATACTTGACAGTGCATATCGCAAGGGACTGTAAGCGGGAAGGCTGTTAGCATTTGGCGTGCCTTGTCGCAATGCCGCAAACATTCCGCGCGCTGCAGGTCATGATCCAGGTCGGCATCCAGAAGGCACGGCTGCCGGCACTGCGCGGCGCGCCGGCCGCGCTGCAGGCGCTCGTGGACCGCTGCACGGCCGCCGACGCGGCCGCGCGGCCCGACTTTGCCGCCATTGAGGCGGAGCTGAGCGCTCTGGCTGACGCACTGCCGGCGGGCGGGCGGGGCGCGGCCGCGCCCGCGGGCGGCGCGCCCGGTGGCGGCCCCGGCGGGGGCCTGCACCGCTCGCGCAGCGTCGGCACTGCCCCACCGCGCCCGGGGCGGCCCGCATTGGGCACGCTGGGCGAGGTTTGAGGAGAGCGTTTGGGACGTTCCTGCCGCGTCCAGGCGGGAGCAAGGCCTGGGTCTAGGCGCTGCGCCGGCGGCAGGCCCCTGCGCAAACGGATGACACGGCTGCATGGGCATGCCGCAGCGGGGCGCGCGCTGAACTCGGCAGCGCCTGACTGCGTCGGCTGCAGCGCGCCAGCCTTTCAGGCCGGCCGATGGAGTATAGATCTGGACTGCTCTGCTTTTCCAGGACCACCTGAACATGTGTGCCTGTGTTCCTTGTTGTGCCTCATCCAGCGCCCACCCGCTGTGACTATGCATCGGACCCGCTTGTGGGTGACCCCAGGATGTTGGGCGAGTGGTAGAGTGGGCTTGCAGGGCGATTGCGCGCAGCCTGTGCGTGTATGATACCAGGAGCAGGGGGCTTAGGTGCTGCCCCCCCCCCGGGCGCCGCAGTGCCAGGTCTACGACACGTGCGCGTACGCTGGAATTATGGGTCCCGGCGGCGCCAGAGCAGTCAGCCATTCTGGCGGGCCGGCGCAAGCGCTTGCGTGTGAGGCCGCGTGGGTTTGCAGGGGCGCTGATGCTGCCTGCCTGTCCAGCTGCATGCTTTTGTCGCGCCTTTCCGCAATGGGTGAAGGACTGTATGGGGGGCAGGGCGGCCGACAGGCGCCCCCCCCCTCCCAGGCGCGGGGCTGTGCCCCCGCTAGCATGACTATAACATATTTCTGTCGCAGTGTCAGCCATAGCAGGTTTCATGCTCGTTGCAGCTCGCGCATGTACTGGCGCAGCTAAGCATATAGGGGTCGCCCGGTTAGGCGCAGCGCGCAGCCCGTCGTACATGCTCAGGCGGGTCTAGGCCAGGCCCGTAATCCCAGGCACGGGCGCTGCCCACCAGGCGACCTTGTCGTCGTGCGGGCAGTGCCACCTGCGCACAGCGCTTGTAGATGCATGTGGCCCAGGCTGGCGTCATGCGCCTGCCGCATGCTCACTGCTCGAACAAGCAAA
>JAABUQ010003893.1_pt1 | contig 26453 bp, 26 predicted proteins | sample 5560001 | NCBI WGS metagenome assembly JAABUQ01 (sample SAMN10711888, study PRJNA513371) | rock metagenome | isolation source: Antarctica rocks | place: Antarctica: Victoria Land, Finger Mt nord | collected 2015-12-18 | reverse complement strand
TGTGGGACAAGTTATTGACTCGATGGCGAAGCGGGCTCTTGCGCGAATCATCGCGGCCACGCGCCGCACACGAAGTCCTCAGAGGAGCATCATCCGTGCTTAAGCTGATTGTGCTCATCGGGCTGTCGGCCTGTGCTTCCGCCGCTCCTTCCTATGTACACACATTCGGCGTCGCGCGCGGGTCGATCGGAAACGACCTCGTCGAGCGAACAATTTCTTACTCGGAACAAACCGGCCTGCGTACCGATCGTCTTCTGTATAAACCTACCGGGCGAGATCTGACGGCGTACAGCCGCACGCGGAATCAGGTCTCGGATGAATTCGGCTTCACTGCCGGTGCGCAACTCCTGACCGGATCGCGATCGTTTCTCTTCGAACACGCGCAAATCTCTGACGTAAGCGGCGGCGGCAAACAGCTGAGCCTTCAACTGGCGAGTCGTGACCGAAGCCTTCGAGTCTCAGTAAATTACGCGGTCTACAACGGCCACCCCGCCATTCGCAAATGGATCACGATTTCGAATGCGGGCGCTCAGGAAGTTCGCCTGAGTGGAATGCATTTCGAAGCACTCGCCGCCGCGCCCGGCGAGCCTGCTGAACTCGATACTTCGGCTGGTTATGGCGCAGTTCCCGAGCCGGCCTTCTTCACCGGGCGAGTCTCGGATTGCTGCACCTTCATTCGAAATTCTGCCACGCACGAAGGAATCGCCATCATCAACGAAGCGCCCGGCTATCTGAAAAGAACGGAAGCCGGCATCGGATGGAGCGAGGCATTCCAGGTCATGTACGATACCGATCTGTTTCCGTTCGCCCGCTCGCTTGCGCCCAGCGAAACATTTGAATCGGCCAAAAGTTCAACCATCTTGTTTCGTGACGGACAGGGCTTCGAAGATTCTCGCTGGGCTGTGCCCGGCTATGTTTCGCGCATCATCGCTCGCCGTTACGAACAGAAAGCGCCACCGTGGCTTTACAACACGTGGGAACCGCTCGAACGCCGTATCGATCAAACCACTCTCGATCAGCTGGCGCCTGCAGCCAAGGCCATGGGCATCGATATTTTCCGATCGATGACGGATGGCAAGCTGAATACGGTTCGAACGAGATCGATCACGGCCGGTTCCCGCGAGGCATTGAGGGCATCCAGTCTACGTTGGACCGCCATCATCTCCGCTTAGGTCTTTGGGTCCCGCTTGCGGCCATCAGCACCAGAACATCCGAATACACAACGCATCCGGAGTGGCTGTGCCGTGATCGAAATGGCGCGCCCAAGTTTACCGGAACCGCCTCAGGTAAGAGTGCCGTAATGTGCCTCGGAAGCGGCTATCGTGAAGCTGCTCTCGACCGCCTCGATCAGGTCATTACCAGCTACCATCCTGCCTACATCAAAGTCGACCTCACCACCGTCTTCAACGCGTACGGCGAAGAGCCCGGCTGCTACGCCAAAGATCACTTGCATCACGACTGGGCCGAATCCTTGACGCGCATTTATGAAGGCTTAGACTACATCGGCAAGCAGCTGTACCAAAAACATCCTGACGTGCTGGTCGATTACACCTTCGAGCTCCGGGGCGAAAAACATCTTATCGATCCTGCCTTGCTCGCGGCCGCTGATCTCGACTGGCTTAGCAACATCTCCGACGAACAGCCCGATAGAGGAGGCGTGCTGAACGCCCGCATGCTGCTCTATCGGCGAGCTCCCTCCATCCCGGCCGAAGCAATGCTCATTGGCAATCTTCATGCAAACACCAGTCCCATCGCCGAGCGCTTTGCAGTCGCGGTAAGTTCCGGCCCTCTGTTTCTAGGAGACTTGCGAAAGCTCACCGAGGCCGATCAGCACTGGTATGCCGAAAAATCTGCTTGGTTCAAAAGGCTGCGTAGCCGGGCCTCGCTGCTTGATTCTCTTTTCCCGATCGGCGCTTGGAAGCAGCCTCGAGGCAGCGAGTGGGACGGCCTTGCCCGCCTCAGCCGCGACTCGGACGGGATTCTCGTTCTTTTCCAAAATCACAGCACAGCCGCATACGCCCAAGTCCAGCTCGCAGCGCCTCCCGCCGCCGAGTATCAGGCGAGATCCGTGATTACCGGCACGGCGCTAGGACGTGTAACCACAGAGGATCTCAAGCAAGGCTGGCCCGTGAAATTTTCCCCTGACCATCCTGTCGAAGTCATCGAGCTGCATCGCCTCACAACTCATACGCAGTAGCGATATTGACTACCTCACATCGTCCATGTAAGGTTCTGAAATGCCTCCGTCGCTCTCGTCGCAGGAGGTTTCCGTCTGATAGCGCTTCATACCCTTATTTGCACCAGACCGTTTTCATGTTCACGAACTCGCGGATACCGGCAGCACTCAGTTCTCGCCCATAGCCCGACCGCTTGATACCCCCGAACGGCAGTCGCGGGTCGGAAGCCACAGGCGCATTTACGAATACCTGCCCCGCTTCAATGCCGTCGACAAAGCGATCAATCTCGCCCGAATCATTCGTCCAGACGCTCGAGCCCAAACCAAATGGCGAATCGTTCGCCAGCTCAATTGCGTCGCCCACTCCCTGCACGCGGAACAGCATCGCCACGGGCCCAAAGAATTCTTCGTGAAACACCGTCGATCGGCGAGAAACGTTCGCGAGAACCGTCGGTGCATAAAAATATCCTTTTCCTGGAAGCTTGCTGCCGCCCGTCAAAAGCCTCGCGCCTGATTCTTTCGCCCGCACCACTTGCTCATGCAGTTCCTCGCGGATCTTCGCAGTTGCCAGAGGGCCCACGTCCGTTCCCGGCTCCATGGGGTCGCCTACATGCAGCGCTTCCATCCCGCGCACGAACTCCGCTTCGAAGTCCTCATAGATTTTGTCAGCAACCAGAAAACGTTTCGCAGCAATGCAGGATTGGCCATTATTGATCGTGCGCGCACTCACGGCCGCCGCCGCTGTTGCCTTTACATCCGCACTGGGCATTACGATAAACGGATCACTTCCACCCAGCTCGAGCACAGTTTTCTTGATCTGTTGACCCGCCCGGCTCGCAACCGCGCGTCCCGCCGGTTCGCTTCCGGTGAGAGTCGCCGCTGTCACACGATCATCATCCAGCAAACTCGCGACGCCGCTCGATTCGATCAGTAGCGTCTGAAAGCAGCCGGCCGCAAACCCCGCGCGCGTTAGAATTTCTTCAATCGCCAGCGCACACTGCGGCACGTTCGACGAATGCTTCAGCAATCCCACATTGCCCGCCATCAGCGCAGGCGCGGCGAAACGAAAAACCTGCCAAAATGGAAAATTCCACGGCATCACGGCCAGCACCGGGCCGAGCGGCTGATAATGCACGAAGCTCCGCGTGGCGTCGGTCTCAATCACTTCGTCGGCCAAGTGCGCTTCGCCATATTGCGCATAATAACGGCAACCGGCGGCGCACTTCCGCGCTTCCGCAATCCCCGATTTGAGCGTCTTCCCCATCTCGAGCGTCATGATTCGCCCCCAGTGTTCGCTCTCGTCTTCGAGAATGCCCGCGGCGCGATTCAGTTTTTCGGCCCGCTCCGCGAAGCGCGTCTTTCGATGCGTTTCGAAACACTGCCGCGCAAGTTCTAACTTCTGCTCGAGTTCTCCGGCCGAAAGAGCTTGGAAGGTCTGAAGCGTTTCGCCGTTGAAGGGATTAATGGATGCGATTGGCATGCTCTGGCCCTATCATGTCAAGATCTGCTGGAAAGCGTAGAAACAACCGGTTTCCTATTTCGCTCCGCCGCAGCGGTTTGTCTTCAGCTACTGCTATCAATTCCCAAGCTGTCTACCCAAGGCATCTGGGAAAGCTTCTCAACGGCTGGATACTCCTGGTATTTAACTGTCCAGGCCGGATTCTCGGTTCCGATCACGTCGTTTTAAAACCAGGAATTCGCAATAAGCGCGTTCTTCCATCCGCGAGACAGCTGCTTTAATTCAGGTCTTCTCGAAAAACAAAGAACAGCGTTCCGCCACAGCTGACCTTCACCGTGCGCGGATTGTACCCCTCTCCGCAGACTTCCAGATGCGATCCGGCAGGCATTTGAGAAACAGCTTTCGTTTCCAAACGGATCGCCGAAATCCTTTTCGGCAGAATGTACGTGTTTCGAACGGGCGTCCGCTCGCGGAGACAAGAATCCTCTTGGTTCATATTCGCGTCCTGAATAAAGCTTGTGTAGTCTAGATTACCGCCGAAAAACCAAGATTGACACTGGACAAAACACTAGGTTTAGAGAATCGGCCGAAACCTTTTATCGTGATGCTAAAGGAGAGAAGCTTTTTTCATCAAGAACAAAGCGGGCGTCTACGGTCCCGTCGCGCCCCCCGGTAAATCGCTGATTGATGTTGAAGTTGCAGCCCCAGAGTCCTACAGGTGTTCCGGTCGCCGCGCCCGCCTCCTGTCCTGGCTAGGCCTTCACCGCCTGCGCTTTCTGCGCATCCCATTTCAGATACTGGCGCTTGCGGAAAGATTCGACCGCCATCTCACACACCACCACGCCATACATCCCAAGCATGCAATCGCAATTGAGCGGCTGGTTCGAGCGGATCGCCTCCATCAAGTTCCGGTGATGAAGCGTCACATCCTCCGCGCCCTTCTTCTCATACGTGATCGGCTGCATATCTTTGGCGTACTCTTTCTGCGGCTCGATCATGAAACCTTTTTCGGTAAAGTACAGTGTGGCCTTGTGGCCCCGTATCATGTGTTCTATCTTCGTGTCGTTCGCCATCGTCGACACAAGCTGAATCGTGAGCCCCTCCGGATAATCCGCCAGCACATTAAACGTATCCGGAATCTCAGCCACGCTTTCCGTGTACTCGAAGTTGCCGCCCGTCCCCACCACGTAGCTCGGATACGTTAGGTTCATCGCTTTGATCAGCCGAGTCACCCGGTGAATGAAAAGGTCGGTCGCAATCCCTCCCGAATAGTCCCAGTAGCGGCGCCATCGAAAATACCGCTCCGGATCCCATGGCCGCTTCGGAGCTGGTCCGAGCCACGCCTTCCAATCCAGATTCGGACCGGGCGCTGCATCCGCATCAATCGGATAATCATTGCCTGCCCAGAAATCACCTTCGTAATTGCGCGAATAATCAATCTGCGCCAGCACCACTTTTCCGAGTTCGCCTGCCTTAATGTGCTCGTTCGCCACCGCATACGATTCATCCGACATGCCCTGCACGCCAACCTGTAACTTTCGCCCGGTCGACTTTACTTTCTCGGTCACTTTCTTCGCCTGCTCCGCTGTATGCGTCATCGGCTTCTCGACATACACATGCTTGCCCGCATCAAGCGCCTCCATCGCCATCTGGTAGTGCCAGTGCTCGGGCGTGGCAATCAGCACCCAATCGATATCCTTGCTGTCCAGAATGCGTCGATAATCCCCCACCGGCTTCGCGCCCGTAAGCTGTGCGGCCGCGTCCAGTCGTTTTGCGTAAACGTCGCAGACATTCACAATCGTGAAATTGTCGATGTCCCGAGCCTGCACCAGACTCTCCATGTGAGTCGTCGCCATGCCGCCCGCGCCGATCACGGCCATCCGCAAACGGTCGTTCGCGCCCGGAATGGCTCCGTAGCTCGTCGCCGCAATAGCCGACGCCGCGCCGATTGCGCCCACAAATTCCCTTCGAGAGGGTAGAAAATCCATGCAGCTGCCGCGTAGCGGATCGCCTTGCGCGCGAACTAGTTCAATCGCAAACCGTCACCGCATCGCCCGGCCGGATTGTCCCCTCCACCAGCACCGCTCCGTAAACACCTGCTTTGCCATCGTGCGACCGCGCCACTCGCTTCATCACCTCCGGATTCGCCTGCGCTGTGTCAGGATCGAGCGTGATCATCTTGCAGCGCGGATCGAGATCGGTCACCACCACCACTGTCTTGCCGCCAATCTGCAGCTTCCGCCCGGCAAACTCATTTTCAGAGAAGCCGCTCTTCGCCCCGAGATCCAAGTAGACATTCGCGCGAAACCGCCGCTTGTCCATTTCGACGCCCGTCTCTTCTCCCAGCTGGCGCGCTGTCTGCATCGAGAAAAGCGAGATAGGCCGGCAGTCCGTCATCGCTCTATCCGAACGAATCAGTTTGAGCTCGCGTTGCTCCCGTATCCCCTCACGCAGGCTTTCAAGCAAAGCCGGATCATCTACTGCCAGCTTCGCGCCCTCGGGCGTTTCCACATCCAGCATCTGCTCGCCTACATTTGGATACACCGGCGTTACGCCCGGTGGAAGAGCCTCGGCCTGAGCTAGATTGCCTGGCCGCGTTATCGCCCCGCCATGCCGGTACGCCGGACGGTAAAGCAGCATTTTTGCCTGTTCCCGCGCTGTCAGAAACGGAAAACCCTTTGGCGCCTTCGAACTGCAAAACGCATACCAGCGATCGCCGAAAACTCCTCCGAACCCGAGAAACGCTTCCGCCAATTCCTCCCCGCGCATACTTTTCACTGGATACCGCCAGACGCTCTCTACCGTCCCAATCATGCTCATCTGTATCTTTCGTCCCCTACCGTGTTCGGCCAATCTCCTAGGTAACTGTACCTAAGCTGCCCCTTTCGGAGCCATTTGTGCGGAGTTACAGTTACGGGCATCGTTGTTGTTGGCATAATCCTACCTAAGCAGCGCTCCGACGCTTGTTGCCGTTCCTTGGCGAATTAAACGAGCCATGCAGATGGCCTCGATTCGCCGCGTCATTCCGCGGGAAGGGCACGCGGTCAGGCGACCTTTCCAGGTGGCCCACGATCCGCTCACCGGCCAGGAAGCTAACGCTACACGCGACTAATCGCGAATTAGGATTCACATGTGCGTTTTGCGCGTTATGCGGACAAGTGGCAGACACCAGCATCAAGGGGCCGAAGCCGACTCATCGATACTATCTCCTTCAAAGCCCGCCCGGACTGATAGTGGAAACGGCATCACTCCCGTGTGCGCGGCTCACTATTATCATGAACCGCTTCAAGGTAACAAGCAGAAGCAGGACCAGTGCCCACCGCTCTGGCCCGTGATTGTGGCGGAATAACTCGATCACTACGATGAATGTGGCCAGAGTCACCAGAACGAGAGAAATTCCGCGCTGCAGACGCAAAGATGCCGATTGTACCCATGGATCAATTGGAACTGCAATCTCTCGTCCTCTGTCTGAGTGCGTACATCGTGACTTGATTTGGCAGCTGTTGCAGGTGTGAGCGGGTGCGCGATACCGAACAAGTCCTCGCTCGTAGTCGATCTCCGACCGTATCAGCACTAAACCCACCGGACATTCCCAAGCATCTTTGTCTCGGTGAAACCGGAACCCCCCGGTATGGTACTGATCCGATCGCTTGTGAGCGTGCTTCGCCATCCATTCCAAACCCGCAGCAATCGCCATGAGCAAGACAGCGTAGGCCATCGCCAGCACCGGCTCGAGATGAAACTGCGGAATCATTGCACTTTCTACGGTGACACAGGTTCGGTAATCTCGGCGAACAGAATATCTTTGGGCTCCTCGAGCGTCGTTTTCGGCTTCATGTATCGGATGGCGAGCCAGCATAGATACAGAACCGGCAAGACGCCGCCAACGATGAACAGAGCGTCACCCGGAAAGCGCAGCCACTCAATAAACGCATTTATCGGATTGCCAATGTATTTCAGCGAGCGCGCCTCGAAGTAGCCGTGATTCACTGACTCGTAAAGCTGCAGTATGCCGAGAGGAAACAGAGTTGCGAATACCATCCAGGCAAGTCCCGCATTAAGAGACCAGAAACTGATCTTGGCAGCACGGTCCGACCAGCGCTCTTCCGGAATCATGTATCGCATGCAGAAAAGGGCTAAACCGACCGCAAGCATTCCATACACGCCCATCATTGACGCGTGGGCATGGTTGGTAGTGAGCGCCGTTCCAATCTCATAATAGGAGACGACGGGCAAGTTAATCAGGAAGCCAAAGATGCCCGCTCCGAGGAAATTCCAGAATCCCACTGCCACTAGGAACAGCACGGCCCAGTAATGCGGAAAGGCGGTTCGAGATTTCGCTTCCTGCTGTGCTCCCAGTTGCAGAAAGCTCCAAGCTTCCACAGTTAGAAACGTCAACGGAACCTCTCCGGCAGAGAAAAAGGCGCCGAGTGCCATGTGCTCTGCCGGCGTGCCGGAGAAGTAGAGGTGGTGCATGGTGCCGATCACGCCGCCCGCCGAGTACAGGACGATATCGAGGTAAACCACGGTAAGCGCCACCCGCTCGGCAATTACACCCAACAACACGAAAATGCAGGCGACCATGATGGTGGTGAACAGTTCGAGGAAATCTTCCACCCACAGATGCACTACCCAGAAGCGCCAGAAATCGGTAGTAGTGAAATGCGCTTCGGGTTGAGCTATCAATCCAACGGCATAGAAAGCGGGTATCGACAAAGCCGAGAAGAAAACAACCACGGCATGTTGCCTCTGTGCTCTGTCTTCAGACGGCCGCGCAGCCCCAGGTAGAGCATCATCACCCACATACACAACCCGATCGTGAGCAGGATCTGCCAGAAGCGGCCTAGATCGAGATATTCGAAACCTTGATTTCCAAACCAGCTCCAATACTTCTGGATCAACCCGTGAATCCCCGCGAATTCCCCGGCCATACTGCCGAAAACGACCAGCGCGAGAGCGCTCAATAAGCCGACGGCGAGCTTCTTCTGATATTTCGGCTCGCGTCCGCTCAACATCGGAGCCAGGAAGATGCCCGAAGCCAGGAAAGAAGTCGAAACCCAGAAGATTGACAGTTGGACATGCCAGGTTCGCGCTAAATTGAATGGCAGAATACGGGCCAAATCCACGCCGAAAAAGTTTGCAAGTTCGGCTCGATAGTGTTGGGACGCGCCTCCTACTAGCGTCTGTATCAGGAACAGCAGCGCCATCACAAAGAAGAACCATGCCGTCACACGTTGTGCAGGGGTTAGCACCACTTCCCCGGGAGCACGGAAACTAAGTGCCTGACGTTCCCGGCCATGCCAACCGAGAAAATTCCAGCGCCCGAACGCAGCCAGCAGAACGCCCGTCCCTCCAAGCAGCGCAGCGAGCGAAAGTACGCTCCACACGACCATGTCTGCAGTCAGGCCATTGTTGACAAGCGGTTCGGGCGGCCAGTTGTTGGTGTAAGAATAATCGTGTCCGGGCCGCAGCGCCGCAGCCACCCATGCTGACCAGCTGAAAAAGGAAGTTAGCTGGCGAGTTTGCGCCGGATCGCTGATAGCGTTGGGACGCAGACCATAGCGGGTAGAGGGCTCCGCAAAAAATGCGTGATAGTAGGGGAGCAACTGCCGGTAGGCGTCGGTTTGCGCACGTGTGAACGTAAGCGTATCGCTGGCCTTATCGAACCGGTTTATCTTGAATTCCGCGGCAGTGCGCGCCCTCGCCCCGTCACCGCCCCCGTATGAAGTCGACACCACCGTGGCAGCCCGCCGCAGATAATCGGCCGTGAAGTCCGGTCCTAAATAAGCCCCATGGCCAAAGATCGAGCCATACTCCATCAGTCCGTTCTTTAGGAATATCTGTTGGCCGGCAAGGATATCTTCGCGCGTAAACAACATCGCGCCATCCGGTCCCACGACGCGGCCCGGAATCGGCGCCTCTTCGGAATAGGTGCGGTAGGCCAGCAATCCCATGACGAAGAATCCGAAGAGAATTACCAGCGCAACTGCTTGTATCCACCCTTTGGATACAAGCAGGTCTCTTCTTCCTGTACGCCCAATGGCATTCTCCGGGACGTCTTTAGTGGCCATCAAAAACCTCGATCCTAAGCTTACAATTATTCCAGTGAAACTGGGACCACCTCAGGCCCGTAAGCTCTACCGGCTGATCGCCGCGCCTTCTTCACTGGCTCCGCAAGGTATCCGCGCGACGTTGGCTCTCTTGAGGACGTATCGAATCAATCTCTGATGCACCGTGGTGAACGACAGTTCTTCGACAATGCTGACCGCATGGCGAAGCCGTGTCCCGACCACTTCGAGGACCTTTTGCTGCAATCTTTGGATGCTCCCAGCAAAGCAGGCGAAAGTCATCTCGCGAAAGGAAGACAACTTCCGAATCTGCTGAAGCGACCGTAGAGGCCGGATACAAACCCCCGTCAAATACTGGCAGTTCAGCAAAGAGACGCCCGGACCCCAATCGAAAGCACGTGTCCGCGGCCGCTGCTGGATTCCTCAAAGATCCGGATGAGACCGCTAGCCATCACGTGAAGACCGCTGCACTGCTCGCCTTCGGAAAAGAATAATTCGTTTCGAGTGTACTGCCGGAAACGGGCACGTACCGCTAGCGACAAAAGCTCCGGATCGGCAAGCTTGGCGAAAAGCGGTGCTCGCTTCAAGATATCGGCAAGTTGAGGGCCTGTGGGCGTCACATCAGTATCATCGGTCGCCGCCGAGTCGGCGCTCGGGCGGCTATAGAAGCGCTATGTACTCCACCCGTTGCCTCTAGGCCGCATGAGATCGTCCTCATATCTCGACGGTGCATTACTAGCGTCGGCGACTCGGATAACTGACTCAGGCCGAAATCGCGAGACGGCCCGGCGTTTACCGACGTGGAGACTTGCGGCCAAGCGGACTCGATCAATTGAAGAATTGAAGAGCGCCCTACGTTTTCTTCGCCCAAGCTCAACGGAAGTCGCGGACGAACGTCGACAGAAGCAGAGCAACGTGCCGTCTCTCTATACTGGAGCATGCATTCGGGAACTCTGTGCTTTCACGGCGACTTGATTCTGCCCGATTGTTTGCTGAGGGGCGCTTTTCTCGTCATCGATAACGGCAGGATCGTCGCCCTCGACAAACGAAAACCCGCCTCCTATAGCGGCCCCGTAATCAAAATCGAAGACGGATTCATTTCACCTGGCTTTGTCGACATCCATGTGCACGGCGGCGATGGCGTCGACTATATGGATGGAACGCCTGCTGCTGTGTGCGTCGCGAATCGCGCTCATCTGCGCCACGGCACGACCACCATCTTTCCAACGACCACCACTGGCTCGCACGCCCAACTTCACCGCATGCTCGACGCCTGCAACGACGTGCGTGAACAATGGTCAATTGCCGACGGAGCCTTCCTCGCCGGCGTGCATTTCTACGGCCCATACTTTGCTGAAGATAAAGTTGGATGTCACAAAGTAGAGGGCAGGCGCGATCCTTCTCCGGACGAGTATCTCGCATTCTTTGCGCTCGACATAATTCGCGTGGCTACCTGTGCCGCGGAGCTGGCAGGCGCCGTGCCGTTCTTCCAGGCAGCTCGCGAGCACGGATGTTTAGTAACGTGCGGTCACTCAAACGCAAGCTGGGCCGAGATGAAAACAGCTTTCGAATCGGGCGTTCGCCACGTCGATCATTTCTGGTGCGCTATGAGTTCAGTCTCTTCGCTGCGTTCGCGATTCGGTACGCCCATGCAGGCGGGCATGGAGCAGTTCGTTCTCGCCAATCCCGAAATGAGCACCGAAGTCATCGCCGATGGCCAGCATCTCTCTCCCGAACTCCTCAACTTTGCGTTTCAGATGAAAGGCGCTTTACGGCTCTGCCTCGTCACCGATGCCAACCGCGCTCTCGATAAGCCGCCCGGCACGTACCGGTTCGGTCCCGCCGAAGGCGGCTCCTGGTTTGAGAGCGATGGCCGCGTCGGATTTGTCGCGGGACACGGTCTGGCCAGCTCCGTTGTCGGCATGGACACGATGGTTCGTACAATGGCCGCTCACACGTCGGCCACCTTACCGGAAGTCATACGCATGGCAAGCTTGACACCAGCGGAACGCGCAGGCATTTCGACGGAGATCGGCAGCCTTCAAACCGGCAAGTGGGCTGATGTTCTTATCCTCGACGGCCGCCTGCACGTCCAGCGCGTCTTCGCCCGTGGTCAGGAATTTTCACTGCCGTGCTGAACGCGATCGTCACTCACCCTTTACCCTGACCAGCATTGCTTCCGCTTCTCCCGCTGGGCTTGCCCGGCGCGCGTTCCTCGCTTTCGGGAAAATAAATCTCCTGCCCGTCAACCCCGATTGAAACGCATCCACATAATATTCACCGTTTATCTTCGCGAGATGAAGATAGCTGCGGCTCGATTCTGTCACCCGCTCCGTCGTTAGCGGTATCGCCATTTCCGTCCGCTCATTGCTACCCAAATAAACGATCGCCTGTCCGTTTGGAATAGGAATCTTGAGTGAGTGTTCGCCAGGCTCTAAAACGGCGGCGCCCCAATGCGCTTTTACCGGAAGATCGAAGCTTCCTTGCTGCGCATTCAAACTCACAGCCGCGAGGCCGAGTCCCACGGTCAGCGCCGCAACCTGAGCCATACGATTCGTTTTTCTTTTCACAACGCATCTCCTTTGGTTTTCTTACGCGTTCTGTTACGGGAACTTCCTTGCTCCGGAAGCCGTACAGAAACTAAGACGAGAGTGACCGGTGCGCGGGCCCTCAGAAGAAGATCAGGAAATTGTCAAGAATTAAGCCCCTCTCTTGCAATGACTTCTGCCAGCAGATCAAATCAGAAGTACGGCACGCAAAATCAATGGGACGAAAACTGCCGGTGAAGGGAACCGCATGATCAATCCGGCCAGCACTCCGTCTGCGCCCGGGCTCACTGCTCGAAGGCTCCGCTTCGGCGCGTTTGAAGTAGACCTCGATGCGCGTGAACTGCGTCATCGCGGCATCCGCGTCCACCTCCAGAAGAAACCCTTTCAGATACTCGAGCTCCTGCTGCGTCGCCCCGGCGCCTTGGTGACGCGAACCGAATTCGCGGACCACCTATGGCCTGGCTTGCACGTCAGCTTCGGTCGCGGTTTGAACACCGCGGTCAACACTCTTCGTCAAGCTCTCGGCGATTCCTCGGGCGCTTGCCACTACATTGAGACTCGCTCCGGCTTGGGCTATCGCTTCCTAGCGGCGGTCGAAGAGGTTGCGGCTGCTCCGCCCGTCCCACTTTCGGCGCAAAGCCGCTACACGCCCAAGCCCGATGCTCATCAGGACTATCGCAAAGGAAAATACCTTCAGCAGAAAATGACCGAGGCCGATCTCGGCAAGAGCATCGTGCAACTCGAATCAGCCATCGCGCAAGACCCCCCGTACGCGCTTGCCCGCACCGCTCTCGCGGACACCTACATTTTGTGTGCGCTTTTGGGGATGCTTCCTTCTTGCGAAGCTTGCCGCCGCGCGAAGGAACTCAACGCCGTCGCTCTCGCGCTCGATCCCGATCTGGCTGAAGCCCATGCCTCTCGCGCGGCAATCCGAATGCTCTTTGACTGGAACTATCCCGCCGCCGAGAGCGGCTTTCTCCATGCCTTGCAGTTGCAACCGGCTTCGGTCGATACGCATCGCTGGTACGCGATGTTCCTCTCAGCCATGAGCCGTCCGGCCGACGCCTTGCAGCACATCCGCCTGGCCCGCGATTCGGATCCGCTCTCGCTCGCCATCCACGTCGAAGCGGCCCGCCATCATTACATGGAACGCGACTTCGATCAATGCATGCATCAGTCCTGGCAGGCGCTCGTGCTCGAAGCCGGGTTCTCCCCCGCGCAGCATCTGCTCGGTCTCGCTTATGAGCAAGGCGGCATGTACGACGAAGCCGTCACGGAACTTGAAAACGCCCGCATCTGCTCAGGTGACAACCCGGATATCCTCGCCGCGCTTGGACATATATATGCCCGCGGCCGCAATCCCGAGGCAGCAGCCGGCATCCTTCATACGCTTGACGCACTGTCCCGCCGCCGCTTCGTGTCGCCCTTTTGGCGGAGCATCGTCTATGCCGGCCTCGGCGCGCACGATCTGGCCTTCGCTTCTCTCGACGAGGCGTACGACAATCGCGACGTCTGGCTCGTGTGGCTCAAAGTCGAACCGCGCTTTGATCCGCTCCGTTCCCAAGCCCGCTTCGACCGCCTTCTCGAAAAGCTCGGTCTCGGCGAATAAAGCCGCTACGCTTTCGGCCTGTTACACAAACTCAGCCCACACCACCGTATGATCCGAAGCCGCTGCTCCTCGCCGCGGTTCCAAGTCAACCTCCGCTTTCACACACCGCACCGCCAGCGCTGGTGTCGCCAGAATGTGATCGATGCGCCAGCCCCAATTGTTCTCGAAGGCGTTCCGGAAGTAATCCCAATACGTGTACTGCACGCGTTCCGGATGTAGCTGCCGGAATACATCTACAAATCCCCAGTCCCTCGCGTGCTTATACGCCTTGCGTGCATCGATATGAAAATCGACATCCTTCACGCGCCGGTCCGGATGATACACGTCGATCGGCTCCGGAGCCACATTCAAATCACCCAGCCACACGGCCGGCTCTTCCACCCTGAGATGCTCTTCAAAATAACGCCGCAGACGCTTGAACCACTCCAGTTTGAATTGATACTTGTCTGACTTGATCGAGTAGCCCTGCGGAACGTACGTATTGACGATACGAATCCCGTTCACCATCGTCTGCAGAATCCGCACCGCTTCGTCCCCGTCTTCTTCGGCAAATCCATGTTCAGCAAATCCATGCATCACGCGTTCCGGCTTGTCACGGGTCAAAGTCGCCACCCCGTTGTAGCTCTTCATTCCGCGAAACGCCGCATAATAGCCCGCGCTTTTGATCGCATCGACCGGAAACTCCGAATCCTGCACCTTCGTCTCTTGCAGGCACAGTACGTCGGGCTGCTGCTCGGCCAGCCAGGCAAGAACCGCAGGCAATCGCTTGCGCAGCGAGTTGACATTGTAAGTAGCAATCTTCATCATGAGCTCTGAGTCGAGCTTAGGGCATCAACGCGCAACCGGCTCTCGTCGCCTGTCAACCGGCAATCCGCATTGGCGGCTGAATTGCACAACACGATCGTGACTTGCTGCGGCGGGCAATAAGGAGGAGCCATGGAAGCCTTCAAATTTGCATTCGAAACCATTGTCATCGGGTTCCTGGCTTTGCCTTGGCTGCTGATAATGCTCGATTTGACGAGAGCCGATCCTCTGACTCTCCGAAGTATCGGCGGACTCGTCAAAGCAATACCGGGAGACTCGGGATCCACTCTCCTAGGCGTCACAATGTTTACCGCTTGCTATCTACTCGGATCAGCCATTTCTCCTGTAGCTTCCGAGTTTTTGAACGATGAGGACTGGATCGGTCACGTTTTGCCGACCGAGCAACAGACCCAGACCCGCGCGTACTTCACTCGCATGTCGTGGCCGGAGCGCGAAAAATGGGCAGAGTCCGTTGGAACGGCGCATTGCAACGCTCTTACTCTAGCGGCCGCTGAGAGCTCCAATCTCATTCCCTCGGAATGCGGTACACGCGGCCTACTGCGCAACTTTGAGATGGAGGAGAGCTTGCTCCAATTGAAGGGAACAGATAAGACTGAGCACATTAATCGCCTGCGCGAACGCCTTAGCATCCTGCGGGGAGCAACCTTCAACGCCTTCGTTTTTCTGCTGCTGATGATATTTGCCCTGTGTTCACGGTGGAGAGCCAGGCTGCAACTTTACAAAGAGAAGCTTCAGGAAGAAACAACTGCTTTGCCGGTATCTCATCTGAGCCGTCAATTGCTTTCGTCAGGCAGGCGCGTCTCGGGTTGGCTCGCATTTCTGCCGCCCTTGCTGATCGTCGTATTCGCCCTGCGTTACGGTTTCGAAGATCTCATCAACAATGACATTACCGACATGCCAGTGATGGAAGCCGTCCTGCTATTCCTCGGCGCGTTCGGCTTGTATCTCGCCGCCCGTCCGCTTGCCCCGCGTGTCTACGTCAATCTCTGGAGTTGCTCTTTCGCTTTGTTCTTTACCGTCCTTATATACGGCGGTTACGCCTGTACTGAAGTGAACTACGATAGCGAAGTCCACCGCCTCTATTCAGCCGACCCACTTTCTGCCCCTGTCACTGGCGATCGAGTACCCGCGCCGCAGCTGGCGCGATCTGCCGGTTCGTAGCGCCAAGTCACTGGCCTAATACAGCAGAAACGACCAGAGCATATCGCCCGTTGCTGCGATCACATACTGATGTCCATCGAGCATATACGTCTGCGGCGCATTCGTTACGCGCCCGATCCGCGTGTGCCACACAGTCTTGCCATCGGCCGCATCGTACGCTACCAAGTTGCCCGCGCCGTCGCCTGAAAACAGCAGACCCCCCGCCGTAGTTAGTAACCCGCCGCCCCCGCCATAGTTCGGGTGCCTCCACGCAATCTTACCCGTCTTGTAATCGATTGCCGTCAGATACTCCCCGCCCGACCCCACCTCTGCTTCTTCCTTTCCGCCGAGGCCCATCGACCCTCGCGGATCTAAATCCGTCAGATAAAAGATCGAATACGAGTCGCTCTCCGTCACATACAGCAGCCCCGTATCAGGAGAGTAAGCCGGTGGTTCCCAATTCACTGTGCCATCCGAGTTAGGCGACACAAGCGACCCGCCGACTGTCGCATCCTTCCCCGGATCGTGCTTTGGTCCGCCAAACTTATTCAAGCCGTTCGCCCAGTTTGTGAGCATCCCGTACTTACTTGTAACTAGGTGCTCGCCAGTTACTCTATCAAGAGTGAAGTAATACCCATTGCGCGTCGCCGTTAACGCCAGCTTCCGCATCTTGCCGTCGAACATCGCATCCGCCAGCACCGGTGTCTGCGCCGAATCATAGTCGTGCATATCGTGAGGCGAAGTTTGGTAATACCAGGCCATCTTGCCCGTATCTACATTGATAGCGATTAGAGCGCAAGTGAATAAATTGTCACCTTCCCCGCGCGTGCCCGTCGTAAACGCCGGGGTCGGATTACCGGTGCCGAATATATAAAGCTTCGTTTCGGGATCGTAAGCTCCTGGAATCCATGTCTGCGCCCCGCCGTGCCTTGCTGCGTCCAGGCTGGCCCACGTGTCGAGGCCCGCGTCGCCCTTCTCCATCGGCACGGTGTAATGTTTCCATTGCAGCTCGCCCGTTTCGGGATCGAAAGATTGCAGGAAACCCGGCGAATCGATATCGTTTCCCGTGCCCACCAGCACGTGATTTCCCACTACGACCGGCGCCGGCGTTGAAAAATATCCCTGGTCCACATCTGCGATCACCTTGTGCCAGCGTTCCTTGCCCGTCTTGGCATCGAGCGACACCAGGTAGTCGTCAGGCGTCTCCATAAACAGGTAGTTGTTCCACATCCCAACGCCGCGATTGCCGATGTGCGTGCCACCCTTCGTTTTCCAGAAGTAGTGCCACAGCTGATGTCCGTCCCGCGCGTCCACGGCCCAGGCGTTATCGGGCATTGTGAAATAAAGAGTCCCATCTACCTGCAGCACCGAGGCCTTGATCGATCCTCCATGGCTCTCGATGTCACCCGGTCCGTCGCCGCCGGTAACCACGTTCACTTCTTGGTGGCCGCGTCGTCTGCCTCCGCCCTCACCCGGAACATCAATGCCGGGCGTAACCTGGGTCATCCACCCTAGAGTTAAATTCTTGACGGTCGATTTATCCACCTGCTTCAGTGCGCTATAACGCTTGCCCGAGTAATCCCCGTTGTAAGTGGGCCACGAGTCTTTTAGCGATTTCAGTAGCTCATCGGAAGTTACTCCCTTACCCTGGCCCATCAGCGCCGCCGGAACCAGTAACATCGGGAGTATCAGAAATACTCTGCTCATTGTCATTTCAAAGTCACCAGGTAGGCTGTAACATCGTGAATGTCCTTGTCGGTATACTCTGCAAGCAGTTCTCGATGCCCCTTCATGGGATCGCGGATCACGACCTTCGGCGTGTCACCCTCTCGCCGTACCGTGCGTACCGTTCCGTCGGCCAGTTTCACGCTCACTAGAAATTCGTCAATGTGTACCAACTCACCTTCCACGCTCTCTCCCGAAGGCAGTGTCACCATGGCGGTCACTTTGCGGGCATTGGGCGTGCCCGTCTCTGCTTCGTTGCGGTCCTCGCGCCCGCCAGCTACCCAGGTCGTCTGCAACGTCTTCTGGTCGGAAATCTTCGTCGCGATTCCCTGTAAATCGCCAGTAACCGAATGACAGCTTGCGCATTTCACATTGAAATACGTCTTGCCTTCACTCGCGTTCCCCACAAGTATGCTCGGCGGTTCCTTGCTTTCCGGAGGCGTCCCCTGTACTCCAATCATCTCGATCACGCTACGCACATAACCAGCAGTAGCTTTCGCGTCCGCCGTGTTCAATCCGATCGCCGGCATGCCCCTGCTCTGGCGGCTGCCGTGGATAATCGGCACAATCAGTTCCCCGTCTTGATCGCTCAACGCGACTTGCGACCGCAGCAGACTCGGACCGCCCATATCGCCGCCGCGCAAATCCGCGCCGTGGCAGCCCCGGCAGTTGATGCCGAACAGCGTCTTACCGCGTGCAATCTGCACTGGATCGCCGGGCGGCCTCTTCTGCCCTGGAACAAAACCGCCTGGTTTGTGACCGTTCGCGTCATCTCCGCTCTGCGCTGCCCGCGGTGGAGGCGTGTTTTTTTCAGCTACAGCTTGCGCCGCGCCTGCTGCCGGCGTAGGAGTCGGTTGTGTCTGCTGCGCCGCTGCCCGGCTTGCGCCCGCCATCAATCCCAAAACAACTGCCAGCGCTGCGCCGTTCTTTACCTGCATCTTCACCTGCATTCTTAACTCGAGTACTCCTACAAGGTAAAAATATCAGCAGCCCAACGACAACAAACGCAGTCTCTCTCGTTACTGCGTCCACCCCGGCATCACATAGGCGTAAAACAGGCTGATCAGCCCCACCGCGCAGACCAGCAGCACACTGTGCCCGAGCGTGAAGCGGAACAGCTTCGATTCGTCGCTCGACTTCATCCCCGTCGCTGCCGCAGCCACTGCAATGCTTTGCAAACTGATCATCTTTCCCATCACGCCGCCGCTCGAATTGGCCGCCGCCATCAAAGCCGGATTCAGTTTGAGAGCATTTGCTGTCACCACCTGCAAGTTGCCGAACAGCGCGTTCGCCGATGTGTCGCTACCGGTCAGAAATACGCCGATCCAACCTAGAACGGGACTGAAGAACGGAAACAGCAACCCGGTGTGGGCAAACGCCAGGCCGAGCGAAGTCGTCGCTCCGGAATAGTTCATCACAAACGCCAGCGCAAGCACTGCGGCGATCGTCACCATCGATAACGCCAGCTGCCGCACCGTCGCCAAAAATAGCGGCACAACTCTCCGAAACGGCATCCGCAACGCCGTGCACGAAGCCACAACCGCCAGCAGACAAGCGGTGCCCGAAGACGTCAAAATGTTCAGCGTAAAGAGCGCCGGGTACAGCGAATTTGAACTGACCACCGGCGTCGTTCGAGTCACCAGGTTATGCAGCCCCGGCCACCGGAACACGACCGTCGCCGCATCCAACTCGGCCTTCACTCCATTCAATCCCCAAAGCAGCACAAACAGCACCAGAAACCCGTACGGCATCCAGGCAAGCGCGATCTGTCCCGCGCCGTGACGTCGAAAACTCGCGACCTTCTCTTGCCCCGCTACCTGAAAATTCCGGACAGGCCGCCAGATCCGCAGCAGACCGATCAACCCGCCGATCGCGCAAAGCGATCCGGCAATATCGGTAAGCGCGGGTCCCATCAGGTTCGACACCAGAACTTGCGCGCCCGCGAACGACACTCCGCACACTGCCGCCGCCGGCCACACGCCTCGGAGCCCGCGCACTCCCGACATCACCAGCACCAGGTACGCCGGGATGAATAGCGAAACCGGCGCACAGATTCTTCCCACGTTCGAACTCAGTGCCGCCACCGGCAATCCGGTAATTCCCTGCAGCGTGAGTACCGGTGTTCCGATGGCGCCGAATGCCACCGGTGCAGTGTTCGCCAGCAGGCAAATCCCAGCCGAGTAGAATGGCGAAAATCCCAGGCCCGCCAGCATAGCCGCCGCCACCGCTACCGGCGTGCCGAATCCAGCCGCGCCTTCGAGAAACGCTCCGAACGCGAAAGCGATCAGCAGCCCTTGTATCCGGTGATCGGGCGTGAGGCCTCCAACGTAGTCCTTGATAATTTCGAATTTCCCGCTCTCAACAGTCAAGCGATACAAGAAGATCGCCCAAAACACAATCCAGCCAATCGGAAACAATCCAAACGCCGCGCCATACGCCGCCGCGCTGACCGCCAACGCTCCCGGCATGCCGTACCAACCCGCCGCCACAAGCAGCGCGACCGCCAGCCCAATGAGCGATGCGAGCCACGCCGGCCTCCTCACCACGCCTAATAACACCAGCAGCACAACAATCGGAGTTGCGGCCGCAAGTGCCGTGAGTACAGTGCCCACACCGTGCGGATAGTACGTCTGCTGCCACATAGGTTCGTTGCGATCGACTCTAGTTCATCACGCCCCACCCGCCGAGAATATGATGGTCGACGTGACGTTCGCTGCATCGACCGCCGGGTCCGGTTCAACCTATGATCTGGACCTCATGATGGAAGCGCTCGTCCAGGGGCACGGACCGTGGGTCTACGCGCAGACTCGCCCCTTGGCCGAGGCTGGGCTTGCTCAAGCTCAGTTAGTGATGGGCATCCTGTACCAGCTCGGAATTGGTGTTGCCCAGGACGGATCGCGCGCCGTCGATTGGTACACTCTCGCCGCCGCGCAGGACAACGCGCTCGCCTGGAAAAATCTGGGCACTCTTTACCTGCTCGGCCTGGCTGGCGTGGCTGTCGATAAGACCAAAGCTCACCACTGCTTCTCCCGTGCGAAAATTCTCGAGCTCGATCAGACCGTCGAAGCGTTCAACTTGAATCAAACCATCCACTGACCGAATCTGTTTCTCGCCATGGGGTGGGCTGTCTCTAGTCCTGCGGCAGAGTGCCGCGATTCCAAATCCGAAGCAGCGTCACCGCCGTCGTCAACACCAGCGGCCCGAGCACAATCCCGCTTATCCCGAATAACCCGATGCCGCCGAGCACGGCAAACAGCACCGGCACCGTGTGCAACTGCATTTTTCTGCCAACCAGCGTAGGGTACAGCAGATTGTCTACCGTCCCTATAACAAATGTGCCCCAGAGCAGTAAAATCAGGGCTTTCACCCAATGCCCCGTCACCGCCAGATAGATCGTGACGGGCATCCATACCAGGAAGGTGCCTAATGAAGGAATCGTGGCTAACAGCGCCATGACCAGGGCCCAGACCAGCGCAGTCGGTACGCTCAAAATCCAGAACATGATTCCCCCCAGCGCGCCCTGAATGGCTGCGATGGTGAGGCTCCCTTGCAGGGTGGCCTCAATCGTATTGCTCATGCGTTTGATCAGCTGGTCGCGCTGGCTCTCACTCAGCGGCAGCTGCGAACGAAACGCCCGTGCGGCCTCTCTTCGATCGCGAAACAGAAAGAACAAGGTGAAGAGCATCAGCACCATTTGCGTAACCGTCGCCACTGAGCCGGTAAGCAGCCCGCGCAGCCGGCCAGCGATAAAGCCGGCCGTGCCTTGTGCGGCTTGCCGCAGGTTCACCAGGCCCAATGCCTCATCCACCAAACGGTTCAACCAGGGAATCCGGTCGACGGTCTCTGTCAACCAGTCCTGCGCCGCTCCTGACTGCACCTGTGCCGCCGCTCCCACCGCTTGTTGCCCAGACTTTGGACCAGAAGGGCAACCGGTCCCACGATCAGCAGAATCACCAGCAGTACGCCCAGGGCGGCGGTCAGAGTCGGATGCCGCAAGTGCCGCTCCAGCCAGTCATAAGGCGCGCGCGTCGCGACCGTCAACGCAACCGCCCCGGTGATCGCCGGAACAAAGGGAAAAGCGAGAAGGGCGCACAGCCCGACAATGCCCAACGTGACAAGAAACAGCACGATCATGCGCCAATTGGTTGATGCTTCGGCCGTTGTTCGCGGGGAGGGAGTCGTCATAAACACTCTTCTGTGCAGCAGCTCAATATTTCTTCTTCGCCTGTGAGGTCCGGCTCTACGTACGATTGAACTGCATGATGAAATTCCAAACGCCCACCTCCTCCTGACATAATGAGGCCCAATACAATGAATACCCGCCGCGAATTTATCACCTCGGCCGCCGCTGCTCCGCTCGCCCTGGCAGCTGGAGCAGAACAATGGATCGATCTGTTCGATGGGCGTAGCTTAAACGGCTGGCGGCCTAGCGAAAACAAGAATTCCTGGAGTGTCGTCGACGGCATGCTCGCTGCCAACGGTCCGCGTTCGCACCTCTTTTACGTAGGTCCTGTGCATGGCGCAGACTTCCGCAACTTCGAGCTCGAAGCGGAACTAATCACCAGGCCCGAGTGCAACTCCGGCGTCTACTTTCACACCGCCTACCAGGAAACCGGCTTCCCTGAAAAGGGCTTCGAAATCCAAATCAACAACACCGCCCGCGGCGACGGCGGTTATCTCGAGCGCAAAAAAACCGGATCTCTCTACGGGCTGCGCAACATGTACAAGCAGCTTGTTCCCGATGAAAAGCCCTTTCGCATTCGCGCGACCGTGCGCGGCAAAAATGTGCAGATCCGCCTCAATGATCAGCTGCTCGTCGATTACGTCGAACCCACTCCTCCCGTCATCCCTACCGGCGGCGAGCACCAGCGCTTCCTCGATCACGGCACGTTTGCTCTCCAATGCCACAACGATGGGTCGAAGGCCTTCTACCGCAGCGTGCGCGTCCGTCCCTTGCCTGATAATCTCCCCGCCTACACAGATTCTGCCCCCGCGCCCGTTGTCGATGCTGTCTATCGAGAGGTGATCAACATCGGCCGGCATAATGTGCCGATGGTCGATTGCCACGTCTTCCTCCGCGCCGGCATGACGCTCGAAGACGCCTTGCGCAAATCACGCAAAGACGGCATTCAATACGCGATCACAGCCGAAGCCGCCGCATTCAAGAACGATGCGGACGTGGAGCGCTGGCTCCGCCCGTTAAACGGCAAGCCCGTGTTCTTCGCACTCGCAACGCGCGACGCACACTGGACCCGTGCCATCTCTCAGAAAACCGCGCAACAGTTCGACTTCATCCTTGCTGACACCCGCGCCCTTGCTCCCGACGCAGCAGTCAAGCGCCTCGACTCCGAACCGATCGACATTTACACGATGGCGCCGGGAGCCGCCGAACTCTGGACCCCTGAGCGCACAACCAGGCTCATCGACGCCCTCGTGCGCAACAAAGTCGCAATCGAACTCAACACAATCGACAAATTGCCCAGCCAGCCATTCATCCAGCAAGCCAAACACGCCGGTTGCAAATTCGCCTTCGGCACAGGCAACCAAACCGCCGCCCAGCTACAACGCTGCGAATACGGCCTTCAAATGGTCGAGGCCTGCCACCTCGATTGGAAAAATTTCTTCTTTCCCGGCGTATGGTGGCCCAAAGCCGCCGAACGCCGCTGGCCCGCGAACAGGTGACTAAATTCGCATCAGCCACATCCGCTCCGCCCAGAGTCTTGACTTTCTGTCCTTACCAAGAACGAATCTGTTCTTCAGTTCTGGCAATCTGAGTTACCCAAGCGGAAACACACACTGTTTATTACAACGATGGTTCCAGATTATCAACGCTTAATGCTTCCCCTTATGCGCTTGACGGCAGATCAGCAGGAGCACACGGCAGCACAAGCCCTCGACTTTGTTGCGGAGCAGTTTTCATTAAGGCCAGAAGACCGCCAGGAATTGCTGCCCAGCGGCACTCAAGCAAAATTGAATAACCGCGTAGCTTGGGCTCGGTTCCATCTAATCAAGGCCGGGCTTTTACAGTCGGCAGGTCGGGGTAGGTTCAAGATAGCGGCTCGCGGCATACAAGTTTTGGCAGACAATCCGACCGAGATTAACCTTAGGTTTCTCGATCAAATTCCTGATTTCGCAGCGTTCCGCGCAAGTATTCGCCAGAGCCGGACGCCCGGCGCTCCCCCAGAGAGTTCTCTTGTAGTAGCAGAATCGGTTCAGCAAACTCCACAGGAGATCCTCGAGGCGAGTTACTTGGTTATACGCCGCGAGTTAGCCCAAGAGCTGCTTAGTCGGATGATGAGCTGCTCTCCCAAATTCTTCGAGAATCTTGTTGTCGACTTACTTGTTTCGATGGGCTATGGCGGTTCCCGCAAGGACGCTGGTCAAGCGATTGGACGAAGCGGCGACGATGGCCTGGACGGGATTATTAAGGAAGACCATCTTGGACTTGACGCGGTTTATGTGCAAGCAAAGCGGTGGAAAGGAACAGTAGGAAGACCTGACGTACAAGCCTTTGCTGGAAGTCTCGAGGGGCATCGCGCGCGTAAGGGCGTGTTTATTACAACTTCTCAGTTTTCCAATGACGCCAAGGAGTATGTGAGTCGCATTGAAAAAAAATCATCTTGATCGACGGTCAGCAACTGGCTGACTTGAGCATTGATTTCGGGGTTGGCGTTTCGGATGTTAATACCTACTCGATAAGGCGAGTAAATCTTGATTATTTCGAAGAGGAGTGACTAAGACATGTTCGATGCAACCTACAAGCCTCACGCTTATGGCCGGCTATTCGCAAACACCCGACCACATGTGATGCACACAGACATAGAAAACGAGCGCTGCATAGGTCAGTTAGAAACTCTCCTGAATCGCGGTAATCTCTCGTCCGAAGAGAAAGAGCTAGCCGACTTGCTCACCGCGCTCATCGAGAAGTATGAAGGGCGTTATCAGATAGAACCTGCATCGACCCCCGCCGAACGCCTCCGCCATCTCATGGATGCGCAGGACTTGAAGCCGGCCGACCTGCTCGACATCTTCGGATCACAGAGTGTTGTCTCCGAGGTCCTCGCCGGCAAACGGGATTTTTCGAAAGCGCACATCCGGGCCTTGAGCAAACGCTTCAATGTCTCGCCTGAAGTCTTTTTCGATTGAATGTATCCCACCCCAATCACAACCAACTCCCTGAACCACTTACCTCCCAACCCTTGCGACCGCATGCTATCGTCTGACCGCATGCACTGCCCCTCCTACGAAGCCCGGGTCACCGCTCTCAACAAACGCGCCGCCGCAAATCGCGCGAACGCCCAGCTCTCGACCGGCCCCAAAACCCCAGCCGGGAAAGCCGCCATCGCCCTAGACAATCTGCGCCATGGGCTCGCCGGCGCATTCCTCATCCTGCCCACCGAGAACGAAGAAGACTTCGCCGCCCCCCTCGAAAACCTTCTCGACGAGCACCAGCCCGCCACCGAAACCGAACGCCTGCTGGTCACCAACATGGCCCGCCATCAGTGGCTCAGCGATCGCGCCCTCAAAACTCCAGCGGCTGGTCTTTGGCGATCACGGCGTCTGCGAAAACGGCGAGCGCCTCCTGCTCTATCTGCGCTACCAAACCACCCATCAGCGCGCCTTCCATAAATGCCTCAACGACCTTCTTAAGCTCTGCGCCGAACGCCGCAAAACCGAAATTGGCTTTGAATGGCAATCCCACGCCGCCGCCGTCGAAACCCGCAAACACGAGATTCACCACGCCCGCCTCGCACAGTTTCACGCGCGCCTAAAACAGACCGAAACCCGTACGAGCCTCCTGCTCATGCCCCCTTACCAGCCCGTCTCCCCAAACCCAATGGCTTTGAACCGCAATCCTCGCGCATCACTCACAACAGCCCACACTCCGCCAGCCCCGAAACTCGCGAACGCGCCGCATAGTCATCCTTTTCTCGCCCTTTCGCGCCCGATATGTCTCCCTATCCCGTTTCTTATGAGCGGAAGACTATCCCTCCGTTACAATTAAGCTATACGGATTCTTCAGAGCCGGCCCGAAATCGCACGTCTCGCGTCGGTATTCTCGCTACCGAAATCTTCTCTAGAACATCACCCACATGCCGCAAGGAAATGACCCCTCGTTGGGTATCAACAGCTGGTTAGAAGACGAACTCTTTCATCAGTACCAATTCGATCGCCAGAGCGTCGATGAGAGTTGGACCGATCGCTTCGGCGGACCCGGGCAGAATGGCGGGGCCAAAAGAAAGAACGATGCGGCGGGCGCAGCTACTGCTCTGGCAGAACCGCCCGAAACGGTAGCCGAGACGCCCCTCGGTCCCAATGTCCCGCGCGAAGAACCGCCCGGCGTGATCACTCCCGAGCGTGAACCTCCGAGCGAGACTCCGCCCGAACGTGAGCCTTCCCGGCCCAGCTTCCCCGAGCGTGAACCTTCGCAACCCGAACCGCCCCGCCAGGAACCTCCCCAGCCTTCTCCTCGTCCCCAGGAAGCACAATCTCCCGCAGCCGCGACAGTATCCACTACGGAGCTCTCAAAACAAACGCCCACTGCCCCCGCCAGGCAGGAAAGCAAAGCCGTCGGTGCACCGCTAGGCGCTAACGATCAGCTGGTTCCGCTGCGTGGCGTCGCCGCCCGCATTGCAGAGAACATGGCCGCGAGCCTGTCCATTCCTGTCGCCACTTCGCAGCGTCAGCTTCCCGTTCGCGTCATCGAAGAAAACCGCAACATCATCAATAAGCGGCGTGCCTCGCAAGGCCGCGGCAAGTTGAGCTTCACGCATCTGATTGCCTGGGCCATCGTGAAATCCGTTCGAGCCAACCCCGCCTTGAACCATGCTTTCGTGGAGAATGGCGGTGAACCCTTTCGCGTGGTCCGCTCACAAGTCAACATCGGCTTGGCTGTCGATGT
>JAABUQ010003892.1_pt1 | contig 26454 bp, 28 predicted proteins | sample 5560001 | NCBI WGS metagenome assembly JAABUQ01 (sample SAMN10711888, study PRJNA513371) | rock metagenome | isolation source: Antarctica rocks | place: Antarctica: Victoria Land, Finger Mt nord | collected 2015-12-18 | reverse complement strand
CGCAAGCGATCTTGCCGTGGTCGTGTGCCTACAGCTTTCCGGCTCCCGCGGCTATCAAACCCCCGATTTACAGGGCAAACGGTGACCCCGACCGCTCAATGTGCCTACGAGCTGCGGAACTCCGGTGTCGCCATCGACGTCGCCAAGGGCAGCGCTCCAGAACCCGAACCGTGCATTGGCCTGGGGCTGCGGATCATCGATCGAGCGGATCAGCGCGCGCGTGCGCCCGTCAAAGATCCACAGCCGCCCAGCGGCCGTCAACGTGGGGCTGAGGTTGTAGTGAACGTTTGAGACCAGGACATCGTTGGCGCCGTTCCCATTGACGTCGCCAATGGTGCGCAGCCGCTCGCCAAAGCCGCTGGAGAACACGCTCACGGAGTCAGGCGTCGCCTGTGGGTTGGGCGACGCGACCGGAATCGCCTGATACTGCGGCAGCGCTGGCGTCGCCGCGTTCGCGACCCCAACGCCCACGCACATCGACACGCACGCGGCAAGCACCACAGCCCCCGGCAGACCGGCTCGAATTCTCATCCCCTGCCTCCCACAAATCAGCGAACGTCGAACTAACCCCCACCCGCAGCAAGCCCCACGCTACTCGGAGATGGCTGCCCGCGTCAAGCGGCTGCTCTGCGAGACGCGCCCCTAGTCCACCAGCGCCTGGTGGATGAGCCCGTGCAGCTGCGAGCGGATCGGGTGGGTGCTTGAGGGCATGAGCTGGGTCAGGAAGATCGCCGTCAGCCGCTGCACCGGGTCCACCCAGAAGGCGGTGCTCGCCGCCCCGCCCCAGGCGAACTCCCCGGGGGACGCCGGATAGTGGTTGGCCACGGGATCCAGGACCACCGAGACGCCGAGCCCGAAGCCCACCCCGTTGTAGGTCGTCTCGGCGAAGATCCGCCGGCCGATGGCCTCGAGGTCGACGCCCCCGGGCAGGTGGTTGGCGGTCATGAAGGCGACAGTGCGCGGACCCAGCACGCGAACGCCCTCCAGCTCCCCGCGGCCCAGCAGCATCGAGGCGAAGCGGTGGTAGTCGCCCGCCGTCGAGACCAGCCCCCCGCCGCCGGACAGGCAGTCGGGCGGGCGCCGGGCGCCGGCCGCGAGCTGCTCCTCGCGCACGGCCCGACCACTCCGGGCCGGGTCGGCGACGTACAGGGCGGCCAAGCGCTCGGCGTCGGCCTCCCCCACCCAGAACCGCGTCTCGCCCATGCCCAGTGGGTCCAGCACCCGCTCGCGCAGCACCTCGTCCAGGGCGCGTCCGGTCAGCGCCTCGATCACGCCGCCCAGGACGTCGGTGGAGACCGAGTAGTTCCACTCCCGACCGGGCTGGAAGAGCAGCGGCGTCGCCGCCCACCGTTCGCAGCACGCGGTCAGATCGAGTCCGCTGGGGGTGCCCCAGTCAAAGCCCTGGGCCCGGTAGATCGCGTCGACCGGATGCACGCGGTGAAAGCCGTAGGTCAGCCCTGAGGTGTGGGTCATCAGATGCCACATGCGCACGGGCTCGATCAGTGGCTCGGTGCTCGCTGTGAGATCCGAGCCCGCGGTGTAGACCCGCGTATCGGCAAAGGCGGGCAGGTACCGCGACACCGGGTCGGTGAGCTCGAACGCTCCCTCCTCCCACAGCGACAGCGCCGCCACCGTGGTGATCGGCTTGGTCATCGAGAAGATGCGCCACAGCGTGTCCGTGCTCACCGGGCGCCCGGCCTCGGCGTCGCGATGCCCGGCATGGGCGAGGTGGACGATGCGCCCGGCGCGGGCCACAAGGGCGAGCCACCCCGCGAGTCGCCCGTCGTCGACGTAGCGGCCGAAGTGCCGGTCGATGCGCTCCAGCCGGTGCACGTCCAGACCGGCCTCGGCGGGATCGACCTCGATCTGCAGCTCGGGGGAGGACATGCTGGCCGGGATGCTCACAGGTCTCGCGCGGGCAGGACGCGGTGGTCTGAGTCGTCGAAGACGACTACCCCCCCGTGGACGAGCCAGCGCTCGACGTTGTCGGGGCCGTCGAGCAGGGTTGCCTTGCTCAGGGCCTCGGCCTCGGTGGCGGTCCGAGCCAAGGCGGTGGCCTGCACGATGCCGGTGAACGCCGGCCGGCCCGTCGCCGGATCCAGGAGATGGTGGGCGGGACGGCCCTCGGGTGTCGAGCCAGCTGCGACGTCCGATCCCACTGGTGGCGGCCCCGCCCCGCGCCAGGGTGAAGGTGTGCAGCAGCCCCTCGGCGAACGGGCTGACCACCTCGATGGCGCGCCCGAGCCCATCGGCGCCGCCGAGGCGCACGTCGCCGCCGCAGTCGATGGCCACGCTCGGGTGATCGGCGAGCAGGGTGGCGAGCACGTCGGCGAACAGGCCCTTGGCGATGCCGCCCGAGTCGAGCCGCAGCCCGGGGGGCCGGGTGACCGTCCCGCCCGCGCGGTCGACGTGGACGTCCTCCCCGCGCGGCGGCCGCCGGGGCGCAGCCCGCGACCGCGGCGGCGCGAGGGCCAGGGCGTCGGCCAGCGGGACCGGGGCGCCGCCGAAGTGCTCGCGGTAGCCGGCCCGCTCGACCTCGTCGACCAGCGTGCAGTCGACGAGCCCACCCGTGCGCCGGGCGGCCCGGACCGCGGCCTCGACCAGGCGCCCGAGCAGGGCGCTGACCGGGACGACGCTACGAGGGTCGGCATTGAGCGCAGAGAGCTGGCTGGCCGGCTCGAAGCGGGAGAAGGCGTGGTGCCAGGCCTCCAGGCGCCGGCGGGCCATGGCCACCGCCTCCTCGGGCTCGCCCTGCGCGCCGGCGCCCATGACCAGCACCGCGCAATCCGAGCCGAAGCAGGGGAAGGCATCCGTCGCCTCGCGCATCGCTGCATGCTCACAGGCCCGCGCCACGGCCCTGACGCCGGGCGTGGAGAACCCGCTACCCCGCCGCCCGCCGGGGGAAGGGTGACATGGCCCACACGCATCGAAGCTCGCGAGCGTGGGTAGATCCTCGGGACCATGGACGTCCCCGATGACTTCGTCACCTTCGAAAACCAGGGAGCCTTCCTGGAGCACATCGGACCGACCATGTGCGTGAGGACGACGACGGTGGGCAGATCCTGGGCCTGCGGGCCGAGGATCGCCACGCCAATCACCGGGGCACGGTGCAGCGGTCGCCCTTGGCGGGCGCCATCTCCGAGCGTCCCACCGTGATCCGGCCCAGCTCGGCGCCGAGCCCCAACCCCCGGCGCGCCAGACGATGGGGGCGCAGGGCAAGCTTGGCGGCGAGCTCCATGCCGGCCCGGCCCGGGAGCCAGCGGCTCAGACCACCGCCGGAGGAGGCGTCGGTGAGCAGCGCATCCAGGCCCGGATTGCCACCGGCGCGGCTGACGTGACGCCCCTCGCCCGTGCCGTTGGCGCGAGGCCCTTCCGTCGATGTCTCAGTCACCTTCGTGGCCATCGGCCTCCTCGCGCAACGCACACCCCTCCCGCCGCTTGCCGTACCCGGTGGTCAAGTCCCGCTATCCCACCACCGGGAGGGTGCGCTCGGTGGCCATGCGCGTCAGCGTGCGCTGCATCCTGCCCTTGACCAGGCGATAGCCCTTCTCGATGTCGGGTTGAGGGCCCAGCGTCTTGGCCAGGTCGATCGCCGGCATGACCCGGACCCTGATCTTCGCCGGCAGCGGGATCCGGCCCGGGAAGTCGAGCACGGTGACCCCGAAGGGCGGCCCGATCACCGGCGGGATGACCTTCAGCCGGGCCAGGCGGTTGAGCGACAGCGCCCGGGCCACCCGACGGCCGCGCCCGAGGAACAGGGCGGTCTCCTGCCCCCCCAGCGCCACCACGGGAACGATGGGGACGCCGTGCTCGAGGGCGAGCTTGACGAACCCGGTCCGCCCGGCGAAGTCGATCTCGCTCGTCTCCCACGAGGGCCGAAAGCTGTCCTCTTCCCCGCCCGGGTACACCAGCAGGGCGGCGCCTCGCTCCAGCGCCCGGCGCATGTTGGCCGGGGAAGCGGGCACCGTCCCGTAGCGCTGCACCATCGTACGCAGGCCGGGGACCTTGAACACCAGGTCGTGGGCGAGCTGGTGAAACAGGCGATCGGGGCCGAAGTGGTCATAGAAGGCCTGGGCGAACACGAAGGTGTCGGCGATCATCGTCCCGCCCGAGTGGTTGCCCACGAGCAGGACGGGGCCTTCGGGCGGGATGCGGTCCAGGCCGGACACGTCGGCGCGGAAGTAGAGCTCCGACCACGCACGCAGGGTCGGGAGCGTGGCGCGGATGTAGTCCGGGTCGAGAGCGTCGAACGGGTCGGCGGGGGCACCCGGCGTACCGGTGAGATCGAGCCGATCGGCTGCGGCCAGCGCGTCGGCCCCCACCGCCCGAAGCATGCGCACAGCGCCTCGCACCGGGGGCAGGGCGCCCCGCGGATCGGGCACCTGCACTAGCGCCGCGCCGCCTCGGCGGTGCTGCCCCGACGCAACAGCCGCCGGAACTGCTCGCGGTCGGAGGTCGCGGGCTCGGTCTCCGCGATGAACCCGGTGATCGCCTCGAGCACATCCTGGGGGCGCTCGAGGGAGGGGAAGTGGCCAACGCCCTCGAGCACGACGAGCCGGCTGGCCGGCATCGCCGCGTGGGCGCGGCGACCATGTCCGACCGGGATGATCCTGTCGAGCGCCCCCCAGAGGATGAGGATGGGCATGACCTCGGTCAGGTATAGCCGGTCCCCGGCGAAGACGCGCTGGCCGTCGGGCCCGACGACCGCGCGCAGCGTGGCGTGGAAGGCGGCTCGCGTCTCGGCCTCGGCCAGGGACGCGACGCTGCGCTCGAGCTCGGCGAGCTGGGGGGCAGAGTGCAGCGGGGGCCGGAACGGCAGGCCCCGGATCGCGGCCCCGGCCGCTCGGGTCGCCTGGCCGAGGCCCGCGGTGACCAGCTCCGCGCCGGGAAGCGCCGCGCTGCGCAGGAAGAGACTGACGCTGCGGCCCAGTCCGCCGCTGGCGATCAGCACGAGCCGCTCGGTGAACTCGGGGAAGAGGTAGGAGAACTGCATGGCCACCCCACCGCCGAGCGAGTGTCCCACCAGCGTCGCCCGATCCTCGCCGAAGGCGAGCAGCAGGTCGCGCAGGGCGGCGGCCATCGCCCCGAGCGAGTAGTCGCCGGCCGACTTCCCCGACTCCCCGTGTCCGGGCAGGTCGGGGGCGATCACCGTGTACGACTGGGCGAGCTCAGGCAGCAGCTCGTCCCAGACCGCGTTGGTCCCGGCGATCCCGTGGACGAGGAGGACGACGGGTCCCTGCCCCGCGCGCTGGTAGGCGAGCCGGTGCCCGTGAAGCTCGGTGAACTGGGTGCGGGTGGTCTTGGCCTGAAGCGCTTTGGGCATCAGGAGAGCCTATTCCCCGGTGGCTGGCTCGGCTCGCGGGCGTTGCGGTCAGAGGATCAGCTTGCGTTCCATGAATCGGATCGCCAGTCGCCACATGACGAGCGCGAAGACGGCCAGGAACGCGAGGTGCCCGACATCCGCCCAGCCCTGAAGGCCGAAGACGGCGTGGCGGACGAGCTGGACGCAGTGAAACAGAGGGTTGAAGTTGCCCAGCACTTGCGCCCACTCGGGCAGGCGTGTGAGCGGGAAGAACGTGCCGGCGACGAGGAACATCGGCGTGAGCAGCCCGCTCTGCCAGTAGGAGAAGCTCTCAAGCCGGTTCGCCCGGGCGGCGATGAAGATGCCACAGGACGCCCAGCCGAACCCGGCCAGCGCCGCGATCGAAGGCACCAGCAGCATGCCCCAGCTCGGATGCAGCCCGAAGACCATGGCCACGAGCAGCGGCACGCACCCGTACATCCCGGTCCGCGCCCCGACCCACAGCGCCTCCGCGGTGACCAGCTCCTCGGTGTCGACCGGCGCCGCGAGGATCGCATCGTAGGTGTGCTGGAACTGGTACTTGACAAACGTCCCGTACATCGCGGGGAAAGCCCCTGAGAACAGCACCGTCGTCGCCACGACCCCGGTGCCCACGAAGTCGACGTAGTCATAGCCCGCCACCCGGCTCACCAGCGATCCGAAGCCGAAGCCGAAAGCCACGAGGTAGATCGTCGGGTCGACGGTCGAGGAGAACGTCGACGAGCGCCAGAACGAGGAGAAGTTGACGACCTCGCGGACCATCACGCCGCGCACGGCGACAAGCTCGAGGCGGTGCAGGCGGCGCGGGGTGCGGGCGGTGGCCATCAGGTGATCTCCTCGCCGGTCAGCAGCACGAACACATCCTCGAGGTTGGTCACCCGGCGCTCGCCGTCAAGCTCGGCGCCGTTGGCGTGCAGGACCGCCACCGACGTCCCGGTGCGGCGGGTGCGCCAGCCGCGGGCCTGCGCGATGCCCTCCACCTCGGTCAGCCGCGTCGGCGGCCCGTAGACCTCGACCGCTTCCGGGCCGGCGTGCCGGCGAATCAACTCGCTCGGGGTCCCGACGGCGACGGCCTTGCCGTGCGACATGATCGTCACCTGGTCGCAGAGGCGCTCGGCCTCCTCGATGTAATGCGTGCTCATCAGGATCGAGACCCCCTCCGAGCGGAGCAGGTCGATCAGCGCCCACAGCTCCTGGCGCACCTGCGGGTCCAGCCCGACCGTCGGCTCGTCGAGCAGCAGGAGCCGCGGTCGGTGCAGCAGGGCGCGCGCAATCAGCAGCCGGCGGCGCATGCCGCCGCTGAGCTGGTCCACCTTCGACCTACCGCGATCGCTGAGGTTGGCCAGGCCCAGCGCGCGCTCGATGGCCCCCTTGCGCTCATCCTTCCCGACCCGGTAGAGATGCGCGAAGACGAGGAGGTTCTGCTCGACGGTCAGCGAGACGTCGAGGTTGTCGAGCTGGGGCACGACCCCCATCTCCGCGCGCGCCTGCTTGGAGTCCTGGGGCAAGCGGTAGCCCAGCACCTCCAGCTCGCCCTCGTCGGCGATGACCTGCGCGGTGAGGGCCTTCATCGTCGTCGACTTGCCCGCGCCGTTGGGACCGAGCAGACCAACGCACGTCCCGTAGGGGACGTCGAGGTCGAGACCGTCGACGGCCGTCAGCGACCCGAACCGCTTGACCACGCGGCGCAGCCGGATGGCGGTGTCCGTTTCGGGTCTTACAGGCAGCATGGGATCCCGCTGATTGTCGCGCCCTCAATCCCAGACCGCATCGGGACTCTACTAATGGTGGCTCGCGTCAGCGGGGCAGCCGGGGCGGCGCCGGTTAGGGCCAGGCGGGCCGCGCGCCGGTTTGGCTAGTCGGCGAGCTTGCGTGTGTCGCGGGGTTCGACGAAGGGCACCTCGTCGGCCGGATGCCCGGCCTCGATCCGGCGCCCGCGTTCAAGCTCGGCGTTGAACTCGGCGCCGAGGAGCACAGCGATGTTGGAGATCCACAACCAGACCAGGAAGACGATCACCCCGGCCAGAGCGCCGTAGGGTTGTACGAGCTGAAGCTGGCGACGTAGAACGCAAACGCGGCCGAGGCGATGATCCAGACCAGCACGGCAAAGACACCACCCGGACTCAGCCAGCGAAAGCCGGGCTGCCTCACGTTCGGCGAGAAGTAGTAGAGGATCGCGAACATGAGGCTGACGACAAGCAGGAGCACGGGCCACTTGGCGATGTCCCACACGGTCACCGCGCTGCCACCAACCCCGATGAGGTTGCCCACCTGCTTGGCCAGTCCGCCGGTGAGCACGATGGCCACAGCGCTGACCGCCAGCAGCACCATCAGCACCAGCGTGACGCCCAACCGTACGGGGACCGTCTTCCAGATTGGGCGTCCCTCGCCGACGTCATAGATCGCATTGGATGCGCGCATGAACGCCGCGACATAGCTCGAGGCTGACCACAGCGCGCCCGCGAGCCCGACGATGAACACGACCCCCGCGGTGCCCTGGCTCCTCTGGAGGTTCTGTATGGCGCTGGTGAAGATGTCCCTGGCCGGCCCCGGGGCGATCTTGCCGAGGTTGTCGATCAGCGGCTGGGTCGCGGAGTGGCCCACCAGGCCGAGGACCGAGACCAGCGCAATGATCGCCGGGAAGATGGCCAGCACCCCGTAGTAGGTGAGCGTGGCGGCCCAATCGGTCAGGTTGTCCTCCCTGAACTCCCTGACCGTTCGCTTCAACACCCCGCCCCAGGACGGCGCCGGCAGGTCGGTCGGGCCATCCGGCGCCTCGCGCCGACCGCCACCGCCGCCGGCCGCGCCCGCGTTCGTCTGCTCTTCCCGGGTCCGGGCCATTACCCGCGCGACCCTCCCCGGCGGCGCCCGACCAGGTACCCGGTGATCAGCGCCCCGGCGATGGCCAGGGGCACAGGGTTCTCTCGCGCCCGGGCGGCGAGCCGCTGGGCTCCGGCCGTCGCGGTCTCGGGGCTTGCCGCCTTGGCCTTGCCGGCGAACTCCTCCCGCTTCTGCTGGGCGGTCTGCTTGACCTCCTCCACCTTCTGCTGGGCGGTCTGCTTGACCTCCTTGACCTTCTGCTGGGCCTGTCCCTTAACGTCAGCCTTCTCAGCCAGCGCCTCGACGGTCTCGCCCAGCTCACCGCGCGTCTCGTCGATGTCATGCCGGATCTCCTCCGGCGAGCGCTGCTGCAGACCCTCGTCCGCACCCTCTCCTAACTCCGGCCGGCGTTCGCCCGTTCCTTCGTCCACTGGACATCCTCCTTCACGCTGTCGACGGTCTGCTCGGGCACCGGCGGAGTCGCCGCCTGCACCTTGCTCTTGCCCTTCAACGCCAGCACCCCGGCCACGGCGCCGTAGGCCACGGCGACGATCAGGGCGGCCAGCCAGCCATCCACGGCCAGGCCCAACGCGAGAATCAGGCAGGCAGTCAGGGCCCCGAAGGCGTAGAAGCCGAACAACCCCGCGCCCCCGAACATGCCAGCGCCGATGCCTGCTTGCTTGGCCTTGACGCTGAGCTCGGCCTTGGCCAGCTCGAGCTCCTGGCGAACGAGCGTGCTGCTCTGCTCGGAGAGCTGCTTGAGCAGATCCGCAGCCGGACGGTCGCGTAGGTCGGGCTCGGTGCGATCTGGTTGCTCAGTCATGGCTCGATCCCATCGAATGCTCCCCTCGGAGATGTCGTGCGCGTGCCGCGGCTATCCCGCCACATGCCGGGCGGCCGGCAGGATCCGGGGAAGTGACATGCAGCCTGCCGTGCCTAGCCGGTTCCCACTATTCCAGTGGGGTATGCACGCATCGGGCAACTGGGATGCGTAGTACCACTTCGTTGCCCCTCCAAACGCTGGCGCGCTGGCACTAGGCTCGTGGGGTGATCGCCAGCACCTCGCACCGGGAGTCGCGGCGCTGACCTCGGGTGAGGTCAGCGGAGATCGCCCGCGACGTGCCGGCGCCGAGCACAACGTCGCTCGCATCCGGCCGTCGCCCCCCACCAAGTGCGAGTCGAGGCCGGCGCCCGGCTGATACTGCTCTGCGATCGTGGTCCTCGCCGCGGCCCGGTAGGGAACGCGGACGACCGCCTCGATGACGAACTCCGCGGGTTCGACGACGCGCCGCGCGATCCATTCGCGAATTCTCGACGGCGTCGACGTCGTGCTCGTGTGATGGTGGCCAGCGCCCCCGGCAGGACTCGAACCTGCGGCATCCGGCTTAGAAGGCCGGCGCTCTATCCAGCTGAGCTACGGGGGCTCAGGCGTCATTAGGGCGCCCCGAAGCATTGAACCAGCAACTTCCGGCGCGGAACCGCCATGCTTCGATCGCGTGTCCGCCGGCCAGCCCCGATCTGCTCCTCGCTCCCGCAGCGAGCGACGCGCCGTCCCGGGCCGGCGCGGAGGCATCGACCTGGGCGGCACCAAGATCCAGGCCATCGTCGTCGACCCCGACAGCGTGGTGCTCGGCCAGGCCCGCCGGCCGACGCCGACCGGGGGCGGTCCGCCGGCGGTGGTGGCGGCCATGGCTGCCGCTCTGGCCGAAGCGGCCGACGCCGCCGAGACCCCGACCGACTCGCTGACCGGCGTCGGTGTCGGCTCACCCGGAGCTGTCGACGCCGAGCAGGGCATCGTCGCCCAGGCGCGCAACCTGCCCGACTGGGACGAGCCCTTTCCCGTGGGATCAGCGCTCTCGGAGTCGCTCGGCACCCGCGTCGTGCTGGGCAACGACGTCCAGGCCGCGACCATCGCTGAGCACCGCCTCGGGGCCGGGGCTTCCTACCGCTCGCTGCTCGGGGTGTTCTGGGGCACTGGGGTCGGTGGAGGGCTGATCCTCGACGGCCGCCCGTGGACCGGGCGCGGAGCCGCAGGGGAGATCGGGCACACCGTCGTGCGCCGAGGCGGTGCCCGATGCCCGTGCGGGCGCACGGGGTGCCTGGAGGCCTACGCCGGGCGGGGGGCGATGGAGGCAGCCGCCCGTCGGGCGGTCAGGCGCGGCGTCGACACCCGGCTGTTCTCGATCATGGAGAAGCGGGGGCATGACCGCCTGACCAGCGGGATCTGGGCCCGCGCCCTGCGCCATCACGATCCGCTGGCGCACAAGCTCATCGACCGTGCGATCGAGGCTCTGGGCTGCGGGATCGCCTCGGCGGTCAACCTGCTGGACGTGGAGGCCGTCGTCGTGGGCGGCGGCCTCGGCGTGCGCTTCGGGGAGAAGGGCGTGCGGCGGGTCGAGCAGGCGATGGCTCCCCACCTGTTCGTCGACAGCCGCCCACCCGCGGTCCACGTCGCGGCCCTGGGCGACCTCTCGGGGGCGCTGGGCGCTGCCCTGCTGGTCGGCGAGCGCGCGGCGCGGCGGGCCCCCGCGCGGCGCCGGACGCCGCGGCGGCCGACCGGCTCCTGACGTCGCTCCGCGCGCGGGGCCAGTCCCCCGACGCAGCGGGGCCTGACGAGCTCAGCCCAGATCGACCAGCGCGTTGACAAACGCCTCGGAGAAGGTGGGAAACGGCTGGATGGTGTCGCGCAGTACCGCCAGCGGCACCTCGGCTCGGATGGCCAGTGTCGCCTGCTGCAGCCACTCCCCCGCTTCGGGCCCGACGGCGCAGGCCCCGACCAGTCGATCGCCGGCGGCGTAGAGGGTCAGAAAGCCCGGCCGCTCCGCGTAGGCCCGCGTGTAGGTCGCCGTGCGCGCCACGCCCGAGAGCTCGACGGTCCCCGACCGCTCTCCTTCCGGCTCGCCCACCGACGCCGCCTGGGGGTCGGTGAAGGTGACGCGCGGTACCGCCCGGTAGTCGGCGTGAGCCGGACGGCCGAGGATGTCGGCCGCGGCGATCCGCGCCTGGTACTTGCCCACATGGGTAAAGGGCATGATCGCCGTCACGTCGCCGACGGCCCACAGCCCCTCACCGGCGCGCAGCCGCTCGTCGACGGGCACCGCGCCGCGCTCGTCGAGCTCTACGCCGGCGGCCGGCACCCCGAGCCCGGCGGTCCGCGGCCGCCGGCCCGTGGCCACCAGCAGCCGATCCCCCGACAGCCGCTCGCCGTTGTCGAGGTGGAGGGCGACGCCTTCGCCGTCGGACTCCACGCGCGTGACGTGCGACCCCAACTTCACCTCGATCCCCTCAGCCTCGAGCGCCGCTCCCACCGCCCGGCCGACCGGCTCGGGCTCGCGCGTGAGCACGCGGTCAGAACCCTCCACGAGCCCCACCGAGGCGCCCATCCGGCTGAAGGCCTGGGCGAACTCCGAGCCCACCGGCCCCCCGCCGAGGATCAACAGCCGGGCCGGCACCTCGTGCACGGCGGCGGCCTCGCGGTTGGTCCAGACCCCGTCGAGACGGGAAAGTCCCTCGATGGGCGGGATGACCGGGTCAGAGCCGGTGGCCAGGACGATGCTGTCAGCGCTCAGCTCCCTGCCGCCCACGCGCACCTGGCCCCGACCCGTGAGCTCAGCCGACCCGCGCACGAGGGTGATGGCCTTGGAGTCCAGCCATTGCACCTGGCTCGAGTCGTCCCAGTCGGAGACCATGAAGTCGCGCCAGGCCAGCGCCTCGGATACGTCCAGCCGGCCCGTCGCCGCCTCGCGGGCACCGGGCGCCTGACGGGCGGCCTCCAGCGCTTCGCCGGGACGCAGCAAAGTCTTGGTCGGGATGCAGGCCCAGAAGGAGCACTCGCCGGCCACCCGCTCGCGCTCGATGATGGCCACGCGCAGGCCGCCGTCAGCCAGCTCGCCGGCGCACACCTCACCGGCGGGGCCGGCGCCGATGACGATCGCGTCGAAGCTCTCGGGCATGGTCGTCGGTCCTCTCCTCTGACAGCCCGCGGACGGGCCGGGACCGGACGGCCCCGCGCCCGGGCGACGTTAGCGGCGGACCCTTGCCGGAAGCTGACGCCGGTGGCGGGCGACGTGCTCGCGGCACGCTCGCAGGCGGCGCACCTCGATGAGCGGCAGCGAAAGCGGCGGTCACCCGGCGCCCGCGCGCCGGGACGGCCGAGGAGTCAGGGTCGCCCCGTCGGGGTCGGGTCGTCGTCAAGCTCGGTGAGCCCGATGGCGTCGTCGAGGCTCGGCGCTGAGCTGATGCTGTCCTGGAGGCCGATGGCCGAAAGCAGGCGACGGACCGGTGCGGACGGGGCGATGAGCACGAGCCGACGGCCGACCCGGGTCAGGCGCCCCTGCGCGTTGAGCAGGGTCGCCAGACCGCTGGAGTCGATGAAGTCGACGTCGGCCAGCTCGAGCAGCACCGGGCCGCTGCCCTCGCGCAGCGGCCCGGCCAGCGCTTCGCGCAACACCGGGGCCCCGCGCAGGTCGAGCTCGCCGGCGGCGGCGACGAGGAAGCCCGAGCCCCCTCCAGCACCCGGGCCGTCGCGCTCAGCGACGCTCCGGGGGCCTGCGGAGGGGTGGCCATGGCATCGGCGCGGACGGCCGGACTCACGGCGCCCCGCGGGCCGCCAGCCCGGCGCGAGCGACGAAGGAGGCGATGATCCCACCGATGATCGCGTAGACCAGGGCGGCCAAGCCCCAGTTCACGGCGATGGTGCCCTTGGCCGAGCTCAGGGTGAAGATGCCGTCGAAGGGACCCGCGAGCGTCTTGGCCCAGTCGTGGACGTGGGAGACGATGGTGTTCGACCCGTTCGCGTCGAGGACGACGAAGGCGATGCCCAGCACGATGATGACCACGATGACGGAGACCACCAGGCGGATCAGCCTGGCGATCAGCAGGGTCCCTGCTCCGGCCGCCGAGGCGGCTCGGGCTCCGGCGCCGGGGGCGGCGCCGCGCTCGTCGACGCCATCGGCGCGCCGGCGGCGGCCGAATCCGCCTCGACGGCGTCGGGGACTATCGGTAAGGGCCACGGGCTTCCTCCTTGTCCTGGGCGGTCGATTCCGCCGACACGGCCGAGCGGGTACCCGTCTCGGCGCCAAGCGAAAAAACGGCGCGCTGGCGGCGGCCTGACCGCCGTCCGTTCGTCGAGCGAGGTTAGCCCGACGCGTTGCCGGGGAACCCACGGGTCAGCGTCCCGTCCAGCTCTAGGAGCGTTCATGATCGCCGCCCTCATCGCCATCGTCTTCGCCGCCATCGTGTACTGGATCTGCCTGGCGCTCGGGCTCCCGACCATCGTCGCAATCATCGCGGCGGTGCTCGTCCTGCTCAGCAGGATTCCCAGCGGGGGCCACGGGCTCGGGCGGCGCTTCTGACGCGCTGGCCGGTGCCGGTGAGCATGGGCGGTCGTCTATGCTCCAGCGTCGATCAGTGTGCGCATCCTCGTCTGCACAACAGTTCCGATCAGGGCCGACCAGCTCAGCGAGCTGCTGGGCCCCGGGGGCGAGGACGCGACGGTTCGCGTCGTGGTCCCCGCGCTCAACGAGTCGGCGCTGGCCCACTGGGTCTCGGACCCCGACGAGGCCATCGACGACGCCGACGCCATTCGCAAGCGCACCATCGGCGCGCTCGTTCACGCCGGGGTTGACGCCACCGGCGAGACGGGCGAGAGCGAGCCGCTGCAGGCCATCGAGGACGCGATGGGCACCTTCTCCCCGGAGCGAATCCTCGTCGTGCTGCACCCCGAGGGCGAGCGCAAGCACAAGGAGGACGATCTCCTGGAGAACATCCAGGAGCGCTTCAACGTCCCCGCCGAGCGCGCCGAGCTATCCGGGCACGCCTAGGCGGTCGGTCAGCTACGGGCGTCCGGCGGCACGAAAGTCATCGCTGAGCGACGAGCAGGCGCAGGCGCTCGGCGCCCGCATCCTCCTCGACGCTGACCTCGTCAGCCAGTCGGTCGATCAGCGACGGTAGGCCGCTCAGGGCCGACTCCCGCACCAGCTCACCCGCTCCACCGGGCCGCAGCGGCCCCACGCGCAGGATGACACCGATCCCGTCGGGCACCACCCCCAGCTCTATACCCTCGCCGGTAACCCACGACGGCGCGTGGGCGGCGAGGGCATCGGTCAGCAGCTGGGCGTCGGCCAGCCGCTCCAGGGAGAGGCCGGCCCGGGCGGCAAGCATCCCGGTTACGCGACTGAGCACCGGGGCGGCGACGCGTCCCACCCCAACGAGCACCCGCGCGTCCACCGCCGTGCTCCCCGGGGGCTCGGCCGTGGCCGAGCCCCCGGTCACGGTCAGGGGCGACGGTGACCGGAAGACGAGATTCACCGCCGTGCCACCGCCATCCCGATCCGCGAACTCCACCGCCTCGGCCAGCGCTCGCATGAGCTCGATGCCCATCCCCGGGAGCGCGGCGTCGGGGTCGGGCTCGGCCTCACGCATCCCTCTGCCCCGGTCGGCCACCCGCACCTCGAGCTGATGCTCGTCGTGGCAGGCCGAGACCTCCAGAGGCCCGACCTCGCCGTGGTAGGCGTGCAGGACGACGTTGTTGCACGCCTCCGAGACGGCGGTCTTGACCTCCTCGAGCACCGTCTGCTCCAGGTGGACCGCCTCGGCCCAGCCGGCGAGCGCCTGACGAACGACAGCGACGTTCTCGGACCGGTTCTCGATCAGGAGCTGGACGTCGGCTGACTCAGGCATCCAGACCCGACTCCCGCAGGCGGCTCAGGGCGGCGCGGAGGATCCGCGACACCTGCATCTGGGAGACGCCGATGCGCTCGGCGATCTCCGACTGGGTCATCTCCCCCGAGAAGCGCATGGCCAGCACGGCCCGATCGCGGTCCGAGAGGACGCGGTCGGCCGCGTCGTCGAGCGACAGCCGATCCTCGACCTGAGCGAGACGGTCGTCGACGGTCCCCAGGCGCTCGGCAACCCCGACCTCCCCATCGGTGTCCAGGGGCGCGTCGAGGGAGACCGCCCGCTGCGCCTGGGCCGCGTGCAGGGCCTCGAGCACCTCCTCCTCGCGCGCGTCTAGCGCGTCGGCGAGCTCGGCCACCGTCGGTGACCGGCCCAGACGGCTCTGCAGCGCCTCCGTGCGCTTGTCGAGCTTGCTGGCCAGCTCCCGCGTGCGTCGCGGGATGTGCACGCGCCACGTCGTGTCACGCAGGTGGCGCATGAGCTCCCCGGCGATCGTCGGTACGGCGTAGGAGGAGAAGGCGACCCCCCGGGAGGTGTCGAAGCCGTCTACCGCCTTGACCAAGGCCAGGCTGGCCACCTGCACGAGATCCTCCAGAGATCCGTGGGCCCCGCGGTAGCGCCGGGCGATCCGCTCGGCGAGCGGCAGGTAGCGCTGGACCAGGGCCTCCCGGGCGCGGGCGTCGCCGGCCCGGGCTGCAGCGAACAGCGCCACCTGGTCTCGGGGCGGCGAGGGCGCCGGGTGAGCGGGTGCGGGGACCGAGTCGCGTGAGCCGGGGAGCGGGCGGGCGGGTCGTCCCGGTCCGGAGTCAGGTGGCAAGCGCAGCCGGGTCGTCGACGATGTCCAGCCGCTCGGCGATCCCGGTGACATCGAAGACGCGCTGGACAGGCTCGGGCCCGCGAACCACCGTGAGCCGCCGGCCCTGCTCTCGGGCCCGGACATCGGCATTGACCACCGCGCGCAACCCGGTCGAGTCCATGAACCGCAGGGCGCGCAGATCCAACACGATGTGCTCGGGCCGGCGCTGCTCGAGCTCGGCGAAGGCTGCCTCGGCGGCAGCGGTGCTGGAGATGTCGAGCTCACCACGGAGGGCGAGGCGGACGGTCTGGCCGGAGTCTTCGGTACTGAGCTCGAGCAGGGGCATCCGAGTCCGCACGATAGCGCCCACCGTCCGCTCCGATGCTCGATTGCCGGCGTCGCAGGCCCAGCCTCACTCAGCTCTGCGAGGCGGTTGCCAGCTCGAACCAGACCACCGTCCCACCGTCGCTGTGCGTCCAACCCCAGTCATCACTCAGGCATTCGACGAGCATCAGCCCGAAGCCACCGCGAGCATCGGGGTGCGCGGCGACGGCCGGCTGGGAATGCCCCGAGCCCCCATCGCGAACCTCGACCCGCAGTCGCCGGTCGTAGCGCCAGCCCTCGACCGCGACCTGGCCGTCCTCGCGGGCATCGGCGTGGCGCACGGCGTTGGTGATCAGCTCCGAGAGCAGCAGAAGCGCCCTGTCGCGCTCGCCCTCGTCAAGGTCAGATCCGAGATCGGCCCGCAGCCAGGCGCGGCCGTGGGCGGGCGCATCCGGCGCGGCGGTGAGCGCGCACGTGGAGCGCTCTTCGGTCAAGGGCCTGGGCTCTCGGCGCGGACCGAGAGCCCGACGCGGGGCGTCACCAAGCTGATGGATCACCGCCATGGGCCGTGGGTACCCACCCTCTTACGCCAACTCACGCTCCATTCGCCGCGGGCTGAGACCTCGCGCCCGCCCCGTCTATGGCGCTGAGCAGGCCAAACGCCGCTGTCTTAGGGCGTCTGGACGCGTCCGAGACGGCTCCCGCGGCCGATGCGCGAACCGGGCAGACGGACGAACACCGCGCCCTCGCCGCGCTCGCGGCCGGCCACGAGTCGCTCGAGCAGCAGGGCCTGGGCCAGTCCGACCAGCACGCAGCCGCCGGCGATGCGCATGCCCGCATCCCACCCGGCGACGATGCCGAAGGCGAGGGTGAGCCCGGCACAGACGGCGACCACGTGCCACGCGGGGGTGGGCTCACCGCTGCCAACGGAAGTGGCTGTCCGATCCTGGGCTCGGCGCAGCGCCCGCCGGACGAGCGGAGGGCCGCCGAGGACGAGCAGCAGCGCGACGGCCGCGAGCTGGGCCATCGTGCTCGTGCGGTTTGCCGCGGCCCCGGGCGCCACGAGGGCGAGGATCACGGCGTCCAGCAGCCCGGCGCCGGCGAGCGTGGCCCCCTCGATGCGCAAGCGCTCCCGGTAGTCTGGGTGGCATGGCCGGGGCTGGAGAGCGCACGTTGCGCCCCGGCTCGCGCGCGCCCCCGGTCAGTGGATGAACTGCAGACCGGCCCGGGACACGCCCCGGAAGACTTGGTACTCCCCGGGATGGGTTATGGCCGTGCCGCTGGCGGACATGGCAAACGTCCCGTGCGGGCCGAGGCCGATCACGTAGGCCACGTGTCCGACGTCCCCCGCGAGGAACGCGCCGTGGTCGAAGCGCGTCTCCTGCCCAGGCTGCCAGACGGCGATCGCCCCGACGGCCGGGGTGCCGTCGACCCGGAACCCCCCCGCCCGAGCATTGCGCCCCCACGCCTCGGCATTCCAGTCGGAGGCCGGGGCCACCTGCTGCGTGCGCTGATAGACGTCGGGGCGCTTGAGATCCACCCACCAGGTGCAGCCGTCCTGGGGAGAGAACGGATCCTGCACCCGGGACTGAGTTGCCAGCGGGTGCCGGTGGCGCCCAGCTCGGTGGCAGCGGAGCGAGCCCCGCCGGTGGTGGCCTTTCGACGCACCGCAGCGCGCCTTCCGGGAGTGCGTCGAGCGCGCCTGCGCCGGGGCACCGGCGACCAGCGCTCCCGCGGCGAGGAGCGCCGTGAGCATCGTTGACGTGTGGGTTGCGTGTCGCATATCGGCAGACTCCCCGGGACGCTGGGCATGGTCGGCGGGCGAGCACAAGGCGACGCCCGGCGGCCCCTTGAGGGGGCTGCATGGGCGATGGGTGACGCGACTGTTGCGCTGTGCGCCGGGAGTTCCCCGGCCTGACGCATGTGGGTCAACGTCGCCCCGGCGAGCGACCCGGGGGCGGGTGCTCGCTGCCTGCTCGCTCCGCTTGACTGGAGGTCAGAGGGTACACGAGCCGGCACTTGGGGCTGCAATCACGCGGCCGGGCCGGCCCCGCGTGGGGGCCAGCGCCCGCTCAGGACTGCCGCTGGAGTGCCTCCAGCGTCCCCGCCAGCAGCGATGGCTCCAGCCTGAGCAGCCGATGTGGGGGATCACCGCGCAGCTGTCAGCCGCTACGCCGGCCGCGGCCCCATCGGCGACGAGCGGGGCCACGCCCGGGCGTCGGCGAAGGGTCCGTGCTTGCGTCGGGCTGAGACTGGACTTCCGCCGCGCCACCCTCAGCGTCGACCTCGGGATCGATCAGCTCGCGGGCCGACTGCACCGCCTCTCGCAGCCGCGTCACCTCGGCCCGAAGCACGCTGGGCCCGGCGAGCAGCTTCGCCGTCTCCTCGCGCAGGAGAGCCGCCTCCGCGCGGAGCTTCACCGCCGCCTGCTGGCGCCGTAGCGCCTCAGCATGCAGCATCTCGGCCTCAGCGCGCAGGTCAGCCACCGAGGACGACCCGTCCAGCTCCTCGACCGCACTCGGGGGCTCGACACCCGCCTTGCCACCCGCTGTTCCGGATTCCGCCTGCGGCTCGCTCTCCGCGGCCTGGTCCTCGATTCCCGCCTCGCCGCGGGCGTCATCCCTCGGAGGCTCAGCGTCTCCCATCGACTCGTTCCGAGAGGCCGTTTCGGCATGGGGCGGAGGGGTGTCGTCTGAGGCTGTCACGCTCGGCTGGAACGCCAGGGGGCACGCGGATGGTAAAGCGAACCGCCGGGTCTCGTTGCTCGGCGCCCGCCCTCAACATAGAATCGAGGCCGATGAGCGTCGAGAAGATCGCGTTCGGGCTGACGAGCTTCGAGCGTATCCCGGCGAGCGAAGCCACGGATCTGCTGCGCCTCGCGGGGGTCTGGCGCGGCGCGGAACATCGGGGCTTGAGCCAGGTCGCCCTCGTGCTCGACGATGGCGCACGCGCCGATCGGTTCCCAGCCCTGCCCGACGCCCAGGGCCAGGCACAGCGGACGGCAGCCGACGGCGTGACGTGGCGAGCCGCGTTCTCCGTGCCGGCCGGCCCCCTGCGAGCGGGGTCGGCGACGTTCTGGCTCGAGCTGGAGACCGGTGAGAGCTGGGCCCTCCCCAGCCCGATGGACCATCACCTGCCTAGCGGCGGGCTCGCACGACCCAGGTCGGATCACCCCGTGCGGGCCGAGCCCCCTCCGTCGGGCGAGCTGGAGGCGCTTGCCGGCCAGCTGGCGGCGGCCGCGCAGCGAGAGGCGGCGCTGGCCAGCGCCATCGCTCAGGCGCGGGAGCAGGAGCGGGAGTCAGCGCGAGGGCGGGCGGCGCTGGAGACGCACGCGGCGGCGCTGGAGGAGCGCATCGAGGCCGCCGCCACGACGGCGGCCGAGCTGGACACCCGGGCCCGCGAGGCCGAGCGCAGCGCCACGGAGCTGGAACGCGAGGCCTCCGAGCAGGATCAGCGCGCCGCGGCAGTTCTCGCCCGGGCCGACGAGATCAGCCACGACGCCAACGCACAGATGCACGCCCTGAGCGGCGAGATCGACGAGCTGCGCACCCGCGCAGATACTGCCATCGCCCGTGCCGAGCACGCCGAGGAGCGGACGCAGGGTGAGGCCGTCAATGCCAAGGCGCGAGCCGAGGCCCAGCGCGTCGCCGAGTCCCATGCCGCCGATGCGCGGGAGGCGCGCGAGGCGGCCGAGGCTCAGCTCGGGCAGCTCTTGGGCGCACTGGACGAAGCCGAACGAGCGGCGCGCGAGCGGGCTGCCGAGGCGAGCGCCCAGAGTGCCCATCGAGACGAGTCCGAGGCCGCCCGCATCGAAGCGGTCAAGCGCGCCGATGCGGCCACCCGGGGCGCCTCCGAAGCGGCGGTGCGAGCCGAGAGCCTGGAGTCAGCTCTCGAGCAGGCAGCGCGGGAGCGCGACACCGTCCTCAGCGACGCTCGCCGAAGCGCGGAGGAGGCCGCCGAAGCCCGGCAACGCACCGTGGAGCACGAGGCCGAGCTGAAAACCGAGCGCACGGCCAACGCCCAGGCGCGGGAGCGGGGAGCCATCCTCGCCGCGACCCAGGCAGGGCTCGCCGAGCGAGTCGACGCCCTCGAGCGCTGGGTGACCACGAGCGTCGAGCTGCTGCAGGGCGTCCAGGAGCGGGCGACGGAGACGCTGGGCCGATCCGAGGAGCTCGCCACTGAGGCGGAGGCGGCGAACGAACGGGCCACCCAGCTGGAGCACCGCGCCGCCGACGTCGAGCTCAGCCTGACCACCGCACAGAAGGACGCCACCGAGGCCAGCGGGCGAGCTGCGGAGGCCCAGGCGCGCGCCGAGGAGGCCGAGCAGCGCGTCGCGGGGGCTCAGCAGACCTTTCAGGAGGCGCTGGAGCGCCGCGCCGAGCTCGAGCGCGAGGTCGGTGAGCTGCGTGCCGCCCACGAGCGCGACATCGGCGCCCTGCGGACCGAGCTCGAGCACCAGACCGGTGAGCTGCGGGCGGCGCACGAGCGCTTCAGCGAGGAGCGCGACCGCCTGACCGCGCAGCTGAGCACACTCAGCGCCGAGCACACCAGTGCCGTGGCCCAACGCGACGAGCTTCGGACCCGCGCCGACGAGCTCAGCCACGAGCTGCAGGCAAGACCGGAAACACCAGCATCGGCAGAGGAGGCGGACGCCGAGCTGGCCTCACGCGCCGAGCAGGCCGAGCGGCGGGCCGCGGACGCCGAGGCGCGCACCCAGGAGGCCGAGCAGCGAGCCGGCGGCGCTCAGCAGACCACCCACGAGGCGCTGGAGCGCCGCGCCGAGCTCGAGCGCGAGGTCGGTGAGCTGCGCGCCGCCCTCGAGCGCGACACCGGTTCCCTGCGAACCGAGCTGGAGCGCGAGACCGGTGCCCTGCGGGCCGCCCACGAACGCGTCAGCGCCGAGCGCGACCGCCTGAGCGAACAGCTGCGCACCCTCGCCGAGGAGCACACCGGCGCCGTGGCCCAACGCGACGAGCTTCAGATCCGCGCCGACGAGCTCAGCCACGAGCTGCAGACAAGACTGGAAACAGCAGCATCGGCAGAGGACGCCAGCGGCGCGGCGGCCTCACGCGCCGAGCAGGCCCTGCGGCGGGCCGCGGACGCCGAGGCGCGCGCCGAGGCGGCCGAGCAGCGAGCCGCGGACGCCCAGCAGACCATCCAGGAGGCGCTGGACCAACGCGCCGAGCTCGAGCGCGAGGCCGGGACGCTGCGCGCGGCCCATGAGCGCGACATCGGCGCGCTGAGAACGGAGCTGGAGCGCGAGACCGGTGCCCTGCGGGCCGCCCACGAACGCGTCGGCGCCGAGCGCGACCGCCTGAGCGAACAGCTGCGCACCCTCGCCGAGGAGCACACCGGCGCCGTGGCCCGACGCCACGAGCTTCAGGCCCGCTCCGACGAGCTCAGCCACGAGCTGGAGGCCACCCGGCAGGCAGCCGCATCGGCAGAAGACGCCCGGGCCGCGGTGAGCTCGCGCGCCGAGCAGACCGATCGCCGGGCCGCGGACGCCGAGGCGCGCGCCGAGGAGGCCGAGCACCGAGCCGCGGACGCCCAGCAGACCACTCAGGACGCGCTGGAGCAGCGTGCCGAGCTCGAGCGTGAGGCCGGGACCCTGCGCGCGGCCCACGAGCGCGACATCGGCGCGCTGAGAACGGAGCTGGAGCGCCAGACCGGTGCCCTGCGCGCGGCGCACGAGCGCGTCACCGAGGAGCGCGACCGCCTGACCGCGCAGCTGAGCAGCCTCGGCGCCGAGCACAGCAGCACAGTCGCCCGGCACGACGAGCTTCAGATCCGCGCCGACGAGCTCAGCCACGAGCTGCAGACAAGACTGGAAACAGCAGCATCGGCAGAGGACGCCAGCGGCGCGGCGGCCTCACGCGCCGAAGAGGCTGAGCGGCGCAGCGAGCAGGCAACGGCCCAATCCAGGGCTCTGGCCTCCGAGCTCGCGCAGGCCCGGGCCCGGGTCGACGAGCTGACCGAGGAGCTGGCCAGCGCCCAAGCCGACGACGAGGGCGCGGTCCAGCGGCGCGACGCCGACGCGACCGAGACGCTCCAGCTCGAGGAGCAGCTGACAAGCGCCACAGCACGGGCGGACGGCCTGCTGGCCGAGCTCGAGGCCGCCCGCACCGACATTGCCGAGCGCGCGCGCCGTGAGGAGGAGCTGCAGGCCAGGACCGCTGAGGCCACGAGGCTCGCGGCCGAGAACGTCGAGCAGCGCGCGACGCTCGAGCGTCGGATCGGCCGCCACTCCGCCGAGCTCGAGCAGGCGACGGGCGAACGGGAGCAGCTGCTCGAGCGCGCCCGCGACGCCGAAGCCGAGTCGACCCGCGAACGGGAGCAGCTGCTCGAGCGCATCCGCAAAGCCGAGGCTGACTCGGCCCGCGAGCGGGGGGAGCTGCTCGAGCGCGTCCGCGCCACCGAGGCCGAGGCAGCGGCCCTTGGCGACCGGATCGAGGCGGCCCGAACGGCTGCGCTCATCCTGGGAGCGCACACCAAGGCGGTGGGAGCTCGAGTCGAGGAGCTCGAGAGCGACGCGGATGCAACATTTCGCCGCACCGCCGCCCTCATGGCCGTCACGGGCGACGCGGAGGACGGGGGAACCGTTGCGGCCGTTGCGGCCGTCACCCCCTACCCCGCGGGCGAGCGCGCCTCGGGTCCCCGTCAGCGCCGGGTCGCGCGGATCGCCGCCGGGGCCACATCACACCTCGAATCCGGCGAAACCGTCCAGGAGCTCGTGGAGGCCCAGAGCGGCCCATCGCCCGATCGCGACAGCGCCTCGAGCGGCTCGTCCGGGAACACGGAGGCCAAGGCCGCCGGCCGCCGCGACGAACCGACGGCCGATCCGCAGGTTCTGCTGGCCACCGAGCGCCACCTGTACGCCATAAGGCTGAGCGGCCCAGCGCTGCTCGAGGTCGGCGAGGTGGTGCTCAAGCTTGTGCTCAGCGACGTGACCATGAGTCTCGAACACGACGAGCTGCGCGTCGACGGACACGCCTTCCGCGTCGCCTGGGCCTTTGGGGCCGATGCCGAGCGCCTGGTCGCCCACGTCAACGCGGCCGGTTGATGCAAGCGCCGAGCGCAGGATAATCGTCGTCGATGCGAGTGACAGCCGCAGCGGGGCGGCCTGGATCGCCGCCGACCGCTCATCCCCCATCCCCCCGGGGGGCGCCCCAGTGCCGCCTCGCGATTGGCGCTCATCGCCCACGCCTGCAACAGCACGGCGGCCATGGCGCGGGCGGGATAGTCGCCCCGCACCTCCCCGCGGCGCTGACCCTCCGCGAGCAGCCGGGTGGTCGAATCCATCCACGACGGCTGGTCGCGATCAGCCAAGAACGCTGTCATCCGTCCCGGGTACTTGATGATGTCACGCAGCAGGGCCAAACGGATGGTCCCCGACGGTGGCGAGACCTCGCGCACGGCGGACAACGCGGCGGCAAGCGTCTCCCCCACCGGCTCATCCCCCCGCTCCAGCCCCTGCTCGATCGCGCGCCCGAAGGCCCCCGCCATAGCCGCGCCCGCCTCATGGAGCACGTCCTCCTTACGCGGGAAATAGTCAAAGAACGTGCTCCAAGACACCCCGGCCGCGGCGACGATGTCCTCGACCCGAGCGGCCTCCACGCCGACCCGCACGTACTCAGTCAACGCTGCCTCATAGATCCGACGGCGAGTCTCCACCGCGCGCCGCTGCCGCGGCCTGCGACCCGACGACGACGGGTCACCCGGCGAACGCTCATCCGGCATCACAGAAATCGTACGCGATGTGACTTCCGACCGGGTCAGCCCTCCCCGACCGCACGCCGTAGCGCGAGCTGGCCAAGCAGGCGATCAAGCACACTGACGCCATGGACCCTCTCGCGATTGTGCGCCGGCGCCTGCACGAGCAGCGGCTGACCGGGAAGCCGCTCGCGACACCGGCCCAGGCCGTCGCTTGGAGCGGTGCCGTGCAGGCCCAGGAGTACGCCGAAGCGCAGTGGTCGCTCGCGATGCGGGTGCGCGACTGCTCGATGGCCGACGTCGAGGCGGCGTGCGTTCGCGGCGAGATCCTGCGCACACACGTCATGCGGCCCACCTGGCACTTCGTCGCCGCCGCCGATCTGCGTTGGCTGCTGCGTCTGACGGGCCCCCGGGTGCTGACCAAGAGCGCGGGCCGCCACCGCGAGCTCGGCCTCGACGGCGACACGCTGGCCCGTGCCGCCGACACTCTCGGTCGTACCCTCGCCGACGGCGAGCCGCGCACTCGCGACGAGCTCGCCGCCGTCCTCGCCGCGACCGGCATCCAGGCCACGGGACCGCGTCTCGCCCACGCCGTCATGCACGCCGAGCTCGAGGGCGTGTTGTGCAGCGGCGCCCGCCGCGGCAGACAGCACACCTACCTCGCGCTCGACGGCCGAGCGCCGGCGGCACCCGGGCGCAGCCGGGAGGACGATGTCGCCGAGCTCGTCCTGCGCTACTTCACCAGCCACGGACCGGCCACCTTCCGAGACTTCGCCTGGTGGTCTGGTCTCACGATCGCTGACGCGAGGACCGGGGTCGCCGCCGCCGGCGACCGGCTGGCCGCCGAGGAGGCGCAGGACGGCACGCTCTGGATCGCAGCGGCGGGCTCGATCGCCGGCCCTCCGCGGCGGTCTTCGGGCGCCCTTCTACTCGGGACGTTCGACGAGACGCTCGTCGCCTACCGCGACCTGCGCTTCGTCCGCGCCGACCGGCAGCCCAGCGACGCGCTTCTGCCGCGCCCCATCGTCATCGACGGCCGGGCGGTCGGACGCTGGACCCGCCGGGCGGCGCGCGGCAAGGTCACGATCGAGGCCGCGCTCTTCACGCCGCCCAGCCCCCGGCAGAGCGCAGCGCTGTATCGGGCGGTCGACCGCTTCAGCGCATTCGTCACCGTACCCGCCACCCTCGAGCTGCGGGCGAGCTGACGCTCGTGGGATCAAGTGGCGAGTGGCCAAGCCCAGATCGCGTCGAACGCCTCGGCGTCGAGGGGCAGCAGCCAACATGCCGCCACCCGCTGCCCGCGGATCCGGTAGAGGCCGACCGTCGACCAGCGGCGCTGCGCGCCACCTGTTATCGCGCTGCCGTCAATCAACACCGCAGCATGATCCCCATCGCCCACCAGCACGTCGCCTGGATACATGCGAAACGTCCGCCCGGCGACCTCGCGCCGCCGGACAAAATAGCCGAGCACCGAGTCGATCCCGTGGTAGTCACCGGCGATCACGCTTCGTCCGGGCACGTGCCACGCGATGTCCTCGGTCAACACCGCGCGGACGTCCTCTTCGCCTCCGCCGGCATAGAAAACGCCCTGCGCCGCGTGCAACCGACCCAGCAGCGCAACCACCGTCGCTCGATTCATGCCGACGGCGTCGTACGATCGGCTTGCGCGAACAGGACGGCCATCGTGTCGGCCTTGGCCCTCATCGAGCAGTGCCCTCGGCGCGGCGGGCGACTGCGCGCAGCAGGTCGCCACGGATCAGGCCCGAGCCGACGCGAATCACCAGCCAATACAGCCCGAAGCGGCCGCGGGCGCCCGCGTCTGTCGCGCTAACCCGGGTCTCGGTCGACAGGAGTGTCGCCTTGCCGTCCGACTGCAGGACGAAGTCCATCGCCGTCTTCACCCATCCCGCCTCGTGAATCGCCCGAAGGCCCTCCGCGTCGAGGACAGGCGGCTCCGTGCCGCCGGCCAGCTTCCATGGCTGCATCACGCTGCCTGCGACGACCGAGCGCTCGAAGTCGGACGCGAGAACGGGCACCGGGCCGTCCTCCAGCAATCGCGCGGTCAGTATCCGCGGCCGCGGCCGACCCAGCAGCCGGGACGGCAGCGCGCGGACGTCCATCAGCGCGCGCGACAACGCGAGGTCGGAGAGCCGCAGCTCGTGCAGCGCGGCCCATACCGCCGCCGGCGGCGCGGCGATGCGGCGCTCGTGGCGCTCACGGAACTGCATGTTCTGCACGCCCACGCTCGGCCCTCCGACCGTGGTGTCATAGCCCCGGCCGTCGTCGGCGACCTGAAAGACGAGGCTGCGAGTGCGCTCAGCGAGGTCGATTTTCACCTTCGCCCCGGCCCCGGCGTGTTTGGCGGCGTTCTGCAGGGCCTCGAGGCAACAGAAATACACAGCGGCCTCGAGTTCGCGTGGGTAGCGCCCGGCCCCGTCGCAGCGAAGCTCGGTCGGGATCGCCGCGCGCTCGATCGCTTCGCGCAGCGCGCCGGGCAGGCCCTCGCTCTCGAGCACCGCGGGGTAGATCCCGTGCGCGAGTTCGCGCAGCTCAGACAGCGCTTTGCGCAGGTCTGTCCGCAGCTCGTCGTGCATCGCCTTGGCCGCCGCCGGATCCTTCTCGATCAGCCGCTCCCACAGCCCCAGCTTGAGGCCGAGCGCACGAGCTGTTGCTGGGCGCCGTCGTGCAGATCGCGTTCCATGCGGCGGCGCTCGACGTCGGCCGCGGTGACCACTCGCGCTCGCGAGGCGCGGAGCTCCTCGGCGTAGCGGTGGAGATCCTCGAG
>JAABUQ010003891.1_pt1 | contig 26456 bp, 25 predicted proteins | sample 5560001 | NCBI WGS metagenome assembly JAABUQ01 (sample SAMN10711888, study PRJNA513371) | rock metagenome | isolation source: Antarctica rocks | place: Antarctica: Victoria Land, Finger Mt nord | collected 2015-12-18 | reverse complement strand
ATTCTATTCGGTGGTTGAATGTCGCTGAAGACTGTAACTGCACCAAATGCTGATCCCCGTTATTAAGAGGATCACCATCCCAAACCATTTTTTAACTGGCTTATGAGTCACAAAGTGGTCGAGGACCCATTTTGCAAGAAGAAGAAAAGTCCCGATTACCGCAAGCCAAAGATATAGATTCATAGGTGGTAGACGGGCCCACCAAACTGGCAGCGTAGATGTGACCGGCTTAGAAGCCGCTGTCTGTGTCCTTCAGATCCCATACGCTCAATCTCGTCGACCGTGATCGTCGGACGTCGGGTCATAGAGCTCCATTGTGCGCGGGCTCTCATGCGCCGCGACCGCCTGCGCACGCGATCGACGTCCTTCCTCTTGCCTTCGTGCTCTCGCCGCGTAGGGAACTAAGACCGACTTGGGCGGCACCATCTTTTCCGACCTCAACCTCTTAACGGTCGTGTTCGTTGGGATCTGGTTACGTCCCCAACTTGCTTCTTTATAAATCTTGATCCTCGGTCAGCTCCAGCTTTCTATCGACTTCTCGGAAAAGAATCGGAAGCTCGATCGCCGTTTCACCAATACTGAGAGTTCCGTCAGGAGCGATCCAGGTCGGCCCCCCCGCAACTTCCCGCGAGAGATTCCAGGCTGTACGCTTTTCCGGGTCAATGATCCATACGCATTGTGATCCCCAGGAGATATAAGTACTGGCTTTCTCTAGAGTTTTGGCGAGAGTGTCTCTGGGTGACAGGATTTCAATGCAGAGCGCTGGCGCTGCAGTTGGATAACGACCTTTAAATTTACCGCGTACCGCGATCAAATCAGGAACGGGTTCAGCATCCGAAACGATCTTGAGTCGGACTTCCGATGCCGTATTCCACCCAGCCTTCTCTAGCAGCATGACAAGGATGGCCTGCACAATACCGTGCAAAACAGTAGGCATAGTTTTCTGCACGGCTGCGCCATGCCAGTATTCGTAGGCTGGCTTTGCTCCGTCGTGTTGAGTGTGAAACTCTTCGAGACTTAGCGGCACGGGTTGAGCAGCCATACTTCATTATCTTTGCTACTTACCGTTTCTCAAAACAAAACTTCCGCTGATGTGTCGTAAAGATCACGACCGAATTGAATTTCACTCGACTCGGATCTTGACGCGATCATTGACAGCCTGGACGAGATCCTGTTTGGTGCCGAGGTAACGTTCGGTGGTTTGGATGGAGGCGTGGCCGAGCAGCAGCTGGATTTGTTCCAAATCCCCGCCCGCCTTACGACACAGTTTCGCGCAAGTCCGGCGCAGGTCGTGCGGGGTTAGCTCCGGATGCCCGATGGCGGCGCCAGAGCGCCGGACCAAGCTATACACCAAATCCTCACTGATGGGTTGCACGGTGGGCTACCAGGATCGAGGCCGGTCCGCGAAGGCGAAAAGCCGCACGGCGGACATGTACGTTTTGAGGAGTCGGACTGCGCTGTAGTACCTATGAACCAACCGAACAACGAGGAGCGATTCTCTGCGGAAGCTGGGAGGAAAGGGCGCAGGCTAAGGAGAACATCGCGCGATCTAACACGAGCCCGAGACAGAGCGGGAAACAAGTGTCCCAGGGATTGAGCGGTGTGCGGCAAGTAGCCAAAGAAAGGAAACAGGAACGATTTACCGCGCTGCTCCACCATCTCACCGTTGGCCTGCTTCGGGACAGCTTTCTCGCTCTAAAGCGGCAAGCTGCGCCGGGAGTGGCCGGCGTGACATGGCAAGAGTATGAAACCGGGCTGGAGGATCGGCTTATCGATCTGCACAGCCGGGTACATCGTGGAGCGTATCGGGCACAACCTTCGCGAAGAGTCTACATACCGAAGGCCGATGGGCGGCAGCGCCCGATCGGCATTGCTTCTCTGGAGGACAAAATTGTTCAACAGGGAGTGGTGACCATTCTCAACCAGATTTACGAGGTGGACTTCCGAGGCTTCTGGTATGGGTTTCGGCCCGGACGCGACCCGCACCAGGCACTCGATGCCTTGGCCGTGGGTATCCAAACGAAGCGGGTAAACTGGATTCTCGACGCGGATATCCGGAGCTTCTTCGACCGAATGAGTTCGAGTGGACCGTAAAATTTGTCGAGCACCGAGTGGCTGACCGACGCATTCTCCGCCTGATCCAAAAATGGCTGAGAGCAGGAGTGTCGGAAGAAGGTCAATGGAAGGAGGCGACGGTAGGTACCCCGCAAGGATCAGTCGCTTCGCCGCTGCTTGCGAACGTGTACCTGCACTACGTCTTCGATCTGTGGATAGAAGCTTGGCGCAAGAAAGTGGCAAAAGGCGACGTCATTGTTGCCTGATACGCTGACGATCTGGTGGTAGGCTTCGAAAGCCGGGCGGAAGCAGCGCGTTTTCTGAAAGAATTCCAGGAACGTTTGGCGAGTCTCATCCTATGACAAATTCGCGGTGGAAATTGCGTGACGAGTATAAACAGAAAGTTGCAGAGGGAACGGGTTTAAGAGACGTCGCCGCAATCCTGGGCCAGAATCGCCCGTTGCTTCTATTTGTTCAACACTTACTGGCGCAGGAAGCGCTTTTCAGGCCCGCCGTAAAGGGGTAGTAGGGGTAGCCATCCAAGTAGAGTCGAGAATGAGCGCAGGTACTGACCGAAGCCGCCCTGTTTCTCATCCCCGCTCATCAAACCGGACATGCCGAGCTGTCCCACTGCAGCCGCCGAAGCCTTTCGCAAGGCTACCGCAGGGAAATGCAAATTCAGATGTATCGAGACACTGCCGTCGTCAACGGACAGTCCTTCGGGAAGGCCGATACAAGGGAAAGTTACTGGATAATCGCCAGCGCTTCACATCCGTACGCCTCGGTAGGGGCGTATATGGACCCGAGTGCGTCAAGATGCGCACCCATTACATCCCGGTGCGAATTTCACGGCTGGAGCATTTACTTAACTTGCGGAATCTCGCAGGTCCTAACAGAGAAGCTTCCGAGAGGGTAGGTCTAACCGCCCGGAGAGCTTCCCAAAGGAGAATCGAATTTTGTGTTTCGAGTTCTGTCCCCTTCGGCCCTGATCACCGAAGATACCTTTCTACGGCTCCGCAGCCACAACGCTTCCGGCATTTGTCACTTTGACTCTCGAGAACGTAGGAAGCGATGAACATCATACTCGGTCGAATCTTCACTTTCATCTACGGGGTTGTGAGCTACGCCGCTTTCCTGTTTACGATTCTGTATGCCATTGGATTTATCGGTAACTTCGTCGTTCCCAAATCGGTGGATTCGTTTTCGGGCGGCTCGGGGCATACGGCGGTTTGGATCGACTTAGGGCTACTCTCGGTGTTCGCTCTGCAACACAGCGTAATGGCCCGTCCAGGTTTCAAGCGCATCTTGACGCGCATCGTACCGACTCCATTGGAGCGCAGCACGTACGTTTTGGCGAGCAGCGCAGCACTCCTGTTTTGTTCCGGCAGTGGCGGCCTCTGGGTGGGACGGTATGGGAGGTCGAAAAGGAGTGGGGGAAGGTGATGCTGTACGGCGGATTTGCCTTCGGTTGGCTGCTGGTCCTGGTCACGACGTTTGCCATAAACCATTTCGACTTGTTCGGCCTTCTGCAAGTCTGGCGGCATCTGCTGGGGCAATCGCAAACGAAGATGCGCTTTGCCGTGGGGTATTCCTGCCTGATCGGCAGCTGCTCTGGTGCCATTCATCCCACAATCCATCCCCCAATTTGCGCGGAACCGAGCGGATTCTAGCGGTGGAGCGCCCCGCTAACTTATTGATTTTCCAAGGTGTCACCTGCTCGAATGCGCGCTACACTAGCTTGAGGTGCTAGCGGGTAACACCGTGGGGGTTCAAGTCCCCCTCTCCGCACCAATAACACTCGTTTCGTTCCGGCAATCAGGTCGTGCATCTCTCCGAGTGACTCTCGGCTTTCGTGACAAAAGGCACAGTTTATTGCGCGCGCAGGCGCATCATGGTCGAAGAGGAGGGAATGCCCGCGCAGGTTCGCCGCAGACCCGCCGGCTGATCTGAAGCGATTGGGTCTTTAACCTGTCTTACCGTTTGTTTTAGGAAGTGGATCAATGAGACTCGACCCGCACACAACGGTCGCTAGTTTACTCGCAGCCATCCCGAGTTCGGCTCTCGCCTTTAAGCGGCTTGGAATCGTTGCGCGAGGCAACGAGAGCAGAAGTTTGCAGGAGGTCTGCACAGCTGGCGGTGTAAGCATGGAGGAATTTCTGCGCGTCATGAATGAGATCGATTGGAGCAGAGAGTCGCCCCTTGAAGATCCGGACAGACCTGGAACCGGCCGCTAAGCCATTTCGGAAGAGAGCTCCGCAGCGGGCTTTCCGTTTTCTCTCGTTCGTTCTATACCGGTGAATGCGCGCAAGGCTCGCATATTTGGTACCGTTACGAGCCGCCTTCCCTCCATTTGAATCAACCCGCACTCCTGAAGGTGAGTAAACGCGCGGGACACAACTTCGCGTGCTGACCCGATCCGATTCGCAATCTGGGTGCGTGTCCAATTCAATTCGACCACGCATCCCTCGCCTACAGCTACTCCGCGTTCTTGTGCGATCGAAAGCAAATGTTGTGCAACTCGCTGTTCGACGTTCCGAAGCGCAAGTGACTCAATGAGTTCGGCGCAATGGCGCACCTTATGAGCCAGCACCCTCGCGAGATTCCAAAGCAGTTCCGTGTGCTCTCTGCACAATTGATGTACCAGATGCTTTTCGAGGGAGAGTACATCTGATTCGATGTCGGCAATCATCGTACTGAAAAACTTCCCTCCATTAAATACCGGCACGGCTGCCAAAATCGCTCCCGGGCGCCTCACTCGATATGACTTGCTCTCTCCCCTCGACGTTTTGACGGACTGATCGAAGTTCGCCGCGAGCTACTACATACAAAGCCGACGCTTCATCATGCTCAGAGAAGAGCACCTGCTCAGGACTTACATGACGAATGATCGCCAAGCCAGAGATCTTGATGAGGAGATCATCAGATAGTGTGCGGAATAAATCCGTCCTCCGGAGAGCGGCGGCCTTGTCGATGTTTTTAAGACTTGTAAGTGTTGGCATAACGCTGAACTTGCCTGCAATGTTTCGACGCTGGATGCGAGAAGAAGTTTGCTTGATCGAGTACCCGGTCGCCGATCGGAATCGGCGAATCCGCCGTCGAAAGACAGGATCCACCTAATGTCTGATAGAGTGAATCCCTAATGAAACGGCTTTCTCCGCTGTCCTGGGCACTGCTGTGTTCCTGTGTTTATGCGCAAAGCACGAAAACGCCCGGGTATTCTGAAAAGCTGCAAAGCAGGCTCGACCAAACCGATCGGATCGTACGGCAAGGTCCTTTTCAACCAGCCTGGAATTCGCTCGAGACGTATAAGGTCCCTTCCTGGTATCTCGATGCCAAGTTCGGAATTTTCATTCATTGGGGCGTGTACTCGGTACCGGCGTTTTCCAACGAGTGGTACCCGCGTGAAATGTATCTGCAAGGCAGCAAGGTGTACCAGCACCAGATTGCGCTGCACGGGCCTGAATCGAAATTCGGCTATAAGGATTTCATCCCGCAATTCACCGCGAGTAAATTTGACGCCAACAAATGGGCCGCGCTGTTTCATGATGCCGGCGCGAAGTTCGTGGTGCCGGTGGGAGAACATCACGACGGCTACCCGATGTATGACTCGGAGCTGACGGAATGGAGCGCGGCGAAAGATGGGCCCCAAGCGCGACGTGATCGGTGAACTCGAGCGGGCGGTGCGCGCCAATGACATGCGCTTCGGAGTATCGTCGCATCGGGCCGAACACTGGTGGTTTTACAACGGTGGCATGAAGTTCGATTCCGATGTGAGAGATCCGCAATACAGCGACTTTTACGGACCTGCGGAATCGGACAATGTCAGCCACAAAAACGGTTCGCAGGACGATCGCCCGGATAAACCAACGAAGGCGTATCTGGATGACTGGCTGGCGCGGACGGCAGAGATTGTGGACAAATACCATCCGGATCTGATGTGGTTCGATTGGTGGATCGAGCGGCCCGCTTTCAAGCCCTACCTGCAGCGCTTCGCTTCGTATTACTACAACGCAAGCGCGAAGCGAAGTGAAGCCGGTGTTATTAACTACAAACACGAGGCATTTCCCGCCAAAGCGGCTGTGCTGGATATTGAACGCGGCCAGGAAGGCGACATCCGGCCCCTGTATTGGCAGACCGACACATCCATCAGCAATAAATCGTGGGGTTACATAAAGAACGACACGTTCAAGACTCCGGAGTTCATCCTTGGCATGCTCGTGGATATCGTCAGCAAGAATGGGGCCCTGTTACTGAACCTGGGTCCGGACAAAGAGGGCGTAATCCCGGCCCAGGCGGAGACAATTCTGCGGTCGATGGGCAAGTGGCTGAGCGTGAACGGCGAAGCTATTTACGGAACGCGGCCTTGGGAGATTTATGGCGAGGGCCCAACCAAGACAGCGGCGGGCTCATTCAAGGACACCGATACGAAGCCGTACACGCCGGCCGATATTCGATTCACAAGAAAAGGCGACGTGCTGTATGCAATAGCGCTCGCCACGCCGGGGAACGGCTTGATCCATATCAAGCGTCTGGGAACAGGCCCGGCTTCGGGCAAGAAAATTGCCGATGTTGCCGAACTGGGAGCGAGTGGGAATGTGAAGTGGGAGCAGACTGCCGGCGGCTTGACGATTCATTCAGAAGCACACGCGGCATCCCAATATCCCATAGCATTCCGGGTTCGCTGGCAGTAAACGGACTGCGCGCCAGTTCGGAGCTCCGTTTAGCAAAAATGGACTCAATCTTTTACACGACAGTCGCCGGTGTCGCGATGCTGGCAGGCGGAATCGCCGCAGTGGCTGGCTTTGGAATCGGCAGCCTGCTAACTCCTCTATTCGCTCTTCACTACGGAATGAAAGCGGCGGTCGGCGCCGTGGCAATTCCGCATCTGGTGGCGACCGTTCTGCGGTTCTGGAGATTGCGCGCGCACGTCGATCGTCGTGTCTTTCTCACGTTCGGGCTGATGAATGCAGCCGGGTCATTGGCCGGGGCGCTGATTCATGTCTGGGTCGATAGTCCGATCCTGACCGTGGTCTTGGGAATTCTGCTCGTGTTTGCTGGCCTGGTTGGCCTATCCGGCTACGCGGATCGTATGCGGTTCGGCCAAACAACAGCCTGGCTCGCCGGAGTGCTTTCGGGAGCGTTCGGCGGATTGGTGGGCAACCAGGGCGGCATCCGTTCAGCGGCAATGCTGGGAATGGGAATACAGGGCGCGGCATTCGTGGCAACCGCAACGGCTATCGGCATTGCAGTGGATGTCGTGCGAATGCCCGTCTATTTCGCGACCGAGACGGCCCCTATCGCGACCGCCGCTCCAGCAATCGTAGCGAGTGTCCTGGGCGTCGTGCTGGGTACCTTAGCTGGAGAACGCATGCTGCGAAGAATTCCGTGGAAATTGTTTCGCCGCGTAGTGTCGGGTGTTCTACTCGCCGTCGGTGGATACCTGCTCATTACTTCGTCGCGGTGAGGCCGTTAGTTCTCGCCGCGATCTACCGCCTCAAGAGTCCGCAGCAGCTCCCATCGCGCGCGCATCTTGGCAAGATCGACCTCGCGGTTTAGCAATTCGCGAAAAGTCAGCGCATAGTCGCCGGCAACATCGGACCAACGGCGAGGCTCTTTGGACGGTACGGCGGGCGTTGTGTCAAAAAGCTGCGCCACTGTCGAGCGCAAATCTCTGATCGAATTGATCCGATGCAGATTTGAGTCGGCAAGCGTTGAAGCTAATTCCCGATTGATTGCGGTATCGAGCACCACTACAGACTTACGAAGAGCTAGCGAATCGACCACAGGCAACCCGAAGCCTTCGTAATGGCTTGGGTAAACGACTACCCGCGCATACGAGAACAACTCGCGTACTTGTTGGCGGCTCATGTTCCCGCTTGGTAACCAGCGAATACGGGGTGACGCGGATTCTCCCTCACCGCCGAGCACGATCACGGGCCACTCAGCAGGCAGGTGCTGGATCGCATCCTGAACTCCCTTGTGAGCGAAGTTGTTTCCCACCACGAGAACATAGTCTCCTCGATGAAACTCGCCGGCCGTCAGTCCAAAATTTGTCCCCAGATGGATCGGGCGCAGAGGAAGATCTTCGCGGTAGAAGGCTGCGAAGTCAGAGCGTGAAAAATCGCTGAGTGTAAAGACGCAATCGGACAGTTCAGCTCCTTTCTGCAACACGATTTCGCGACGTGGTGAGTTAAGGTAATCGCAGCGGACGCCGATGATGTCCAATATTGTGCAACTCAGGCGCGGCGCGAGCCGATCCATTCGGCGGAACTCAGTCCACGAAAGAATCTGGCACGGTTTGAAGACGAGGTCGAACACCAGAGGATCATCCGCGCGGTCTTCGAACATGCGATAGCCAGCCAGCTCATGAGCGAAGAAGCGTTGCGACGGATCCATGCCGACAAATAAGTCAAGCTCGCCCGCCATTATGTGCGCGAGTTCTCGAAGCAGGTTCAATCCAAAATCGGAGGTCCCCGTGTATGCGGGCGGAAGATGGAACAAATCGTACAAGACGCGCGGCCGGTGAGTCTTGTACAAACTAGCGAACCGTTCCAGGGGGTCTCTATCTAAGTGTTTGTACTTCGCGAGTTTACGTTCAAATTCGGGGTATCGATAGAGCAGCAAATCATGATGTGAGTCCTTCAAGTCGGCCTGCTTTGATCCTGTGCTTGCCGTTTCATGGTGAAACACATACGCCCAGTTTGCGGCGACTGCTGAATAGCCGGCGCGGTTAACCTTGCAAACGAAATCGTCCGCTTCGTACCATTCCGGTGAATAGGCCTCGTCAAACAATCCGAACCGATCAAGAATTTCTGCTTTCAACAGCATGCAGAAACTTGCGGCGGTCGGCATAACCTGATAACGCGGCAGCAGTTGGCTGACCCGCCGCCAAATTGCATGCGACTCGCCGGGATCAATCTCTGCTTCGGGGAGCGGAATGGAAAAGATTGTGGCATTGCTGCTGCGCGGGCAAACAACGGCGTGCCTCTCGTGCAGGTAAAGAACCGCCTGCATCTCTTCCAGGAATCCTTCCGTTGCTTCCGTATTCTGAGTAAGAAGCAGCAGATCGCTTTGCGCCGGGCGGATAGAAGTGCTTGCCCAATTGCACGTTGCGACCAGCCCGCGATGAATCTCGCTCCGAATGTACCGAAGCTGAGGAAGGTAGTCAGCCATGCTGGCGCAAACTTCGCGGATGCTGTCGTCTGGCGTCGCGTCATCGACAACGTAGATTGAAGCGTCTGCTGAGACGAATTCGGCAAGGCTCGCGAGACAGCGCCGAAGCTGGGCCCCGGCATCACGCGTAGGTATGACAATCGAAATGGCCGGTTTTGGCAATGACACGCGCTCGTTCGGAGTTATTTCCGTCTCACGAGACGCAGGCATGCTCGGAGGGGCGCCGTCAGCTTCCAGGAAAGAGACTCCGTCAGGCCTACAACCACGCGACGTTCGGCCTCGATCGCGCCGGTTAATTCGTGGACTTGCTCCTGCTGACCTTCACTGCGACTCATTTCTGCACGAGCGAGAGCCTCCAAGGATGCATCCAGTTCGCGGCGGAGACGATTTCTTTCATTAGCTATTTCCCGGAGCTGCGTTGCTGCGAGCCTTCGGTCGACTTGAGCCGCGCGCAGTTCATCCTGCAACTCGCAATAGCTGGAATCGCCCGCTCGGCTATGCTCGATTTGATCGTCCTCTAGCATGGGGCCGTCAGTTTTCGGGTGGTCATACGGACCCACGATATCGAATGTTGCAACCGCGTAGGGCGTGACAAGTATTCGGGAGTTGTCTGCGCGCGCGAGATCCACAAGCTGTTTCACAATCTGCGGCATGCTCGCGCTGGAGATAGCGGCGAGTTCGCCGAGAGACCTCAGCCGGCTCCCTCTCACAGCGAAGAACTCATCGGAAATACTGTCGACCGATCTCACAACGTTAAGATTTCGGGGCAGCTCACTTTGCGAGAATTTGCTTCCGCGAAACGCGTCAATCCACTGATTTCCCGGAGTGCGGTGAAAACCAGCGTGCAGTATCAGTTCGTTCCTGTCGATAGCGATGCCGGTCACTAAACCGCAATCCTTGCGCATGGCTTGCGCTGTTAGCTCTTCAACAAAATGGTGGTTCACCGTATCGAGCGGACGATTGATAAAGATAAAGATGTCTGCATCCGTTTCGGTAAGACGCCCGAGTGAACCTGCGGCTTCCTCATCCTCTTGCCATAGCCTGCTGTCGACAAGCAGATCGGCATACGAGCCAAGCAGTTCGTAAACTCGCGCCCTCCGAGGATCGATGTTAGGCGCTAGTGCGGCTTGTTGAAAGGATCCGTCGCCTGCCCTTACTACCACCGCGGTTCGCACATCTGGCTCGCGAGGGTATCGTACACGCAATGAGCCGGCGAATAGTCCTGGCTCGAGCGTTGCACTGATCCCGATTCTGATGAGGTGATCCGAAACTGTCCCGGAACAGATTTGATCGGGCGAATGATTGGCGATGCTCTTCGAAAAGGAACCGGTCAGATCGTCGCCTCTCCGACAGCGATAAAGTGGTCTCGCAATGTGCCGTATCTGTTCAGGGCGGGCGGTCTCTACTACACGAAGCAGCAAGTCCCAATCGTCACAGCGTTCTGACTGAGCCTTGTATCCCTCCGCCTGTAGTGCGGCGCTGCGCCGTATAGCTGCGCCGTTCCCTATAAAATTCCACGATAGGAAAGCTTCAGGATCGAAGTCCGGTTTGGAGAACCGCTGTCGGTGGTTTCCGTAGAAATCAATCTCCTCTTCATCCGCATAAACCAAGGTTGTATTGCCACCGGTGTTCAGCGCTTCAACGATTTCAGCGAGAGCGAGAGGATGCAACTCGTCGCCGCAGTCCAAGCGCAAGATGAAATCGCCTTCGGCCATGGCAAGAGCTTGCTCGCAGAGTTCGGAGCCGCGGCCATTCGCCGCCTCTACCAGCTTGAGCCTACTGTCCTGAGAGGCCGTTTTCTCGAGGTAATCCAGAGAAGAGCTTAACTCAAGTGAAACGCACGCGATACACAGCTGCCAATTCCGGTAGTGCTGCTGGCGTAGGGATTCCACCGAGCGGGATACCAGGTAAGGGTGAGAGTCTGAGATCGGCAGGAGAATCGAAAGTAACGGTTGGTACGGGAGTGAGGCTAGCTCAGAGTTCACCGCCTCGTATTCTGCTTGCGCACTCGCGTCTGCGGAATAAGCTGGAACAGCTATACGATCGGCTAGCACGATTTCAGTGTCTTCCATGCGGGCGATTAGCCGAACGGAGCTGGCGTTCCGGAAGCCTTTGAAGTGAGCCAGAAATCCTGATCTCTTAAAGACCGGGTTGTTGTTGTGATGATGCGCAGCATCCGGCCGCGGCAGTCCAGTAAACGCCTGAATCCTGGTTTGGCCGGCAACGAGCCAGAGCTCGTAGGCCTCTCCATTCTGCGGCACGAACCACCCTGTGACGTACGATTCATCCGCTGTCACCGCAACCGCGCTCGGTGTATCTAGCGCGAACAGAAACTTGCGGGTTTGATTTGCGAAGCCCGTCACAACTAAAACTTATCAATATCGGTGGTTTTTTTTGCAGGTGCGCTTTTTTTGCAGGTGCGCTAAAGAACGTCTCGCGAAGTGCCGATGGAAATCCAGTCAGCCGATTGGGGCGGCTTTTGCTCACCATGTTAAACATCACCCGGAATAGCCCGACTTCCTTCTTCTTAAGATTTGTCTTGGTAAGCCTGGTCTGTACAGTCGCCTCTTTTGGGGCAGTGCAAACGGCTTCGGTTGCCAGTGCCCCGAATGCGCAAAGCTTCGGGCAAGTGGCGGTGAGCGGTTCCGCTCCGGCTACTCAGGTGTTGGGTTATGTTTTCTCCGGTCTCTCAGTCCCAGCTGTGTCTTTGGCTTACGGCACGGAGTACACGTTAGGCGCGGTAAATTGTACGGGCTCGGGCAGCATGAGTTGCTCCATCCCGGTCACCTTCCATCCGAAGCTGCCAGGACTGCGCCAAGATGCAATCCTCATAAAGGACAGTTCGGGCAACCTGATCGGAACCACTCTGCTCTACGGGACGGGCTTAGGACCCCAGGTCGTTCTTTCTCCGGGTATCATTTCGACCATCGCCGGAATCGCAGGCGTTTGGGGGTACTCTGGCGACGGTGGTTTGGCGAAAACGGCCGCTTTGTGCAACCCCCAGGGGATTGCCATTGACAACCTTGGAAATCTATATATTGCCGATTCGATCAACCAAGTGGTGCGGCAGGTGACTGCCGCCACTGGCCAGATCAGCACTGTTGCGGGGATGGTTGGAGCCGCCCGATATACCGGGGATGGCGGCCCTGCAGTCAGGGCCACCTTGAACAATCCTCTAGCAGTCGCTCTCGACGGCGCAGGAAACCTTTACATAGTTGATCAGGGCAACAATGCAATTCGCAAGGTGATCGCCGCGACTGGTCAGATTACTACGGTTGCCGGAGGAGCGCCCTCCGCTTCCGGAACCGACGGTCCCGGCGACGGCGGCCTCGCCACCAACGCTCTTCTTTCGGGACCCAATGATATTGCGGTGGATGGCGCCGGAAATTTGTTCATTGCAGACGCGTTCAACGGGTTAATCCGCCGGGTAGATGCCTCATCGGGAGTCATCACGATAGTGGGCGGCGCGGGCTGGCGGAATCCGACGAGTGTGGCAGTCGACCCCGCCGGAAATCTCTATCTAGCGGATAGTGGCAACAGCATGGTCCGCCGGGTAGACCCATCAGGATCGATAACCATCGTGGCCGGCACCGGCGTATTTGGATACAGCGGAGATCCGGGCCCTGCAACCAGCGCCAGGCTGGGTAACAATCTCAGTGTCCGCCTGGACGCGGCAGGAAATATCTATATTGCCGACGGGGGAAAAAGCGTAGTACGGCAGGTCAATGCACAATCGGGCTCGATCACGACAATCGCCGGAACGGGTGCTCCGGGATACTTCGGTGATGGTGGGGCAGCCACTAGCGCTGCCTTAAAGAGCCCCGCTGGAGTGGCTATCGATGCAATGGGGAATGTCTACACTGCCGACGGTAACAGCGTGATCCGAAGGATCTCGAAGCCGACCAGCCTGGCTTTCCCAAGCACTCTCATAGGCGTCGCGAGCTCACCCCAAACGCTGGGCGTTCTTAACATCGGCAATCAACCGTTGAACTTCACGGGCTTGGCAATAAGCCCCAATTTCGGTCAGCAGGTTGCCGGCGGCACAAACTGCTCATCATCAACCATTCTTGCGCCCGGCGGTAGTTGCGCGGTAGCCCTCAGCTTCGTTCCGTCGATGAGCGGCAATTTGAGCGGGGCACTGACGTTCACAAACAATAATCTCAAAGATGCGAGCGCGACCCAGTCCCTGTCCTTATCTGGAACTGGTCTGGTGGGTGCGGTGCCTCAGCTCTCGTTCAGTTCTCTGGGCTTGACTTTTGCGGCGCAAGCGGTCGGGAGTACGAGCGGCGCTCAATCCCTGATTCTTGGAAACACAGGAACTGCCGTGCTCAATATTTCGAGTATTCAGTTAGGCGGAGCAAACGCTTCAGATTTCGCTTTGGCGGGTGGAACTACTTGTCAGGGCACCCTTGCTCCGAAGACGACTTGCTCAATTTCCTTAGTTTTTTCTCCCACCGCCGCTGGTTTTAGAACTGCATCGGTCATCCTCGTCGACAATCTCGTAAATTCGCCGCAGACCGTGACGATCACTGGCACCGGCGGCGCTCCACAAATCAAGTTCAGTTCGAATACTTTCGTGTTCAACAATCAATCCATGGGAAGCACCAGCCCGGCACAGACAATCACGATTTCTAATACAGGGTCGGCCCCTTTGAACATCGTCAGCCTGGCGCTCGCTGGACCTAACGCGGCTGACTTCGGCATGACGAGCGCTTGCGGAGCCTCGCTCGCAGCGGGAGCGAGCTGCTCAGTGTCGGTCAGTTTTTCGCCTTTCGCTGGCGGCCTCCGAACGGCATCCCTGACTGTAGCCGCTAATCTTGCAAGTTCGCCGCAGTCCGTTGCTCTTACCGGCTCAGGCCAGCTCGCCACACTTGCTGACGGCACGGCCGCATACTATTATCCTGGTGCAGATCAACACGTGCACGAACTCTATATTGCCAACGGCGCCTGGCACGATCGTGACCTTACCGCAGCGGCGCGAGGGTCAAACATCTCTGCCGGCGCTTCGATTTCGAGCCTTGTCGATACACTTGAAAATCTTCTGAGAATCAACTATGTGGGTGCCGATCAGCATCTTCTGCATCAACTCTATACTGCTGGTGGTGGCAATTGGTACGATTGCGATCTAAGCGTCACGGCGAATGGGCCGAATGTCAATATCGGAGTGCCCATTTCGAGCCTTGTTGACACCACGCAGAATTTTGTCAGAATCAGCTATGCCGGAGCCGATCAGCACGTGCATCAGCTCTTCAATTTCGGTGGGGCCTGGCACGATTGCGATCTTACAACGGCAGCCGGAGGCCAGAAAATAGCTGGAAATGGATCTATCTCCAGGCTGGTCGACACCACGCAGAATCTTCTACGAATCAACTACACCGCAATCGATCAGCACGTCCATGAGCTGTTTGTTGCTGGCGGCGCGTGGCACGATCTTGATCTTACGGCGGTCGCGGGCGGTCCAAATGCAGCTGCTGGCGCATCGATAGCCAATCTCATCGACACCATCTCGAACGCATTACGCGTAAATTACATTGCTGTGGATCAGCATATTCACGAATTCTATATAGCTGGCGGCGCATGGCACGATTTTGATCTCACGGCAGCCAGTGGAGGGCCGAAAGTGGCTCCTAACGCATCTATCGAGAACATTGTTGACCCCATTGCGAATACCCTGCGCATCAACTATGCCGCTGTTGATCAGCATACACATCAATTTTATATTTACAATAATGCTTGGCGCGATTTCGACTTAACGGCTGGCTCTGGCGGCCTGAGTTTAGCCGCAGGGATTCCTATTACGACCGTGATTGATAATGGGGCGAGCACGTTGAGGATTAATTATGCGGGAGGCGATGCGCATGTACATGAATTTTATGTAAGCGGCAATGCTTGGCACGACTCCGATCTCACTGCCGCAGCCGGAGGGCCTTTGGCCGCAGTCAGAAAATAAAAACAGAGTTTCTTTGCTGCCCTTTTCCCCTGTGCTATCCTCACGAATCGGTTGCGGTTAAAATACTTGCTTATGATGTTCGATTGAACAATTGAACATCAATTCCATTGCTAACGGGTGACAATATGCGGTTTGGCGAAAGAGTAGTGGTCCTGATTTTTCGCCCTTTTTACCGCACCTTTGTCGAGAGACTACTATGGTGGTTTCTCGCCAGGGTGAAGATTTTTCTTCTTTCTGATATGGCTGTTCAGGTAGACAGCATCGATCGCCGTCTGCAAAATGATCCTCAGCAGCGGGTAATCGCGCTGGAGGAGCGGTTGCGAGCTATGGAAGCCAGCAATGCCGCGCAGTGGGACGCCATGGAGCAGTTGCTGCTCGCTCTCTTCCGGCAGCCGGAATTGCGAAGTTCTGAACAGGATCCGAAGCTTGATGTCCCCCAAGAAATGCCAGTCTCGAATGAGACCTATTTGAATCGAGTGCATGCAGCCAGTAATCTACGCTGACCTACGCTGTCTTCAGGATCAAAATTTTCAAGGGCGAGGCATCGGATATCACACTGCAGCGCTACTAAGGGCGCGTAAGTTTAGCAGCTTGTCGAAATCGAAGCTGATCGGCTTGACTGATCCGCGGATGTCGGAACTTCCTCCGGCGTTTACCTCGCTAGCTGACGAGATTACGTCGTCAACCAACCCCTGCTTCAATGGGACGCCGCTTGTGTTCATAGACGGTTCGCCCATGACGCACGATACGCGTTTCAGCCTCAGTCTTCAGAATCACCCCCAAGTTCTGAACGCTGCAGTTCTGTACGACTTTATTCCTATGGATTGGCCCGGGTATTTGCCCACTGTTGCGAGCCGGATCGAGTATCTCGCCAAAGTAGCCCGGCTGAAAAAATTTGATTTGTTCCTTCCCATTTCGCAGTACACGGCCCTAAGAACATCCGAACTGCTTAGTGTGCCTATGGAACGAATAAGCGTTACTGGCGCTTGCGTGCGGCGGTCTCTTTATGAGGTTCGTGATGCGATGGCCCCGCCGCGCTCTCCTTATGAAGTTCACGAGCCTTACTTCGTCACTTTTGGAGGCGATGACAGGCGCAAGAACACTGACATTGCGGTCAGGGCTGTGCGCCACCTAAACCTTATATACGGACGGCGCATCCCGCTGAAGGTCATCGGCTTCTACAGTAGGGGATACAAACATGAGCTTTTGCAGATAGCTGGCCACGAGGATGGCGCAGGGTTCGTGGAGTTCTATCCCAGCACTCTCGAGGAGAAGGTTTTTCAGGCGGGCTCTACGGACCGCTGGGCGAGGCCCAGTATTCCGGATACAGAGGTTGTTTCGCTCCATGCGGAGGCAATTGCTGCAATTGCTCCGTCGCACATTGAAGGGTTCTCATTGCCCGTGGCTGAAGCGTCCGTGTGCGGATGTCCGGTTCTCGCATCTACCTGTGCCGCTCATATGGAGCTGGTCGAACAGCCAGAGGCTTTGTTCCAGTCCGACGATGTAGCTGCGCTTTCCGATGAATTGGAGGCCCTGCTAAACGAGCCTTCGCTCAGAACTTCCCTCGCGGAGTCGCAATCGCATCTCGGCCCTACATTCCACGAAGAGGAGGTTGGGAAACGCTTTTGGAAAGCCATCGAGGCTGCGCTGGAGAAGCGCAGCGGCGCCGCCGTGATCTCTACACAGACAAAACCGCGGTTGGCATTTGTGAGTCCGTATCCGCCCGACAAGGCCGATGCCGCTGTTTACACTGCAATGACAATGAGTGGTGGCGGGAAGTATTTCCGGGCTGATCTGTACACAGATGCTGAGCGTCCGTTTGCCACGGAAAATTCGTTTCGGGGCGCGGGAAGGATAAGCGCCGCGCCCCTTCTTGACGGCGGATGCAACGCCATCATTTCCGTGCTTGGGAATCCTTCTAGCCATCATCGCGTTTTCGACTTCTTCGAACAATATGGAGGTCCGTGTATTCTCCACGATATCCAGCTGGCGCACATTTATCTGGAACGTTTAGGCCGGGAGGCATTTCTGATCTTTGCCGCCAATGCCCTTGGCCGAACGACGTCAATGGACGAGGTGAATACCTGGCTCAACTACCGCAACGCGCCTCCCTTACTCCTCGATCGGATCATCGAGCGGGCGTCGCCGCTAATCGTGCAAACGGTAACGCAGCGTGCGCTAATACAGAAGCAATACGGAGCACCGGCCCATGTTGTTACCTGCTGCCCGACCCTGTACTTTGAGGAAAGCGAGTTCAATCCAGCCGCAAAACAGGCTCTGCGGGAGAAATACCGGGTACCTGCGGAGAACTTCCTGATTGCCACCTTCGGGCGGGTTGCTCGCTCCAGAGGCATGGATACGTATATCCTTGCGACTGAACTCCTCCGCAGCTGGAATATCCCTGCTGAACTCTACTTCATAGGCGATGCGAGAGGCGAGGAAAGCGAAATTCTTCGCGTTTCGACGCTGTATGATGTCACCGCGCATATTCACACCGAAGCTGATTTAGACAGCGAAACCGCAACCCGAGAATTTCTGATCGCGGCCGATGCAGCGGTCCAACTTCGGACTTACTCCTTCGGCAAATTGTCGGCTGCCGTGACTAACTGTATCAGCGCTGGACTTCCTTGCGTTACTACAAGCGATAGTGCTGCCTCCTGTGAAGCTCCTGCCTTTGTGACAACCGTACCGGATCGCTTCTCTCCTTTGCAGGTTGCTGAACAACTGGCGCTGGTCTGGGAAGGCCGCAGCGAAAGAAGTATCCACGAAGACGCGCGGCGTGCTTACCTTCAAGCACATAATTTCGAGAATTACGGGAAGCGGCTCATCGAGATTCTCGGAGTTGCATGAGTTTCTATATTGATCTAACTGAGTTCCTGGTCAACCCGATTACAACCGGAATTCAGCGCATTACCGGTGAGATCTGCAGATACTCTCCGCCTGGCATGGCATTCCCCGTTCGCCTCTCTTCGCAAGGTTTTGTTGCGCTTTCCCCCGCTTTGATCGATGCGATTGGAAGCTATTTCGGTAGTGCGACACCTGCCGCGGCCGAAGAGATTCGGCGGCTCGGTGGTGTGCAAAACGGTTCTACAATCGAAATGTCGCCTGACGACACCGTGCTCGTTCCAGAAGTTTTTGATGATCCGCAAAGAGTGTCTTTCTTCCGCCAGATGTCCGACCGCGAACTGCAGCGTTACCGCTTTGTAGTTTATGACTTACTTCCAGTTACTCACCCGGAGTATTTCATACCGGAAAACCTTCTGCGGATCTACGATTATTTCAGAACGCTGCGGCGCGCTACTCATTGCGGGTTTATCTCTGAAGATACTCGCGATGTCTACTATGGGCGACTGAAACGGACCAGTTATCGCGGAGGAGTCGTATTGCCGCTGGGCTGTGATGCTCTTGGTTCCCGCGTAAGTACACCGGAGCTAAACCGATCGCTCACGTTCAGCGTCTTGGGAACGGTCGAACCACGCAAGAATCACAAGCTGATACTCGAAGCTTTCGAGCCTTTGCTTCGAGAGTACAGAACACTCAAGCTTTCTTTCCTCGGCAAGATGGGCTGGATCGATTCCGACTTTGCTCAGCGCGTGCAAACGCTTGCCTCTGACCCCACATCAGGCTTCGAGTTTCATTCCGTTCAAAGTGATAACGCCATTCGCAGCTATGTCGAGCAGTCTAGGGCGACAATCTACGTCAGCACAGCTGAGGGTTATGGACTGCCGCCCGTCGAAAGCCTATGGCTGGGAACGCCCGTGATCGCTTCCACTACCATTCCCAGCTTAAAGCGGCTCGGGTCAGCTGGCATCCATTATGTGAATCCCGTGACCGCAAGCAGCCTCAGAAGCACCGTACTCACCTTCCTGGATGACGCCTACGCTAATCGGAAAACTCAGGAGACCGCGCAATTAACGCTTCCCACTTGGCGCTCCTTTACAGAGGAAGTATTGCGCTGGTGCGCTCCTGTCCCCACAACTCATGAGCTTCTACATTGATCTGACTGAGTTCCTGACAAATCCGATCACTACGGGAATTCAGCGAATCGCAGGTGAAATGTGCCGGTATCTTCCACCCGGGAAGGCGATTCCAATTCGGCTTCATGCCGGCCGATTTCTTGCGCTCTCGCCTGCGCTCATTGAGAGCATTGGAGGGTATTTCCGCAGCCCTGGCGATTCGGAGGTCGCGACCATCCGCAGGCTCGGTTCCGTCGAAAGTGGGTCGCCGATTACCGTCAAATCAACCGATACGGTCCTTGTCCCAGAGGTGATTATCGAGCCGAAGCGGCTCTCTTACTTCGGTGCGCTGTCTGATGTAGAATTGCAGCGCTACCGATTCATTGTCTACGACCTTTTGCCGATCACACACCCGGAATACTTCAGTCCGGAATGGCTTCTCGAGATCTGTTCATACTACAAGGTGCTTCGGAGAGCGACTTGCTGTGCCTTTATCTCAGAGGACACGCGAGAAGATTATTATGGACGGCTCAAGCGGACTCAGGCGCGCGGCGGGGTGGTTTTGCCGCTAGGCAGTGACGGACTCGGACCGAAACCGGCGGAGGCGATGCTTACCCGCCCCTTGCATTTTAGTGTTCTCGGTACGATTGAGCCGCGCAAGAATCACGAGTTGATCCTCGAAGCGTTCGTGCCCCTTTTGCAGCAGATTCGGGGATTAACGCTTTCCTTTATCGGCAAAATGGGATGGGTCAATCCAGAATTCGCGAACAGGATTCATAGACTCTCCTCTGATGCAAGTTCGGGCTTTCGCTTCTATTCCGCCCCGGATGACGGTTCAATTAAGAACTGCCTTGAATCATCACGGGCGACCATTTACGTTAGCGCCGCTGAAGGTTATGGGCTGCCGCCTGTCGAAAGCTTATGGGTCGGAACGCCGGTAATTGCGTCACAAACTATCCCAAGTTTAAAAATGCTCGGTCCTGAGGGCATCCGCTATGTCGAACCGTTGACCGTGATTAATCTCAGGCGCTCCGTGCTGTCTTTCCTCGATGATTCGTATGCAATCGAAAAGACAAAGGAGGCCATGCGCCTGACGCTGCCTACCTGGGCCTCCTTCACACAGGAAGCGCTTCGCTGGTGCGAGCAGAACTAGCGAGCTTTCGCAACATAAACGTTCGTCCCCAGCTTCCTCTTACAGAATCACAAATGAGCCCGTTATCTTAATGCGAGCTCCGGTTGCTCTTTCAGAATTGGGTACAAAAGAGATTCAATACGATAAAATGTCTTGAAGTCGCAGCCTTCTTACAGCACTGTTAGCAAGATTGCATCGCCTTCCAGACAAGCCAGAATGAAGATCTCTGTCGTAATAGCTGCCTACAACGAGGCCGATAATATCGGGCCTCTTACCGAGCGGCTAATTCTTACACTGCAGTCTCTCAAGGACGCTGCTGCTTGGGAGTTGATTTATGTCATTGAAGGTACGGACAGGACACGCGTAATTGCTGAGGAATTCGCCCGTCAGTACTGCCAGATACGCATTCTGTATAACGAAGAGCCGAGTGGCTTGGCCAACGCTTTTCGGAGAGGCTTCGGCGCGATAGCTCCCGATGCTGACCTCGTTGTGACGATGGATGCAGACCTTAATCACCAGCCGGAAGAAATACCGCAGCTGGTGAATGCTTTGTACGCCAGAGATGCCGATATCGTCGTCGGCTCCCGCAAAGTCGAAGGAAGTGCCACTGCTGGAACGCCTTTGTGGAAGCGAACGTTGAGCGATGCCGGTAACCGGTACATGCGAGCTTTCATCGGAATGCCTGTCGCTGACATGACATCGGGATATCGGGTATACCGCTTCCCAGCATTGAAAGAGATTGCATTCTCGAGCAAAGGATTCGCTTTCCTACCTGAGATCCTCATGCACGCCCACGCGGCCGGCAGTCGAATTGAAGAAGAGCCCATTCAATTCATCTTCAGGGTTGCGGGAGAATCCAAAATGAGGCTGCTCCCGACGGCCCTAAGTTACACGAAGCTGTTTTGCACAAAGTCGCTCTCTTTACCGGCAATACTTGCAGCTTTAATCTTGCTCGCGGCGCTTGTAATTCGACTCCTTGTGGCGTTCCCCGTTCATAAGTATCAAGCCGACGCTGATGGGATTCTCGCGGGCTTGTGCGCGGTCAAAGTATTGCAGGGGAATCACCCGGTCTTTTTCCCTGGCGGCTACCGGCTCGGTGCCCAAAGCTGCTATGTCACGGCCGGTGCTTTCTCCTTGTTCGGTGTGTCAAGAGAGTCTTTGGCTCTTACCGGTCTGCTCTTTTCTTTTTTCTTTGTCGGTTTTATATACCTTTATCTGCGGGAGGCGTTTGGACCGCGGGCAAGCATCGCCGGCCTTCTGATGGCAGCCGCTCCTCCGCTGCAGCTTTTTATCAATACATATGTGGCCTGGGCGTATGGCGAAATCCTGATGTACTGTGCGAGTACCTTATGGCTGGCCACTGTCCTAGAACGGAGGAAAGTTCGTGCTCCGTGGTTCTTCGCATTCGGTCTTTCGTCCGGGCTTGCCCTCTGGTGCTCAATCCAGAGCCTGATGATTACTGCGCCCATTTTTTTATGGCTTCTACTGCGGCGGGTGCTGAATTCCGCCTCGCAAGCCAGCTGGGTCAGCCTCGGGATTCTCATGGGAAGTTCTCCCTTGTTGATCTTCCTCGCTAGAGGCGGCATGCATAAGGTCTTCGGCGACGGGGCAATGCACACTGCGGCCACTCTGTCGCAAGTCAATTCAAATATCTCGTATTTGTTCTCCACTCAATTACCAAGCCTTCTTGCGGAGAGCGCGCTCCCTGTGTCTCTGTTTTCACCGGCTGGGTTAGACCTCGTGATTTACGCTGTGGCTGTTTTGTTTCTGATCTGCCTCTGTGTTTGGCCAAATTCTCCGCTGAGAAGGCGGCCGGCATTGTGGTCGCAAGCGGCACTGCTCGGCTTGATTCTATTGTGCTGCTCCGGACTATACGTGTTTTCCGCCGCCGGTTCGATCCGCGGGTGGGCTGTACGTTACATTCTTCCTGTGTATCTGGTCGTCCCCGGGCTAGTCTGTATTCTATGCTCGGTACTGAAAAAGAGATGGCTGGTTATGGTTCCTGTAGCGGCAGCGATTGGGTTCTTACTATTAATGAATCTGCGAGAGTACCCGTTTCCCGGCTCTCCGTGCAGGAAATCGCTGGAAACCTCGCTAAAAGACGATGAGCAATTGATTGAGTTGCTACGGCAGAATCAGATTCAAGCGGTGGTGGGAGATTACTGGGAGGTGTACAGTCTCAATTTCGACAGCCGGGGGGCCGTCGTGGGAATCCCAGTTGAGAGAGGATTCGACTATCTTGCATTTGAGCGCACACTGAGCTCGCGGAAAGTAAAATGGGCGATTCTTGACAGTACGCCGAGGCACCTCGTAGCTTGGCAGCGACTCCTCAATTCGCCAGGGGACATGCGACAGATGGGCCCCGGCCATTTCCTCTTTATTCCAGACAGCCAACCGCCGGTGCAACGTCCCCGAAATTTTCTTGAGCTTGCCCGGGCCACAGATCCTAACTAGTTCATTCGCTCCCGCCGGAAAAAACTAAGTTACTGTTACCTGCACCACGAGCGGTTTGGCGCCCCGCATGTAAAACCAATCTACTCCTTCCTGCACCATTGAGACCCAGAGACTATAGGAACCGGGAGTGGCCGGCGCGACCACCTGCAATTTCAAGGAGTCGCTCTCTCCAGGCCGGATCTCAGGCCGGTCAAACTGTGCCCGATTACCTTCGATAGGCAGCGTATTGCCCTTATCATCCAGCCATCGGTAGCTCACGTCTACCGTCGCAGGCTGTCCGCCACTGAACCAAGGTTCGGCACTAATGTTCTTGACCGTAACATCGAGCGGGTAAGTGCCGCCCCCTGCTACTTGGAATTCGTGAATCGGGGAGGTAATCTCCTGCGAAAACGAGGTCAGGTGGTCTCCTCGCTGGATCTCGGACTGATTACTCTGCTTCTTCTCGGCCTTACAGCCTATTAACATCATCCCTGCCACCAAAGTAGAGAAAATGGCATGAAGTTTCAAATGCTTCGAGAGGGTGGACATCTCCCGAGTAGTTTACTAGCGAACGAGCTCGGTGTCCAAACAATTGGGCAATGTTAACCTGAAGTTCACCCGAGGAACGATGAGTGCCAATACCTCTGCTGAACGGTCGTCCGAGTCTCACAACGATGAGCTAACAACACCGCGCACCAAAGCTGCCAGCACAGCTTGGGACTCTCATTGGTTGTCGCTTGGAAAAGGGCGAACGCGCTCCTTCTTCGGCATAGGCTCCAGCGCTGTTCGGCACCTCATTTTTCAGCCTGCGGTCCGGTTCTTTCTGGACAAATACTTCCCTTCAGAAGGCGTGTTCGTTGAGACGGGATGCGGCACTGGCGAGTCTTCGGCAAGCGTGCCGCGGCGTGAAAGGCAGTTTGTCGGCGTCGATTTCTCGACGGTGGCCCTGGGGCAAGCCCAATCCACAGGGTGCTTTGATTCGCTTCTTTGCGCGGACCTCTTCCATCTTCCTTTTCAGTCTGGCGCGGTGGATGGTATCTGGAATCTGGGCGTGATGGAGCATTTTGAGCGGGCTTTGCTGATCCAGTCCCTGGCCGAGTTTCGCCGAGTTCTGAAGCCGGGTGGCACGATTGTACTTTTCTGGCCGGCCGAAGCGAATTTGTCCCGCTGGATTTTCGGACCTCTCGAGCTGCTGCGTTCGACGGTCACGCGAAAACCATTCCGGTTTTTTCCGGACGAGGTTAGTAGGCTGAAGTCTCGCAAGCAAGCGTCGGATATTCTTCGCGAAGCCGGGTTTGCGACACTCGAGATCGACTTCTCGCCGCGCACTGCGTTCATTCACATGGTGGTGGTCGGGCGAAGTGCTTTATCCCCCACTCCGTAGCGGTGCTTCCGCAGTCGTATTGGAGGAACGCTACCGTCTCTTGCGGGCAGCCAGTTCCTGCGACAGCTGGCCAACCCATAAGCGGCTCTTGAGCAACGTTTGCTCCAACTGGGCTGCGCGCGCTTGCGAATCAAAGAACTCCTTGTTTAAGCGCTCAATCTCGGTGTTTAAGCGATCAGTTTCAGCGTTTAAGCGCTCAATTTCGGCGGCCTGCGTTGTGTCTCTGCCCTGTAATTCTACAATCTGATTTTTGACGTGTGCCGATTCTGCTTCCAACTCCGCAAGGCGCTCCCCTAACGCGTCGCGCTCCTGCTCTAACGCGTCACGCTCCTGTTCGAAACCTTTACCCACTTGTGCAGCCGAGACCGTGGCGAGAAGCGTAATCTCGTCGTGGAAATTTGGTGGAAGCTCAAAATGAGTCCGCAGATGTGCGCACTCACGGCTCAGGTAAAAGCGGTTTATGCCATCGAAGTACACCATGTCATAGCGCGCATTCTCGATGAGGGTGGGTTCCCATACCGCCCAGGAAGGAATTCTCGTCCCTGGTTCAGTAGCCTCGACGATCAGCACAGTCGGGCGGAACCGCTCCCAGTCAGCTCCTCTAATGACAAACTTCTCCCAGCCTTCGCAGTCGATTTTCAGAAAGTCGATCGGGCCTCTTACGTGCGCTTCGCAAACTGCCTTAAGCGTAGTGACTTTCGTTGTGCTTACCTGTGATTCGTGTCCAAGTTCCGCGAAGCGGTCCCGGCTGGATTTCTCAAAAGTTGAGTTGCCGAAGTCCTCAAACACGTACAACGGCCGGCTTTCTTCGCGTTCGCCTAATGCAACTTGCAAGTTGATATCGCGCGGACGATCGGCCACAAGTTTGCTGTAGCCTACCTCGTTGGGCTCGATGTTAATCCCGCACCAGCCTTCATCGTAGAAGAACTTTGTCACAGAATCGAATACCGGATGCCAAGCCCCTACATCTATGTAGAATCCTTGACTGCGGTCGCGGAACACTCGGTGCAGCATCACATCTTCAAAGTTCTGAGCGTATGAAATCATGCAAACGTGGCAGGGACGTTACTATCGAGTCTCCAATTCGGTTTCGAATTGCTAAGAGCCCGAACGGCCAAAACGTCAATATACGCTATTGACTTAGGTCAGATTGCGAAACAGAAGGGGACGCCGGTCTACCCACCTTGCCCACCGGACGCATAAGTAGGTCTCATCGTTTCAAGTGTTGTTGTGGATTCAAATCCATCTGCTTTCGCGTGCTAGACTGTGGGCTTTATGGCTCGACGCGCATTAATAACGGGAATTACCGGCCAAGATGGTTCTTATCTTGCCGAATTACTGGTCGCAAAAGGGTACGAGGTTCATGGCATTATCCGGCGGGTTGCACTCGAAGATCCCGACCACCGGTTAGCTCGCCTGGCTGCGGTCCGTGACCGGATTAAGCTGCATGCTGCATCGCTCGAGAGCTACGCCAGCATCTTCCAGGTAGTGGCTGAAATCGTGCCACACGAATGCTACCACTTAGCCGCCCAAAGCTTTGTAAGTTACTCCTTCGACGACGAATTCTCGACGCTGAACGCTAACATCAACGGTACTCACTTCTTGTTGGCTTCCGTAAAGAGTGTAGCGCCGCATTGCCGTTTCTATTTTGCCGGTTCGAGCGAGATGTTTGGCAAGGCGGAAGAGGTTCCCCAAACCGAGCGAACGCCTTTTCATCCGCGCTCGAGCTATGGAATCAGCAAGGTTTGCGGTTTTGAATTGACCCGGAACTACCGCGAAGCGTACGCGATGCACGCGAGCAGCGGCATTCTGTTTAATCACGAGTCTCCCCGTCGCGGTTACGAGTTCGTCACCCGTAAAATTACTTCTGGTCTGGCCCGCATTCTCGCTGGAAAGAAGGATCAGCTTAAGCTGGGAAATTTGGACGCTAAACGCGATTGGGGACATGCGCGTGAATACGTCGAGGCAATGTGGCTGATGCTCCAACAGCCTGAGCCGGACGATTACGTCGTCGCTACCGGAGAGACCCACTCGGTGCGTGAATTTGTGGAAACAGCTTTCTCCTACGCGGGACTTGATTACGAGAAATATGTCACCACCGATCCGGATCTCTTCCGCCCAGCGGAGGTCAACATTTTGCTCGGTGATGCAACGAAGGCAGTCAAAGATCTAGGCTGGCGCGTGAAGACTACCTTCCAGGATCTGGTGCACGAAATGGTAGATGCCGATTGCAAGTCGATGGGCATCGCGCAGCGTACGCCTTTAGCCTTAACTGCGAAGCCATAGTTTCATACAAGTCGTTTTATACAGGCCGTTTATTGGGAAGCCGGCTCGGTCCCGGCAAATCGTAACGACACCGTAAATGAGTCGCTT
>JAABUQ010003890.1_pt1 | contig 26460 bp, 24 predicted proteins | sample 5560001 | NCBI WGS metagenome assembly JAABUQ01 (sample SAMN10711888, study PRJNA513371) | rock metagenome | isolation source: Antarctica rocks | place: Antarctica: Victoria Land, Finger Mt nord | collected 2015-12-18 | reverse complement strand
GCGGGCGAAAGCCACCGCCTGCGTGTACGCAAGGGCGGAAAAGCCGCCACGGGCGCCCAATCTCCTGCGCCATAGGGGGTCAAAACTAAAATCCCGTTACGGGGTCATTTTTAACGTAGCGTTTCCACCAGCCTTGTGCATGGCGCTGCTGGCGGATCCGGGGTAAAGAGACCTACGGCGCCGACTGAGGAGTCGGGAGCGAGAGCTCATTGACGACCTTGTTTACTCCTAAGCCTGCACAACACGGATCGTCATTGCAACGTGACCGCGTAGTGCGGTCGTTACGGCGCTGCCAAAATTGGCGCGTTCAAGCAGTGCTGTCTTCGAAACACGTTAAGACATCAGTGCTGTTGAAGGGCGGCCGCGATCGCGATGAGCAGTGCGCGCGGCTCCGCGGGCGGCCTCGCGCTGTCTTTGCACGCTTTACGATAGCCGGACGCCAACGTCTCCAAAACGTCGCTCACGGTTGTGCCGGCCGCCGCGAGCTCCTCGAGGACGCCCTTTGTTTCTGGCGTGATTCGGCCTCGCGCGTGGGCACTCCGGGCGCTTGTGCCTTTACGTGGCCTTCCGCCGCGGCGATCGCGCTCTTCCGAGCGTTCGATCAATCTGCGCGTCTCCACGAGTTCGAGCGCTGCAGAAGCCTGAATGCCCGGTAGGGCGCGGCCATTCCGAAAAACAGCGAGTTCCGTCGATCGGACGCTTCCAGGCTCTCCATACGAGCCGGCACCGTACAGGTCGTCCCGCAGCGGAGCCGAGGCGTCGAGTTCAGACCCGAGGTGATGCTTCTTTCTAATGAACAAAAGATGCAGCTTCAGCAGCCGAACGTCGGGATAGTTCAGTTGAAGCCCACATTTCTTCAGCAATCGTTTGCTTTTCGAAAGCTCGTCAGGTGTGGCGTTCTCGCGATCGAGAAAAGCGGAGATCATCTTCGAGCGCTCTGCCAATAATCTGCGGAACCGCGCCTCGCTTTCCGCCGCGCGTGCGCGACTTGCAATTGCACTTTGGATAATCGCACCTGCGGTTACCGGGTCGTCGCTGACGGCGTTTTCGATCGCCTCGAGCATTTCGAAAAACCTTTGGTCATCGTAGCGCGCGACCCATCTCAAACGGTTTCGCTGTGTCGCGGACAACTTCAACGCGGCCGATGTCTCATCGAAATCGGGGGCAAATCGTGGCGCTTGTAGCGCAGCCTTTGCCACGCCGTCGAAGTCGAGGCGTCCGCCGGCTTTAGCGCCTTCAAGTACCTTCGAACCATAGTCGTCACCGGTAACGTTTGCCATGAATCACCCCCGCGCACGCTCATCCCCACCATTGGAAAGGTGTGGTACACTGAATGGGAAGAGCGGACGCTCCGGATATGTATTACATATCCCCTCTCGGCGCTTTTCGATTCAAGGGTCAAGAATCTCCTTGGCCTTTTTTGCTGCCCTGGAGAACCAAAAAAGTGGCGACTGTCCGCTTGGTTTTTGCGTTCCTCCTTGCGCTGCTCGACCTGGTCGGCCGGCTCTGGCTCGCCGCCCACGGCCACGGTTTCGGGAATGGGATGGATATCGTAGCCATCATCGGGCTGTTCCTGACCGCGCAACGGCCGAACTCGAAGTAGCCGCGAGGTAGCCGAGACTTTAAGGGGGCCCGTGCCCTAGATTTTGTGCCTAACAGGGGGCAGCCGCGAAACCTTCGAGCAGCGATCGTTGGGCCTCGTACTAAGCGTAAAACGAGCAGTCGTGTCATGCGCCGCCACTTCGCGAGCGATCGCCGACGAAAACGGCCCACGGGTCCGACGATGCCGTGCTATGGACTGTAGGCAAGTGCCCAATTTACCACGGGATCGTCGCCGGCTTGGAACTGATTCCAGGTTGGGACGATAACTTGTTCGGGATAACCTTGTTGATGCTGGAATGAACGAACGAACTCGAACACAACACCGAGAGCTGTTGCAAGCGCGCTCACGCGCCGCCGAGCGAGCGCGATGGCACCGGGATCGGTTACACCGGAGCACGTTATCTCTCCGAAGGGAGCGTATCAAGTATCGTCTTCAATCTCCTCGGCGTCGGAGCTTTCTAGACGAGCGATGCAGCGACTCAGCGCTCTATACAACTGCCGAAGTTCCTTTGACGCTTCGGCGCTAATGTCGCTCGAGATGATGGCTTGGGTCACTGACCTAAGTGTCGGGTAATCGGTTCCTTCCCCGTATTCGATGGTACGCAGTTGGAGGATCGAGACCTCGGCGCGCTCCGCGAACCTCTCTGGGACTCAACTCTGTGGGATAAAATGTATGTCCCGACCGCGGCGCGACATGCCATCGCTGCATGCAACATAGTATTAGCATAAGGCCGCGTGTTGTGCCGGCGGTAACCCGTGGGTCGGTCTGCATGTTCGGCGTCGTTCAAGTGGTGTTGCCTCGCGTTACCTTGGAGAATGCGGTTGGATGCGTACGATTGCTCACGAATGGCTATCAGGACGGATTAGATGGCGGCGATGAGCCCTGATAGACGACGCCTAAGCTGATCCCACATGGTGCGTTACGGCCTGCGGTGGAGTCTACGGTCGCGTCAGGGCAATAGCATAAATTGGTTTACCTCATACGGCCGGGTGATCACGTTGCGACCCAGCGCCTCACTGAAGCCGACGACCTCCCATCGCTGCCCCGCGGAATTCCACGTGACCATCAGCGCAGATCCGTACGTTTTGTGCTCGACGCGCGTCTTTTCGGCGCTGTCCTCTGTTTCAATTCGCTCCTTCACCTCCGCTAACGCGACGTTATCGGGCTTTTTTCGTCCTGCGATACCGATGACGAAATCTGGAAAGAATGACTTCCCATTCGGGCGGATGATCCTGCAGGCCCAGCGCGCGTTTTCAATGTTTCGCATCCACCACAATATCGACCCGCTGGAGTCAGCATCCAGATCCTGAGCGAACCTGTACTCCCAGTCATTCATACGAGGTCCAAAGACTGCGTAGACCCCCTTGTTCGCGCAGTCAAGCGGTGACGGCGATGGGATGAATCCCGGAATGACATCCGCTTTCTGAACCTCAACCGCTTGGCTCATGCATTCCTTGCAAGCTTGAATGAGCAGATCCTTGTTTCGGTATATTGCGATATCAATTGTGCGTTTGAGGATATCGTCTGGTTGCTCTTCGTAATCGCGCTTCTGGATCTCGTTACGAAGCCGCTGTACGAGCGCCGCTTTCAGATCTCGAGGATCGACGCGATCATTGAAACGGAACGCAAGTTGCGCGGCCGCCGCAACCTTCTCAAGTGAAAAAGTGAAGCGCTGTTCAACCTCTGTCCGGATGCCTTCAAAAAGATCCTCTTCAGTCATCTTCACGCTACCGCGCGGACGAAGAATCAGGGACAGCACCTCGTCTCCGACTCGCATTCGGCGCGCAATGCATTCCTCCAAACCGGTATATTCGACTGGGAGGACCTCACGGTCGAGTTGTAGCGGGAATGCAATGTCTGTCCGGAGGGAATACTCAAAAGCCGCTTTGCCGCTGCGTTCCTGCCTTCGCTCTGCTAGGCTGTCTTCAGCCTGTGATACCAGGTCGAACAGCGCGCCGACGAACTCGGCGTTCTGCTCGCCTCTCGCGCCTACGGTCTCGACATTTGGCGGGACCTCGCGGTCGGGAAAAAGGATCTCGGCAAAGCCGCTGTCTGGATCCGTAAGCGCCACTCGGCTGCCACTAATCTCCACCACAGAGACGTTGTCCGTCACCGACCGGATTTCGGTTGCGATAGCGCGGATCTCATCGGCAGCGCTCCGTAAACCGCTCTGCGCATCTGAGTTGGACAGAAACACGTGTCCGTATTCAAGAAGCTCGCGGCGACCAACGTCCCTCTTCTGTAACCGCTGGTGCACGCGCATGATTCGGCCAATTACCTGCAAACCGAACGTCATGGAGCGTGAGGAACGCAAAGAGACGAGTGTCCAAGCACGAGGCACGTCGAATCCGGTGGCCACGGCCATCTTGAAGATGAGAGCTTCCTTGCTTTCGTCGTAGGCAATCGCACGAAGATTCTTGTCGGGCTCTGCGGCCGTGTGGACTCCAATTGCTTCGCTCTGGATCCCGAAAGAGACAAGAAGAGCCCGCGCCGTGTCCACACTACGCTGATAGTTCTCTACCTGCACGAGCAGCAGGGGTACCAGATCAATGCCCTCTGCGACAAGCGCTGCTTTAACCCGATTGTGCCGATCGACGCCAAACCTAAGAGCGATCTCGTCATAGTCTAGAAGTGGCTCGTCCTGTTCCACTGCTTTGAAATAAAACGCCTTGATGCCAGCTTTGTTCAAGCCGGCAGACACGACTTCGTCTCGCGAGACGACCAATCGATTGATCCTCGTGATCCCGGCTAGTCGCATAAAGGTTTGTAAGTCGTCGTCGTTTGGGGTCGCTGTTGCCATGATGGTGAAGTCAGGTTTCAGAACGTCTAAATAAAACGACCGTGCCTGAAGCGCCGTATTGAAATTCTGATGCGCCTCGTCAATAACGGTGCCGATTAAGAACCCCTCGTCTCTCAAGCGCTCGATAAAGACATCGATCGACGGAAGCATCTCGCCATCATCGCGCATTTTGCGGCTCTTTGGATTGCTAATAGCCACGTTCTGCCAAGTCGATACGAAGACGTCGCCGGCTTGAGTGGTCATGAATTCACGGTCGTCATATGGATCGCGCACTGCGAGGTCGGTGTCGTTGCGAATTGCGGCCATTGTCTGATCTACGAGGTCACCGAATGGAGCAAACCAAAACCAGACGACGGGTCGTCGAGAACCGCCATACGTCGGCACGCCGCTACGAAGACGGACTAACGCCGTGGCGATCGTAAGCGTCTTGCCACTTCCAGTGGGAGCGGCGAGCAAGATGGTTCCCTGCGCAAGCGCGATTCTCGCACGGGAAACCGGCGCATCGGCGATCTTTTCTGCCGTATCGTTGACAATATCAATGATCGCTTCAATACGTCGCTCTTGAAAACGCTTGAGAACAACACTCACTGTGTGAGACGGTCTACGAAGAACTCGGGGATTGCCCGGACCTCGAGCACGTTGGATAGCACTTGATCCACGAAGCGGCCGGGCGTCCAGCAGTACAGGTATGCCGCCTCGCCGTTTAGCGCGCCGGTGACTTCGTGCACGGCCTCAGGCGTGGCACGATCAACAAAAAGCAGCCTAGATCCGTCGGCTAAATGGACAGTTTGAACTATTCGTTCCGGATCGTAGGGCGCAGGCGGTACCTTGTGTACGTATTGAAGCCAGGCCCACGTCCGTTGCGGCGCAAGAGCGTCGTGGACGTCACCTACACCGACGCGATGTATCTGTGCATAGCGAAAGCCGAATAGCTCCGGCTGGCCGGACCGCATCTCATGCCCATCTGCAACATAGAAGGCGCGCAGACGTCGCTGGCAGGCGTCTCGGCAAACGTTCTTAGCGGGCTCCTCAGCGGTGGCCTCAGTCGATGATGCCATGATGAAACGGCGGCTGCCTCCGTCGCTTTCATTTAGCCGTGCAACCGCTTCAGCGGTCGTCCCCGTTCCAGCAAAAAAATCCAATACTGTAAAGTCATTGCCGGGGACCATCTGCAAAAGATACTCGATCAAGCCTACTGGTTTTGGATAGTCAAACCGGATGCCGATCTGCTCGAGTGCCTCCTTAGTTTTCTGCACCGAGCCAACGTTTCGGATGACCGAGATAACATGGGACTGTTCGTGGGGACGGGGTTTGAAAGCCTCAATTGCGCCAGTCCTTGTTAGTTCGAAGGATGTGAGCTGATTACGGCCGTCTAAAACTGGAGTGAGACCTTGCGCGACAAAGCGCTCGTACAAATTCTTACTGGACCAGCCACTGCGCACCGTTACTGCATGTTGGACCTTAGAATTGATCACCACGATCGGCTCGTCGTGCTTGGGCCACTCTTTGGCTCCTGCGCGCGGCGCAACTACTCCGCTCTCGAACGTTGCGGGGAACCCAGCGGGAATCACAAGGTCGCTGACCGGATTTTTCGATCCTGTCTTGATGATTGTGTTCCGCTTTTCAGTCTTGAACAGCTTACTGCCGTGCTCGATATTCGGATCGATGACGGGCGGCGCGGATACCTGCGTCTTATCGCGTGAGTAAACAAGAATGTACTCGTGCTTGATCTTAAAAATCCCTTGATTGTCGCTGTTCCCGTCGCTCTGCCAGACGAGACACGCTTGAAAATTACTGGGAAAGACGATGTCCATTAGCAGGCGCAATCGAGCCATCTCACCATCGTCGATCGACACAAAAATAAGGCCATCCGATGACATGAGATCCCGAGCTAGAACCAGGCGCTTATACATGAACTCCAGCCACTTGGAATGGCGGTACTTGTCTTCGGAATCGATGTAGGCGTCGTTGTAAACGAATGTCTTGTTACCAGAGTTGTACGGCGGATCTATGTAGATGAATTTAATGCTCCCACGGTGCGTCGTGCGCAACCATCGTAGCGTATCGTAGTTATCGCCCTCAATAATCAAGTTTGCGCATGGCCCGGCACCGAGAGACAGTTCTGGGAGATCGTCCAGGACGAGAAAGTCCGTGTTGACGGAGTGATCTTTCTCAATCTCGTGCCTCTCCCAGACAAGGCCGAGTTTGCGCTCACGATCCCGGCGCTTGAGTATGTCGATAAGCGCTTCACGGGAAAGGTCGTCGTACTTGTGCGGCAAGGCGTCTCCTGAACATTCAGGCACGTGGATCCCGTGCCCCATCGCGGAACTATTCCTCTTGGGGTTCGCGCCTCACATCGCCGTGCCTCGCGGGTAGCCGGGACAAACTTCGCGGGCGACTACACATCGTAACTGGTAGCGAAATCGGCGGGTAGCGAAACCCGGATGATGGCGGTTTGTTCTCCGGACATGTCGCCCCTGGTTAAAGGCTCTGCAAATCATAAGCCGTGCGACCTGTCCCCGTGAGGCGTCAGCTCGGGATCAGGAGCCGGCGGCGCCGCGCAGCATGTTGGTTAGTTCATACCAGTTATTTAAGTGTCTCGGTTCGCACACCGTTGTGTCAATGCGACGAGCCTCATCCTGTGGAACGCGTGGTACGGCTCGCGCATCGCCGGATGGTCGCAATAGTGCGACGATATACCTTTTGCGTAGACGACATCGCTGTAAGAAATAAGCGACTGCGCCGACTGCGCTACGGCCAGCTCGCAAAACGGCGCAAGTTTAGCGTGAGCTCGCTAAGGCTGGTCATCAGAACAGATATTCCCATGAAAAGAGGGACTTGAAAAAAGTACTTCGAGAGGGGGAGGACGACGCGCCGCTAGCGCGGTATGAGCCGCGCCACCGACGCGTGCTACGACATTGTTCATGTCAGCGCGACTTGGCGTATGCGTGCCGGCGATCAAACGACCACGGAGTTATTGTCGCGTGCAATCAGTGCGTCATCGTCGCGAAGACCGATATGTTATTTGGGGCACGGCGGTCGGCCTAATGCTCTTCGCGATAACGTGCGTCGCGACGACGCAGTACATCGCGTGGCGTTTCCATGTCGCGCCACATCTCGGTACGCCGATCGCGCGAAGCACGTTGCCGTATAGTGCCAGGCTGTATTCGCCGGCCGTCGGCCCGCTGTGGCTTAACAAGGTCGACACGGCGTGCGCCGGGCGCCTCATGCCTGGACATGTCCGCTGCGATAGCGCGACAGTCGCATTTGTTAAAGCCGCGAACGCGATCTTCTTCGGCGGTACGGCACTTGCGCTCATCACCGGCTTTGTGCTCGTCGGAGTCGGTAAGGCGCTGGGCCAAGATGACGATGGCATCACCGCTCGCAAGCCGAACGTCTCAGTCCTTCCCGGACAGTTTCGCTTGCGCATCGGCACGGCAACAGGCCGCCTTCGCGAGTTCGGCCACGGCGCCGCAATCTCAAAGGGCGTCGAGCTTGACCTCGTCGGCGACGATGCGTCGCAGAATGTTATCATCTTCGGTGGGACAGGCTCCGGCAAGACGACGCGCGGCATCAATCGCTTTCTCGAGCAGGCGTTCCACCAATTCGCCGGCATCTTGAGCTTCAACGTCAAGGGCGACTACGAGACGGTGTTCGCTGAAATTGCTCGGCGCACGGGGCGCACGTACCAACGCATTGGCATCGACGGGCAGCGCTTCAACCTCGTCGGCGGCCTGAACCCGGAGCTCGCGTCAAACTTTCTGAAGTCGGCGCTGATCCTCGCGGTCCCCTCGCTCAGCTCGGAATCGAAGTTCTGGATCAATACGGCGACGGAACTCTCCCGCAATGCGCTTGGCGTGCTCGAGTTCTTGCCGGGCCGGTATTCGCTCCAAGGCCTCTATCGCTATATCTACGACGCCGCGGCGAAAGAAGAATGGGTCGCGGAACTCAACGCGCGGCTCGTCAGTCTGACGAACGACAGCCGGGTCGATGATGCTCGCCGTCTGCGTAGCTACCTCCGCTATGAGCTGGACGTCTTTTCACGCTTCGATCAGAAAGTCCAAGCCGGCGCACTGGCCGTGCTCGCCGAAGTGCTTTCGCCCTTTTCCTTGCCCGACTTTGTCGACGCGTTCTGCAGCACGACCGATGAGGCAGCACATCTCGAGCGTTTGCTTGACGGCGAGGCGTTCATGGTGAACCTGCCGCTTGCGAAATACGGGCTTGGAGCACGCACCGCCTACATCATGCTCAAACTGCGGATGTTCAACATCATGCAGCGCCGGCGCCAAGAGACGACGTGGAACCAGAGCCGCGCCGTCGTCTTCCTGTGCGACGAGTATCAAGAGATCATCGCGGCGAGCAAGGACGGGCTTAGCGACTTGACGTTTTGGGATAAGGCACGCAGCTCGGGCTGCGTCGGCGTCGTATCGATGCAAGGCATCACGTCGTGCTACGCCGCTGTCTCCGATCGCGACGTCGCCAATGCCGTGCTCCAACACTTCCGCCAGAAGATATGCTTTCGGACCGAGGATCTCGCGACGATCGAGTTCTACACGAGGCTGCTCGGCCAAGTGGAGATTACTCGCGAATCATCGTCCTCTCAGCGCTCCCGATCCGTGCGCGGGGGAAGTTTCTTCGGGGCCGCGACGGTCGGCACGTCCCAGTCCCAATCGGAGTCGCGCATGCAGCGCAACACGATCAATCCGCAGCTCTTCCGCCAGCTCGCAGCGAGCGAAGCTGTAGCGGTGCTCTCTATCGGCGGTACGGCGTACGACGATGTCGTCACCATGCCGGCGCTCTACGTGACGGAGGCCGCGTAGATGCTTGCGTACGAGCTGCTGCAGGCGCAAGAAGAAGGGCGCGCCCGTCGACGCGATGAGCTTGAACGCGTGCTCGGCTCCACGATGACTGAGGCGCTGGCGCGCGCCGACGTCGTCGAGGTGATGGTCAACGAAGACGGCCGCGTCTGGACCGATTCTCTTGTTGACGGGATGACCGATACGGGTGAGCGGCTTCGGCCGCACGAGGCCGAGGATTTGGTCGTGACGATCGCCTCGGAGCTTGGGCGAACGATCGACGCCGCGCATCCGAGCCTCATCGGCGAATTGCCGATCGACGGCAGCCGCGTTCAAGCGTTCTTTCCACCGGTGGTCGCGATGCCGGCGCTCGTCTTGCGCAAGAAGGCATCACGCGTCATCCCGCTCGAGGAATACGTGCGCCTTGGTATCCTGGCTGCGAACCACTACGAACTGCTACGCGGTTCCGTCGCGGCGCGCGAGACGGTGGTGTTCGCGGGCGGCACGGGGTCCGGCAAGACGACATTGGGCAATGCGTACCTCGGCGCGATCGCGGAGCTTACGCCCGACGACCGTCTCGTCATCCTCGAAGACACCCGAGAGCTCGCGTGCAGCTCACCGAACAAACTGTTCCTGCGCAAATCGAGCGATCGGTCGATGATGGAACTACTGCAGGACGCTCTTCGGACGCGCCCCGACCGCATCATCTTCGGCGAGTGCCGCGATGCGTCGGCGTTCGATCTCATCATGGCGCTCAATACGGGCCATCGCGGCTCGTTCACGACCGTGCATGCCAACAGCGCGCGCGACGCGCTCTCGCGTCTGGAGAACCTGATCCGGCTCGCGGAAAAGCCGGTTATCCCTCAGATGCTCGTCGACGCAATCACGTGGATTGCGTTCATCCACCGCAACCGTGGCGTCTTCCGCGTCACCGAGCTCGTGCGGCTGGTCGGCGTTTCGCCCAGCGGCGCCTACGCGTTCGAACCCATCGATCCCCACTGGCAAGAAAGGAGTCTCTCATGAAACTACAACGAGCGGCCTTCGCAGCGGCGTTGCCGTCACTGCTTATACTTTCGACGCATCCTGCTTTCGCCGGCACGTTTGGTGGCGGCGGTGGCGGAAACTGGGCGTTCGTCGCGCCGGTCAACGGCCTCGCCGGTGCGATCGTCGCGATCACGGGGGCGCTTATCGTGATTGCGCTCGCGTGCGTAATCGGTTGGCATCTCGTTCACCACCACGGTGGCGAGCTCGGAAGCCTGGTCGGCAAGATCCTCATCATGGTGATCGGCGGCGCGGTGCTCGTCACGGCCGCCAACTTCATGGCGAACGCCGGCGTGCAGGCCGCGGTCATCCCGCGATGATCGAGGGCGTGGATCCGCCGCGCAAGCTGCAGATCCATCAGGCGCTTGTGCGTGACAACCTGCTCATGGGTGGGGAACGCGTGCCGGTGCTGTTAGCCGCCGGGCTGGCCGCGCTGCCGATGGCGACGGGTCGCGTCTCGGTCATGGCGCTCGGGCTCCTGTTCTGGCTCGGGAGTGTGTGGGTATTGCGGCGGCTTGCAAAGTTCGACCCACAGCTCTCGAGCGTGATCATGCGCCACTTCAACTCCCAAAGATTCTACCCGGCGCAGCCGCTGTTTACGGCCAGGTCTGCGCGATCGAAGATGCATCAACGTCGATGATGTCGCCGTTTTTGGTTCTCGCCATCGCGCTGCTCGTCGCCGCGACGCTGTTCGTGGCGGCGCTCGAGGTCTCAAACAGTCGTCGACAGCGGTCCCTCCGTGAGATGCGCAATCCGCGTAAGGGCTTTTCCGACGAACTCGTCTATGCGGCGCTCATCAAGCCGGGCGTCGTGCTTAACAAAGACGGCGCACTCATGGCGGGCTGGTCTCTCCGCGGCGAGGATGCCGCCTCACGAACATCAGGCGAACTTGCGCGGCGTGTCGCGTTTCTCAACGCCGGCTTCGTGCAGCGTGACGTCGGCTGGATGTTCCACTACGACAAGATTCGTGTTCCGGCGCGGTCGCTAGAAGCACCACGGTACGTACGCACGGCCACCGAAGCGGTGATGGCGGAAGCGCGGGCTGAGGCGGCCGCGCGTTTCGGAGCACGCTTCGAAACTCGGGACGTTCTGGTCGCCACGTATCTGCCGCCGACGGACACATCGAACCGTTTGCGCAAGCTGATCGTCGAAGGCGACGATAGGCCGGCGATCGACGTGGACGCCGTGCTGCAGACGTTCGAGACCGGCCTTGCCGAGTTCGAGGACGTTGTCGGCAACTGCATGGCCGAGATGCGGCGACTCGGCTCACACACGGTTGCCGACGGATTCGCCGGCGGGATCGTCAGCGACGAGCTGCTCGAACACCTCAACGCCTGCGTCAACGGCGACGACTGTCCGATCGCGGTTGCGGCGCTTCCGGTTCATCTCGACGGCCTGATCGCATCCCAGGACTTCTATGGCGGCTTCAAGCCGCGCATCGGCGATAAGCACGTGCGCGTGGTGACGATCGCTAAGTTTCCGCAGGAGTCGTACCCGACGATACTCGACCGGATAGCGGCGCTGCCGATTCCCCACCGCTTCTCGACGCGGATCATCCTCGAGGATGCGCATGCGATGCAGCAGCGGCTCAACGACACCTTTAACGACTGGTTCGGCAAACGGCTTTCGATGGCGGGAAAGCTCGTCACCGGAGTCGGTCCTCAGATGACGGTGCGCGTCAACCGCGACGCCGATCGGATGGCCGACGATACGGAAGAAGCCCTCGCGGCCCTGTCCGAGGGACTTGTCAAGTTCGTGTGGTGGTCCGGTTCGATCGTGCTGATGGACGAGCGCGCGGAGCGCGTTGACGAATGGGCTCGTGAGATGCGCAAGACGTTGATGAAGGCCGGCTTCCCCAGCCGCATCGAGGAGTGGAACGCCGTCGACGCGCTCCTTGGCACGTATCCGGGCGACGGCTACCACAACGTGCGCAAGTTTAACATGCACTCGCTCAACGTCGCCGATCTCTTGCCGTCGACGAGCGGCTGGGAAGGCCGCACGCGCATCAGCTGTCGGCTCTGCCCACCCGGCATAGAGCCGGGGCTCGTCGTGAAGACCAAGGATCATGCGCCGTTTGCGCTCGACGTCCACAACAACGAAGGAGTCCAGCACGTTCTCGTGGTGGCGCCGACGGGCAACGGCAAGACGATCCTCTGCTCGACGCTCGCGACGAGCTACGTCAAGACGCCCGGGGACCAACTCTTCGTCATCGACCGCGACTACAGCCACTACCGCACCGTCCTAATGCTCGGCGGGGATCACTACGATATCGCCGGGGACGGCTCGACGCTGCGCCTCTGTCCCTTCGTCGGGATTGAGCGCCCAGAGGAGCGCGCCTTCGCGGTCGAGCTCATCGAGACGATGCTGTCGCTTAGCGGCGTATCAAAGCGCCCCGAGCACACCGAGCGGGTCACCCGCGCTGTCGAGTTGCTCGCGCACAGCCCCAATCGCTCAATGACGAACTTTGTGCAGAAACTAACTGATCCGACCGGTGAACTGAAGTCGGCGCTGCGGCCGTACACGCTCGGCGGCACGATGGGCGTCCTTTTCGATGGAACGCGCGATGAGGCGAGCGACAACCCGGTCCAGGGATGGGAGCTCGGTCATCTGTGGTCGCTGAAGGAGAAGGCGATCGTTCCGGTGTTGCTGTTGCTGTTCCATCGCATCGAACGGCGGCTGAGCGAACAGAAGCGCACGGCGATCATCATCGAAGAGGCGTTTCTCTACCTCGGGCACTCCCTATTCGGACCCAAGATATTTGAGTGGCTGAAGATGCTGCGCAAGAAGCATGCCGGCGTGATTCTCGTCGCGCCGACGGTCAGCGACTTCATTCACTCGCCGATGTGCGACGATATCGTGGCATCGTGCAAGACGAAGATCTTTCCGCCCAATCCGGATGCCGAGCGGATGGCCGCCTTCTATGAGAAGTGCGGCATGAAGCCGCGGCAGATCGCGGCGCTCGCGAAGGCGACACCCTGTCGCGACTACTGGTTCCAGAGCAGCGATGGAGCGGCGATGATCGACCTTGCTTTGACGCCCGTCGAACTCGCGGTTTTCGGAGGTGGCGGCGACGATGCCATTAAGTTGACGCGCGCGCTCAAGGCTGAGTTCAACGGTGAATTTCCGGCTGCGGTCCTGCGCGAGCACGGCTTAGAGCGATGGGCGCAGCGGTGGCTCGAGCTGGCGCAACAGCAGTCCGCCACTTCCACAGCGGCGCGCGAGTTGAGCGTCGCATGAGATATCGTATTGCGCGTACTGTCATAGGAGCCATTCTGGCGCTCTTGGCGATCAGTTGCAGTCCGCCCAAGCATGATCAAGACTATTATCTACATCATGATGCTGAACGTCGAGCGAAGATAGCGCAGTGCCCGGAGACGAATTCTGACTCGGAGTGCGTGGCAGCTCAAAGCGCGCAAGCTACCTTGGATCTTTCGGGCCGCTCCAGACTTGATAAAAAGCCGTAACTTCAAAGAGGAGGCAAACGAACGGTGAAACTCTTACGCTGTAAGCGAACTGTAATAGCAGGGATTGCGCTCGTTTTAGTCTGCGCGGCGCCAGCAACGGCGCTTCTGCCTTTCTCGATTGTTAAGGACCCTTGGAACGAGGTCATCCTTCTGAAGCAGTTGGCACAGTTAAAGCAACAGCTTCAGGACGCGCGGCTGCAACTTCAGATAGCAGAGGACAATATACGCAAGATCGGCCCCGGGGGCTGGGGCAGTACGGCCCAAGACGTTGCTGCCCTGAACGCGAACCTCTCAAGCGTCGGACGTGCAGTCAGCAGCTCCGATCCCAAAAACCTTGAAGCGTTGACCGCCGCAACGCAGTTGCAGCAGATCAACGGCGAGATAACTGACCTCCGGTACGATCAAGCTCTTAGCGATGGGTCGGTAGGGCAGATGCAGGCGACTGAATCCGGGAATCGTTTGCAATCGCTCGCCATCGGTCAGATGCAGAAGCAGCGTCAGCTGCTACTTTCCAATACCGTGCAGACTGAAGCAGATGAACAACAAGCGACGGTTGAGCTTTCCGGCCCTTCGGCGCTCGATGGCAGCCTCTAAGCTAACCATTGCAGCCGTGCCGTCGTGGAATCTACGGCAGCCACTTCCCGTCGCTCTCGTCGCGCTGGCGTTTGTGGTTTCCATCCCGATTACGGCGCACGCCGGTCTATTGGACGACATCCAAAACTTTTATTTCAAGGCGACGTTCGGATGGATGGATGCGGCGCTTAACGTCGCCCGCTCGATCTTCATTACGCTTGTCGGCTTAGAAGTTGTGTTCACGCTCGTAGAGTTATTGTTCAGGCAACGGAATCTAGAAGATTACGTCGGCAGCCTTACGTTGAAGTTGATCGCCATTGGCATCGCGGTCACGTTGCTGACCCTCGCCCCCACGTGGATCCCGACCATCCTCTCCGACTTCACACGGATGGGGAACTATATCGGCGAGGGAGGCGGGACAGTCGCGGCTCTTACACCGAGCGGCATTATCCACATCGGGCAGAGCCTCTGCGTAACGCTCTGGAACTCATTCTTCCAGCATGCGAATCCGGTCGAGAAGGTAGTTGGCGTCGTCCCAGTCACGTTCGCAATGCTGATGATATTGCTTGGCATCGGCGCGTTGGCGGCGCAGTTCTTGCTCACAATGATCGAGGCGTATATCATTCTTGGCGGCACAGCATTCTTACTTGGCTTCACCGGCAGCAGGTGGACAATGTCGTGGGCTGAGCGGTACTTCGGGATGCTCGTGGTTATGGCGATCAAGGTACTCGTTGTATCGCTGCTGGTAGCCCTGGCGACGAGGGTAGGTGACGAGATCAACGCGATGATTATGTCGCATGGCGGTGCTTTGCTTACAATTCCCGATTACTTGGTCATCGGGGTATCGGCGCTAATATATGGTGTCATTGCGTGGAGCGCCCCGGTCTTCGTTGCAAAGCTAATGGGCACGGCCCCGGCGCTACAGTTTTCGAATGTCGTTCGGACCGTAGCCGGTGGTGGGCAAGTTGTCGGCGGTGCCGCGGCCACCGTGGTGAGCGGCTTTAGCAGCGCTGGGAGTGCCGTTGGGAGCGCCGTAGCCAGCAACGGAGCACGAAACTCAATCCGTTCCGCCGCCGCGGTCGACTAACGACGCATGCGCGCGATGTCTTGCCGGCGACGATGGGCCTGCTCTATACGTACGGCCCATTTTCGGTCGGACCATCGCACCAGACTATTTGGTTGAAGAAGAGAGGCTCCTGAAATGTCAGCAGAGATGGCCGGTACGAACGGTCACACGAACGGATCGGCGAAGGTTGCCGCCACTGGATCGAGCCCCTATACCGACGCAAAGCGGTTTTTCGTCGGGTTGACCGGCGAGGATCGCCGCTGGGCGTCGATTATGACACGCGTCTCGGCGCTGTGCTTGGCTGGGCTAGTTGCTTCGCTTGCACTCAACTTCTATCTCGCTTCGCAGCCACGGCTCATCCCCGTGTTCTTCCGCGAGGATGCAAGCGGTGTGCTGACACCGGTCGGCCGCGGCGGGACGACCACGATCACTCAGTCGTCGGTGCGCGCGGCACTGGCGCGTTGGATCATGATGGCACGCTCGGTCACGAGCGACCCAACGGCGCAAAAGGAGTGGCAGCGCGAAGCCTCCGTGCTCATCGCGCGGAATTCCGCGGCCCAGACGGCGCTAACGGCCTATTGGGCGGCGAATCCACCGCTCGAACTCGGCGCCTCGCGGCGTGTTTCCATTGCCGTGTCCTACGTCGCGCCCGTGCCGGCCTCCGACGGCACGTATGAAGCGGAGTGGGCCGAGACGTGGCAAGACCCAAACGGGCACACACTCGGGACGCACCGGTATCACGGCGTGTTCACGGTTGCGTTTTCCACCGCATCGCGCACCGAAGACGAAATCTACGATAATCCGCTTGGGCTCTATGTCACCGCGATTGATTGGTCGGAGAGGGTGAACTAGCGATGCCGCGGATTCTCGTGTCGTTGATTCTCCTGGCGTGCATCGCGGCTTTGCCTACGACTGCCCGCAGCGCAGGTGCGATGCTCTTCCCCGATGGCTCGTATCGTTTCCCGTATGGCGGCATGGAGCGTCCTGCGATTCACGTGCAGACCGGCGTGCACTGCGACATCGCGCTGCAGAACGGTGAGAAGATCCACGATGTGTTCATCTCCGACTCAAGTCGCTGGAAGGTTTCCACTGGTTGGAGCGGTCCTGACGTCGCGCACGTCGTCGTGAAACCGACCGAGCCGAACCTTAGCACCGCGCTCACGATCATGACGAATCGACGCGCCTATCACGTCGATCTGGTGAGCACGAAAAAGACTGGCGCCGAATTCGTCGGGTTCTACTACCCGCCGACCATGGAGCAACTTCGTGCTCAGGCGGCGGCACGGTCGGCGGCGCTTCGGCGCACGCGCAAATTGGCGCGGCGCTCGCCGCCGAAACCCACCCAACCGCCGCAGTACGCGTGCACGAGCTTGGATGGCGCATACACGATGCGTGGTGCAGACGCGCTTCGACCAACCTCGGTGTGCAACGACGGTCGGCACACCTACGTCAACATCCCCGAGCCAAGCGGGGACCTCCCGATCCTCAAGCAAGTCGGCGACGACGGCAAGGACGCGCGCGCGACGTATACCTTCGATAACGCGCACAATGAATATACGGTTGACGGAACGCCTAATCAGCTCGTACTGGTGCGGGGGCGCGATCGGCTCGTTCTGGCGCGCGACCGTTCAAAGAATACCGCCGCAACCTCGACGGCGCAGGCGGGCCACCGATGATTTCGTACGAGAAGCCATCGGGCGGCGAGTACGTTACGGAACCGCAGAAGACAGGCGTCGTGCAGGTGCGGCGCAGCATCGTGCTGCTGGCCGTGGCGGCGCTCGCGATGATGATTCTGCTCGTTATGTGGTACGTCGCCCAGCGGCCGCAATCGCAACCGCACGTCGTCGGCTCGCAGTATCACCCCGCCGACGTCACCGCACTCGACCGGGACTACGGAAGGCATTCCAACGCGATCGGTGCGCCGACGCCGCGACATGGTACGTTGCCGGCGGCACAGCCAGACATCGATCCCTGCCTCCTGACGTCCACCGCACCGGGCTGCGCCGCGACGGCAATGCGACGAGCACCGAATTCCGCCAGTACGGCAGCTCAAAATAGCGCCGTCACGCCGTCGTCTGCATCGAGCGGCGCTGATGAGACGCGGCGAGAAGCGGTAGACGAGGCGCGGCGCGAAGCCGCCGATGCGGCGCAGCGCCGTGCTGAAGAAGGCGCGCGTGTGCTGGCGGTGGCGCGCGACTCAGATATGAAGGTGCGGCTCGATGATGACAGCAGCTTGGACGCGAAGCCGCGGGACGTCGCTGGGGTGTCGGGAACCGAGATAAGCGCCGGCTCGGGCTTGATGGCGGCGACGAGCGCCCCGGGCGAGATCCCGCCGATCGGCACGTATGTGCTAGAGCGCGGCATGTCGATACCGCTCACGCTGGAAAACGGCGTCGATTCGACGCTGGGCGGAATGGTCGTCGCGCAAGTCAGCGAGAACGTCTACGATGCTGCTCATCGCGCGATCGTGATCCCCCACGGCTCGAAGGCGATCGGCGAGTATTCGAACGCGACGACGCAGGAGCAAGGACGGCTGTACTGCACGATCGATACGATCAAGCTTCCAAACCACTCGACGATTCGCGTCGACGATCTGCCGTGCGTCGACACCGATGGCCGCGCCGGGATCCCCGCCCGCGTTGACGCGCACCGCAAGCGTATCGTGGGGGATGTCGCGGCCATGAGCGTGCTCGCCGCTGGAGCGCAGCTGGCACAGCCGCAGGGCACCGTTTTTCAGGCGCCATCGGTCGGATCGACCGTCGCCTCGAGCGTTGGAACGCAGATTGCGAACCTTGGGACGCAAGAGGTCGGGCGCAGTCTTGCGCTTGGCCCGACGCTGCACGTCGACGAGGGAACGCCCTTTGCGGCGATGGTAAAGACCGACATCGCGGCGCAGCCGTATCGTGACTGGTAACGAATGCTGCAGGCTTTCGCGCTGACGGCGCTCCTGCACGCCTGCGCGCCCAGCGTGATGCCCGACACGATGGGCGCAATCATCGCCGTGGAGTCGCATGGCGACCCGTACGCGATTCACGATAACACGACGAAACGCGCGTACTTCCCCCGTTCGCGCGCCGAAGCGCAAGCGATCCTCGCGGCTGCACGCAAGGACAACGTCGACGTGGGGATTTCGCAGGTCAATGTCGGATGGTTTACGACCTTCGGTGTGACGGCACGCGAGATGCTTGAGCCCTGCCGCAACGTGCAGGTCGGGTCCGTCGTCCTAACGCGGGCCTATCGCGTCGCGACCGCGAGTTTTCCGCAACCGCGAGCGGCGCTCTGGCATGCGATCTCGATGTATAACACCGGCAGCCTTTACGCCGGCGCAACCTACGTGCAGCAGGTTGTCGATGCGGCGAAGGTTCAACCGATCGTTCCGAGCATCGCGCTGCTCACGCCGGGCGCTCCATCCGAGTTGACGAAGCACCCGATCGCGGTTCGCCGCCACACGGCCCTGCGAAGAGCGCCGGCGGCGGTTGCGGCCGCACAAGTTCGCGTCTACCACGTACGTGATCACGGCCGCGTTATGGCGACCAACGTCAGCGCGATCCATGCTCTTTGAGTATCGAGTCCAGAGTCGGAAACGTGACGGGCGAGTCTCCGCTACAGATTCAGATCGATCTCGCGCCGGTTCTTCGACAGATCGCGCTCTTGCAATTCCCTTCCAGTGTTCGTCTCCGGGACGATTTTCGCCAGTTCGCTATGTCGGAGGCGTAGCTCCGCATTCGTGACGTCCAAACCCATCGCGACGGCCCATCCGAGCGCACGTTCTTTGAACGCAGCGCTGCCTTCGAAAGTGAGTGGCGTTCCCCACTTCTCGCGCGCGACCCGGACGGCCGCCCGCACCGCATCGGCGGACTGCTCCTTCACGGCCACTTCCGTGCCGCGATCGCGAAACAGTTCGTGCCGCTCCTGGTCGCTCTTGAAGGCATACACCACGTCGCCGCTCTTCAGCGTCCAATACACGAGCTGCGTCGGCGGCGCACCGGCCATCTCCGGCTCATTGGTTTGATCGCGCTCGATACTCGTCGGCACCGTTCGATCAAACGTCGCTTTCGGTGCCGTTATGGTCGCGATGCCGTGTTCTTTGCCTGAATTGTACGGAGCGCGGATTCGCTCGAAGAGTGATTCCATTTGTCCGTACTGACCGGCAAACGCCAGGATCGACGCGCCCCGCATCTCAAGCGCGCTGACCCGCTCGAACTTCAAGTCAATGCCGTTTTCGCGGGCAAGCTGGCGAATCCAGAGGCGGCCCGTGCGACCGTTCCCTTCGCGGAACGGATGCACCGCGTTGAGTTCCGAGAAGGCCAGCGCAGCGTCTTTCGCCCAGGTCGGTGTAGGAGCACCGCATAGCCTCTCATCGACGATGGGTTTAACGAGCTGATCGAAGCTCGAAGCGATGTGCGGATGAGGCGCGAAGCGGTCCGGTCCTTTGCTGATGTCGACCGTCCGCGGGTTGCCGGCCCATTCGTAGACATCCGCAAAGAGATAGCGATGGACGGCGCTTAGATGCTTCAAATCAAAGTCGCCGCGAATCGGCTCCCGCAGTAACGCAATCATGCGCATTCGCGTGACCGACGCTTCAAATGTGGCGAGCTTATGGCCGTCAGTGATCCCCAGGATGTTGCGCAAGACGCCGTTCGGAAGGACGTACGGATCGGACACGTGTTGTGCGCGCTACATCATGCCCTGGTGTGTCACCGTTAGGAACGCCATAAGACAAAGCCGTCCGTGCCGGCACAAGTTAGCGCCGGCGCGTCATTGCCGTAAACGCCGGCTGCCTCGGGCCGAACGTTTGTCGAGTTTGAGCGGAGGAGTCGGCCGGTGCTCGGAGACCGAGCCGGTTTCGCTCTCAATTTACGGGAGAAGCGTCAGGCCCATCGGAGAGGACGACCCGACGCGCGATGGCGACTGCATCTTCGACGCCGATCTCTCCACGCGCGAGCGCCAAGGCGGCGTCGTCGGTACGAGGGTCGGCGCGGAGGTCCTCCAAACGCAGCTCCGCATTCGCCGCGTCAAACAGCGCCTGCGCTTCGTCGTCCGCTTCTGTACGTTTGGGCCTGAGCATCTTCGTACCTCATCAAAAGCCGTCGGGTCGCGACCCGCCACGCATTTCCGTATAGTTTACCACGGATCTCGGCCTATTTGCACGCGCCGTTCCACCCCGGAACGTGGAAGAGCGCGTTTAGACGTGGTCGATACAGCGACCGACGCGCTATCTTCTTACAGTAGTGAACGCGTCCGCTAGCGCTTCATCTATTAACTTATCGGAGCCATCACTGTTGCTAGCATCGGTGAGCCGTGAAGCGGAGCGGCTCCGGCGGGATCGGCAGCGGACCGAGCATGTCTGCCTCTGAGGATTCGTGGTCTCGAAGACCCGGAGGCATCCCGGGCATGTCTTCACGCGCACGAAGGGCGCCTTTAGAGCGGGCATGGCAAGAGAGGTAGTGCCCCGCCAGTCAGTGCATGGACGTATACGCTCGCAGGCGGTCGATCGTGTAGGATCGCGTCGCGAGAAGGTCGGTACAATCAGGCCGATCACGAACGGGCGATGGCTTCGTAGCCGACAAGCATGCGAGACTCGTTCGCAAGAAGGCAATCGAGAAAAAGCACCACGTTGGTTCGTGGATTCTCCTCGGTTGCATAGGAGCTTGGCATCCACAACCCACTAACCATGCTACTGGCGACGGCAGCTGCACCGAGCACCTGCGTTGGAGCGGGCTTCTCCTCAAGAAGATACGGGCGCCACGATCCGGTCAGCTCTTGCGCGCTCGTGCCGAGCGCACTCAGAACATCGGTGTTTCGCAAGTTCAAGAGTCGGCGGACTTCCGTGCGCAGCACGGCAACGTGGTATGCATCGATTACGCTGGCGAGGCCCGCGGCGGTCTCGAGGAGCCGGCGCGATTCAAGTTCGGCTGTCTCGCGATCAACCGAGGCGTAGAGAACACGAAAAGCGCCCGACGCGTTGTAGCGATAGGCTCTCGCGGGATTCGTCTCGATCGCGTGCGAGGGAGTACGGCTCGGCAAGACGCGAAAAAGCGGCCCGCGAAACGCAATAAACCAATCGGGCGGTGCTCGTCTGAGCGCCGCCCGCAGAGTACGCATGGTGAACATGCGCTAGTCGGGCACGCCTTCCTCGACCGCGCTTAGGATTGACTCAAGGAAGCGCAGTTTGCGCTGCGTCAGAAAATCGACGGGTTGCTTATGATCGAGCTCCAGGTTGGGAGCGTGCAGCCAGATACGCTCGAGGTCTTCGCGGCCGCCTACGAGCCGGAGGACCCGCAAGAACACCGCAAGGATGGCGACAAGGTCTTTTTGCGCCGCCGAGGCCGTGCCGCGGCTGATCGCCGTACGGTCGCGCCCGATTGCCTTGGCAAGTTCGGTCTGCGAAAGCCCGAGCAAAACGGCGAGCCGCTTCGCATTGATGGCGCCGGTGCTCTCATAGACGTCGATGATCGGCTTGTCCAGAGCCAAGGCCATGTGACGATCCTCCAGCTAAAGTATACCAAACTTGCACGCATTATGCACGGTATTCGCACATCAGCCCTGGCAGGCCGCTGGACAAGGCGAGAGCGGGCTCCTCGATCTCAGGAGGAAGACAAGCCGGTTGCTCGGCTCGTCCCCGTTCAAGTGGTGTCCCGGAGGCCGTATAACGCGAGCCCGTGCCGCGCTATGAAAGGTCGTGGAGAGGCTTCCGTGGTTTAGAGCGACCTTTGCTCCCACGATCGCGCGCGTGCTCCGGCAAATCGAGCATTCAATCGCATCCTAGTCGGCGTCACTCGGTAGAGTCCGCACAACGCGTTTGCGTGCGCTGTTGCGTCATCGCACATCCACGCCCGCCTTGCGGATTCCAAACTCCGCCGTGCGCTTTCACTGCATCACGGCAGATGATGGCGCGTCGTCGGCAATCGCGTAGTGATTGCTCATGTCCAATGCTCCTTTCCGGTCCCGCTCGCCGTTGATGGACCCCTCGCAGCCGTGAGCGCGGCGGCGCGCAGGGACGACGCCTGCGTCGAGGCGTGGACCGGAGGGCTGGTACAGCCTGAGGACCGGAAGCCGCTCCTTGCGCGGTGCCGTGATCGTGGCTAGTCGCCTCCAATCAACGGCGGGCGGACCGGAAAAGAGACGATGCTCAATCGTGGAAGCGCGGCAACGTGGACTGCTTCAATGCGGTGAGTCTGACTCGGGGGCGTCGAACGGACACAGGTCGATGGTCGGCTACGCGTTTATCGTCTTGGAGGCTATTATCGCGACGCGGCCACGCCTTTCCAATCGTGCAATGCTATTGCAAGCTGAGTTCGTAGACGCCCTCGGCGCTAAGCAACGGCTGCGCGTCGTCGTTCCGCGGTGGTATCGCGATCTCGATGGTGTCCCGCGCGGCAGCCGGGTTCTCATCGGCGGTGATCTCCGGTTGGAACCCAGAACGTACATTGTGGCCAGGGCCGGCACGGTTTTGTGGCGTGCACCGGATGAAGAAGACGTGGAGCGCGCATCACCACACGTACATCACGTCGAAGCGCATTCGCGCCTTCTGGGCAGCGGCAAGAGGGTCCATGTCAAGGCTCACATGCGCGGGAAAATCGGCGTCACGCGGTCGATCCGACGTCTTGCCGCGCGGGAGCACGAGGATTGATTTTAGGATATTCTTCGCCGGACTGCAGTCCGATCTCAACCATCGCATCGTACGCTAGAGTCTATTTCTGAGGGAGTGATGCCGAACGGCAAAATCATTGCCTACTACCGTGTGAGCACGAAGATGCAGGGCTTCGACGGCCTAGGTATGGCAGCCCAGCGCGCTTCGGTCGCTGCTTACGCGGTCGGTGCGAGTGTGACGATCGTAGCGGCCTACGAGGAAGTCGAGACGGGGCGACGCGAGCATCTCCGCAATCGTCCCGAACTTGTACGAGCGATCGCGCACACGAGACGCATTGCTGCGACGCTCGTCATAGCGCGCCTGGACCGCCTGAGTCGAAGCGTGCTGGTCACGGCGGCCCTACTCGCGAGTGGTATCTCATTTGTTGCATGCGACGCACCCTACGCCGAGCGGACGACGGTGCTTCTAATGGCGCTTATGGCCGAGCACGAAAGTCGGCTTATCTCCGCAAGGACGAAGGAAGCCATGCAAGCCGCCAAGCGGCGGGGCGCAACCTTCGGGAATCGCGGTTGGGCCTTCTCACCTCAGACGCGACTGAAGGCAGCCGAGGGCGCGCGAGCGGCGCATCGATTACGTGCGCGCGAAGCGTACGCCGACGTTGCCCCGATCGCGGTGACGTTGAGAACAGCAAGCGTGACGTGGGCGGAAATCGCCCGTCACCTCAACGCGCTTGGCCACCGAACACGCGCGAACGGTCCTTGGAACATCCATGCAGTGCAAAGCTTGGTCGCGCGCGAGGAGGTGCAGCACCATGATGAACGCGCACTCGTACTCGCGAATTTTCATCGCGTTTCATCGCACCGGCCTGCGCCGCCGCTTCTCGCTTCGAAACCACCCGAACGCTCTCTAGCGGCCGAGGCGACGATCACGCTTCCGACGGCTGAGCACGAGCCGCAGCCCTCCATCGGCGAGGCCGTCACATATCTTCGCGTCAGCACCATGATGCAAGGTGCTGATGGGCTTGGAATCGAGGCGCAGCGAGCGGCGGTCACGGCATACGCAGCGGCGCACGCCCTGCGCGTCATGGCGGATACCTGGACGTCGAGAGCGCGCGACGCAACGATCTGACAAACCGACCAGAACTTGTCAAGGCCGTGGCGCGCGCGCGAAATGGGAAGGCGACGTTGCTCATTGCGCGTCTTGACCGACTCGCGCGCAGTGTCGCCGTCACGACGAGACTCCTCGAGAGCGGAGTAGAGTTCGTCGCCTGCGACGCGCCGTTCGCGAACCGCCTGACGATTCAGATGCTTGCCGTGATGGCCGAGGAGGAGTCGCGTATGATCTCGGAGCGAACGAAGGTCGCGATAGCCGCCGCAAAGGCGCAGGGTCGCGTGCGTCGGCACGTCTGCAACTTGAAGGCGGAACACCAGCGCGAGGGCGTTCGGCTGTCGGCTGAGATGCGCAAGGCGCGCACACGCGAGGCCTATGCAGAAGTCGAGCCGATGGTAGTTGCGCTACGCCAAACGGGCCTCTCCCTAAAGGGCATCGCGAAGCGGCTGAATGTGAGCGACAATCGGACGCAGCGCGGGACTCCCTGGACGGATGTATCGGTCATGCGTCTGCTTCGCCGGGCGAGCGACGCTCAGCCTATCTATTTGCTGCGGCGATCTAACGCTTAGCCATGAAGAATATTACAAAGGGCTACCGCAAGCTGGCGAGGCCGGCGGCATCGTTGCGTCCTCCGTCGTTCCGTTATGGATGGTTGGATCCGGTAGAGCACGGAGCGCTGGAGCGAGGTGCCGAGAGCGTGCGGATAATCGAATAGAAAGAGCGCCTTCTAAGGGCCCCAGGTTCAAGAGACACGCGCGTGCGGTCATGGCGGAGCGCCGGCACCCGAAGCGAAACTTCCCCGTATAACGCTTCACCACAAGGCTGCACAGCCTGCCCGCTCAAAGAATGCTGCACGGCCCGTCGTGGTCGCCTCGTTGTGAACTCGACGAACCTGCACGCAAGCGGACTAAGGAACTGAGCGGAACCGAAGCGTACTGGTGATCGTGGCAGGAGCGCAAGAAGGTCGATGTACTCGTCGCTGAACTCAAAAACGTGATCGAGCCGCGCCGATTCCGCTTGCGAAGACTTTGGAACGTAGCGGAGCAAACGTTGATGGCAGCTACGGCGCTAAATATTCTCCGGCGAAGCGGCTTCCCAATCAGCGGCCTACTTGCCGTCTCAACGCTTCACGAGTCACGGCGCGACGGCGCTTCTTCAACGCCGTCTACCCTTTCGGCCCACTTCGCCAAAGCGGTGTTCAATACCGCACTCGATCTGATTGGCGTACGGGCGCGAAAGCTACGAGCGCACAATAACATGCCTACATCGGTATACGAGAAGCCGAACCGCGGTCGGCCGCGACGCGTCGTTATGGGCATGGACCGTCATCAACAACTACCCAGAACTACCCCGCAGCGCTATGAGTGAGGCGCCGGATTGGCGCGAGCACGGAGTCAAGGTGATTCCGGGCGATCAGCTCGCACCACAGCGAGCTGTTCAATCGCACCTTCGCAGCGATCAACAGAGGAAATGTGATCGATCGCGGCTTCTCGCCCGATCGACCCGCGGAGCAGACAATGAATCGCGACGAGGCGACGCGCCTGCAGGGCTTGGCATCAGAGATCTTTGAGACTACGGTGATCTTCGATCGGAAACTAGCGGTCGGAGAGGGCGACGTTCCTTGGGCTGGCGTAAGGCACGCGTTGGACCATCTCAAACCAGATGGCGACGGCTGGACGACGCTCGAGCGGATATACCAGGCTGAAGCCGTGCCGTCAGTGCAGGCGTTGCTGGAAGCCGGCGTTATAACTTACTCGGACATTCTCCGCATACGTCGGCACAAAGCAACTGAGGGTTTCCGCGACTGGCTGTGGCGGCTCGATGGGAGCAACGTATCCGACGTCGCCGCAAGGTATCTGGACGTGATGAAGCGCGGGCTTGATCGCAACGACCGACGCTGGTTTCGAACCGGACGAGTTTCGCTGCTCAACGTCGTAAGCACCGCAGGTGGTACTGTCGTGGGAAGCGTCGATGGAGCGCTCGGCGCGATCGGCGGTTTCATTGCGGGTGCCGTACTAAGCACTGGAGTTTCGTTGCTCGACGAGTTCTGGTTGCAAGAGGCACTTCAAGGCCCGAACCCCCCGTTTCGCGACGGATGTGCTTCGCGCATATGGCACGAGAGTTGGAATTCATGATGGCCCGAGCAGGTTCGACTGAGCACCATAGCATTGGCATGCGCCTTCAACTCACAAAATCCTGAAGTTTGCGGCGGTCGACGCGGGCGATACGGCCTTTGGCACGTTCAACGGCACCTGCCGCTTCAAGCTCCGCGATGGCGCGGGAGGTGACTTCTTTGGCGGTTCCGGCGACGTTCGCCACTTGTGCCTGGGTCATGCGACGAAGGGGCTCCAGCGACGGAGAGAGACCGGCATCCGGCGGGGCGTAGGGCAGAATTGCCAAGGCAACCCGCGCG
>JAABUQ010003889.1_pt1 | contig 26462 bp, 25 predicted proteins | sample 5560001 | NCBI WGS metagenome assembly JAABUQ01 (sample SAMN10711888, study PRJNA513371) | rock metagenome | isolation source: Antarctica rocks | place: Antarctica: Victoria Land, Finger Mt nord | collected 2015-12-18 | reverse complement strand
GGGGAGGGAGACGTGCGTAAGTCCCGTGCATCCCTTTCTCGTCTCTCAGAGAAATGTCCCCACGGCCGTGACTTGCCGTTCTGGGGCCCAGGGGAATGTGCAAACGGGAAGAGAGCAACGAGCCTGGGGGTTAATGCTGCTGGGGTATCCTAAACGGTACAGCCCATGCCTCAAGACTCAATCCCATACTCTCACGTGCACACTGTAACAATACACCACTCCAACCCCCTATCCCAAAATTAAATCTCGTCCACCTCCTCTTCCACCTCCCTCCCCGCCCCGTTCAACCTCCCCAATCTAACATCATCCTTCCCCTCACCCGCGCGCATAGCGATAGCCTGCTTCCCCCCCTGCGATTCCTCCAAGAATTCCCGGAGGCGCTTTTTCCCTTCTTCGATCGCTTGCGCGGAGGCCGCGTTGGCCATTTGGATCATGGGGCCCCAGAGATTGAGGGTGTAGGTTACGTAGGCGCCGATGCCCAGGAGGATGAGGAAGATGAAGTAAACGGGGTTACGGAGGACTGGCAGGGCGGGTCAGCAGGATTTAAGGGGAAAAGGGGAAGGATAGGGGAAAAAGGGGGTAGCGGAGCGAGTTGGTGAAGCGGGTTGAGGGACTCACCAGCGACGATCTCGTTCCAGCCTAGAGCCAGAAGGAGGCCGTAGAAGTATAAGGGCACTTGAGTGATACCACCAATGGCGCTTCGCTTTGCCTCGACGTAAACCCCATCTGCAGTCTTCTTGAACCGTGTAGTAACATCCTGCCTCTTCGCATCAGTTAAGATTGTCATCTCCTCCTCGAGACTCTTCCCCTCTTCCTCGTCAACACCACCGATGGGAGTCAGATCCTCTTCGTCCGCAGGCGCTGCTTCCGCCGGTGCATGCCCGATCCACTCATCCAGCGGTGGCGGCGTCGACGTATGCGAAGATTGAAACCTCGAGAGGAGGGGAATGAGAGTCAGGGTCGATTCGCGCGCCTTGGTATATACGCCCTCGATATCGTCTGTGGGTCGCCATATCCTAGGTACGCCGGCTTCGTCGTACCGGAACTTATCCTCGAAATTCTCCCGTAGCTTTAGGAGTAGGTTTCCCTCCATCATCTCTTCGTCGATCTTCGCCCGCAAGACACCCCATGATTTCCTTCGCAATCTCCACAGCCCGACTTCGACTTCTCCAGGACTAGCATCGAAGCTCTTCGCTCGGTCTGTGAATCGGCGGTCGGCTTCTTGGACCGTTCCAATGAAGACGCTCCATATCCTGTCCCAGATCTCACTTTCGAGGCCGCGATCTCCTGTTTCTGGCGCCCCTGAACCCCCTCGTCCTGATCCAAGAGCATTGAACTCCAACCCAACTGATTCGCCCAGGCGAGATTTGACCCACCGCTCAACTCGCGTTGCCAGCCTTCGCATCTCGTCTCGGCGCAGTCTCCCACTAACCTCATTCAAATCTTTTTGATAGAGAGAAATCTCCTGCTTATAATTGCTCCACGGCGCACCCTCCACCAACACAGCTCTAGCCTCTTTGTCGAATTTCGCCAGCGCAGTCTTCTTCTCACGGTCCACAATCTCAGCGAAGTCATAGCTTCCCCTCTTCTGCCCAGCTTTGACTGCAGCGCTCACGGTATCCGAAAAGTCTCGAACGCCGGATTTATGGGCAGCAGACAGCTGACCCAGGAAGAGTATCTTGAGGCGACCGTCGATGTTGCTTTCGAGCTCTGCCTTCTTCCGCGCATACACCCCTTTGTGGTACCTACTGGCCTCAGTCTCAAAGTTCTTGACCGTCTTCATTCGCGCTGTTCGCATCGCTGCTCCCAGGCCGCCCAGAGTTTCAGGCGATCCCATGCGGATGCCCTCGGCTTGCTTTTTTTCGAATGGAATTATGCTTTCGTCGAACCCAATCAAGACCTCCCTCGAGATTTCGTCGCACCGGAATTGGGCCATTAGTTCTTGCTGTGTCGGCAGATCCAGGTCCTTGTTGTTTACGATTTGATCCCAGACTTGTTCCGCGTATATTGAGAAACCATCTGCAGGTATCCGTCTGTGATATTCCGAGAGGAAGATTCCGCCGTCGAATTCCTGCTCGCCTCTGGGCGAGTCCCGGTCCCGATGCCCCTCTCGAAAGCGCGTGCCCAGCTTGGTTACTTCAGAAACAAAGCGCTCTGGTTGTAGAATTTTGTGCGGTAAAGCCGAAAAGGCAAAGTCGAAGTAGTCTTCAATCTTGGATCTCTCCAGTCCTGGAGGTTTGTTGAGACCAGACCATATCCGCGACAAGTCCTGTATAAGGGTTTTCCGTAGGTTGGCAAGTGGTGTAGTGCCCAAATGATCCCGTATAACAAAGAAAAGTAGCGAGCGAGGATTCGACCTGGCCGCTGTTAACAATCATCCTTATCACCCAACCCAGTATGCCCACTTATTGCCCTTCAAAAACAGCTCCAAATTGACCTCGAATACCACCTTGAGCAAGCCCATGTTCGCGCCCTGATATAGCCCAACTTGATGCTCCCAAATATTCACAATTAGGACCTCACTCGTCGCCAGCGCGAACAGCGCGCTTTTCCGCTCGAAGTCCTGATCTTCTCCGCGTTCCCTTCCATCCGTCCCTTCCACGTCCATTACTAGGATGTTGTCGGCCATTCCCCGCGCCTCTTGAATCTTTTTGTTCTTCGACATCCAGACTCCTTTCGTAGTCTGCCTCCTGTCATCTTCGGACATGACACCAAATTCGGTCCCGAAGAGGTAATTCAGCAGGGTAGACTTTCCGGTTGATTGGGAACCGAAGACAGAGATTAAGTGGTAGTTGAAGCCCACCGGGGTGATTTTCTCGAAGGCGAGGTAGTTCGGGATAGTAGGACTGCGCTCTTTCATCAGCCTCTCGACTCCCTACCACTCGAAGCAAAGTATACTTGAACTCTTGATCCTCGTTAATGATCTGTATTCCATGCGCATACTGTGCCCTCGTAGGCTTCTCGCCCATGTTGGCGAAATGGCCATTGACAGACATGCTCGAGGATGAATGCGGGTTGCTCGGGCGGAGGTTTTCTTTCCCACCACGCTTCGGCGATGAGGGGCTGTTCATACTGAAGCAAAAATGTTGGAGGGGAGTAGGAGTCGAACAGCAGCTAGCGAAGCGCGTGACGTTGAGGCCCGGAGACCGTGGGACGCGGTTGGTGGTGTGCTCAATTTTTTCTGTCTGACCCTTGGAGCTCAAGGACACTGTGTCTAGCCACCTTTGGACTAGGCTCTGTGCGAAATAAACATCCTCAATCAATGTACGGTCTATGGAGTACGGAGTACTATTATCAGCTTACTCAACGATTGAGGGATAGTCCCCAAATAAAAAATCAGCCCCAATTCCCCTCTCCCTTGGCCTCTCCCTCGTTCCCACCAATGCGCCATCTCCGCGCCTCGACCGCTGCACCTGCAGCCCTCCCCTGTTACGAAGCCCGCCCCCTACACAATCTTTCTGAAGCGCCCCCTGCCATGCCTCAAAAGAGCCCTCCTTGATACACAAATCCGAATCTCCAAACACACCAAGAACAACTTCCTCCGATTTTAGACCGGCGAGAATGGCTTCCTCGTACCAACACCTCCAACCAGGAATACTTTCTTGGAAGTGTCTCTAGACGCTGCAAATGAGTCAGTGCTTTCATCCGGGGGGAACAGGGGCAGCGTCAGTCTCTCGTGGGGGCACCGGTGCTACAAGCACAGAGTCTTGCGGAAGCAGGCTGGGAGCCGTGGGGTTTGGACCCATTGCCTAATGACGGAAGAGTCTACAGAGAAGGGGAGATAGGATCGGAAGACGGTCAGGTAAGGAAGGCAGCTAGCTCGGCGAGGTAGGCCGGATTGGTGGTGTAAGCAAACGGTGCTGAAGACAGCGACCTGCAGGGAGATGAGGAGATGAACAAAATTCGTGTTTCCATTATCAAGCTTCAGGTGTATATATATCTCCACCCCGTTCTCTAGATTTGTCGTTTGTCCTCTTTCTCCATTCTGCTTTGCCCCGGACAATTGAAGAGCATTCCACCCTCTCGCCTTCGCTACCGAAACGGTCCCGCTGCATATCACAGCAACAATTCTCCATTCTCGTCCGTTCAGAGAGAAGTTCGTACAACGCATATCTCTGCCCAGTCAGCACGAACCAATTGGATAACCAAAGCAAATATATGCCAAGTCCGCTCTGAGGTCTTCTGCTACTGAAGGAACAGGACCTCTTGGCACGATCGATCTCATCCACGCTACCTGCGGTGGGCGAATGCTATTCATCCAGGCGTTGCCGACGAGAGAAGCTACGTTTTCTAGTCTCGATCATTCAACAAGTTGGGTGGCTATCTCTCTGTGCGTGTAACGCTAGATCGATAGTAGAAGGCGATGACGCCAAGTAGAGAAGTGGCTGATGTTGGTGGCTTCGGGTGAGGAGTGTGGTGTGGACAGGCTTTGAAACTTTTCAGCAAGTGTGGGGGTATATGAATATTTTCTGAGCATTTGGCTCGTTGGGCATGATGTTGGTATCGTTAGCAAATTTACACTGACGCCCGCCAGCTTAACTAACGTCTTACGAGCATGGAGATTGTGTTATAGAACGAGCGTTCATAATGCTTCAACGTAGGTCGCCATAATGGGAGCCATCCTAAAAGTTCTCTCTGCATCTCCTTATTTAAAGAAATGGCCCCTGGCTGTAGATTTTAGATACTAATGAAAGCATCTGGATGTACAACGATGGCAGGTTGCAACAAGAACACGCATGAGTATAGCCAGCACATATGCACAAGGCAGCCACCCCAGCATCCAGCTCTATATAGTAACACAATCCGGCTATTTACATTAACATCTCCCTCATGCATCACGACAGCCCAAACACCCAAAACATTGCATCCCAGCCTCCCCACTCCATTCGCCCTCTACTTGTCCATTTCGTAAGGAATGTCATGCACATATAAATTCAGAACCCCCTCGTTTCTCAAAAACTCCTCCGATCAACCCCATCAGGGCTAACCTCGGTATCTATCCACCCAGTCGGCTTCCCATAGCCGTGCGGCTTCATGACCACCGGCGGCGGCGCGGCCAACTCCTCCCTCCTGGCCGCCTCAATCCGATACTCCATCTCCGTCTTGACCGTGATCCCGTGCATCGGCATGCCCAGCTCGTAATCCAGCACGTCGCTCGCTCTCCGCCCCGGCTGCGCGGTCGAAGTCAGGCCCATGAGGTCGCGCGCCTTGTGGTCGGTCATGCGGGCGAAGCCCTGCCCGCGGAGGACCTGGCGGTCTTCGGTGCCGCCGGTGTTTTCGGGGTCTTTGTACGAGGTGCGCAGGTGGTGGGCTTTGGTCCAGACTTTGCCGAGGAGGGGGCGCATAAAGGGGAGGTTGGCCGAGACGACGCCGATTGTCACTTCGGCGGTGGTCCAGAGGCCGGGGGAGACGTTCGTCCCTGAGTGAGGAAGGGTCAGTTGGGTGGTGTAGGGGGTTAGTGGGGAACGGGGCTTACATGTGATGTCCATTGGATCGATGTCGCCCAAGGATGCAAGACGGAAGGCGCTAATGACTACGACACTGTTTGGAGGTCAGCGATATTGGAAATGGTTTGTGGGTGTGTGGGACAACATACGCTCCACCTGTAAGGAAGACAATACAGAGACCTAACCGAGTTTGTCTCGAAGCCTTCAATCGCAGAATGACGGGTATTGGTTGTATCAACAAGATGATGTCTCCCACAAGAGCCAGAGCAGCCGTGGCGTCGAAAAACTGGGATTCGTTGAGACAGGTTGGATGGATGGAATGATCCCAAAAGCCTCGGACCGGTATGCATTGCAGGACGAAGCCTACGAAGCCGGTAATGAAACTTGCAAGGAAGAATACACCGACGACGTATATGGACCACCGGAAGGGTTTCCCTGGGAAGATACGCCAATAGAATAGTAGGATCCCAAATTTGATGATTGTTTCTGAAACGATCCATGCAAGCAGAAGGACGTATAAACACTAATCACATTAAACGTCTTCTTTTGGTCAAAGGCCCTCGGATCAGAAAGAACTCACCACGAAGTATGCAGATGAATACTCTGGAGGTAACGTGCTTGCGTGTCTCCCGTATCCATATCTCAAACCTAACCAAGACGTCAATCATTGCACTCCTACTCTAGCAATTCTCCGAGTGGCATAAACGCACCGACGAAATTTGCTATACAAGGGATAATAGCGAATGCCTGGTCGAATGCATCAGCCGAGTGAAACCAATTGGTTGCGCATTGGACGCGAATTGTCTCGTTTCGCCTTCACGCGGTCGATACTTACGAGCCCGACACCAATCATATAATCATCCCACCAAACACTTGCAGCCGTGATCCTTTTCGCATATAACCGTAAAGCATAAGATATAATAGCCAGCATCAGAATTGTGATGGTTACACCCAAAACGAGACGTTGTCGGTAATTGAAGTCTCCAAGATTTAAGTTACTGTAATCCACCGGTGGACCTGCCGTGGAAGCCATGATGCCCAGGAGACTTTTCCGTCAACAGGAATTATTTCCAGCGAGCTTCCCCAGTTGTTTCTTTCCTCTACCTGAGCAGCATGGGTGAGCAGGTGGACAATGCGGTTGGCAAGGAAAAGCTCAAGGCATTGCTATGGGTGGAGAAATCAGCGATGAAGAAGAAGCGTATCTGAATACTCGAAGAAGCAGTATTGCCTTTTGACTAGAGTATGGCGCAGAAAGAGGTGGTCTAGTCTAGCTTTGCACGTTTTCTCCCCGTAACACAATCATCATAAGATGCAGGTTCCTGTTAGTCAGGAATCCCTGATACGCATCATACAACGCGAACGGCATCGCAATCCCGGGCGGGGACCAGTGGGATTCAGAGGGAACCAACGGCAAAAACAGTATTGCTTTTGGTGAACAATTCGAGCGCAAAGCTCGCTACCTGGTCCACGCTTCTGCGCCGCACGCCAGCAGCTTACCTGAGGCAAGACTAATCCTCCAACTAGTGGAGCACCAACGCGGTTTGAACTTCCTGGAGCCGTTTCCATACCCTGACCTCGCGGAGTTGGGCCTGCCTCCGCGAAGAGTGCAAAGATGCCGATGGTCAGCAGGCGGCGCGGTACATTTAGCGGTAGAGTACTAAAGGCAGCTTTTCATGCAAAGCAGAAAGGTACATCACCAGCTGCTACAAACAGTTAGTATTGAACTGGATGTTCTAAGCTACTTGACATGATTAAGATTTAAGAAGTGGTACATCCTCCCTTTCTTGACTTTATCGCACTACTCTACAATGATTAGCATTGATCGAGTGTCTCATGGGGGTGCGCCATCCATGATCTTTTCCACGCGCGATGATAGACTTCGCCGCTTACGAAGACCATAGAAGGCAGTGATGACGCTGTTTTGGTAGCCGGCGAGGGTGTGGTGCTGTGACCTTATCTCCCGTCCTGCTTACACGCCACGCAACCCTGCAGTAGGAATCATGTAAGGTAAGGGTATGTATCGCAATGTCGCATATAGCGTTGGCTGTATTGCGACCGCAGATGCGCCGAAGGACGCCGAAACAGGGTGCATTTCAGTACCTTGCATTCGATACGATGCTTGTAACGGCACCAACATAAGCCATACCGTAGGCGCAAAGACTTCCCCTGGAATCGATGTTTAGGCGTATCTTGTCCTCCCTTCCCTTGAACCTTGAAGTCGCCTTGTGAACATACCATGTGGAACCGTAAATAATACATTTGTTCTGCAAATGCTTTTACACAACTTCTCCCCACAGAAAGCGGGTCTGCGGTCTCCAATCTTTCCGTAACCCGTCTCCAGCCTGCATGTCCGTTGCCGTATGAAAACTCACAAATTAAAGTCCGAGTCATGTTGCAATATCACTGCTTCCCCCCCCCTCTAGCAATCTTCCTCTCCATCAACATCCACTCCTTGGTCTTGTCTCGCCACTCCTAACATTGCGATCCCTCTCTCTGATTTCTCGCTTCCCTCTTCCGCACCTCGTTGGTTGTCTGTTTCAAGAGCCTTTAATTGGTTCACAAGCCATTGAGCAGTCACAGAAGCACATTCATTCACTTTCTCAAAAGTGAGAAGATGGCCCGTCTTTTCAAATACCTTGCACGCGACCTTTCCAGCTTTTACACCACCGCTACCCCCTATTCCTGTTCCTGTCACCCTCATCCTTTCTTCTATAAATGCCGGTGCAGAGAGCGCACTCTCGTCTGCAAAAACGTACAGGAGACTAGGCCGAATGAATGGCAATTGTGCACAAGCTATGTCAGGCTACGCTCGGTAGAAACGTAAAGGCTTAACCATCTCAAGGTCAACGTCGGGACAATTTCGCTTGCTGTCATAGTATGCAGGGTCCTCAGGGTCGAGATTTCTCGGGGCGAAGCATGATCGAGCGAATGTCCACGCCTCTTGGTGTTTCGCGGTCGCAAGGGTAAGCGCGTTCGACAATGTTCGAGAAGATGAAGGGTGAAGTTCCGTGGGTATGGAGCGAAGGCCGTAACGAAGCCAGCGATCAAGCACACGGGAATCCCCACATTTTGTAAAGTCTTGACTTGCGGAAAAAATCCTCGGCTTCTGCTTGGGACTGCCACATATCTCGTCGTTCGTTGGTAAGATGGGTCAAAACGCTCCCTGATACAGGATCGGTGATTATGGCGGGATCGAAGAAGACCAAGGTTGAAAAAAGTCGGGGATGTATAAAGAAGAGATTAGCCCGGGGGGGTGTTGTTTTGTCTAAGCAGGTTGATGGCAAAGAGACACTAGAGTAGCACGAGGTGCGTACAGTACTGTTCCGCCCATTAAATGGGCAACGCCGATGATTGGACGGTGTCTTCGATCACAGAAGTGGTTGATCATATGCAGCAAGTCTCGGGAGTGATCAAAGTAATGTGCTACTTGATGATCAGACTTGCCCTTAAGGATCAAGGGGAAAAGCTGGGCTGCTTAGTGAAGGCCGTTTAACTCACGGTCATCACCCTGTGTTTTCTCGTTCAAGATCCCACTAGCCCCTTGATGGGACATATCGGCTATCCAGATGCCTCGAATGTCGATGACGTTGCTTCTCTTCAAATAACGATATGAATCCTCCCATAGTGGCTCATATAATTCCTAGCCGATGAGTCAGGCTTTAGCAAAGGATATCAGCAGTAGAGACACAGTAGACAGTCTTATTTTTACAAAACCATTCCCATGAGCTGATGTTATGATGGCATCACTGGGTTGGGGATTGGGATTGTCCTGAGGGCAGTATTGCTTAACATGAAGATATAAGACATCTTCTTGTTTGCCTCTTGTACCACGTGGATGCTCCGAACATGCTGACATGGAATGATGTGCTCATGGATGTGGAATAGAGTAGAAGACATGCTCGTGTTGACGGCTCACTCTCAGAAGCTCTTAATGTAACTTCTCTCTAACGCGTACCTTTACTCTACTTTGCTTCCGATTTTCATGTAAGGGGCCCCGTGTCGTATCTCGATATGTATTGTATTTGAGCTAGTGTAATATACAATACGATTCGTCCCATGTACTGAAAGCACGCGATGAGGACTTAGGTATACATTTATTTAGGTCTCGGCCATCCGGCGCCCCTGTCCAACTTTCTCACGCAGCACATACTTTCTACTCTATAACAAAGCTGCTGGCCCTGATGAGGTCAAAGAGTCATGCTGATCCCCATGCACCTCCTTAGCATCCGTTGCTACGATTACGTTCATAGCCTCCCATATGCCCAGAGATGAATAACAGCATGTTCTTCCATATTCGGCCTGACAGCTTCTTCCGGCTTACCAATGACGCCTCGGCTATAAGTCCGATCAATCTCCCGGCTTTCTGAATGCGAGGGTACGAGGACCCGACTCCAGGGCCGATGACGCCAGAAGTCGCCATTAGCGCCCGTCAATTCGAAAGTCCGTTTCAAACGTAGCAGGGATCTCCGTATTTGATTTTCTACCTCCGGAATACACTACCTATCCTTGGCCCCGGGCCTATGGCGTCCATGCAAACCGTTGGACTGAAACGACAACAAGGACGCTGGTCATGCATGTTATTTCCAGATCGATCTGCGTCTTACATGCAGCTGACATGAGGTTCGGGGCACTTACACAATACACGTTTCAACTTCTGAAGCTTGAAAGTGTCGGTGTGCCCGATACATTGTACCACTTGGGACCTTAACAGAGGGGATGGTCGCAAGTCCATCCTCGTTTGCTCTTTACTACGCAACTTGCAAATGCTGACCGTCAACCGGGACTGATAACAGTGGGTTGAACTCCCCTCCGGGGCTTTCCGCTCGCCCGAGCCTATCTTGTGTGGACGAAATAGGTAAGTATGAGTACTTCTGCGTACAATGTCGCAGCACTAATGCGTAAGCGCTCTCTGTCATCTTACTGCAATGATAGCATATAATCGTAGTACCTAGTCTCGAGCCACACGTGCGCCGCGCGAGGAACCTCGGTGAGTGATTCGTTGCGAGTAGTCCATCCAGTCTGCTGAATGCCCTACATGCCAGCCGCCTCGCAAGCATACAGCCGCACAGCGTGATGCTGATATGAATGTCAAAGTGGATCGGAGTACAAGGATAAAACTCCCCGTGAAAGTAAGACGTATATCAAGGCAGATGGCGTTAGTCGAGCGTGATCATTACCATGTCATCGGCGAGATGGTTCACCAAATGTACTCCTAAGCTCAAATGTTGTTGCGCTGCAGTAGATCCGTATTGGGTCTGCTGAGGCTGTCTGCAGTCGCCAAAATGAACACAAGAAAACTCCCGAAGTTTCAAGATGATGTTGCGCTATGGTAGATCCTCGATTAGATCTACCAAGGCTTCCCGAGGAAACCCCCAAAACTGAGTGTATTGCGTGGCCATAGATTGTCAATCAGACCTTCCATGTTTTTTTGTGCCGTGCCTTTGCTATGGCCGCCATCAATAGCAGGAATCCACCCGCCATAATTACTCCTCCCGCAAAACCTTGGCCACCAGCAAATTTCTTTTCTCCAACGTTTATTAACGCTCCCACGATTGGGTTACCAATGAGCAGCCCGAATGCCGCAACAAATAGACTCATGCCCATCCAAGTCCCAACCACTGACATGTCAGGAGTCAATCCCGCAATCACGGGTGGAAGCAGTGAGACGTAGGCTCCGGCAAAGAAACCGTAGAGTACAGCGAAAACGGTGATACCGGCAGTATCTTCTATGGCGATCCAGCATAGACATAAAATGCCTGCAGCAAAGGCACAAGAGACGAGCATATTCATCGGGCCCGTTTTATCTGCGACAAAATTGGGCAGTATTCGACCAAAAAAGGAACCAGCGTTCAAGATGGGGAGAAGGTAGAAGGCGTAGTCGACATTTGAAGTGATACCTTTTGCGATCGCATAAGTCTGAATGTAGAACACGGGAACGTAAAGACCAATAAAGCCGACCGTTTGTCCGAAAGCCTGGAGACTGTATGCCGGCGACTTAAAAGCTGATGGCTGAAACAGTGATCGAGGGGGTTTTGGCGATGTTCTCGACCTCATTATGGCGATAGCGAGGAGTAGAAGGGCAAGAGTAATGAACCCAAGCACTCGTGTCGCCCAGCCGAAGCCAATAGTGGGTTGCATTTTACGGAAGGCGATCGGGTATATGATCCCTCCAATACTGCTCCCACTGACACCAAGTCCGGTCGCGAGAGCGCGCTTCTTGTTGAAATAGGTAGCTACAATAGCAATACTAGGGACGAATAGACAGCCACTACCCAGGCCCACACACAATCCTTGCGCCAATATCAATTGCCAATACTTTGTACAAATGCTTGTCATCATGAGGCCGAAGACGGTCAGGAAGGTCCCCACATAAAGCAGTGGGTGCAGGTAGCCTCGATCGAAGATGGGACCTGTAATGACGCCGATGACAACGAGGAGGAACACCTGCAGCGAGCCAATCCAGGATATTTGGGACGCGGAGGTAGTCGTAGAGAGTAGGTCGCTTTCATAGTAGGTTTGGTAAACACCAAAGGAGTTGACAACGCCCCTGAGGATGTAAATGTCAGCAAATACCCACCCTTGAGATCGTGCGCAACCGTGTTGCCGGTGAGCATTGACTATGTGCAGAGTAGGAGTATGTATACCAGCTGGTGAAGAACAAGCAAAAGGACCCAAGGACCTGCAGCCACGCAAGTAGGCCTCCATCTACTCTTGCTTGCGAAGTGGTGACTTCTGGCGGGACTCGGTCTGGTGGCTGTTGTGGAGAAGAAGGGTCCTCGCTGGTCTGCGACTCCTTGGCCTCTTGGAACACCTCCGAAGCCTCCTCCTCCGGCATGGTGAAGGAGTCCTGGCAGGTATCAGAGGCCTTTGGAGAATGTAGACGAGAGAAGCTTGAATCTGCATCTTGGTCAAGCTCAAACGCATTTGCCGCCATTTGCAGTCAGCAGGCATCCGGAAGCTAACGGGAAATCATGCAGTGATCCAGAACGGTACACAGCCAAGAATGAGAAGGACATTGTTATTATGGCGAGCGGGAAGAAGCGCAGTGAGTAATAACAGGATGAAGGGATCTCACAGGGTTTCACAAACGAATGGGAAGAGGAGAGGGGAGAGGGAGAGAGCAGAAAAGGATTGCGGCATAGGCATGGGCAGAACGGTCTTTGAAACCGCGGTGTCACTTTCCATTCGGGGCCTCTGTCTCCATCCCCACCGCCCTGGGCCTTCCCAGCTAGGTACCTTACTGTACCCCTTCGCAAGTTCGCATAGAAGGCAAAAGGCAGTGCTGTTCCACTCGAAGCTACCTTACCTAGGTACAGTGTTACGTAAGGTAAGGAATGAACGTGTCATAACCAATGATAACAAGGAGATGAATAGTTATTAATTACCGAAGACTAACGCACCAACGAAGTACGCCTTTCCGCCGATCTTGCCTGCTTGCGCTTTAAACCTCCTTGCGCTAGAACACCCCACTTGCCACTACTGCACTAGGGTTTACGCATCGCCCGGCCTGACCTCTCATGCCTCTCCTCTCCGTCCTCAGCCTTTAGTCCTCAGTCCTCACCCCCCACTGTCTTATCTGCTAAGCAAAGCTGATTCGTCACAATATTCCTAAGAAGGTACCTACTAGGTAAGCGTCCCCCTGCATTGTGTCATCATTCACCAATGACCTTCCTCCCTGCATCCGAGACGCCTCTCCAAAGTTTATCCCCCACCAGGCCCTAACCTGTTGGGACCGTCCCAGGCGAGGCGATCATGGCCATGCACCCAATCTTGGATTGTCTGTGTGTATCAAAAACCTATCAACCAATCCAAGAGCTGAAACATGCTCATCCACCACCCTCACCAGCGTTATCTGGGGCATGATTGGCGTTATCAAGACCATTAGTGACGTTCAAGTTATTAATATACTGCCATAGTTGAAAGCGGCTGCTTGCCATGTGGTCGTCTCTTTGAGTTTGGGTCTCAAGACCCTCTTGTTATGCACCTAGGTAAGCAAGGCTGTCTCACTTGGGAGAAGCGCCCTGAGAAAATATTATCTTGATTGCTAACTAAAGCGCTCACCCAAGTCTCTGATCTGAGCATTGCTAGCAAATCGTCCCACCATCAGTAGTGACTCGCAAGCATGCCGTGCGTTCAATTATCAGGAACCACGAACCAACCCTTTGTAGCAAAGCGCTTTGAAGGAATGACGTTGGTGACTAGGTGACACCTGTTGGCAATACAACTCTGCTCACGGAAGGCTTTTCGAAACTTGCTCATAGCAGGAGTAGAAACCACGGTCTAAGGCGTAGCCAAACGCCACGGCTGCTTTGCTGCGAACGTTTAATTTTGGCTCTGTTTATGTATACGTACCCTGGACTATTCCTTGTCGACTTCAAGTATCTTGTTGACAGTTCGTGATCTTTTCGGTATTCTACGATTACTCAATTCTTCTCCGTGAACACTCAGCATCTTGTTTGATCAAGGCGGGATTACTGTTCAACACTCTTTGATTTTTGCGCGGTGGGTTACGCGCGCGTGCTACCTTCACTATGGATTACGTGCGTTTGGTGAAGGTGAAATTGGTGGAATCACGATTCCCGAGTTCAAAACGCTCGTCGTTTACCGATACCTCCTTCGACAAACATGACCACACTTCTATGAACTTCAGCGGATTCAAGACAGGAAACATCATCGAAATACCATCACCAAGACACCACAAACCATCCTCGTCGGTCTCCCAATCTACAGAGATGAAGCCAAAAGATGAGAGAATCGGGCACGGTCGACTGGCAGTGTCACGATGGGATCGACTTCTCAGTATCGTCAGTGATGGTGAGAAAACCCAAGTTTATGTGGATGGAGTGTCTCTGGATATAGCAAACGTTGTCGCTGTTGCGAGGTCAGTGCCAAGCCTGGTCTCTCATTACATTGTTGAACCTCAGTCTGATGGGCTATTAGATATGGAAGCACGCCGCTCGTCGGCGAAAACGTTTTTAGTGGTATGGACAAGAGCTCGGATTTCATGAAGTCGTGCCTCGCAGACGGTCACACAATTTACGGTCAGCCATCGCAACAAATACATTTTCTTTCGGCATAATACTGATGAAAATTCACAGGCGTCAATACCGGATTTGGCGGAAGTGCCAACACTCACACAGACAAAGTCGAGAGGCTGCAGAGCAACCTAATAAATTTTCTGAACTGCGGGGTCATTGGCGCCGCACCAGAAACGAATGCCTCAAATGAGATGAAAGATCATGCAATGAACGGTCACGCACAGAACGGTCATGCATCAGATCAAACAAATACTAGACATAGAGATCCTTCGATTTTCAAGAACGCTTTACCGAATGAGGACCCTGTATCATCTTCTGTTATGCCAGAATCATGGGTCCGAGCGACTTTACTTATACGTACCAATACCCTCTCATGCGGGCATTCAGGGGTCCGTCCTGCCCTCGTCAACAGCCTCGTCCGTCTACTCCGTGACAATGTCACACCCCTCATTCCTCTCCGAGGCAGCATCTCCGCTTCTGGTGATCTAATTCCGCTCTCATATGTTGCTGGCACCTTGCAAGGAAGTCCTGGGGTGGAAGTCTACGTGAACGATGGGGCAGATGGTCGGAAGCGAGTCACAGCTGATGTTGCTCTGTCCAACTCTTTACTCTCACCTCTTCAACTGGGTCCCAAAGAAGGACTTGCCATCGTTAATGGTACTGCTGTCTCTGCCGGAGTGGGGTCGTTAGCGCTTCATGATGCTCACTCCCTCATCATTCTCTCGCAAATACTTACCGCCATGGGTGTCGAATCTCTACGAGGATCGGACGAGAGCTTCGAACCATTCTTCTCAAAGTGTCGCCCCCATGCTGGCCAAACCGAGGCTGCTCGCAATATTCGAGGTTTCTTGAAAGGATCAGCCTTGCTTTCAGATAAGGAACAAGATCATGCCGAATCGGACTCACTTCGGCAAGATCGATACTCTATTCGAACTACCCCACAATGGCTGGGCCCGCAGCTGGAAAATTTGATGCTCGCGGACAAACAGATCAGCGTCGAGGTCAATTCGACAACGGACAATCCTATTATCGATGCTGCAAATGAACGTATTTTGCATGGCGGGAATTTCCAAGCCATGTCTGTCACCTCCGCAATGGAGAAGACACGCTCGGTTCTTCAAGCTATCGGCCGTATGCTCTTTTCGCAATGCACCGAGCTCATCAACCCGGTTTTCAGCAACGGCCTACCGCCAAATTTGACAGCAGATGAGCCTAGTCAAAATTTCTTGCTCAAGGGGATCGACATCAATGTTGCCTCATTACAAGCCGAATTGGGATTACTCACAGCACCTGTTGAGCCACACGTGCAGAATGCCGAAATGGGCAACCAATCGCTGAATTCCCTTGCTCTCCTCTCCGCTAGATACACCCACACTGCACTCAACATCCTGTCCCAGATGTCGGCCGCATACCTATTGACTCTTTGCCAAGCGCTGGATCTCAGAGCTCTACAGTACCATTTCCTCAACAACCTGGAGCCCGCATTCAAGCAACTACTCACTCGATCATTCGCCCCCTTCATGAACAACCTCGACCTCTTACACAGCTCCGTATGGATCGAATTCAAAAAATCCATGGCCAACACCACCGCCACCGATTCCTCCGAACGCTTCATCCACATCACCGAAAACCTGCAGTCCAAAATCCTCATCCACGCCGCCTCCCACACGAAGAAGGACGCTGGCCTCATCGCCGCTTTCCGCCAATGGACAGACAAATGCTCGAAGCTCGCCTTACAGACCCATCGATCCACCCGCACCACCTACGCCCGCAATCCCGATGCCACCGAATTCCTCGGCCGGGCCTCAACGCGCATGTACAAATTCGTCCGCTTCACCTTGCGCGTGCCGTTCCAGATCTCCACGCCCGAGACCACGGGGACTGTATCCGCGGACGTGGCTTACGGACCCAACAGCACTACCATCGGGGCTCTGGTCACCAAAATCCACACCGCGATCCAAAACGGTTCGTTGTACATCCCCGTCATGGAATGTATGCGCGAGGTCGAGGCCGAGGGCTGAACGGGCGTGAAAACACAGACATGCCAACTTTCTTACACTGCACACTCTCGCAGTATCCACCACTCTCAAGCATGGCGTTTCTGGACCAACACCTGGGGAATGGGCGGCGAGCTGGATAGATCCGATAGAGCTTCTAATTGCTGGGGGAACTGAGCTCGACAAGCGTTGGAAATTAGTACATAAGCACGGGGCAACCCGTCGGTCGTTGTGTTTGCGACCTGCATCCTTGTTTCTAGCCGGTTCACGAGCTTAGCTCTCTCACTATGATGATAGATGGTGTACCCTCCCCGGGGTACCCGTTTCAAACCCTTGCTACGCTGATTGTGCAATTTTCCGCTTTGTCGTTCTCTTCTCCTTCCCTCCGGTGAGCCTTTGCTAATGCGGCTTCCTCGCTCCACTGCATCCGGATTCGTGCAGACGAGATGAGCGCTTGCGTGCTATGCCGGATCTAGTACTCGGTCGCTGGTTCTCTCTGAGGTGAGAATTGAGGAGGGGAGTTGTATCGTGGGTACTGTACGATATGCGGGGACAAAGAAGGGCGTAGCTAGCTGCCTCGCCAGGGGTGGGTTTTGGCGATGCGGGCCGAGGTCTTATTGAGGTACTGCTTGCGATAGTAGGTTATGGGTAGCGAAATGCTTTGAGGGGAAGTGAGACGGTTCGATGTACAGGGGAGAGGGGAAGGTGGTGCTGTACAAGAAGTAGTATTCACGGTATCTGCGCTGGGTATGTAAAGAAGATGTATGTATATGCGGAAGCGAGCGTGGTGGATGGAAGCCCAGTTCATGAGAATATACGTGCTCGCACATGACGTTGCCATTGCAGCTGCCTCGGCTGCTACAGAGTTGTTTTGCCTTTTCCAACAAGTATCCATATACAACTCATCCCTTCTTATCATCCTTCTTCGACTCCTTGTCCTTCTCCTTTCCCTTACCCTTCTCCTGCTCCTTCCCCTTCGGCTTAAATTTCCCACTCTCCTCGTCCCTCTTCTCATGCTCGTGCGCCGCATCCTCCCTCTTCTTCATCTTGAACTCCTCCGCCTCTACCATATCCCTCCACTGATCCTCCCCCGCGTACCGCTCATGGTGGATCTTCTTGTCGATAACATGCTTGTGCGTGGGATCATTCGGGTCTATAATCCGCACCGTCTCCCACCGGCCCTCCCCCTTCCCTTGATCACCAATCTCGAAGATCGCGGTAGCGATCAATACCGCCACCGTCAACCCCTGCGCGTACACTCGAGCTTGCACCAGCTTCTGCTGAGTGCTGAGGTAGGGGTTCCGGCCCACGAGACCGAGGGCGAGGGCCATGCTGGCGACCCAGCTGGTGCCGACGATAGGGTAGCGGTTCTCTTTGCCCCAGGCCATGAAGCGCTCATAGGAGGTTTTCTGGGCGTCGCTTTCAGCGCGTTGGCGGGAGGATTCGTCTTTGTAGCCATCGTCTGGGTGGCGGGAGGCCTCGAAGGAGCGGGAGAAGTGGTCGGCTGTTGCGATTGCTGTGTGGAAGAGGGACAATCAGCTTCGAGGTTCGTACAGACGCGCCTTCAGGGGGATGATGTTGGCGTATCTGTTCTTTTACTTGCTTTCCATCTTTTTCGTAAGAGATCTTGGGTAGACGGCTACTAGCATCTCCAATGCTCTCCATCCCGTCGGCCAATGTCGACGGCCAACGTTACAGGGCGATGAGGATCGAAGAGAGATGTCACATACAGCCGAACGTAGCTGAAGATGTAACCAGAAAGGCCCTCAATGGCAAGGTCAACTGCCGAAAGGCAGGAAAGCGCACTGTAGCTCCATAGACGCCCAAGGTACCCAGAGCCAGTCCAGCTGAGCCACCTAGAGCACCTCCTTTGAGGGTTGCACTGCCGTCGTAAATAATTTGTCCTTTCGTTCTATGGAAGGGTGTAGATACTAGTAATGGGCCTGCTCTTCTTCTTTGGTGAGGATCTTCATGGCTGTCGAAGTGTAGCAGTAAGCGTAGATGTGTGTCGAGGGGAGGAGAGGAGGGTGCAGGGGAGCTAAAGAGGTTGCTTCTATATCAGGAGCTTAATTGAGAGGAAGAAAGCAACCTCTGAGCAGTAGGAGCTCTCGAGGTGGGCTTCCGGAGAAGCTGGCAGTGTAAGTTATCGGCACCAGAGCAGTGACGAAATGGGGGGCAAGTGATGCGGATAGGACTTAATTTATTTCCGGGCATGGATGGTGCGGATTTAACTATCGTTTCATGCATTCAATCAGCTCAAGCCATTCAAGTTAACAGTTAATAAATATTAATTTAATGGGACTAACTCTACTGTTTGTTTGAGCTTTGCTCAAAGCACTCGGTCGGGGGGTGACCGCCCTTCGTCACTGCTTTCCGATCATGTTCAAAAAGAAGCCAAATGTACGTTTCTCCTTCCTCGTCGACATCATTGCTAAGTCTCCAAAGATCAAGCCTCTGGCTCCCCTTCGCTCCTCCGACAGACGAAAGACAGCAGATCAGATCATAACGGCTTTTGGTATTGATGTGCCAGCACACCCTGAGCAAGGAAGCAGCAACGAGCAAGCAGCACCAGCATTGACTTTGGGCACCCTTCGCAACTCTCTTTTACCAGAAAACGCCCTGTCAGCTAGATTCACTACAACAGCTGGGCCAGAGCTGAAGCAGATCTCAGGGACTGTGTATGTTGGGGCTCATTCGGGCGAGGAACAGCGAGTACTGTGGTTCAAGGTGGAAGAGAAGCTCATACCGACTGGTCTGTGACTGGCACGCCCATAGAATAAATATGCTGATGCGTCTCCTACAGTCTACACATTATGGCGGCATCCTCATATTGTACCTCTCCTCTACACTCAAGACTCCGTCATCCAAAGGTTGCAGACCGGGGCCCCTCTTATGATTCCGGGACTGGCGAGAGGGCCGCCGTTTCCACCCAAGGCTACGAAGGGAGCCATCGTTGGTATTGCAAGCCTAGACAAACCAAGTGTGCCAAGTGTGGTCGGTATATGCGAGAACGATGTTGCATCCTTGGAGCAGGTCCAGGGGGCAAAGGGACACGCAGTGCGCTCGGAGCACTGGTTTGGTGATGAGGCATGGGGATGGAGTTCTATTGGTGGATCCGGCGGCGGGCTCCCAGATAGAATTGAGGGATGGGAAGGTACATCGAGCGACTCTTCCTTACATCAGCAGGTTGGAGAACTTTCGGTCGAAGATGATGAGGATGAAGCCGAGGGAGGAGGTGTGAGGTTAGACCCAGAGACTGAGGAACGAGTGCAGAATGAACCGCGCAATGCCTACGTCGATGGCGAAGATGCGGAAGCATTTAAAAGAGTTCAGGAGAAAGAGCTCTCGACAAAGGGTAGGATAGACTGTTTTCGAATAGCAAGGAGGGAATCATGCTGACCGCGCCCACAGAGATTGACGACGCATTTTGGAAGGCTTTCTTGTATGCTATCCACGACCATCGCAATAAGCACAAAGATGATCCACATCATGGCCTCAAGTTCCCTATCTCCCAATCGCAATCAATATCTAATCTTGTTCTACCCTATCTACCAATTTATACCCCCTCACAGGCAGCATCCCTCCAGATCAAGAAGACAAGCTGGAAGAATGCAAAGAAGTTCATCAAGGCTCTGGACAAACAGACCCTTCTCAAATCCAAAGACCGAGATGGAGGTGAATGCATAATTGTGGACCTTGACTTCGAAGACCCGAGGTTCACGAGCTTTATACCATACAAGCTCCCGAAGAAAGACACGCCAGGTGCAGACACTGGAGGAGGTGGCGGTGGGAAAGCAATCGCCGCTGGTATATCGCCTCATGATAACTCCATCGGGCAGCGGCTGCACCAGATCACCCTCTTCAAACCGAAAGACCAACTCTCACCGATATTCGAGTCGGCAAACGTAAGCATCAGATCCCTCTATCTCCTCGCTGAACTGCGCTCAATAATCACATCCTACATCGAATCTGAAAACCTAATTTCGGGAACAAACAAACGTCTTGTGAGGCTCAACCCCGTTCTCGCAAACGCCGTCTTCGACGGACACTCCGCTCTTGACAGAGAGGTCATTGCCAAAGGCAGTGTCCCCCGCGACGCCCTGATCGACCGAATCCAGCAAAGCTGCACACCATACTGGGCTATCTTACGCAACGATGAGACAAGAGAGAATGTCAAGGCCAAAGCAGGTACCACACCAAAGATCCACATCATCCTGGAGACCAGATCGGGGAATAAGACGGTGACAAAGCTGTCTGGTGTTGAAGCATTCTACATTAGCCCCCAGCCACTGGCCGAGGAATTGCAAAAGGCTTGCGCGAGTTCCACGAGTGTCGGGCAGCTGATGGGGAGCAGTCCGAAGAATCCAGTGCAGGAGATCATGGTGCAAGGGCCGCAGAAAGATGCGGTGATCAAGGCGTTGGAGAAGAGGGGGGTTCAAAAGCAGTGGGTTGAGGTGTTGGACAAGGTCAAGGGGAAGAAGAAAGGGTAGTCGGCGAAGAAGAGCAGTATGTTGCCAGTCGAATGACGAATTCGTCTCTACCAAAAAGACCAAGCTTTCACTCTTGCTGTTTCCCTCATCCTTTACGATTTTCTTCCTCCGACTGCAAAGCGGCCACACAAACTCACATGCTCCTCTTCCATTGCCGACAGCCATCTAAACCAGCCTCACGCTACTCCCTAGCCCCAACCTGCCCTCCCGCCATCCCCTGCACAATGACATCTTCAAATCCATTCCAACTTTCTGCCCCTCCCCTACCGAAAAATCACCTCACTCACAACCTCTCCTCATCCTTCCCCACCATCTCATTTCACAAACAAACAAACAAACGAACACAAAAAATATCCACCACACGCCACCTCCACCCATACCCATTCACCCTCTAAAAAGCCCCACCCAACCACCCACAATGTCAAACGACAACTGGGTCTCCAAAACCGCCCAATCCTACGTCGCCTCCGCCGGCTCCATGGCAGGAAACGTCGTCGACTCCGCCGGCAAAACAGTCGAAGGCGCTGGTCGTGGCGTTGGGCAGAGGTACCATTCCCCCTTCCCACCCTTTCTCCCCACCTGCCCACTTCCCCCCTTTCCCTCCCTTCCTAAACCCCCCACCCCACCCAAACACGCACCAACACACGCGCTCATTGTCCTTCTTTTGTGTAACAGCATCACCAACGCAGCAACCGGCGCCGGCGGGACGGTATCCGACTACGGGAACGGGGTCAAGGATTGGACCAAGGCTGATGGGTCGAGGGCGCAGACGGCGAAGAATCCAGTGGGCACGAGTGGGAGTGGGAGTGTGACTAAGGGGGCTGCGGCTGGAGCGGGGAAGGGGAATGCGGCGGGGAAGGGGGGGGCGCAGAATCCGTTGGGGTTGAATAAGTAGGGTTGTGATAGAGATGTGGGGGGGGTTTGGGATTGTGGGGAAGGGGTGGGGGGGTTTGTGTTATGTTCTGGTTTATATAGAGAGGTGCTTTCTTGCAGATGCCTGACAGAATGGAATGGTGCTGTTTGACTACGAGGATTAGAAGATCGCTGTGCCGTTGACGTGAGAGCTCACACCCCCTGCGCTCGTGATCAGCGATACCCCCTCGAAGCCTGGTACGAGGAAGACTCACCAGGTACATTCGCCGGAGCCGACGTGACAAAGAATGTCCACCGCCCTTTCTCCCTACAGGTCCTCGCCAGCGCCTCCAGATCAATCATCTCCCCTAGCGGACAGCCCCACAGCGCAAGAAGATACTCGTGGATATAATATTCCTGGTTCGTAGGCCACGCCTCGAACGCCGGCGCGTCCCCTCCGACGGTCGCAAAGTAGCAATCGTGCAACCAGTCAATCATTGGCTCCTCCTGCTTCACCCCCGCCCAGCGCTGCCCGTCATCGGGTCCCAAGGCATGCGGACGCAGCGCAAGTTTGTTCCTTTCTTCTGCGGATTTGGCCCAGTAGCTTTGGATGAACCCGCTGCGGATGAAGAGCATGTCTCCGATTTGGACATCCCCGCCCTGAGCCTGCGGGCGGATGTCGATTCCCTGATCCCGCCCGCAGGCCTCGAGATCGGCACAGGAGATTCGGTCCGCTTCGTAACTGTTGAATGGGATTCCCTTCTTGTCGGCGTAGGAGCGCCAGTCGAGGAGGATGCCACGTCCGGCAATGCCATGGTTGGACCAGTGGTGTTGAGAGCATTTCATGTTCGCATTTGAGCCTACGATGTCGTTTCCGTGCGTGTTGTTGTAGAAGGTCTCGGTGGGGATGTGCGCGAAGTGCCGGAAGCCATCCCATTGGGTGCCGCTTTGGGTGTTTAGGGTGTAGAGGTCGTCGTAGGCGACGTTCTCGGCGAGGGTTGTGATGGTGTGTTTGAAAGGCTCGCGGTGGAAGGCGGGGATTTCGGGGTGGTTTAGTGGGAGGCTGGTCCTAGCTTTTAGTAATGGGGTGGCATAAGGAGGACGCAGTGAGAGTATACTTCAAGCTGACCATTTCCCCCGTCTGGATCTCGGATTTCGCCGCGGCTTTGACTCGCGTTGGGGTCAAGAGATTCAGTCGACCGACCTATAAGCCTATCAGTTATGACCACATCTATTTTGATATTCTTGTTCTCCGACATTGTCGTTCTCGCCCCAAACCCAAGCTGTCTGAACACCGGGTGGGGCATAAGGAGGTTGAGGCACATCCTTTCGGTTTGGAAATTTGGTACAATTCGGATCAAACGGAATGGTCGTTGCAGTCGTGTTCATAGTGAAAAAGTCTTTCATTTGACTCAGTCTCGCCTGGGCTGAAGAGGCTTTGCTATTGCTCGTCATCTGGAGTATACCTGAGGCAGGCGTAAAGATTCGATGTCGATTTTTAAGTAAGGGAGGAAACAGCGGCCAGAACAGAGAAGTAGACAAGATAGACTGTGTTCATGGCCCAAGGTCATGTAGCACTACGTAAGATCGCCATTGCGGGGAGCGGATGTATGGAAGAGAGGGGGCTACGGTAGTTCCTGGCAGAAAACCCGAGCGGGCCTGATTCGAAGCCGAAAATTGGACCTTCGGTCTTTGCACTTAGTGATGAATTGTGTTAACATCAAGATCAGCTTCCGATGTACTCTTATAGAATTATTGCAAACTTTGGTTCGTTCGAGGGGCTGTTGTCCTAGGGACTCCTTGACCGCCGGGTAGCAGTGGGGGTGTCCGGTCGAGCCGGTCTAAACTTCGTTCCCTCAACCTACCCTCAAACCCCTCGGACCAGAAATTTTCATAATATTTGGTCTGGAAACGTATTTCATTATGTCAATTCCACCGTTTCATTGCGAAGCATGATCGGAAGACCTTGGATCTAGTGATTAGACCTCCAGTTGCTTCAGAGCAACAATAGATGGGGCCCAATGTCCGGCTTTTCACATATTCAAGAGTCGTCGTCTTCTCGATATCTAGGGAAGGCTTTTGTCTTCTCCTATCAAAACAAACAACGTACCATTCCGATCTGGGTATATGCGCCGTCATCACCCTCTCGCTGTGTTCATCTCATCTTCACGTATTCCCTTGATCTCGCCCTGCCGAACTCTCCTAACATCCTGCTCGCAGTTCCGTGATATTGTTCCTAGCGCCAACCCCATCATACACCGCTACCATGATTGACCCCCTCGAGCCCACACCAGTCATTCCTCCCAGCCTTGTCCCTGCGGCTACGCAATCGTCGATGACATCTTGCAACCCTTGAATAATTTCAGCCCAAGTCGCCAGATCAGACGTGGTGATAGCAATCCGGATTCGACAGCGCTCTATGTCGTAGTCGAGCGGGATTCATATTCGATTATTAATCGATTATAATTATAGAATTCCAGGATTCATATTTATAATCGAATGTTACTATAAATAAGTTTTCTATATAATTTCTTTACACTTTTATATTATTTTTAAAAATAAAAAAAACAAAATATTGATTTTTTTTAACATTTTTTCAAAACTTTTTGGATTTTTTTTTTTATTAAAAATATCAATTATTAATCGATTGTATAATCGATTATTATTCAATTATGATTATAAGGCTGAGATTCATAATCGATTATGAATATCAGCCCTATACTCATACTCATTAATGAGTTTGGCGCAGTGGCTCCAAGTCTTGGTATGGATAGCCGCGGAGTTTGTCGAGGATCGCGTTACAGGCAGACAGTGAAGGCGGCTCCATTATGGGTACATCGGAGCAACATTCGGCATTGGCGGCGAGATTTAGGGTGAGGAGGGGTATAAGAGGACGAGGAGAGATAGGGCAGAAACTGGAGGTTGGTGAGAGGGCATCGGTAGTAAGAGTCAAAGCGTTGGTAAGGACGGTGTTGCGGGGTAGCGGCTCCTCTGGTTCCGGGAAGGAGGAAGTAATTGGGAGAAAGAGCTCATTATAAGTCAATCCCTTGGAAATAGCTTCATGAAGCGTCTGAAAGATCGTTAGTGGTCGGGGTTGAAACATAGATACGCGCAATTTGCAGGGCATGAAGCTGGGAAAGCTTAGAAGCGACACAAGAAGCGCATATAAGACAAGGTGGTGCGAGTATTGGCGATAACACTCATGGGGATGATTTTCTTCAACCCATATGGTCCTTGTGGTCATGGAATCGTTTGCTTGAAACAAAGATCGTTAACAATACCTTATATGTACCTCCAGGCTTAACAGGTGTATACCAAATTGAAGCATTGACAAGATACATCATGAATCTCAAGAAGCTATTGGGTCAGTACGGGTAGAGTGTCATTGGCTACTCTCCGTAAGAGGCAGGCTAGCCACGCGATTCTTTTGTAGATGTGAGATGTAAGATATTTGACGATCGAAGAGATCGTGGATAAGGAATAGTGGTTCCGCGGCTGTCGACGGCTGGAGCCGCGACAGAGCCGAGGTGACATATTATCTCCTATGTACATTGTAGGTACCTTACATATATCATTCTGGTACCGAATTGTGCCTTATCAAAGCCATTCTCGCCCGCGGCCAACTCCTTAAAGATGCCTCGCGCACTTAGTGGCGAGCAGAGAGCTTCTGTCAAGAAAGACTTGGAGGTACCTCCACGCAAATATTCTCCATTTCATCAACGACTGACGTCTGAACCTCAAGAATGGGAAAGATAACAAGACCATCATGGCGGAATACAGCATCTCATCAAGCAAGGTAGATTGCATCAGTCTGGGTCTGTCGTGTCAAGCTGACAAATCCACGCTCAGGTTCGCGACATGAGGAAAACATGGTTGGAACATGGCGAAGTCTCCCTCAGACCATTGGACACCCCAGCTGGCAGGAAACCGAAGTTGAAGGACATACACGAGGAACAATTGAAGCAATATGTCGCCCAGAACCCGAGCGCCTACTTGAAAGACATGGTCAACTTCCTGGCCGTGACCTTCGAGCTTGAAGTCGACGAGTCCACCGTTTGGAGGACGTGCAAACGTCTCGGGCTAGCAAGAGACAAGGTCCCACGGCCTATGCAACGAGACGCGCAGGGCATGTGGCTACGAACGCTTCCAAGAGACGAAAACGGAAAACCCATACGAGGCATAGTAAAGCGGAAGCAGAACCTAAACCACGACGGCGAGGCCGGACGAAAACAGGCAAACAGTCGACCTACAAAAGCAAAAGCCACAGAGAAGCTGCTGGAACGAACCCACGCCTTTGTCAAAAGCTACATGGCCCAACCCCGCTTCGACGCCTCTCACGACTACACCCACATCCTCCGAGTCCTCGCCCTCGCAAAACAGATCCTCCGCGCCGAGCAAGCCGCAAACCCTCACATTAAATACGACCCGCTAGCAGTGGAGCTCGCGATCCTAATGCACGACATAGACGACCACAAATACCCCCCTCCACCCCCCGCCCCCTCCCAGCAACCCGCCCCAGCCCCTCGCCGCAAAAGCAAGCCCCCCCCCTTCCACCCGGCCTGGTCCCCCTACATCCCCAGCGAAAACCCCCCACCCCCCCCCTCATCCCACCCCCCTCCCCCCCTCGACCCCTCCTTC
>JAABUQ010003888.1_pt1 | contig 26465 bp, 24 predicted proteins | sample 5560001 | NCBI WGS metagenome assembly JAABUQ01 (sample SAMN10711888, study PRJNA513371) | rock metagenome | isolation source: Antarctica rocks | place: Antarctica: Victoria Land, Finger Mt nord | collected 2015-12-18 | reverse complement strand
CGTCGGCAGGGCTTTTTCGGCTTCGGCTGTTTCGGCGTCTGGGGCTTGTTCAGGCGGTGGGATCATGCCTTGATTGTCGGCACCAGACCTCGGAAACCAGACCCGCTACTTTTGAAATAGATTGTTATAGGCGGTGGTGCCATATAGCAAGCCGTTGGATGCTTGTACAACACCTACCTCTGGCGTACTGCCATCTGATCCGACCACAAAACTGTGCAAAGTTGTAAAACCCGCACCGCTAGTGAGGATTCCAAAGACGATACCACCGCCGCTGCTGCCGCCACCGGAAGTAGTCCCGTATAGAGTGCCATTAGTGGCTTGAATCAAAGAGTTTGGATAAGAGCCATCCGTACTATTAAAACTGTGTAGAACCGCAAAGCCAGTTCCTCCAACCGAGATGCCAAAAACTGTGCCGTAGCCATTTGCGCCACCATTAGGCGCAGCTCCATAGAGGTATCCATTGCTGGCTTGAACTAAGCCACCACTTGGATAGAGACCATCTGACCCTGTAAAACTATGGAGAACTGCAAAGCCGCTTCCGTCTACCCCAATGCCATATACCGTGCCGGCTCCGCGAGTACCGCCATACTGGGTAGTTCCATACAGGTATCCGTTGCTGGCTTGGATTAAAGCCGCTTGAGGCTGTGCGCCATTAACACCTGAAAAACTGTACAAAGTGGAATAATTCGTTCCATCCGGGCTGACGAGAACCGCACCGCGCCCATACAGTCCGCCGAGGGCGGTTACGGCGTAGAAGTAGCCGTTACTGGCTTGCATGACGCCCGTGGGGGTGGTTCCGTCTTGGCTGGCACCAAAATAGTGCAGTGGGGTGAGTGTTGAGGCTTGGACCATGCCTGTAAAAGAGGCAACTGCCAGCGCCACGAAAAGCAGGCAAACCGTCTCGTGAGTTTTGCGGATCAGGCGTCGCGTCAGAGCGACAACATCACAAATTGAGGTCATGAGATTCTTCCTTACTACTGTGAGCTAAAATGCTGGTACAATTACCTGCGCCCTTACATTTTACCACGAAAAAAGTCAAATTTATGAAACGCCTGGACCGTTACTTGCTGGGGGAGATGGTGCTGCCGTTTGTCGGGGGCATTCTGCTGATAGTCGTCATGCTGGTGGGGAACACGCTGTTTCCACTGATTGAAGATATTGTCAAAAACGGCATTCCGCCGCTGATTGTCGCCCGGCTGATTGTTTTCAACCTACCCATTCTCATCCCGCTCACCCTGCCGCCGGGGGTCGCGGTGGCGTCCGCCTGGGCGGTCAACCGCATGGCGCGGGACTCGGAGATTACCGCCATCCGTATGGCGGGCGTCTCCCTGCGCCGCTTGTTCCTGCCGATTATCTGCGTCGGGGTCCTTGCCAGCATCACTGCGTTTTTGGTCGGCGACCGGCTGGTGCCGCCCGCCTGGCGTGCGTTCCAAAAGACGCAGGGCCAGCTTTTCGCCTATGCCTTGCAGGCGTCCCCGACCGTCGCCGCAAACAAAGTCTTTACGTTCCAGGACTACTCGTTCTTTATCGGCGAAATCCGAAAAGACCCCAGCGGCAAGGCCAGCAAATTGCAGCTTTCCAAGATCGTCATTTACGAGAACCCTGTCGGCCCGAACGCCTTCCCGACACGGATCACAGCCCAAAGCGCTGACTACGACCACGATGTCTGGACCCTGCACAATGCCATTGCCAGCACGTTCGACAGCGCCGGCTACACGGCGCTGGAAGTCGGCCCAAAGACGATGACCCTGAACTTGCAGGTGCCGCTCGACAGCCTCGCGGGCGCGGCGGCGGACACCCCGGACGATCTTTCAATGGCGGAGCTGGGAACACAAAAAGCGGCGCTTGAGCGCATCGGTCAGGACTCCACTGTTGTCGCGTTCAACTACTATTCCAAGCTCGGCCTGCCGTTTCTGTGTCTCGGCTTCGCCCTCTGCGCCCCGCCGCTTGCACTGCGGTTTGCCCGCGCGGGCGCGTACATGGGCATCTTTTTAAGTATCATCATGGTGTGGGTGGCATGGAACACACTGCTGCTGACCAAGATTTTAGGGGTCGCGGGCCGGATGCCGCCCGCGCTTGCCGCCTGGTCCCCTGCCCTGCTGTTCGTCTGCCTCGGCGTGTACTTGCTGTGGCGGATGGAGTAGGAACCCCCCCCCGCCCCAATTCTGGGGAGCCATACAGAATAAGAGGGCAGCCTCGTCGGCTCCCTCCTCCTCTCCGGCTCCCCAGAATTGGGGCGGGGGGGCTTATTCCCTAAATCCGTCTTCTCCCCGCAAGCGCCCGCTCCACCGCAACCACGACAATCGCGCCGAGGGTCGCCCAGAAGATGCTGGGCAGGTCGAAATGGGTACGGAAGCCGGAGTTGCCGCCGGAGACCAGATAATAAATCGCTCCGCCCACAACCGCGCCCACAATGCCGAGCAGAGCCGTTCCCCAGAAGCCGCTCGGCTTCGCCGCCTTGCCGGGCACAATCGCTTTTGCAATCAGCCCCGCGATAAACCCGACCACCAGCCACATAATAAGCGTTCCGATAAAGCCGATCATCTGTGCGTTCCTCCGTTTCTTGATGAGTTTCTGCCTATCATCTCCACTGCCAGCCCGCGAGTAAACATCGGCGATTTTTGGGCAAGTTTTGGGCAATTTTAGGAACGCTTGCGGGCGCGGCAGTGTTTAAACACCATGAGCACTACACTGGAACTCCCCCTTGTTTCCTCGGACCCGACACCCACTCTTGTGCCTGTTCAGGCGGTGATGAAGCCGCGTCTGTGGATGCCGCAGACCGCCCAGTTCACCCCCGCCGCCCTTGCCGAGCCGTGGGGCAGACAGATCCATGACCGGGTTCAGGCGCTCGGTGTTCCCATCGAACTTTTGAAGAGCAACCGCCTGACCAACCTGCGCGGGGAAGACGAGCGGGCGACTTACAACAAGGCCAAGCGGACACTGGCAGTCGTCCATGCCGCCCCTAGCGCCGCGAAGCTTCAGCCGATCCCGCCGAGCGCCGACTGGCAGTTCCACCTCGCCGAAGGCTGCCCCGCCCACTGCCAGTACTGCTACCTCGCGGGCAGCCTGGCGGGGCCGCCGGTCATCCGGGCGTTCGCCAACCTGCCGGGCATTTTAAGCAACCTGGCCCATTACGAGAAGCCGGGCGCGGGCCGCAACGAGGATTTAGGCACGACTTTTGAGGCGTCGTGCTACACCGACCCACTTTCACTAGAGCATCTCACGGGCAGTCTCGCCGAGACCATCCGCTGGTTCGGCACCCGCGAGAACGCGTACCTGCGCTATACGACGAAGTTTGACGCGGTTGAGCCGCTGCTGGACCTGCCGCACAACGGCCACACCCGCCCGCGTGCGTCGGTGAATGCCGATACCGTAGCGCGTCGCTTGGAAGGCGGCGTCGCGCCCGTGTCCGCCCGCCTCAACGCTCTGCGGCGGCTGGCGCTGCCCCGCGCCGAGGGTGGGGGCGGCTATCCCATCGGCCTTGTCATCGCGCCGATTATCCCGGTGGACGATTGGGAGGCCCAGTACACGCAGCTTCTCGACGACGCTCAGGCAGCGGTCGGATTTGCGCCGGACATCACGTTTGAGCTGATCACGCACCGCTTCACGCCCGGCTCGAAGGAAGTTTTGCAGTCGTGGTATCCGAAGACATCGCTTGACATGATCGAAGAAACACGGGTTGAGAAGCGCAACAAGTTTGGCGGGGTTAAGTACGTTTATCAGAAGGACATGATGGTCTCCCTGCGCCGCTTCTTTGAGGCAGAAATCGCCCGCCGCTTCCCGCAGGGCCGGATTTTGTACTGGACGTGATGAGAGGGCGACACGGATGCCGCGCAGAAGGGCGAACCTTATGTTCGCCCTTTTTTGTTTGTCTGCCTTTTTTGTTTGTCTGCCTTTTTTGTTTGTCTGCCTATCTCTCTTCCTCTCTCTTCACCGCTTGACAAACCTAATCCACTATAATTAGATACTTGGCTAAGTATACAAAATGTCGGAGGACCGAAATGAAGTGGCTTCTATTACTGAGTGTCCCGCTGTTGCTGCTGCTGACTGCCCTGCTGGGCTGTTCCCAGGCTGTTTCGCCGTCGTACACGGAAAAGCCGGTGACTTTCACGGGTGCGGGCGGCGCTGTCCTATCCGGGACACTGACCCTGCCGCCAGGGTCCAGCAAAACTGGTGTGCCGGGAATCGTGCTGATTGCCGGAAGCGGGCCGACCGACCGGGACGGCAATTCAGGTTTAGGCTTGCAGACAGATTTACTGAAGCAGATCGCCCAGCGGCTGGCGCAGGAAGGGATCGCCAGCCTGCGCTACGACAAGCGCGGGGTCGGCGGCAGCGTGATGTCGGCGCAGGATCAAGCGCACCTCGCGGACTACGCCGCGTGGGAGAACTTCGTCGGCGATGCCGCCGCCGCGCTGCACGACTTGCAGCAGCAGCCCGGCGTAGACGCCCGCCGCACCGGCTTTCTCGGCCACAGCGAAGGCGGCCTCATTGCGTTGCAGGCCGCTCAGCAGACAAGCGCTTCCCACCCGCCAAGCCTGCTGGTGCTGGCCTCTACGGCGGGCCGAACCTACGATGCTGTCATCAATGAGCAGCTTACTCGTGTGCTGAAGCTTCAAGGGGCGACCCCGGCGCAGACAGACTACTTTCTTTCCAAGAACCGGGAGATCGCCGCGACTATCAAACGCACTGGTGTCGTGCCGGACGATGTGCCTCCGGGGCTTGCCGCCCTGTACCCGCCGTACATCGGCAAGTTCTACCGCAGTGTCCAAGCCGCAAACCCAGCGACGCTGGCCGCCCAGTTTTCCGGTCCGGTGTTGGTCATCCAGGGGCAGAAAGATGTCCAAGTTTCCGCCGAACGTGATTTGCCGGTCCTGAAAGCGGCGCTGGGAAGCCGGACACGCAGCGCCTATCAAGTCTCGCTCATTCCAAATGCCAGCCATAACTTAAAGCTCGTGACGAGTGAAGCCGATCCGGGACTAGCTGGACCGGTCGCTCCTGAAGCACTTTCCGCGCTGTGCGGCTGGCTGCACGCGACCTGGAAAATGGGCGTGTCCCAATGAAAAGCGACAGCGTCTTTAAGGCGCTGGCGGACCCGACCCGGCGGCGGATTTTGCAGCTTCTGGGCAGCCGGGAAATGACGGCGGGGGAGCTTGCCGAACCGTTCGACATCTCGGCCCCGTCCATGTCTCACCATTTCAGCGTCTTGAAGCAGGCGGACTTAGTGGCCTCACGACGGTGCGGCCAGCAGATTTATTATTCGCTCAACACGACCGTCTTTCAGGAAGTCCTGGCCGCTGTGATGGAGCTGTTACCGGCAGCAAGTCCAGAAAAGGAACCCGTATGGAAACCCGACACGCAAACCTGACAATTCTCGCGCTCGTCGCCGCGACCCTGGTGTACGACTACATCCTCAATCCGCACCTGCCCGCCGTCATTCCCCGGCACTGGAACATCTACGGACGGGCCAACGGCTTCAGTCCCAAGCAAACCGTGTACTTCCTCAGCCTGCTTCCGCTGCTCATAATTGCGCTGGTCATCAATCTTCTGCCGCGCCTGCGCGTACCAACAGGGATGAACTCATCAAGTGCAATCGGAAACTATGTCTCTGTTGCCTCTGCGATTCTCCTGTTCTACACCAACATCCTCATGCTTCAGTTTGTGCTGCACCCCACGATGCCCTTCAACAAGTTCGTTTGGACTGGGATGCTGTTGCTATTTCTGCTGCTCGGCAATGTGCTGGGCAAAACGCGCCGCAATCCCTGGACGGGTATCCGTCTGCCGTGGACTTTGGCGTCGGATGCCAACTGGATCGCGACGCACCGCATGGTGGGACGCCTCTGGGTCGGCGTCTCTCTTGTTGGAGTAGTCTTGCTTTGGCTCGGCCTCCCAGCGGTCATTCTTCTGCCCGCCGTCCTACTGCCGCTGATTGTTATCCCTATCGCCTACTCCTACCTGCTGTTCAAGCGAACAAGCGGCAATGGGAAAGAACCGGCGTAAGAGCCTCAAATCTCGACCAGGCCAGGTATCCTAGTGGCTATGAAATACTTACGACAAGCACTTCTCGCCGCGACCCTGCTGACCGGACTGGGGAGACTGGCCTACGCTGATGGCGTGGACGATTATCTCAAAGCGCAGATGGCCGCGCGGCATATTCCGGGCCTGTCGGTTGCGGTCGTGCAGGACGGCAAAGTCGTCAAAACGGCAGCGTATGGCGTCAGCGATGTCGCCGCGAAGACCCCGGCGACACTTGACACGCGGTATATCCTCGGCTCCTGCACCAAGCCGTTCACGGCAGTCGCCGTACTTCAGCTAATGGAAGCGGGCAAAGTGGATTTGGACGCGCCGATTTCTCGCTACCTAGACGGTCTGCCGGCAGCGTGGAGCGCGATCACGGTGCGGGAGCTGCTGACCCACATGTCGGGCCTGCCGAACTACCGGCAGTTTTTGGACTACACGAAGCTGTCCGCCGCGAAGTACAACCGGCCCGGCAGCGTCATTGCGCTTTTGGCAGATAAGCGGCTGGACTTTGTGCCGGGAACGAAATATGAGTACAGCAATTCAAACTATCATTTGTTGGGCCAGTTAATCGAGAAAGTCTCTGGGCAGACTTACGAAGATTTTCTGGCAACGCACCAGTTCCAAGCCGCCGGTATGACCGCGACGCGCCTGGCGACTCTGCCGGCCCTGCTCCCAAACCAGGCTGCCGGCTATGAATGGAACGGCAAGAAGCGCAGGCCAAACACGACCTTCCTGCCCCGCACGCTCGACTACGGCGACGATGGTTTAGTGTCCACGGCGGGTGATCTCGCGAAGTGGACAACCGCGCTTTCGACAGGCCAGCTCATCAGCGAGGCGACCTTGAAGCAGATGATCACGCCGGGTCGCCTGCCCGACAGTGCGCCGACTTCTTACGGCCTCGGCCTAGCCGTAGTTCCTTACCACGGTCAGGTTTTAGCTTGGCACAATGGCGCGACGCCAGGCTATTCCAGCACGATAGACTACTTCGTAGACAGCCGTCTCGCCGTAATTATTCTGTGTAATTTGTATGACGGAGCGCCGCTGACCGACTTGCTTGCATTTGGCGTGGCGAACCAATACCTTCCCGCCGCGCCTGCCCCCGCCGCAATCCCAGATACCGACCCGCAGACAGCCGCGCTGCTTCGGAAAGTCTCCGCGCAGATCGCTGCGGGGAAGCTGGACCGCTCTTTATTTGCACCTACGCTTCGGGCGGCGCTCACGCCGGCGGCAGTTGATCCCGCGCATGACCTCCTAACCCCGCTTGGTCCGCTTACCTCACTGACCTTGCTGCGGCGCACCCCGGATGGCCTTGCAGTTTACCGAGCGCTTTATGGGACGACTGCCGTGGACTGGCTAATTGCGGTGGACGGAGACCGAAAAATCACCGTGCTGCGCCCGCAGGCTGAGTGAACCAGTCCATAAGAACCCCTCCCGCTCATTCCTGGCACTTGCGGCATCCTGCCTCAGTGTCGCTCCCTCAGCACTGGCTCCCTGGAAGGCCCCTGTTAGGGAAGGGCCAGGGAAGGGCCAGAGCAGGACAAGCCCAACGACTAAAGCCCCTGATTCATGGCAAGAAACAGAGGCTGGATTCACTTCTGTAGCCCTTCCCTAACAGGGGCCTTCCAGGGAGCCAGTGCTGAGGGAGCGACACTGAGGCAGGATGCCGCAAGTGCCAGGAATGAGCGGGAGGGGTTCTTATGAACTGGTTCCGTAAAACACCCGCAAACACACTTCCCGTGCGGCGGCCATTTGCGCTTGCAGGTGTTCCGGCAGGGCAGGCGGAACGCTTGACGCAAGGCCAGACTTTAAGAACAGATGGTTTCGGAAACGCGCGAGGGCGAGATACGTCTCGGCAAGCGTCTCCCAATCGGCCTGGGTCAGCCGCGCATCGTCGCGGAGGCGGCGCAAGGCGTCGAGCGTGTTTGGGGTCCGCAGGCGCGGGCGCTTCGGGCCGAAGCGGAGCTGGAGCATCTGGGTCGTCCACTCAATGTCGGAGAGGCCACCAGGGCCGAGCTTGAGGTCGTGCGGGGCGTGGACACGCTCGGTTTCGATCCGCCGCTTCATGTGCTGCACTTCGCTTTGCTGCGCGGGCGTCCACGGCGTCCCGTAGACAACGGTTTCGGCAAGCGCGGTGAACGTGCGGCCTAAGCCCGTGTCCCCGGCGGCAAGCCGGGCTTTGATCAGCATCTGCCGCTCCCAAGTCGCGGCGGCGTGGGCATAATAAGCGGCGTAGGAGGCTGAATCCAGCACCAACTGGCCTTTGCGGCCTTCGGGGCGCAGGCGGGCGTCCATTTCATAGCGAATGCCGGAGCGGGCGAGATCGTCTTTTAAGAGGCGCTGAGTACGCTCGGCCAGCCGCGCGGCGTCCGGCAAAGACCCATCGGCGACGTAGAGGACGTCCAGGTCAGAGCCATAGCCCATCTCCTCGCCGCCGAGTTTGCCGAGGCCAATGACGGCGAAGCTGCCGCCGTAGCCGAGTTCCTGACGTGCCACCGAAAGCGCCGATGACAGCGCGGCTTCGGCGGTTTGCGTTGTTTCAGCGAGAGTCTGCGCGGTGTCCGCGAGGCCCCACAAATCGCGGGCGCCGGTTTGAAGACGGGCGCGGCGAGTCTGCCCGGCGATTTCAGCCGCCGTGGAGGCGGGCCGGAAGCGCGGCGGCGTGTCCATCGCTTCCTCGTCGGCAAGAAGATCCAGCAGCTCTAAGTGGCCTAAAAGCACCTGCCATAAGTAAGGGCTGCCGGCGGCGAGGATTGCCAGACGCGGCAGAAGTGTTTTGCTTTCGGCGAGTGTCCGGTACAGCGCGGCGCGGGACGGCACGGCGTCGGCCAGCAGGTCGAGGCCATGCAGGGCGGCGTCGGGCGCGTCGGTCTGCCCGGCGGCGTCCAACAGCGCCGGGACCAGCGTGGCAAACGCCGTGCGGTCTTCGGGCAAGATGCCGCCGTAATCTGTGCCTGAAGCAGCGCGGCGCAGTGTTTGAAGGGCAGCGTCGGCAGTAAAGCCGGAGGTTTCCAGCGCCGAGCGCAGGGACCCCGACGCGGCCAGGTCGTCTTCCGGGGCAAGCGCCCACTCGGCAAGCGGGGACGAGAACGCAAGCGGCGCGGAGCCGTAAAAGAGCCGGATAAACAGAGCGTTCGTGCGGGCCGTGTGCCGCCGGTAGTCCGCGAGAAACGCCGCGCCGTTCGGGTAGCCGAGACGCCGCCCGAAGCGGCTTAACTCGGCGGGATCGCGCGGCAGAACACGCACCGGCAGCTCATCGCGGATCTGAAGCCGGTGCTCGACGTTTCGAAGGAATAAGTAGGACTCGGCAAAGACCGCGCCCTCAGCCTCGGAGAGCAGGCCGGCGGCGGTGAGGGCGGCAAGCGCGGCAAGCGTGTTGCCGCCGCGCAGGGCGGGGTTGGCCCCGCCCGCGACAAGCTGCATGAGCTGCACCGTGAACTCGACATCCCGGATGCCGCCGATGCCTTCTTTGACATTGATGTCGGCGTCGCCCGACCGGGCGATTTTTTGTTCCACCCGCCGCTTGTTCGCTTGGAGGCTCTCGATAAACGACTCTTCAACCCGCGTTCGGTAAACAAACGCTTCGGCCAGGGCAGCGAACGCCGCCCCGACTTCGGGGGCGCCGGCGACAAAACGCGCTTTAAGGAGCGCCTGCCGCTCCCAGGGTTCCGCCCACGACTCGTAGTAGGCGCGGCACGATGACAAAGACCGCGAGACCGGCCCGAACCGACCTTCAGGCCGCAGGCGCAGGTCTACCCGGAAGACACCGGCGTTGGTGACTCCTGCCAGAGCGTCCCGCACGGTCTCGGCAAGCTTCACGGCATCGGCGGAAGCCATCCCGTCGCCATGCACGAAAATCAGGTCAATGTCCGACGCATAGTTCAGCTCACGCCCGCCGAGCTTGCCGAGCGCAACCACGGCAAACGGGGCGTCCGGCAGCTTTCGCTCTTCCGCGCTCATTTCCAGCGCCATGCGGACGCAGACATCGGCAAAATCGCTGATGGCCCGCACCGTTTCCGGTACGTCCGCAAAGCCCAGCAAGTCCCTCGCCCCGATCCGAAGCACTTCCGGCGGCTTGAACCGGCGCAGGGCGTCGCGCCTCGCGTTCGGCGTCTTTGCGATCCCGACCCGTCGGGAGAGGTCCGCCCATAAATCTCCCGCATCCCGGCTTCGGTCGCGGATGGCCGGGTTCGTCAGCACTTCCAGATATTCCGGGTTTGCAATGAGGAGGTCCGCAAAGAATTGGGACGCCGCAAACAGTGTCAGCAGCATTTCCGCCGCCGCCGGATACGCCGTCAGCGTGCCGTAAGCCGCCGTCCGGCTGCCGACCGCCTCCGCCCAGCGTCCGAGATTTGCGACCGCCCGGTCCGGGTCCGCACTGCCTGCCAGCACCGGAACAATGACTTGCAGAAGCGCTTCAAAGACGGTATCCGGCACGTCATGCCCGGCCATGCCCTGCAAGACCTGGCACGCTTGCTCGGCATTGTCCAGTCCCAGTTCAGCCAGCGCGTCCGGCGTCAAATCGGCGTAGGCGGTAATCCCCATAGCGAAATTGTACCCGGAACCTCTTGACACCGCCGCCAGGGCGGGGTATTTCCTCTGTAGGAGACTCCCATGCCGCTCACGACACTTGATCCGAGGACCGCGCTGATCGTTATTGATCTGCAAAAAGGAATTGTCACGTTCCCGACTGTTGATCCCATCGCCGAAGTCATCGCCCGCGCCGCCGCACTGGCGGAGGCATTCCGCAGTCACGGTCTGCCGGTCGTGCTGGTCAATGTCGCCGGAGTGCCGCCCGGACGGACAGAGCAGGCCAGCCCACTGCGGGAGTTTCCCGAAGGCTGGACCGAGCTGATCCCCGAACTAAACCGGCAGCCGGAGGACCATACGGTCACGAAATACGCGCGGGGGGCGTTCACGCACACAGGTTTGGAAGAGTATCTGCGGGCGCAGGGAGTCACGCAGACGGTCATCGCCGGTGTCGCTACCAGCGCGGGCGTCGAATCCACCGCCCGGCAGGCGCACGAGTTCGGTTTCAATGTTACGCTGGCCGCCGATGCGATGACTGATCTTGACCCAGAGGCACAGGCCCACAGCCGGACGCGCATCTTCCCCCGTCTGGGCGAAACTGGCACAGCGGCGGAAATCATTGCGCTTTTGGACAGCAACCGCTGATCATGCTTCTGATAATGCTTCGTGCTGCTCAGCGAGACAGCAGCGGCAGTGAAATCCGGCGCACAGGCGTAATCGGGGCGAACAGCGGCTCTAGTTCAGCGGCGGCGAGCGGGCGGGGAGCATCAGGCAGAGCAAGGATGTAACCGCGCAGGGTGTCTTCGCGGATGATGGGGACGGTCGGGCGGGTCAGCTCAAGCTCGGCCCCGGCGCGGAAGACGGCGACAGTGTGGAGGGGGGCGTGGGTGTCGCAGTCTACTAAATAATGGGCGACGGATTTGCCGGCGCGTTTGAGCTGGCGCGAGACCGAGCCGCGCAGGGGGCGGCGGGTGCCGTCCGGCGGCAGCGCAAACCACTGGTCACCGGAGCAGGCGTAGCGGCCCGTGTAGGATTTGACTTCGATGACCAGCACCCCGGCAGGGCCAAGCACCAGCAGGTCCATGTCGCCCGACCGGGTGCCGGGTGCGACAAAGTTTGCGATGGCGGTGTAGGTCTCCGGCAGGCCGCGCAGGGTTTGCAGCACCGACTCTTCGCCTTCCGCGCCCCGGTGCCAGCGGTTGAAGTTCCGCAGGGCGCGGACACCGGCCTGGACACCGCCGAGGCTCAGAAATGCGGCGGCGGCGAACCCGTAGCCGCCGAAGTGGGCGGCCTGGGTCCAGAGCAGCAGCCCGCCACCGACTCCGCCGACTGCGAGGCTGCCTTCAATCCGCATGATTTGGTCGGCATGGCGCGGGTGCCGGATAACTTTCATAGGGTTATTATGGGCGGAAGGAGCGGAAGGCTGTAGGGTTGCCCTGCTTCCAGAGGGCGCAGCAGGCAAAGAGGGAGCAGGTCTCTTCACGCAAAAAGTCCGGCCCTGTTCTAGAATGGGGCCGGACAAATTGCGTATATATTCATGCTGTCGCACTTTCGGAGGCGAGGCTGCCATGCACAAAGAATGTTGTGTGCGAAGGCCCTCCACTTTGCGTCCCTGCGTTTCCCCAGGTTTGCCTTTGTCGAGCAGCGATTGGCGTGTCAGACATTCAAGATTATCGGCAAAAGCACGGGGCAGATTACCCTGACAAATACCGGGATTTACCGCAGCCCCGCCGATCTTGAAGAAGCCCCCGCCCCAATTCTGGGGAGCCAGATTAGCAGGACTGTAGGGGCGCTGCCTGCCACGCCCGTTCTCCTAATTCTCTCTCCGGCTCCCCAGAATTGGGGCGGGGGGGCTACTTTCCCGTGTCCCTAAGTGGGGCTGAACGTGCCGGCGAAGGTCGAGACGCCGGTTCCGGCGGCCTGGTCGCCATACGTCTGCTTTCCCTGGATGCCCGTCGCGTTATCGGCGGTGAAGCCGGGCGAAATGGCGACCGGGCGGAGCCATTTGACATGGCCGTCGCAGAACAGGAAGTTTGCGCCATCCGTGTGCCGTCCTGTGTGCTGCCCAGCATCACCGTTGGCGTTAGCAGCGTTATTTGCATTGGCGGGCTGCCCCATGTCGCCGGTCGCATATCCACTGGTCGTGGAGGTGGTTCCGTTATAGCTAAAGCTGTCGTGGCGGAAGCCGTCACCGCCGCTGTCCATGCCCCAGCCGACCGGGTCGGTGCATTCGTTTGGGTTAGTCACGTCGGTCTGGTCGCCAACATACTCAAACAGCAGGACGGTGTTGGCGGGCGCGGCCTGGGAAGCCAGCGCCTGGCCGCCGATCTTCGGCGTGAGGTCCACATTCATGCCGTAAGACACCGGAACCAGAGTCGTGGTGACTCCAGCGTTCGTCGTAGTGGTCTGAGCAGTGCTGTCGTCAGGGCATTTGTAGACACCCGTGGACTTGACGTAGGGATAGATCTCACCGGCCCAGCCCTGGCCGGTATTGCGAACGCCGGTTTTATCTAGGCCGACGCCGGGCATCTGCTCATCGGAATCCTGGACATATTGGGTAAAAGCAAGCCCAAGCTGCTTTTCATTGGACTGGCAGGAAGCGCGGCGGGCATTCTCGCGCACTTTCTGAAAGACGGGAAACAAAATCGCCGCGAGAATCGCGATAATAGCGATCACGACGAGCAGTTCAATCAACGTAAAACCTCTAAGTTTATTCATACTATTTTCTCCTAACACCTCTGTCTATTCCCTCCTACCCACAACAGGGACGACAAAAACCCCTAGAAGTTCAATTCCAGGGGTTCTACGGGGAGAAGCGGTTGAAACTAAGCGGTCTAGTACACGCTGAACGTCCCGGTGTAGTTGCCCGTCGAGTCGCCGGCACCAGCACTCGAATATCAAAGCCACCGTGCGGACTTCGCGGTGGCTTCGCTGGGTCAGGCCAAAACTACTTCGTATGGTCGAGGTCGGGATTGCCGCCGGTGTAGAAGTACGCAGGCCGGACATCTTTCACATGACCGTCAAAATAGCCGACCGTGGAAAGGTCTGTATGACGCACCGAAGGAGCGCACCAGTTGCCATCATCGCTGCTGGTCCGGTCACCCCGGTAGTCCTGTTGGGTTGTTGGTCCAACCGGGTCCGCAAAGAAAAGGCAGCCTGGCTTTTCTTTATTCGGGACATAGTAGGGTGCCGTCGTGAGGCTGTAAAGCCCTTTGTCTACAATATAGACATAGTTTGAGGGAGAGTTGACTTGCGACAGTCCGATGCCGGCATTCTCATTGCCGCCGGACTGCATTGCGTCAATGTTGATCGCATAGCTGTTGTGGAAATGCAGGCCATACTGGTCGTTGTTGTCGGAAAAAGAAGTGTCTGTGTGGTTGCTGTCGTCCGGGCATTGGAACACGGCGGTAGACTTGATATAAGGCTGAACCAACTGCCCGAAGTGAACCGCATTGGGACCCAGCCGGCGCCAGCCGGGGATGGTCTGTTCGTCGAAATCCTGAACGTACTGGGTCGTGCCGAGCAAAATCTGCTTCATGTTTGACTCGCAGGAAACACGGCGGGCGTTCTCGCGGACTTTCTGGAAGACGGGAAATAAAATGGCGGCAAGAATCGCGATGATAGCGATGACGACGAGTAGCTCGATCAGCGTAAAGCCGCGTCGCTGCGACTTCCGAGAGATGGAAGGCATTTTTGGGTTCTCCTGGTGCATAATGAACGTAAGTGTGCTGGATAGCACTGTCAGGATAACACATTGAGACGCCGTTGTCAACCGGAAATCTGTGCAGGGATTATCATTTTGTGACTTTTTGCACCCTTGCAGGAGCGTGAGAACTTTATGAAAACTTTGCAGCCGCTGGAGCTTGCGGTCTCGGCGGCGACTGAGACCGGCTCCGAATTTCAAGTTTGGAGCGACACGCACAGAGACACCTACCGTGTCCTCTGGCATGTAGACATGCTGCCGCTGCCGGAAATGCCGCTGTTTCTGTACCCCATGTCGGTCGGTGTTCAGGAAACCGGAAGCCGGCAGTATCAGGCGGAGGGCCGTTTGCGCTCCGGGCAGGACTTCTGCTATTTCTGCTATACGCTGGACGGCGTCGGCGGGGTCGCCGACCGGCAGGGCGAGCATCTTCTCCCGGCGGGGCAGGGGTTCCTGACCGAGATTGCCGACCCGGCGACCCGCTACTTTTATCCGGGCGTAGACCCTCGCCCCTGGCGCTTTCTCGCGCTGAACTTTCGGGGGCTGGCCGCGCGGGCGATGGTACGGGATTTGGTCGGGCTGTACGGCCATTTGTATGCGCTGGGACCGCAGTCCCCGGTCATTCAGCGGCTGCTGAACTTCCAGGCGTTTCCGTACAAGACACTCCATCCCCATGCACTCGACAGTGCCGAGCTGGTGCTTGAACTGCTGCTGGCGCTAGGCGCTCAGGCGCGGGCCTCCGCCTCGCCGGACCCGCTGCTGGGGCTGGTACGAAACGCGCTGGAAGTCATTGACAGCATGCTGGAACACGACCTCAGCGTTGCATCGCTGGCCGGACGTCTTGGGATCGGGCGTGAGCAGCTATCACGGTCGTTCCAAAAGTGCCTGGGCCGGCCCCCGCAGCAGATCATTCGGGAAATGAAGATGCGCCGCGCGAGTTTTCTGTTAAAAGATACCGATCTGCCGGTCTTCCAAATCGCCGAGCGGCTGGGATATTCGGACCAGACCAATTTTATCCGCGCCTTCCGACAGGTAATTGGAACGACGCCGCACGAGTTCCGCCGGCACGGGACAATTTCACTCTTGCGCTCGTTTCAGCCGCCGCCTTGAATGGCCCCAGCGATTCAGGGATAAGTATGGTACAATAGTGATTATCGTAGATTTGTAATCGTGAGCAGCGTTCTCTTTCAGAAGGAACACCTACCCCTATGGCAGACGAGAAGCAGACAGCGGAAAAGCAGACACCGTACCGGGTCAAGGTCCCGGATATTGACTACTGGCGCGGCAAGATCGGCTGCCAGACCGGCTGCCCGGTCAAGACCGACGCGCGGGGCTATGTCATCGCCATTGCCGAAGGACGCTACACCGATGCCTACGCCATCGCCCGCGCCCCGAACCCCTTTGCGTCCATGTGCGGGCGCATCTGCGGCGCTCCCTGCGAGGTCAAATGCACGCGCGGCAATATCGGCTCGGATACGTCCGGCCCGGTCTCCATTCGGGCGTTGAAGCGGTTTGCGACCGAGCAGTACGGCGTCGAGAACTTGAAAGATTTGCACCACTCGCTGGAATACTCCAATGCGCGGGGATCGGCCTACCCGGCGCCGAACAAGGAAAAGATCGCCGTGGTCGGCGCAGGCGTCGCGGGCATGACGGCGGCGCACGACCTAGCGCGTCTCGGCTACCAGGTCACGGTGTTTGAGGAACTCGAAGTCCCCGGCGGCCAGATGGCGACCGGCGTTCCGATCTACCGGCTCTCGCGCGAGCTGATGAACCTCGAAATCGCGGCGATCTGCGAGCTGGGCGTAGATTTGAAGCTCGGCGTCTCGGTCGGGAAAGATGTGACGATCCCGGAGCTTCGGGAGCAGGGCTACAAGGCATTTATCATCGCGGCGGGCTACATGCAGGGGCGGCCCCTCACTATTCCCGGCTCGGATAAAAAAGGCGTCCATATCGGCATCAACTTGCTGCGGGAAGTCAATCTCGGCAAGCCGTACCATGTCGGCGAGAAGTGCGTGGTCATCGGCGGCGGCAACGTGGCGATGGACGTGGTCCGCATGACCGTCCGTACTCCTGTGGTCGCCGGGCTGTCGAACTTGGGCAAGCCGAAGAACTATGCCATGACCGACATTGCTCGGACTCTCGCTCTGACGGCAAAAAGCATTGACTGCATCTTCGGCGAGTCCCGCGCCCAGATGAACGCCGATGAGTACGAGATTGAAGAAGCCGTTTTAGAAGGCGTCAAGCTCTGGCCCCAGCGCCTGCCGATTGAAATACTCGGCGACGACACGGTTACCGGCATCCAGACCAAGAAAGTCAAGTCGCTGATTGACGCCCAGGGCCGCTTCAACCCGCAGTATATTGACGGCTCGGAAGAAATCTTTCCCTGTGACTCCGTCATTGTCTCCATCGGCCAGATGGTGAACTGGAACTTTGTGACGGGCATCGAAGACCTGAAGCGCACCCCACGCGGCACTATCGAAGTGGACCCCGAAACGCTGCAATCCACTTCCCACCCGGATGTGTTCGCGGTCGGCGACATCGCCCTCGGCGCACGTCTGTTTATTGACGGCATCGCGTCGGCGCAGAAATGCGCGGTCGGGGTAGACGAGCATTTGTCGGGCATCACGCAAAAATTAGTCAAGCGCGGCTACATGCGGGCCTTGCCTATCGTCAATTACGAGATGCCGAAGAAGTACGACAACTTTATCCGCCAGGAGCCGCCGGAGCGCGAGATCACGAATCGCTCCAAAGGCTTCGAACTCGTGGAATTTAATTATACCGAGAAGGCCGCACGGGAACAAGGGATGCGCTGTTTGCGTTGTCATGTTAACGTGGTCTTCGATGCCGAGAAATGTATTCTGTGCGGCCTGTGCATCAATATCTGCCCGGAGAGCATTCTCAAGATGGTCCCGGTCACTGATGTCACCGGCGACGAAGAAGTGGCCCGGCTCATCGAAGCCAAGTACGGCGTCCCCCAGGACGAATTAAGGCCGGAAGACGGCACCATCATGCTGATGGACGGCACCAAGTGCATTCGCTGCGCCCTGTGCGCGAAAATCTGCCCGATGGATTGCATTTCGATGGAAGCGTTCGAGTACGAGGAAGAGCTGGTCCCAGTCTCGACCCGCACCCGAACTTCGCGTCCGCCGGAACCGTCGCTTATCGGATACAAGGGCGTTGGGGTATAATAACCCTGATGACCCCCTAGCCCCCAATAATGGGGGACCGAAAAATACGCCGTTTTACCTCCTGCTCCCCCATTATTGGGGGCTGGGGGGACTATCTCTCACTAACAGCGGACTTTGCCTCCGCCTAGAAGGAAACTCGAACATGCCCGCAACACTTGAAATGCCAACGACAATGGCACCTGAGACATTTATGCCCGCCATGCCCGCGCCCCTGAGCCTCACCGACGCCGCTGCGGCGGAAGTAACCTCGCTCATCGCCCAGCAGGACCGCACCGACCTTGCCCTGCGCGTCTATGTCGCCGGCGGCGGCTGCTCCGGCCTTCAGTACGGCATGGCGCTCGACGAGAACATCGAACCCGGCGACGAGACCTTCGCCTTCGGCCCGATTACTCTTGTCGTTGATTCGACGAGCCTGCGCTACCTGACCGGCGCGGTTGTAGATTACATCCACACCGACATGGGCGGCGGCTTCAAGATCGAGAACCCGAACGCCACCAAGTCCTGCGGCTGCGGCTCCTCGTTCTCGGCAGGCGACGACGAGGCCGCCGGCCTCGACACCAAAGCCGGCGGCGGCTGCGGTTCCTGCGGCTGCCATTAGTCGTTAAACGCACAACAGGGGCGGGCCAAATGGCCTGCCCCTATTTTCTTTTGGGAGATGTTTTATCATGCCGCAAACTCTTGAACAAATCGAACCGCGAGCCTTACCGGACGACTACTGGGACGGCGAGATCGTCACCCAGGGCGACCCGCGCTTCGGCGTTGTCTCCGCAAACATAGAGCGGGTCAGCGGGACGCCATGCTTTGTTGGTACTCGCGTCCCTATTCGGAACCTCTGGGATTATCTGGAAGAAGGGCCGAGCATGGAGGACTTCTTAGATGGGTTTCCCGGCGTCTCGCATGAGCAGGCAAAAGCAGCGTTACGCCTTGCGTGCGATCGTCTCTTGGAGGGGTTGCCGCCGGATACCTGCCACTCGTGAATATTCTACTTGACCATTGCTTGAACTGGCGTCTCAAACGGCTCCTGCCGGGCTGTCTTGTCAAGTCTACGCTGGAGATGGGCTGGGACACGCTGCGAAACGGGCGTCTGTTGACTCTCGCGGAAGCCGAGTTCGACGTGTTCTTGACCGTAGACAAAGGCATCAAATACCAGCAAAATTTTACAGGCCGTGACATCGCTGTAATTACTTTGCGGGGCAGAAACAACAAAATCGAAACCCACGCCCCGCTGATGCCCCAAGTCCTTGCTTTGCTGCCCACTGTTCAGCCAGGGCGGGTCTATCTCGTGGACGCTCAAGACCCGGAACCGACAGGCTAAATCGGCCTGATCCCTCGGCATCGCGGATACTGCGAGCAGCCCCAAAACTTGTTTCCCGTGTTCGGCCCTTGACGCGCTGTTTTTTGCTTCATGGCATTGCCGCACTTGGGGCACAGCGGCTCCCCGCCATCGATTACTGTCTGCGCCTCAGATACCGGCGCGGCGGTCATCGGCATAACCGACCCCGCTTCTTGCTGCGGTTTTGCGGCCTCGTTCTGCACGCCCTGCACCAGTCTCAGCAGTTTCGGGCCGTCTACGAGTTCCAGCGGCTGATCTGCAAACTCCGCCAGCGCGTCGGATGTATACCCGCCGCAGGTGACGAATATCCCGCGTGATGCTCCCTGGCTCGCTACAACGCCCCGAAGCTCACGGAGCGGCCTCACGCCGACAGACTGCGTTTTCCACTGCTTGCACTGGACCAGCACGGTTTCGCCGTTCCGGCGCAGCACAACGTCCACCCCGCCGTCCGACCCGCTGCCGCCCTGCTCCTCAACTTTGTATCCTTGCTGTCGGTAGATTTCTCCGACAAGATGCTCAAACTCCAGCCAGGTCATGGTTTGAAGCGTCTCCAAACTGCTTTGCCGACTGAGCAGCCTGCGCCGCCGAAGCTTGTCTACCTCAGCGGCCAGAGCAAAAAGAGCAATGCCGAAAGTTAGCAGAGGTGCATAAGCCGCGCCCATCTGCGCCCACCAATTGCCGTGCAGGAGCAGCGGCAGGAGCCAGCGCAGCACCGGGTAAGAAGCGGCAACGATCACCGCCGTAGCCCAGGTCGGAACCTGCCGGAAAATGAGGTAAAAAAGGTTATCTTCCGCTTTCTGCCGTGCCATCGCTATTTCACCTTCTGTTCTTTGTCCTTTTTGTCTGCCTCTTTTTCGTCGTCCGTCTTGTCCGCCGCCGGGACGTCGAGCGTGACGGGCGGGAAGCCGAGCGCGGTGAACTGATAGGTGCCGCCAGTCGCGGGCAGGCGGAACGTGAGGGCGAAGGGGGCGGTGAGGGCGCGGTCGTCTTTGGCGGGGTCGTAGGGAACGGTCCAGTTTGATGTTTCGGCCAGCGCCCGCTGGCCCAGCACGCTGACGGGCAGGCCGAGGGGACGCGCGGGGCGTCCGGGCGGAACGGTGCGGGTGAGGGTGAAGTCGGCAGGCTTCAGCGTAAGGGAACGGCGGGTTTCGGCGGTGTCGCGCAGAACAAAGGCGACTTCGACGTAGCGTGGGCCGTCGTCGGAGCGGCCGGCGTAAGTTTCGAGCGTCGCCGAAGTGACCGTTAGTTCCCAGCCGTCCTGCACCAGCTTGTCGCCGGTGCGGTGGACGGTGTTCGCGCCGTGGTTCAAGTGCTTGTCGAACCAATTTAAACAGCGGCGCAGCTCATCCAGCCGGTGCTGCGGCTCGCTCAATCCATGTCCCTCGCGGGGGTAATGAACAAACTCGGCGGTCTTGCCGAGAAGGTGCAGGGCCTGGTACATCTCCTGAGAGTTCGCGATAAACGTGTTCGGGTCCAAATCGCCGTGCATGATCAGCACGGGGGTTTCGATGTCCTGAACATAAGTGGCCGGGGAACGCTCGGCGTAGAGTTCGGGCTGGTCCCAGGGGTAGCCGCCGAGGTATTCGGTTTCCCAGCGCGGGGCCTGAGAATTCGAAAAATCGGTGGCAAGCGAAAAGATGCCGAACTGGGACACGGCGGCGTGGAAGCGTTTGGTCGTGCCAATGAGCCAGTTGACCAAATAGCCGCCGTAGGACGAGCCGATGACACCAATACGGTCCGGGTCGGCGATTTTCTCCGCAATAGCCTGATCAATGCCGGCCAGAATATCGGCGGCGTCGCCGCCGCCGAGGTCCTGCCGGTTCGCCGTGCTGAAATCGTTGCCGTAGCCCTCGCTGCCCCGGTAGTTCGGCGACAAGACCGCGTAGCCTTCAGCGGCCCACGTCTGCCAGGCCGTGTACGGGGAGAGCGCCTGCACCGTCCGGCCATGCGGCCCGCCATGCAGGTTCACAATCAGGGGCCGCTTCTCGCCGTCTTTTGCGCCGAGCGGCAGGGTCAGCAGGCCCTCGATCTCTAAACCGTCGGGTGAGTGCCACGAAACAAGCTGCGATGGGGCCAGCGCGTAGCTGTCGGCCCAGTCTTGATTGAGATCCGTCAGCGTTTCGGGCCGCTTCTTGCCCGGCGCAAGCCAGCACAGCTCCGGCACGTCAATGGTAGAACTGGAAACGTAGGCCAGCCCGCCATTCGGCGCGACGGCGTAGTCGTGCAGATGCTCGTCGTTTTGGAGGACGCTCTGCCAGGCCGTGCCGTCATAGCGAAAGATGGCGGTGGTGGTGCCGACGGCAGCCAGTGCGTAAACCCGCCCGGCAGCATCGGTACGCACCCCGTGCCAGCCGGTCAGATCGTGCGGAAAATCGGCGGTCAGTGGGACCGGCTCAGTCTTCTCTCCTGCTGAGACAGCATATAAATTGGGCTGGGAGTAGGATAAGTCAGGGTGGAGCGGCGCGACATACAGCACCTGCGAGCCGTCATGGCTCCAAACCGGGTGAAACTTGCCGCCGGGACCATCGGCGAGCGGCCTTGCGTTCGTGCCGGCGAGGTCAACCGCCCAAACATCGCACTTGTGGTAATCGTTGACCTCGCCGGTGTAGTTGGTCGTGAACGCGATCGTACCATCCGGCGCAACCGCGATCTCGCCCAGCCCGAAGTCGCCAGCATGGATCAGCTTCGGCTTCTTGCTTTCCCGGTCAATCCGCCAAATCTGCTGCCGGAATCTTTCAAACCGCTCAACCACCGCGTCGTCTTTGCGCTCGTTTTTGTCTACCCGGTACTCTTCCAGCGGCTTTGGGCGCGGCTCCTGGGCGACATACACGACGCCCGACGAGTCCGGGAGCCACTCGTAGCTGCCGATGCCTGCCGGGGCATCGGAAAGCTTTTCCGCCTCGCCGCCCCCGCCGTCCATCGGCAGGAGCCAGACCTGCGCCTTCGGCTCCTCTTCGTCGTCTCCCTCGTCTTCGCGGTCGCTCAGAAACGCCAGCCAAAGGCCATCCGGTGACCAGCGCGGCTCGGTTTCATTGCCGCCGCCGCGCGTGATCTGCCGAGGTTCGGCGTCCGATCCGACTTGGAGGAGATACAAATGCTGAGTGACCGCGTTGTCATCCCAGTTGGTTTCGCTGACCCCGTACACAATGCGCGTGCTGTCCGGCGCGACCTGCACTTCCCCCGGCATCTTCAGTTCCAGCAGGGCGCGGGGGGTAATCTTCTGCTTCCGTCTTCTTGCCATAGACGCAGATTGTACCCGGTCCGCCCCAATTCTGGGGAAGCCCCCCCGCCCCAATTCTGGGGAGCCGGAGTAAGAACGAAAGCCGATGGGACTGATCTTCTCCGTATGGCTCCCCAGAATTGGGGCGGGGGGGACTTCTTGTTGCCTTTACCGATTAGCGCGGCTTCTGGCCGATCAGCGTGACCGTGCAGGGCGGGATGTTCCAGTAAATCCGGGGCGCAGGACTTTGCAGCGACTGCCCTTGCCCGCCGCCAAAGCCTTGCCCGCCGCCAAAGCCTTGCCCGCCGCCAAAGCCTTGCCCGCCGCCGAAGCCCTGCCCGCCGAAGCCTTGCCCGCCGAAGCCTTGCCCGCCCGGACTTTGGAAGGCGGGCGAGTTCTGAAACGGGTTAATCTTGTAGTTCGGGATCTGAATGTTCGGGACTTTGTAGAACGGGCTGATGATCCCGGATGGCGACGACGCGCGGATTTGTGCTTGCAGCCGCTTGACCTGGGCCTGAAGCGCGTTCACCTGGGCTTGCAGGCTTTGGATTCTCGCCTGCTGCTGGTCCCTGGACGGCATTGGGGCCTGCGCCTGCGCGAGCGTTGGGGCGAACAAAATGCTTGCGGCGAAAGCCGCCGAGAGAACGATGCGTGTGTTCATTGGTTTCTCCTTGTGTAAGATGATGCGCGTGAAGAACGGACTCCCCCCAGCCCCCAATAATGGGGGAGCAGGACAAAAATAAGAGAACAAGCCTCTTCTAAATCTGGCTCCCCCATTATTGGGGGCTGGGGGGAATCTTCCAATTCCTACCCAGATGAGAAGGCTGGTTTCCAGCCCTACATCTTGTCCGGCTTGCCGACCTTCAGCAGCACCGCACCGTGGGCGGGGACTTCGACGGCGTAGCTGCCGGTGAAGGACCCGGCGCTTCGGTGCAGCCACACGTCGCGCACCGGCTGCGGGCCGGAGAGGCCGAGGTCGGTCCAGCGGACGGTGAGCGTGCGCGGCGCGGCGTCGCCGTTGACGAGGCCGACGGCGTGGGTGCCGTCGAACAGCGGACGCGCCCAGACTTCGCCGTCGTTTGCGTCTTTCGAGAGGAGGCCGGCGGGCTTGCCGAGCGGGTCCTGGTTGATGTCCAAAGCCTCGTCGTTGGTCAGGAGCGCAAGCGTCAAAGGGTCGAGCTTTGTCATATCGCACCCGATGAGGAGCGGCGACGACAGCAGGCACCACATGGAAATATGCAGCACCTGCTCGTTCGGCGTCAGATGCGTCGGATGGACATTGCCCTTGCCGACAATTCCCACCATCAGCATGTCCGGGTCGTTCCAGTGGCCCGGCCCGGCGTACTTCTCGTGACCGGCCTGGCTCTCATAGATGCCGTGCAGGCTGCCCCAGTTGTCGTCAATGTCATCGGTGGTGCGCCAGCAGTTGCCGCCCGCCGCCGCGCCCCATTTCCAGACGTCGCCCATGCCGTACTGGCAGAACGAGTACACGATGTCGCGCGGCTGAGACGCCAGATCGGTCCCCATCAGCGTGTACGGCTTTTCGAGCGCGGGCAGGGAATGGTCGCCGTGAACAACTTGGTCGTAGGAGCACCAGTCATATTTCAGGTAGTCTACGCCCCACTTTGCGTAAGTCGCCGCGTCCGACGCTTCATGCTGGTAACTGGCCGTGAAGTTCGCGCAGGTGGTCGGGCCGGGGCTGGAATAAATGCCGAGCTTCAGCCCTTTGGAATGAACATACGCCGACAGCGCGGGCATATCCGGGAACTTGTTGTTGCTTTGGATGCTGCCTGCCGCATCCCGCCCGGCTTCCCAGGTATCGTCAATGTTGACATACTGGAAGCCGTGGCGGGCCAGCCCGGCCGCAATCATCTCGTCGGCGGCGTCCCGCACTTTGCCCGCATCCACACGCCCAGCCCAGACATTCCACGAGTTCCAGCCCATTGGCGGGGTCAGAGCCAGCGTGTTCCTGCCGGCGAGAATGACTAACAGGCGCCGCGCAGCCCCGCGCGGCCCGCGCACGAACAAAGTCACGGCGGTGGTCTGGGGGCGTCGGAGCACCCCCGAAATGATGCCTGTCTTGGCGTTCAAAGTCAGCCCGGCGGGCAGACCTTTCGCGCCGTACACCAGCGGCCCCGTGCCTGTAGCCGGGACAAGAAATAGAAACGGCTTCCCCGGCGTCGCGCCGACCACGCGCGGGCCGTGAATGGCGGGCTTCGGGTCCGGGGCGGGAACGACAAGGCGAGCCGGCACGACAGGCAGCGTGAAGGCTTCCGGCGCTGCCATGCCGGGAACGAGGGTCAGCATCGCCCCAGCCCAGTCGGCATGGTCGTAGCTGATCCCGTCGCCGCCGTCGGAAACCCGCAAAGTCAGCGTCTGTGCGCCAGTCAAATCCACCGACACAAGCTGCGGCGTATCGCCGCCGTGCAGTGTCCCCGTTTGCGCCGATGTTCTGCCGTCCACGCTCACCGAGAACGCGACCGAGCCGCTGGTATGCACCTCGTCGTCTACCCCCACCATCGCCGCAAAATGGGTCGCGCCGCCGTGCAGCTTAATCACGAAAACGCTTTCCGCATGGGTGCCGATGCCGTGTGGATAGACCACGCCGCCAAGCGTCAGCGGGTGTCCGTCTATTGACCGCCCTGCCACCGCCGTGCCGTAGCCTTCGGTCATTTTAGACAAGTCCAGCGTTTCCACCCACCGCCCGTTTGCGGGAACCGCCTGCGCCCGCAGCGCCGCCGCGTCCTGAGCGCGGCTTACCGGCGCAAGTCCCAGCAGCATCCCCAGTGCCGCCCCGTACAGACAAAAGTATTTCATGCCTCCATTCTACGAGTGTTGAACGGTTTTGTCAAGCCGAGTCCGTGCGGAGGGCGAACAGATCAACAAAACGAACGAGATCCTCGCGCCCAACAGGCCAAGTTCGGATGGATGTAGGGGCGAACCTCCGTGTTCGCCCTTGCTTCTCCCCTGTTCGCTTTTCCTCGTTCTATTTTCCCGTCTCCGTTTCTTCTGTCTACGGAGGCAGACAACCGCACGGCGAAAGACCCGATTTCCAGACCGGGGGAAGACGTGGGAATGGAGGGCATGGGACTGAAGTCCTACGCTAAGACTTTATTGGGGTGTGGGGCGAAGCGCTAGTAGCTGCCTTCGCGGGCACGGAACAAGAAGGATGGTAGCGAAAAGTCATGCAGAAAAATAGCGGGCGGGCGTGGAATAACTTTGCAACAACGGCTTGGCCTGCCGCCACGCATGATCAGTATGGACAGCCGCTGGATGAGGTCACTCTGCGTGGCCTTGAGAGATTGAGTTCATCGTGGACACCGCGTTTGACGGCGACCTCGCGGTTCCGTCTGAATTGGCCCTTCGTCTGGACGCGCAGCCTTTGGGTCGCCGGGGTCTTTCTCTGGCGGACGGCTTACTTTTCGTGAGCGGGGCGGTCGAAATTGAGGGAGACTGGCAGGGGGAGTCGCGGCTGACTGAGGTGCTGCTCCTCGACGGCAGCCCGCTGTTGGGGGTCGTTCTCAGGAAAGGTTTGCACTTGGGGGCCGACATGGAGACGGGCGGCGAAGTGTCTTTGGAGCCGCTTCAGACATCCCTCTGAAGACCGGAGAAGACCCCCCGCCCCCAATAATGGGGGAGTAGGAGTGAGGAAGGGCAAGGAGCGTTGGCGATGATCCGATGCGTCTTCTTTTTGTTTGTTGCGTCGCCCGCGTGGTTTTGGTATAATGGGAGGGAGGCAGCCAAGCGTATTTGGACGTTCCAGTCTGCGGTGATCGCCGCGTCTAAGGCGTGTTATGCCGCAAGAGTGCGGTAAAAGTCGCACCCGGTGCGTGCTTTACGTCAAACGTCCTGCGGCGGAACGCAGTAAAACACTTGTTAGACCGCAGGATAACGGCATTTGAGTTTCGTTAACAATGTTCCTGGCTTTGTAAAGGAGTGAATATGAAAGCTGTTTTGTATGAGTTGGGAGAAGTGCTGTCTGAAGATGAGCGGATTTACCGGGGGCGAGATGGTGAGAAGTTGCCCTCATGGTATGCCCAGGTTCCTGAGACTGAAGCCGAACGATCAATCCTGACTTACGCCATCGAGGGTATCCTCGGTGGAAACCTGAAAATGCACCTCTGTTATGATAAGCACAAGCAGTGCCAGGCAAATCTGCGACTGACAGGTAATTGGGACGACGATGGTAGACTTGAAGGTGAAGTCACTGTAAGTCATGTGTTGTCTCCTGAAGAACAGGATGCAATACGGGAACAACTACAGAGGAGGCCCAGGGAAAACGGAGATCCGGTTTCAGGCAACAAACAATCGTTCACATTGGGATCTTACCCAATTGTGTATGACAAAAATGATCCATAATAAACAAGGCAGGGGACTGGCCCCTTTAGGGGTCTGGGGAATGCCTTCCTGTCTGCCGAAGGCGTATTCCTACCCTGCGATTTCCTTTCAGTATTCGTTAAACAGTTGACATTGAGATAA
>JAABUQ010003887.1_pt1 | contig 26467 bp, 23 predicted proteins | sample 5560001 | NCBI WGS metagenome assembly JAABUQ01 (sample SAMN10711888, study PRJNA513371) | rock metagenome | isolation source: Antarctica rocks | place: Antarctica: Victoria Land, Finger Mt nord | collected 2015-12-18 | reverse complement strand
GCATGCACGTGGTCTTGATTGCCAGGCAGGGGGGCCACAGTCAGGGCGTAGGTGCAGCGGGCCGTGATCCAGCTTTGCAGCGCCAGCGCTTTGTCCAGGGACGAGCGGCGGCTGGGGGGGAGGCCCGCCAGAGCCTGCCGAACCGCCATTTGGAAGTACGCGGTGTCGGCAGGCGTGGTCACAGTGTTGGGCGGCAGGGACACGTACAACTGCCGGAGGGAAGCGGGGTAGCTGTCCCCGTCGCGCCGCAGGCGCGCCTGGGCGAGCGGGTCGGCGGGATCGGGCGGCGCGGCGGACACAATGGAGTAGGCGCCCCGCACGGCCTGCCCTTTGAGGTCAAGGCTGCCGTCGGCGGCCAATTGCGGAACCGTGCCGCGGTCGGGGTCAAACAGCAGGGAAAGCGGCTCGTCGGCGTAGTAAAACTGCGACGTGTCGCCTTTGACATCCATGCTTGTCGTGATGTGGGTGCGCAGGGCGCTGACGCCGAAGGCTTGCCCTTCGCCCGGAATCCAGGTAGTCGGCAGGCCATAAGTGTAGCCGTTGTCCGTGGTTTCCTCATAATCCAGCGGAAAGGTCTTGCGGCGGGTGCTTTGCCAGCCCGCGCCTGTATAAAAGTCATACGTGCGCCCGCGCCAGTAGTGCGGCTGCTTGTCGGTGGAAACCGCGTGCATGACAATGTCGGGCGAAGTGGGCCATACGGAGCCGCGTCCGATTTCCAGGGTCATGTCGTCGGAGAACCGCTGCGCGACCAGGCTCAGGCCGGCGCCCGTATACCCCCGCTCGCCCACCAGCTGGCGGATCGCCTGCCCCAGGGACAGCGAAGACAGCATGGCGCGCATGGGCGCGACCAGGGCGAGGCCCACGCTCAGCACCAGCACAGCGGACACAGCGGACAGGCCGATCTGCGCCCACAGCACGGGGCTGGGACGGGCGCGTTCGCGCGGGGATGCCAGGGGACGATTTTGCAGGTAGTTCTGGTAGATCAGCAGAAAGATCATGGACAGAACAAACAAGCAAAAGAAGAAGAGGGTGGAATTGTTGACGTTGACACTCCCTGTCAGGCCGATCATGGCCGCCGTCAGCACGCACGAGAACAGCACAATGTCGCCGCTGACTACGGTCCACGACCAAAAGACCGCGCTCCACATCAGGCCCGCCGCCAGCCGATCTTCGGTTTTATCCGCGCCGATGACGTACCAGGAGATGTACTGCCCAAAGACCTGCCCGTGCAGCACCCACTCGCACACCACCGCACCGATTAAAACGAGACAGGCGATCTCAATCACCCGCGGCTGCACTTGAAAGGCGCGGCAGGCCAGCGAGAAGGCAAACCCCATCAGCGACAGCACCGTGGCCGCAATGGTGATGTCCGTATTGCCCATCGTCGCGCAGACCGCCTGCACGCCGCACAGTGTCACCAGCAAGCCGCCCAGATAAAGGGGCAGGGTCAGACGCATGCTCGCCATGTCCGTCGCCTGTGCCGGGGAGCCGACTAGGGGATCACCTGCGCGCATAACCGCCGCCTTCCATCGCCTGCACCAGATCGTCGCCTTTTTTCACCCACAGCACAGGCAGCCCGCCTGGCGCAGTCAGTGTCTTGTCCACCACTTCCGGTGCGGCGCGCCCTGCCTTACCGGACGCATGGCGCGGAGCAGCAGCAAACGAGCCGCTGTCCAGCCCGTAGCCGAATGCCTGCGCGCCGCGCGCGGCGTACTGCGCAAGCGCAACCGCCAGCGCTTCGCCGCCCATGCTCGGCGTGATGTAAAACAGGGTCGCGCCGGACGACACGCGCGGCAGGGCGCGCAGCAGGGCATCCGCCAGCGTTTCGGTCGCGGTGGCTTCCGCGCGGGCCAGTGTTTCCAGCAGGACGGGCATTTCGGCGCTGTCCTGCAGGGTCAGCAGGCCGCCGCCTGCCAGCGGCGGCAGCGTGGGCAGAACGACCTGCACCACATGCCCCTGGCGCAAAAGATAATCGCAGGCGGAAGTGGTCATCTTGATCGCATATTCCAGGGCGCTTTCGCGGCCCACGCCGGTGTCGGCATAGGACGCCGCATGCAGGTCCAGCGCGACCAGGATATTGGAAGCCGCCCCCTGCGTGTATTCCATGACGGCCAATTTGCCCGTGCGCGCGGTCGTGCGCCAGTGGACGCGCCGCAGCTCATCGCCGGGCTGGTAATCGCGCACGCCGTGGAAATCCAGGCCGCCGCCGCGGGCGACCGTGCTGTCCTGCTCGCGCTGCCCCCAGGCGCCCCCATTCGCCGCAGACATCTGGCGCAGGGCCAGCACGCTTGGGTACACCAGCATTTCGGAGGCAGACGCGATTGTCTGGACATGGGGGTAAAAGCCCAGCGGGTCGGTAGAAGAAACAAGGGTGGGGCCGAGCGTATAGGCGCCGCGCTTTTCGGCTTCTATGGTGTAGGAAATGTCGGCGGATTCGCCCGCGCCAAGATGGAGGATCAGCGGGGCGGCGTCCCCGACCGCCTGCAAAGACGCGGGCAGCTTGTCGGCGACCCGCAGAAACATCTTGGGCAGACGCCCCGTGTTTTCCACGGTCAGTGTCACCGTGGCGCGCTCGCCTTCTCCGCAGGCCGGAACCGGCGAGCGGCGACAGGCGAGGCCGCGCATCAGGACGCGTCCCACCACAAACGACGCCATCGGGATCAGAAACAGCACAGCCGCCATCAGATACAACTGATCCACGCCGAGGATGACCGCGACAACCGCGATAAACAGCCCGGCCAGTGTCAGGGCGAACTTTTTCAGGTTGTGCGTGATGACCATAGGCGTCGGCGGGGGCTGGAAAAGGCTGCAAAAAGAAAGCGCGCGGGCTACAAAGCCGTGGGGACAGCAATTCGCCCTAAAATCTCGTCAATGACGCTTTTGGCCGTCACCTGCTTCATGCGGGCTTCGGGGCGCAGAATAATGCGGTGCGACAGAATAGACGCGGCGAGGCGCTTGATGTCGTCGGGCAGGACAAACGTGCGTCCCTGCAATGCCGCCCATGCCTGCGCGGCGTGCAGCAAAAACAGCGACCCGCGCGGGCTTGCGCCGAGCAGTATCTGCGGGTGCGCGCGGGTTGCGCCCACCACATCCACAATGTAGTCGCGCAGGGACGGGTCTACGTACACTTCGCGCACTTCGGCTTGAAGCAGCAGCAGCTCTTCGCGCGTGACCACCGGGTGCGTAATCTGCGCCGCCGCCGATCCGCTGCCGGTCTGCCGCTCCAAAATGCGCGCTTCTTCATCCCGCTGCGGGTAGCCCATCGCGAGCCGCATCAGAAAGCGATCCAATTGCGCTTCCGGCAGGGGATGGGTTCCATGCGCATCAATGTTGTTCTCGGTAGCGATGACGAAAAACGGCGAGGGAAGTTCATACGTGATGCCGTCGGTCGTCACCTGCTGCTCTTCCATGCATTCCAGCAGCGACGACTGCGTTTTGGGCGTGGCCCGATTGATCTCGTCGGCCAGCACGATATTGGCAAAAACCGGCCCTTCCCGGAACTCAAACTGGCCCGTCTTTTGGTTGTAGATGGTCGTGCCGGTGATGTCGGCGGGCAGCAAATCCGGCGTGAACTGGACACGCTTGAACACGCAGCCCAGGGCGCGGGCCAGGGACTTCGCCAATGTCGTTTTGCCCACGCCGGGGATGTCTTCAATCAAGACATGGCCGCCGCACAGAAACGCGGTAAGGGCAAGCTCCACGACAGCGCGCTTGCCGACAATCACGGTTTCTATCTCATCGGCGATCAGGCGCATCTTTTCAGCGACATCGGGAGCGGCTGGGGGCATCGTGTGGGTCGGGGGCTGGGTGTTCTGCATAGGTCTTAATGCAATATTCGCGGCGGGGGCGCGCGACTCCTTCTCCTTTATACGCAATTACGCACTCAAAACGCTCCCAGCACGCGGGCGGTTCCTGCAAGTGGTGTTGAACAAAGGAGCGATTTTTAAGAGTGTGTATGGAAACTGGCAGGAAGGCCCCCCCGCCCCAACAATGGGGAGCAATACAGAGATTAGGCACGGACGGCTTTCTTATCTTGCTCTACTCCAGCCCCCCAGAATTGGGGCGGGGGGGCCTCTTATACGCTTTGCTAAAGCTTTCCTACGGCTGACTAAGCCATCACCAACGACGGAAGGATTTGTTCCGTCGTTGAAACAGGCTGCAAACGCCGTGGCAAACCCCATGCGCTCTCTTTAATGCGTGCATAAACCATGTTTGACAAGGGGGTGGCCCGCTGGTATAATTGGCCCGGCGCTCAAAGCGTTCTTTGGGGCGGCACGCTCTCCCACGGGTTTCCATGAAGTATCTCACACAACTGCTCGGCAAGACCGTGACGGATGGCAGCGGCGAACGCTTCGGCAGGGTGGCCGAAGTGGTGGTTGCCCCCGCCGACCCTCTCCCCCTGGTGGCTGCCTACCAGGTCAAGACCGAGGACGGGGCTGTCTTTGTTCCCTGGGACGCGCTGCTGGTGCAGCCCGATGCCCGCGAGTTTGCGCTGGCCCGTCCTGTTCTGCAAATCCAGCCGTACCAGATTGCCGAACACGACTTTTCCCTGGCCCGCGATGTTTTGGATAAACAGATCGTGGATGTGCATGACTACCGGGTCGTGCGTGTCAACGATGTGCGTTTGGCCGAGATGCCCAGCGGGCGGCTGGCCTTGATGGGGGTTGATCCCGGCGTGCGCGGCCTGCTGCGCCGATTGGGATTGGAAGACGTGCTGCAAAGTATCGGCAGGCTGCTGGGCCGCGCGCCCGGCCCCGCAAGATTTATCGCCTGGAACGATGTAGAATCACTGCCGACCCACAATGCGGGCGAGCCGCTGAAGCTGAAAGTGTCCCACGAAAAGCTTGCCCAGCTGCACCCCGCCGACATCGGCGACATCCTCAACCAACTAGACCCCGCTCACCGGCAGGAGCTGCTGGACTCGCTGGACATTGAAACCGCCGCCGAGGCCCTGGCGGAAGCGGATGACGAGGTGCAGGTCGCCGCGCTGCAGCACATGGACGAGGAGCGCGCCGCCGATATTCTGGAAGAAATGCCCTCCGATGAGGCCGCCGACGTGCTGGGAGACATGGACCATGCCCACCGTCAGGAGCTGCTGGGCCGCATGGACGTGGAAGACCGCGCTGATGTGGAAGAACTCTTAGAGTACCACGACAAGACAGCAGGCGGCTTGATGACCAATGAGTATGTGGCGATTGCCGAGGACATGACCGCCCAACAGACGATTGACCGCCTGCGCGCCCTGGAGCCGGAGGCGGAGACCATCTACTACCTGTATGTCGTGGACAGCCGGGAAATGCTGGCAGGCGTGATCTCGCTGCGCGACCTGCTCATCGCCCAGCCCGACGCGCGCGTGGCGGACTTTATGATCAAGAAAGTACGGAGCGTCCCGCTGAACGCCAACGTGGAGGAAGTGGCGCACACGTTTGAGCGCTACAAGCTGCTCGCCCTGCCCGTGGTGGATGGTGACGGCTGCCTGCAGGGGATTATTACCATTGACGACACTTTGGAGCAATTGCTGCCGCCAGACTGGCGGCGTCGTCCTGCCCGGCGCGGGCACGGCGCGGACGACAACTAGGACACGCCCACCAAAAATCCCCCGGCAGCCAGTGGCTGCCGGGGGATTTTTGGTTTCGCTTACTTGCCCATCTTCTTGGGCATGGCCTTTTGTCCGCTGAGGACAGCCTGGAAGCCGCGCGAGGACAGCATGCGGGCGGCGACTTTGATCTTTTTCTTGCCGGACGGTGTTTGGATGGTCACCGTCTGTAGATTCACCTGAAAGCGGCGGGCTTTTTGGGGGGCGCGGTGCGCCCAGCCGCCGGAGTGCGGGTGGCGCGTCCAGCGTCCGGCCTGGGCTTTGCGTCCGCTGTGTTCGCAAACTTTTGCCATAACTCGTTGTCTCCTGTGTGGGTCGTGCAATCGTTGAAGATTAACTTCTTTGGGCCGCCGACACACCCTGCCGGGGACGCCGTCAGCACAACTCGCTAGTGTAGCACGCCGGGCGCGCGCAAGTCAAGCCCACTGTGCCGGTTTTGCGCCCCCTCAGCGTCAGCGGGACACGCCGTGCCCCGGAAGATTGTTCCCGATTGCGCCCGCCACAACCAGCACAGTGGACAGGACAGACACCGCCAGGCCCCAAGTCAGCCACTTGCGCTGCACGGCAAAATACTGTGCTGTGCCCCCATCAAAACGCCGGTTCTGCCAGGCCAGCGTATGCCCTTTCAGACCCAAATAGATGGCAGCGCCGACATATACTATGGCAAACAAGCCACCGATGACTCCGCCTGCGCGCGACAAAAGGGTGAGGGCGAGAATGCCCCACCCCCACTTGATCTTGTGGCTGACGCTCCACAGAAACGGCAGAAAGAACGCGCCCCAGTTCCACTTCAAGCGCGCAATCTCCGGCGGCACTTCGCCCTTCATGCCCGATGTGTTGACTTCTTCGCCCTGTCCATAGGGCAGGCCGGTGGGCGGGGGCGGCCAAACCCCCGGTGTCTGCCCCGGCAGCGGGCTTTGTCCCGGCGTGCCGCCTGACCCAAGTTGATCCATACGTGTCCTCCTTGCCGACGAGGGGCGCAGCGTGAGCGGGGGCCAATTCCCCCGGCGGCCTGTTCGCCCCTCGCCCGCCGAACTCCTTCTCACGAAGCGGGGCGTTCGCACGGCGCGTGTCAGGTATACTCGCTATGACACTTTCTCGCTGGAACACCACCCATGCCCAACGCCAAGACGCCCCCGCCCGACAAGCCGGCCAAAGCCCCGCTCAGCCCCGAAGACCGGCAGATGCATCTCAGCCTCGCCCTGCTGTCGCTGGCGGTGATGATTGACATCTTAGGCTTCAGTATTATTATCCCCCTGGTGCCCGAATACGTGCAGCGCGCCCTGCATACCTACCCTGCCGACCCGCGCATCGGGGAAGTCGGGGGCTGGCTGACAGCGGTGTATGCCTTGATGCAGTTTGTGTTCGCCCCGCTGTGGGGCGGGCTGTCGGACCGCATTGGACGCAAGCCGATCTTGATTGGGTCACTGGTGGGCGATGCCATTTTCTACATCATGTTCGGCCTGTCCGTGCATTCGCTGGCGGGCTTGTTCGCCGCCCGCATTCTGGCGGGCATCTTCTCGTCAGCGTCCCTCTCGGTCGCGCAGGCGTATGCGGCCGACATCACCCCGCCGCACCTGCGCGCGATGGGACTGGGCTATTTAGGGGCCGCCTTCGGCGTGGGCTTTGTGTTCGGCCCCGCGCTGGGCGGCCTCATTGGACAATACAATCTGGCCGCGCCGCTGTATGTGTCTGCGGCCCTTGCGCTTATCAACCTGGTGTATATTCAGAAGAAGCTGCCGGAGCCGAAGCGGGAGACGGCTGCCCCATCCGGGCCGCCGCCGTCATTTGCGCGCAGGCTGCAACTCATGGGGCGGGCGGTCAGCGGGCCGGTCGGCTTTTTGTACGTGCTGACTTTTGCCGTCACCTTCGCCTTTGCCAACTTAGAGGGTACGTTCACCACCTACCTGAAGCAGCATTTCCACTACGGCACTTCCAATGTCGCGGCTGTCGCGGGCGGCGTGTTCGCGTACATCGGCGTTCTGATTGTTGTGATCCAGGGCGGGGCAATCCGGCCTCTGGTGAAACGCTTCGGCGAGCCGAACCTCATTGTGGTCGGCATCGGCCTGATGGCATTAGGTTTTTTGACCTTTCCCTTCGCCCACGTTCTGGGACTGCTGCTCATCGGCCCCATGCTGCCCATTTCTGTGGGAAGCGGCCTGAACAGCCCGTCTTTGCGCGCTTTGGTGTCGCGCAAGTCGGCGCAAACGGCGCAGGGGGCCTCGCTCGGCCTGTCGGCGTCGTTTGACAGCCTCGCCCGCGCCACCGGCCCGGCAGCCGGCGGTTATCTCTACCAGCATATCGGCCAGACCGCCCCCTACTGGTGCGCGGGCATCGTGATGTCCGTGTGCTTCGCCTTCGCCGCCCTGCGCAAGGGAGACATGGCCGCCCCGCCGCTCGCGCCGCCGTCCCCTCTCCCCACCGATGTTCCCACGCCGACTGTATGACGAAGGCAGGAAGCCCTCACCCAGCATAGGAACGACCCTCACCCCCCAGCCCCCTCTCCCGCAAGCGGGCGAGGGGGAGCCAGAAAGAGTAAGTCTTACCCCCCCAGAATTGGGGGACGGGGGGTGATCCTACCCTCGCCCGCTTGCGGGAGAGGGACAGGCGCGAAGCGCCAGGGTGAGGGCCGTATTACGCCAGGGCAAGGGCCGCCCCTTGCACGCCCACTGCCACAGCGTTCCCCCCTCTTTCCAAGCCTATACCAACGACGGAACAGTTTCTTCCGTCGTCGGTATGCGCTGAAAACACGGATACAATGCCGGTACAACTGGGAGGAGACGCGTTTCTTCTCCACGCGCCGACAGAGTGGTCTGCCGAGGCTGACATTGCGCTTCGCCGGGAGCTGCAGGAAGCGCCGCAAGACCGAGCGCGGGCAGCAACTCTCCCTTTCTGCCCTGCGTGCCGCTCCGCCGGGGTACAATAGCCACACACATCTTTGGGTGAAGGGCCACCGGACAATGACCACAAAAGAGCGAATCCAGGCTGAGCTTGAACGCCTGAGCGAGGAAGACATGGCTGGGCTTCTGTCAATCATCCAGGAACTAGGGTGGAGCCATGCCAAGCGCGCCGTGCCTGCGGCAAGGCAAGGCAGGCGCATGGCGGCGGCTCTGGAACAGCTCGCGCAATCAGGGACATTTGCCGACATGGACGCCGCGCAGTGGCAGAAGGAAACTCGCGCCGACCGGCCACTGCCGGGGCGCGATGAATGATGCTTCTTGACAGCAACATCATTATCTATGCTGCGAAGCCGGAGCACGACGACTTGAGGCGGTTTATCGCTGAACATGCACCCGTCGTCCCCGCCATCAGCCGGGTTGAAGTTTTAGGCTTTCACCGACTGACGGAGCAGGATAAAGTCTTCTTTGAGGCGTTCTTCGCGGCAGCCACAGTTTTCCCTATCACGGAGAGCATTCTCGACCAGGCCATCCAATTACGTCAGGTCAGAAAGATGAGCCTGGGTGACGCGCTTGTCGCCGCGACATGCCTTGTCCACAGCCTCACACTGGTGACATGCAATACGGACGATTTTGACTGGATTCCCAGCCTGCGCCTCTTCAATCCATTCCGCACACCGACCAGCGAGGGAAGCGCACAACAAACCGGCGTATAAAGACGGAAAGTCAGGCTGCGCTTAACACGCTGCGTGCAGACCCGGAACTGCCGGGTGCGGCTGAGGGCAGGCCGCTGATTTCCACCGCCGCCCGCGTTCCGCGCCGCTCTCTTATTTCCTGCTCTGTGCTCATTTCCTGCTCTGTGCTCATTTCCTGCTCTATGCTTGGGGTACGCTCCCTTTCCAAAACCAACCCACTGTGTGTTCCATGCCAAGCAGGACAATCAACCCAGCGTAATGAAACTCTAAGTTGTCAACGCGCTTCCTGCCGAGAAAGTCGGCTTGCACAGAGCGAACCGGGCGGATTGCAGTCCGGCAACTTGAAGGAAAGGCAAAAACAATGTCCCAGGAACCATCGCCGGATACGTTTACATTGAATGACAGCGAGGCGTCCAAGCCTGGCGGCATCCCGCTTCAGCACGGCGTTTACAGTCGCTGCTTTCCCGGCAAGGCCGTTCTGCTGCTGCTGGCGGCGCTTGTCGTGCTGGCCGTGGCGATTGGGCTGGGCATGGCCGGACAGTGGCGTGCTTTGACTGCCTGGGTCGTGTTCGCCGGGGGCGGCGTCGTGTTTGCCATCAGGCGCGTGGAAGAGCAATTCAGGCATGGCGACGTCAACCCATCCCGTGTGATGTCGCTCAATCCGCCGCTCATCGCGGTTTTGGCCGACCTGAACACTGGAGCAGGGCCATCGCGTCCCTTTGTCAAAGTTGTCCGACAGCCATTGGAGCGGCTCAGTGGCGGCTCCCTGCGTCTTGGAGACAATGCTGCCACGGTTGCGCTTTACAAGGGCAAGCCGGAAAAGGGCGTTTGGGACGATATTGATCCGGTTCTGACGGCCTGTGGCACACGCGACGAAGCCCAGATTCAGCGTGTGCTGTCCAGCATCCCGCCTGACCAATGGGCTAGTCTTGATGCTGCGCTGACACAGGTTCCTACGCCTATCAAAGCGGGATTATATCCTGTGTTTCTGCCCTCACCACAGCCGAAATCTTTGTGATTGTTTTCCAGAGGAGCTTTCCACATGACAGCACAAGGGTTGGCTTTGCTGCATTGAATACGGGCACGGGTTTGCAGGCAGAACCGCCATACGGAAGCCACGATCACAAAGCAACGCTCACACCTGGGCAGAGTTTCTCTTTGATGCAAAAGCAGGAACACGCGCAGGCTTTCGGGAACAGGCTGGGGGAGACCTTGTTATGCCCCAAGACATGTATGATCTAGATGCAGAGTTGCCGGACGATGTGGAAGACGCCCTGCGGCGTCAGGAAGAAGCCCTGGCCCTGCTGGAGCGGCTGCGGATCGCCGCGCCTTCAGGCGGAAAAGCGCCCGGCGACGCCAAGCGCGGCAGGCGTGACTTCCGCCGCTGGCCCACGCCCGACGGCGTTTCCCTGGAGCTGCACGATGGAACGCAGTGGCAGACTGTCCTCGTGCTGGACATGGGGATCGGGGGCAGCCGCCTGCCTGCCGTGCCTGCGTGGATGCTCGGCCCGGCGCCTGCCCGCCTGAAGGCGCCGTCCTGCGGCGGTATTCTGGTGCTGGCGGATGTGATGTGGCGTGACAAAAAGTCCGGGGGCGGCGGCCTGCGCTTTGAGTTTCTGGGCACGGAAGAGCGGGACGAATGGGCGGACAGCCTGCTGGACGCCCTGCTGGCGCGGTACTCGGTCGGATGACACCGGCTTTTCCACGGCGTCTTGGGGGGCGCATTCTTTGGGCGCTGTGGTTTGGCCTCGCGACGGCGTCTACCCGTGCGGCAGGGGCCGCCCAAGCGCCGCCGCTGCCGCCGGTCAAAGCGCAGCTGGTGACGCAGGGCAATCCTCATTTTGGCAAGCGCATCGCCCTGACGTTTGACGCCTGCCAGACTGCCATGCCCGCCGGGTTTGATGCGCGCATTGTGCAGATTTTGCGCCGCACCCACACGCCCGCCACGCTGTGCCTGGGCGGACGCTGGATGGAAACCCACCCCGCTGTCACGCGCAGCCTGGGCCGCGACCCGCTGTTTGAGCTGGGCAATCACTCGTATCTCCATCCGCATATGACCCGTGTTTCGCCCGCGCGCATGCGGGCCGAGATGCAGCGCACGCAGGATATTATGTACGGGCTGACCGGGCGACAGGGGGTCTTGTTTCGCCCGCCCTACGGCGAGTATAATGCCCTGGTGGAGCAGACGGCGGCGCGCCTGGGCCTGCGCACTCTGACCTGGAGCCTGGTCACGGGCGACCCGGACCCGCATGTCACCGCCCCGCGCATTGTCCGGGCTGTGCTGGCCCGCGCCCGGCCCGGCGCGATTGTGATTATGCACGTCAACGGGCGCGGGTGGCACACGGCTCAGGCCCTGCCGATCCTGATTTCCGCTTTGCGGGCGCGTGGCTACGCATTTGTGACGGTTTCTCGGCTGTTAGGCCGCTAAAACTTGCGGCCTGTGACTTCTTTACAGGCCGCCAGAGACTTTTGTCTGCACAAGCCTCACGGAGTTCTGCGATAATCACGCTATCAAACTCAGGAGGCTCGTGATGCAAACAGTTGTTTCTTCTCAGGACGTTCGGGGCATTGCCGCACCGAATGCGGCTTTTCTTGACCTGCCGCTTGTGCCCGCGGCGACCCCGGCGTGCCGCAGGACCTGGCGCGGCTGTTCGCGCTTCCAGGCGTGGCACCTGGTTTCGGTGCTGTCCTTGATGGTATCCAGCGCGGCCTATGCTGTTTATGCGTTGCTGCACATGGGCGCATAAGCGCGGAAAACCCGAAAACCATGAGGATCAAGGGTGGAATACAACAAAACATGAGATGTACCGGTATCTCTGCGGTAAATAAGAAGATATGAGCGCGAACAGCATTCCTCCCACGCCGTTTCATACTGTATCGAGGAAGCTCACTCCCTGGGTGATGCCAGTCTTCGTGCTTGCGGTCGCCTACGCCCTGCTCGCGCTCACCTTGACCGAGCAGCTTTCCCACCGCGAGATTATGGAGCGGTGCGTCTTGGTGGACCCTGGCCGCGCACGCTTGTGGAGCGTGGGGAACGTGGAGATCGGCCTGGCCTACCTGGGCGTGTTCGGCGGCATGCTCTTTTACTTCCTCAGGCTGTACTCGCGCAGCAGGCGTCACTTGACCGACTTGGGGCTGGCGCTTGCTTATCTCTTTGTTTCCTTTGCGCTGGACTACTTCTGCGTCCAGCGCTTCAGCCCGTTCATGGCGCTGCTCGTCGGCGACGCCGCAGTGATGACGTTTACGCTGGCGGTCTCCCGCCAGCTCTGGTTTCAGCGGCTTCTCGGCGTTTTTGTGCCTGTTATTTTCCTGACATGCGGCATAGGACACTTTCTGGAGGGCCTTTCTTACTGGCATCTGACCTACACTCTGAACACGCCCTGGACCATGGTCACCGCCGATATCGGCTTCGCGGTCCTGGTCAATGCCAGCCGTTTCCCCGCCTTTATTCGCGGCGAGGATGTGGTGGCCGAGCTTGCCGTCGCCAAGGTGCGCGCCGAGACCCTTCAGGTGGAGATTGACGCCCGTGTGCAGGCTGAGCAAGCACGCGCAGCAGCGGAAGCGGAGAAGGAACTGGCACAGCGCGGCTTGCGGACTTTTCTGCGCGACGTGCTCGCCAGTGTCACGGAAAGCAAGCTGCTTCTGATAGATACCCCTGACCAGCTGCCGTTGTTGTCTGCGCCCGTGGGGGAAACGATTATCCTTTCCCAGAAAGAGGGCCTTCGGGAGCTGCGCCTGCGCTGCCAGGAAGCGGCTCGCATTGCGGGCTACTCCGAAGAGCGGCAGCATGACCTGCTTACGGCAGTGAGCGAGGCGGGCATGAACGCCGTCGTTCACGGGGGCGGCGGAACAGGGCAGGTGTCGGTGAGCACGGATGGCACCGTGCAAGTGCGCGTGGTGGACCAGGGCGAGGGCATTGCGATAGAAAACCTGCCGCGCGCCACCCTGTCGCGGGGCTTCAGCACGAAAGCGACCTTGGGGCACGGTCTCAAGATGATGCTTGATACCGCAGATCACATTTTCCTGCTGACGGGGCCAGCGGGCACGACAATCGTTCTGGAACAGGAGCGCGTGTCGCCACTCCCCGCCTGGCTGTGAAAACAACCCTATTTCCATCGAAGCGCAGCTGCAAGCATCCCCATGTGGCAAGGCCTCACTTGACAGCCTCGTTTGGTTGGTGGCCTTCCCATTAGAAACTTATGCTCCCAAAAGGGCGTATCGGCCTCTTGAAAAAAGTCATCCTGGGAGGATACAGGGACAAGAGTGGGGAGTGTCCTATTTCGCTCGGTTTGGCATTGCCAGTATCTAGTGATTTGGCAGCGCCGGTGTTCGCGGGATTGAGGCCGCCCTCAGATGCTTCCAAAGGCGCGGCGGCGGTGTTTTCCCCGCGCTGCAGCGGCGTACCGACGACGGAAGAGTTTGTTCCGTCGTCGGTGCGCCCTTGCAATGCCTATGATACGCCGCTGCAATGTCCTTGCGACACCCAAAAAGATTCGTCCTATCCATTGACAGCGTCCTTGCTTTGTGTTACGATACACTCACATGACGCCGGTCGGGAGGATATTGTCTTATGATTCGTCTTGCTCAGTCCGCACAGAAACGCGCTTTGCTGCTGTGCGCCCTCGCTGCTTGTTTCGCTCTGCCGACAGCGCGCGCGCAGACACCGTTGCCTGTTCCGGCAGTGCCTGCGAAAGCCGCCGCGCCGCGGTGGGTATTGCCCACGGCCCATTCCAAAAACACGCTGTCGGTTTTGGTCACGGCGATTGATGCGGATGCGGTCCATGTCACCCTGGCCGACGGCACCCTGATGGATGCGAGCATCAAGCGTGGGTCGTCGTTTTTGGTGAACGGGCGGCTGGTTTCGCCGGGCGAGTTTCCCCTGGGCGGCAAGGCGTGGCTGCGGATGCGCACGCGGGCGAGCGATGGCGCGCTGTCCGTGGTGCTGCTGAGCGATCCGGCGTCGGAGGCCGCTCTGGACACGTACCGCAGGCAGCCTTTGAGCGGGCGCATCGTTAGCGTAGACGACAAAACTTTGGTGGTCAAGCCCAGCGGTGACGCGGGCAGCGCCCCGGTCTCTTTTCACCTGACGGCGAAGACCATGTTTCGGCATCATGGCGCCGAGTCGGATGCCTCGTCGTTTGCGCCTGACACTCCGGTCGCCGTGCAGGCGCGCGCCCTGCCGAGCGGACTTTTGATGGCGGCGGTTGTGTCGGACAGCGTCGCGGACCTGGCGCAGACAAAAGCGGCCCACAAAACCACATCGCTGTCGGGCAGCGCATCCGCGGTTGATTTGGACAAGCGTCTGCTGCGCATCACGCCCAAAACCAAGCCGGGTCAGATGGTCGCGATTGCGGAAAACACGCGCATCAAAGTGCGCAAGATGGACGGCACGTTGAAAGACATCACGGCGGGCATGCACGTTTCGGCGCGATTATCCGCCCAAAAAGACGCCGAAGGCCATCCGGTCGCTGTCAGCCTGTCGGCGTATGATGCGCCGGTTCCATTAGCAAAAAAGAAGCCGATGGCGGTGAAGAAAACGCCGTAGGATGGGGAGTGGCCTTTGGCGGCAGTTCCATAGAGTGAGGGAGCGTCCTGTGTCGTGCGGCGCAGGGCGCTTGCCATGCGGGGCGTGCAGCGTCGTATTATTGAGAGAGGCGGCAAGCCAGCCGTTTGCTGAGTCAGAGTCAAGAGGGGGCCGCTATGAAACGTCGTCACTTTTTTGCCGCCGCGTTGCCTGCCCTGCTGGGAGGGGGCGCTCTGAAAGCATGGGCGCAGGATAAGCCCGCGTCCAAGCCGTCTCCTCGGCGGGTGCGAATTGAGGTTTTCCTCAGCAAGCCTTCTCTGAAGCAGGGCGACACCAACGCCCTGATTACCCAGGTTTCCACAGACGAAGATGTTGCGACCTACGCCTCTTTTGTGCAGATGTACACCTATCAAGTAGCAGGAGGGACAGCCACATCGCAAGCGTTTGGCCCTCGCCTGCGCGTCACGCCCCGTATTGAGGCGGATGGAAGGATTACTGTGGATGCCAAGGTGGAATACGAGGTGGCCGCTGCGGGTGCCGCGCCGGGTCAGCCTTTGCCCCTCCATTCCAATTCAATAACATTCGTGCGAACAGTTGAAAGCGGCAAACAGGTGATGCTCGGCGGCATAGGCATGGGCGACATTCCTGGGCAACTCTGGTTGACAGCGACCACGCTCGCGCCGCATCAACTGATTTGAGCGGACACGGCTTACCCAGGTGAAACAAAGGCAATGACAGGGTGAACCCATCCAGCCACAAAGCAACGGGAGCGGGCGAAGAGTATTCACCCGCTCCCGTTGTGCGTTGTTTACACGCTGCTGACTTAGGCAGGGCGCTGCCAGGCGAGGGGAAACATTTCGCCTTGCAGTTCTTCGCCCGGAGCGGACTGAATATACTCTTTCATCAGGTGGCTGCCGTCAGGCACGTAGCGGGTTTCTTCGGTCATGTAGTGCAGGGCGACGGCGCGGCGGGGTCGCCCGCTGACGTTCGCCTGCGAGCCGTGCCATGTCAATGAATGGTGGTAGTGGACGCCTCCGCGCTTGACCGGGCAGGTCTGCACGGAAACGGCATGGCCTTCAAACGCGGCGGGCATGGCATCAAAGCCCGGCAGCGTCCGCAGATAGTCCATGTGGTCGCCCCATTTGTGGGAGCCGGGCACCATGCTCATGCAGCCGTTTTCGGGGTCTACGTCGTCTAAGGCGACCCAGGCCGTGACCTGGGTCTTGGGGGCGATGACGGGCCACAGCGGGCCGTCCTGGTGCCACATGTTCACGCCGCCGGTCGCGGCGGGCTTGTACTGCACCTGGTCGTGCCACAAACGCAGGCGCTCAGCCTGTGTCAATTGCACCATTTCTTCCAAGATCGTCGGGTTCGTCAGCAGGGCATGGAAGCCGTCGCTTGCGTGCCAGATGTCTACAATCTGCCAGACGGGCGCGTCGTCCCTGTTCATGTTGCGCAGCGAAACAGGCTGCGGCGTATTGGGCTTGTCTTTGTCGGCAATGACACGTTCCATTTCGGCCTGGAGCGCACTGACTTGGGCCTCGGAAAGCGCCTGGCTGCCCCGGACAAAGCCATGCTCGTGAAAGTGGTTGATCTGCTGCTGGTCAAGCATCGTAAGTTCCTTTCGCAGAGGAGAAGCGTGGAGATGAGCGTTTATTATAAGCCATTGTCACACGCAGCACAATGGCTTTGCGGCGCAAGTGATGGCGTATTCGCCTGTTTTGCCCTCTTAACTCTTCCGGCTTTGTCATCTCACTTTTCCGGCTTTGTCATCTCAACTCTTCCGGCGCGAGATGGCCCGCCAGCAGGGCGTGCCGGTGGTGCAAAGGCGACAGGCCGTCAATGCGCCGGAACACTTTGCTGAAGTGATACGCGTCGTCAAAGCCCGTGCGGGCGGCAATTTCCTTGATGCTGAGATGCACGTCGGCCAGCAGCCGCCGCGCTTCCTCCACGCGCGCCCGCTGGACATACTCCATCGGCGAGCAGCCTGTCATCTGCCGAAACACGGTGTTCAGGCGGCTGACACTCAGCCCGGCGGCTTCTGCCAGGTCGCTTGCCTGGATTTCTTTCGCAAAGTGCGCCTGCACGTAAGCCGTTGCCAGCGCGACTTTCGCCTGGTTTTGCGCCAGGCGCGGCGCGGCAGGGGCCGGTTTCCCGGTTGTTTGCCCCGCGCGCAGGGCCGCAATGATGATTGTGCAAAGGTGAGCCGAGGCTGCTATAGCCGCCAGCGGGTCCGGGGATGCCCGCTCGCGCAGCAAAGCCGTAAACTCCGCCCCAATGCGATGGCCGGGCGGCAGCGACAATTGCACAGGCATATGCAGCGCCTGTGTCAGACGCACCTGATACGGCTCCCGCCGGTCGGCCAAGCCGTCATGCGGGGGAACATCGGGCGCAAAATCAAAGTGCACGGCGATGTGCGCGCCGTCTTCCGGGCCGCTTGACACAAACTCATGCGGCACAAACGGCGGGATAAACAGCAGATCGTGCGGCGCAAACGCCCGGCGCCGGCGCCCAAAGACCAGTTCGCCCGCGCCGCTCAGGATCAGCACAAACTCATGGTCAAAGATGATGCGCTCGGCAACGTCCAGCCTGCCCGCGCGGCGGTGCGCAATACGAATCACGGGGTGGATGCGCTCTAAGGGCAGGGAAAGCACGCGTCCCGGCCTTGCCGGGCCGAACGGCGCGTGCTGCTGGTAAGGGGGCATGGGAGCAAAAGCGTGTTCGTCGTTGTTCACACTGCCGAGTATACCTGCGCGGGCAAAGTTCCTCGCCGATGCACCCACGACTCCCTTCCCTGTGATGGGCGGCGCACGGTGCGCATCTTTTGCTTGCACAAACCGGAGAAAGCATGGTAAAACACAGGCAAGTGCTATGCGGGTGAAACACAACTGCCTTGCCCTTGCCGCTCTAGGGTGCGTGCTGACGGCGGCGCTGCGGGGGCAGGCGCAGGGCGTGCCAACCATCATTCCGACCCCTAAAAGCGTGCGCATGGCGGGGCTGATGCTGCGGCTGGATGCCCGTTCGCGGCTCGTCATCGGCGGCCATGCTGGGGCGCGGGAGCGGATGGCCGCCCTTGTGGTGCAGAGCGAGCTGCGGAGCGCGTTCGGGCTGGCCGTGCCGATTGTGCGCGGAAAACAAGCGCCAAGCGGCGGGACGGCCATTGTCTTCGGCATTGCAGGGCGAAAGCGGGGCAGGGCTTCAGCAGTCGTGCCGCAAAGCGTGCATGCGCCCGGCAAAGCCGAAGGGTACTGCGTGCGCATTGGACGCCTGCGGGCGATTGTTGCGGGGCAGGATGCTCAGGGAGTGCTGTACGGGGCGCAGACCGTGTGCCAATTGCTGCGGCGCGATGCCCACGGGGCGGCCCTGCTGCCCGCGCAGATAGACGATTACCCAAGCTTGGGGTGGCGCGGGGCGCATTTGTTTGTCGGCAGCCGCGCCCTGCCGTTCCACACGCGTCTGATCGCGCGCCTGTTTGCCCGGCTGAAATACAACAACCTGGTGCTGGAATGCGAGCAGGCGAAGTGGAACGCATTGGGGCGGGCCGCGCCGCCGTGGGCGATGTCCAAAGCCGACCTGGCGCGCGAACTTTGTTTCGCCCGCGCTTACGGCATCCAGGTCACGCCTCTTGTCAACTCAGTGGGGCACATGGGCTGGCTGTTTGCCGACAAAGCCAACCTGCCGCTGGCGGAAGACCCGCAGAGGCCCTACGCCGCCCGCGTGTCCAGCCCCGCCGCCGACCGGGTTTTGTTTCGGCTGTACGATGAAGTGCTGGAAACGTTTCACTCGCCCGCCCTGCATATCGGCGGCGACGAGGCGACTTTGCGCGGGCGGTTTCCCTGGCGCAGCCGGGCACAGTATCCAGCCGTGGCGGATGCGTATGTGGCCCATGTGCGGCGCCTGCACGACTATCTCAAAAAGAAGCATGTGCGCGCGTGGCTGTGGGCGGACATGCTGCTCGCGCCGGGCGAAACCCAGGACTTTTGCAATGCCCCGTCTTTGGCGCAGGCGCATCAAATGCGAGCGATGCTGCCGCACGACCTGGTGCTGTTTGACTGGCACTATGCCGCCCGCGGCGACTTTTCCAGTCCCCGCCGCCTGCAAAACGCCGGGTTTGGGACAGTCATCGGGGCGTCGTGGAACAACCCCGCCAATATCGCCGTCTTCAGCAAAGCATTGGCGGCGCAGAAGGAGCGCGGCCTGCTGCAAACCACCTGGGCAGGCTACAACTCGCGCGCGGAAAACCTGACGCATGAAGCCGCCCAGTTTTCCGCGTTTGTCGTGGCTGCGGAAGAAGCCTGGAACGGCGGCAGAACCGATGCCGCGCATTTGCCGTTTGACCCGGCGCGCGTTTTCCGGGCCTGGTACGGCCCGGCGCCCGGCAAAAGCAGGCGTGCAGGCCGCGCGCCATGAACAGTGTGCAGCCAGTTCTACAGAGGCCCCCCCGCCCCAAGTTTGGGGAGCCGGAGAAGAGAACAACGAGGGCACTCTGCCTTTCTGGTCTTTATCATGCTCCCCAGAATTGGGGCGGGGGGGCTTTTGTGTTCCGTTTGCCGTACTGCTGCCCCGGCATTGTGCCCTCGTTGCCCCGGCATTGTAAGCCATAACCAACGACGGAAGAAATCGTTCCGTCGTTGGTATAGGCTTGGAAAGCGCTGGAAACGAGGGTGCAATAGGGCGGAAAGCCTGTCGGAACGGCAGGACGGCAGGGGCCATAGACGCGCCCGCCCCGGCCAAAACCAAACGCTCCCCTAGACAAGCGGCCCCAGAAGAGATATAATATGGAGATTGTCTCGGCGGCCTGCATCGCGGGCCATGCCGAGAGAAGAAACCGACGCGCCGAAGACTTTGCTATGCCTGACCCCGAAAACATCACCTTCCGCGACGCCGTGCCCGCCAACGGCGAGCGTGTCAAGCGGCCTGACGACCAGCCAGGAGCGGCGCTTTCCCTGTCGGCGACGCCGGGCAACGCTTACGCGTTGTCGTCGGATTTGACGCGGGAGCATTGTCTGTTTCAAGTGCGGTCGTCGGGAGGGCTGAGGCCCGGACAGGCGCGTCTGCCGCTGAATATCTCCCTGGTTATTGACCGTTCCGGCTCAATGGACGGCGAGCCGCTGGAACAGGCCAAGCGGGCCTGCGCCCTGGTCGTGGACATGCTGGAGCCGACCGATGTTCTCAGCGTGATTACATTTGAGGATGGGGCCGATGTGGTCATGCCCGCGCGGCGCATGACCAACAAAGTCCTGGTCAAGGACTATATCAGCCGCATTCATGCCGGCAACACGACCAATCTGTACGAAGGATTGGTGACTGCCTGCCAGCAGGTCGCGTCGGTCAAGACGGAAACCAGCCTCAACCGCGTGCTGCTGCTGACCGACGGCGAGCCGACGGCGGGCACCAAAGATTTCCCCAGCATTATCGGGCAGGTGGGAGAACAAAAGGCGCGCGGCATCACGGTCAGCACCCTGGGCTACGGGCCGGACTTCAGCGACGAGCTGCTGTCGGGGATCGCGCGTCGGTCGGGCGGCAATTGTTACTACGCCGCGCGGCCCCAGGAATTGCCCACTTTCTTCCAGCGCGAGGTGGAGTCTTTGCTGCGCATCACCGCCCGCAACCTGCGCCTGCGCGTGTACCTGCCGCGCGGGGTGAGCGTGCGGCAGGTCTACGGGCAGCAGCCTGTTCTTGGGCCGCGCACAGCGGAAGTGACTTTAAGCGATGTGGAGCAGGGCACGGGCTTGTCGTCGCTGTGGGAGCTGGAAATGACGCCCCGGCCTGCGGGCACGTACCGGGTCGTCCTAGCGGAACTGCTGTACGACGATGCGAGCACGGGCCGCCCGGAAAAGCTGTCGGCGGAAGCGGTCGTTGATTTCACCACGGACCGTCCCCTGATTGTTTCGGGGGGGAATGCGCGCGTGAGCGGCGAAGCGGTCGTGGCCCAAGCCGCCCGCGCTTTAGATAAAGCCGCGCTGGCCCTGCGCGCCCAGCAAATAGACCCTGAGCAGGCCCTGGCCGAAATGGAGCAGGCCAAAGGCACCTTGCTGGAGCAGGGCAAGCCGGCGCAGGCGCGCCTGGTTTCCGAAGCGATCCAAAGCGCCGAGGGCGGCGCCCAATTAATCAAAACGCTGATGGGCATTGTCTACAGCCTGGATCAAGGGAAGATACAATAGCGCGCGGACAGCCCCCTTATTTGCACCCAGGCCCTATTTGCACCCAGGCCCGCGCCCCGACAAGCTGACATGAAAAACTACTACGCCATTCTGGAAGTGCCGGTCGGCTGCCCCGTGACGGAAGTGCGTGAAGCCTACCGCCGCCTGGTGCAGGAGAATCTTTGGAACAAAGAAGCCTTCGCCGAACTCAAAGAAGCGTATGAAGTGCTGACCACGACCACGCGGCGCAACGAATACGACAAAGCGACATTTGGCGAAACATTCCCCGCCGAAGACAGCGACCTGCCGCTGGGCATGGCCGATGTCGTGCAGGTGGCGGCGGCCCGGCACTGCCCGATGGGGGCAGCGGTACAGTGTCCGGTCGTCAGCGCGCGCGTGCCCTTGCAGGAAACTTATTGCCCTGAGTGCGGCTTTCTGCTGGCATCCATGTCCGCGCAGGAGTTTGAGCCGGTCGCCCTGCCCGACCGCGCGCACCTGCCGCGCCTGGAAGACAGCGCGGGGCGTCAGTTTCCTCTGCAAGTCGGCCCCAACATTGTCGGGCGCGAAGCCGCCGATGTGCTGCTGCCGGACAAGACCGTCTCGCGCCGCCATGCCCAAGTAGTCGTGTCTGAAGACGGGGCGGTCAGCGTGGAAGATTTTGACAGCACGAATGGAACCCGTATTGAAGGCGCTGTTGTGTCCGTGGGCATGACGCGCCCTATTCCCGACGGCGCGCATGTGCAGTTCGGCAGCGTGGACATGCGGCTGCGGATGCCTGCTGCCGCCAAACCTGAGCCGCCTGTTCCGGCCAAAGCGCCCGGCGCACTCCCGGCCCTGGCGCGTTTGGTCAGCATTCGGGGCGGAGCGAAGCGCGAATATCCCCTAGTGCCGGGCGTCACCACATTTGGGCGGCGCACTGAAAACAGCGTGGTCTTGGGCGGCGACCCTTACATTTCGGCCTACCATGCACAGATTATCGCCGAAGGCGACACGTTTCGCTTGACGGATTTGGGCAGCACCAACGGCACCTTGGTCAATGGACAGGCGCTCACCCCCAACACGCCGCGCCCGCTGCTGCCCGGCGACGAAGTGATTTTAGGAAGCATGGCTTATCGCTTTGAGCGCGGCACAACGCCCGGCAGCCCCGCCCTGTCCCAGGCAGTGGCGCCCGCGCCCGAAGAACTGCTCCAGGCAGTGGCGCCCGCGCCCAAAGAAGAAGATTCTCCCGCTCCGCCACTTCCAGAGGAAGCCGCGCCTGATGCTGCGACCCTGGCTCAAGACAACACTGCGCCTTCTGCCGACGGCGCCGCCACGCCTCAGAGGGGCTAATGGAAACAAAGACCGCCATGCAAGAAACAACCACAGAGCAGGCCGGCATTGCCCCTGCGCCCGTCGCCAAAGAGCCGACCATGCGTCTGGACCGCGAAGAGCTGCGGGAAGGGTGGGCTGAACTGGGGCGCATGCCGCGCATCCTGGCGACGCTGAAACTCGGCGCAAAGACCGACCTGGGGCGCGTGCGCGAGAACAACGAAGACAAGTTTGATTTCTACGAACCCGAAGACCCTGCCGTGCTGGCGACTAAGGGCAGTTTTTACGCCGTGGCCGACGGCATGGGCGGGCACAGCGCGGGGCAAATCGCCTGCGAGATGGCCCTGAAAACAGTGATACAGGCGTATTATGCCAACCCTTCCGCAGATGTGGAAGGCAGCCTGCGCGTTGCCATTGAAGAAGCCAACAGCATTGTATACGAAACCGCGCAGGCGATTGCCGAGCGGCAGGGCATGGGCACGACTTTAACAGCCGCCGTGGTGCGCGAAGGCCAGCTCACGGTGGCGCAGGTGGGCGACAGCCGCGCCTACCTGCTGCGCAGTGGGCAGATCAACCAGATCACCGACGACCATTCGTGGGTCGCCGAACAAGTGCGCCTGGGGATTATGACCCAGGAAGAAGCCCTCTCGTCCCCGTTCCGCAATATCATTACCCGCTCCGTGGGGACGTCGCAAAGCGTGGAACCCGACATTCTGACTCGACCCCTGCAGTCGGGCGATGCCCTGCTGATCTGTTCGGATGGCCTATCCGGCTACCTGGAGCCGCCTGAGCTTGCGGAAATCATGGCCGCGCACAGCCCATCCGTCGCCGCCATGCACCTGGTGGATGAAGCCAATCGCCTGGGCGGGCGCGACAACATCACCGCCCTGGTGCTGGCTGTCCGCGCCCTCACCCCCTTGTCCATGCCGGCATCCGGGGACATGCCCGGCGATTCTTCTGCGGAAGAAGTGGGCGGCAGACCTGAGAAACGCGGCTGGGGACGCCGAAAATAAACGTACTCTTCTTCTCTTAAAGAACACGTTTCAAGGAAACTCTCATGGCCGCGATCCAAAATACTGTACTCGGCAAATACCGCATCCTGCGGGAAATCGCCCGCTCCAATGACATTGTGTATGAAGCCATCGACCCCAAAATGAACCGGCGGGTCGCGATCAAAGAACTGCAGCTGCCGCTGCACCTTGCGGGAACCCAGAAGCGTGAGCGCGTGGAGCGTTTTTATCGCGAAGCCAAAGCCGCTGGCACGCTCACCCATCCCAACATTGTCACCATCCATGAGATTGGGCAGGAAAACGACCGCCACTTCCTGGTGATGGAGTATCTTGACGGCCAAAGCCTGCGCGATATTCTGCAGCTTCAAGGCGCGCTGCCGCTGAAGGAAACCGTAGACATCGCCCTGCAGCTCTGCGATGCCCTGTCTTATGCCCACGCGCATGGCGTCGTGCATCGGGATGTCAAGCCCGACAATGTGCATATTCTGCCGGGCGGCATTATCAAGCTGACGGACTTCGGCATTGCGCGCATCACGGCGGAGCCGAGCATCACGTCGCAGGGGCAGGTCTTCGGCACGCCGTCGTATATGTCCCCCGAACAGGTCGCGTCGCAGACCGTAGACCACCGCACCGACTTGTTCTCGCTGAGCATCACGCTGTACGAGATGCTGACCGGGCGCAAGCCGTTTGTCGGCGACAGCGTCATCACCATCACGTACAACATTATGAACGTGCAGCCGCCGATGCCGCAGGGGGTGGCGCCGGGCTTGCAGGCCATTCTGCAAAAAGGCCTTGCCAAAGACCCCACCCTGCGCTACCAAAGCGCCGCTCAAATCGCCCAGGACCTGCGCGCCCAGAAGTTTCTCCTGGCCGAGTCGGCGCTTGACGGCGCCCCCAAGCCTGCTGCCCCGATGACGTTTGCGCCCTCCCTAGGCGCGACCATGGACACAGGCGTTGTGCCGTCGCATATTTCCGGCCTGCCTGCCCTGTCCGCCGTGTCCTCACCCGCCCCTGCGCCTGCTTCCGGCGAAAGCGCTGCGCCGCGTGAAACTCCCGCTCCTTTGTATGCCCCCGCCGCGCCTTCCGAAAACGGCGCTGCCCCGGCTTTGCCGTCTGCGCCGATGATCGGCGGACTGGCCGAGAGCAAACAAGCCTCTCGTCCCACAGCAGGCGGCAGGCAGCGGAGCCTCGTTGTCGCCCTGTCCCTGATCGGCCTGGTTGCCGTTCTTACCCTGCTGTTTTGGGGGGCGAGGTCTGGGCTGCACTCGGTGCAGCAGCACAGCCGCACCTCGCAGGCCGACACCTTTTATATGAAGGCGAACGAGTCTATGGTCAACGGTGATTATTCCGCTGCCCAGCGCGGCTACGAGGAAGCGCGCGACATGGCCCCGGTCGGCTCGCAAGAATACGTTCGTGCCACCCAGGGGCTGAGCGCCGTGCGCACCACGCAGGGCCAGCGGCTGGCTCAGGACGGCAAACGCAAAGACGCGCAGGCCGCCTACCAGGAGGCAATCAAGATGAACCCTAAAAACGCCGCGGCGTATGATTCGATGGGCAGCCTGCTCATCGAGGGCGGCGATGATGCCAATGCCGTCGTCTTCTGGGAAAAAGCCGTGGATGCCGACCCCAACAGCCCTGCCGCCGCCGATGCCCGCGTCCATGCCTCCAAAACCTACATGGCGCGCGCCCAATCCGCCGCCCGCGCGCGCCATTACGACGATGCCCGCAAAGCGTGGGGCCGCGTGCTTGTCCTGACGCCGGGCAGCCCGGAAGCCACGGAAGCCCAGCAGCGCATTTCCAGCCTTCCGCTGCCTGGCCTGGGCGGGGCGCACTAGACCCTTGCGGCGTGTTCAATAAAGCCTAAAGAGGCCCCCCGCTCTAAGTTTGGGGAGCCGGAGGGAGAGGGGGAAGGCCCCCCCGCCCCAAGTTTGGGGAGCATGATAAGAAGGAGGCAGTGGCAGTTGTCTTATCTTGCTCCGCTCCGGCTCCCCAGAATTGGGGCGGGGGGGCCTCTGCTGTTCTCCAGAACTTAGGCGGGAGGGTCTCCCCTCTCCAAATCATCAGCACGCGCGCTCCACGCACCATGACACACTCTTCTTTGCCCATCGGGATTATCGGCTATCGCGGCTTTGGCGCGTTTTGCACCGAAGCCTTCCGTGACGCTGGGGCGGGCCACGTCGTTGCCTATGCCGGACGCGACAAAGCCGCCATGGACGCTGTCGCGCAGAAGCATGGCGTCCTTCGCACCTACACCGACTGGCGCGCCCTGGTCGCTGACCCCGCCGTCCAAATCGTCCATATTGTGACGCCCCCCGACCTGCATGCCGAGATGGCTGTGGCGGCCCTGCGCGCCGGCAAGCACGTGTTTGGGGAAAAACCCCTCGCCACCACCAACCAGGATGCCCGGCGCATCTTGGACGCAGGCCGGGACGCGGGCAAATTGGTCGGCATCAACTACGTTATGCGCTACGATCCCCTGTACCAATTGACCCAGCAGATCGCCCAAAGCGCTGTGCTGGGGGCGCTGACCCATGTCGGCTTTGAGAATTATGCCTCGGATGAGGGCCTGGGCGACGACCACTGGTTCTGGGACAAGCCCCAATCCGGCGGCATCTTCATAGAACACGGCGTCCATTTCTTTGATATTGTCGGCTCCATTGTCGGCGCGCAGGCGGACAGCGTCCTGGGCCGGACATGGACTCGCCCCGACGGCACGCACAAAGAAGACCGCGTGCAGGCCATCGTTTCCTACGCGAACGGCATGGAAGCCTCTTTCTACCATGCCTTCAATCGCCCCGGCGCTTTGGAAAAACAAACCGCCCACTTCGCCTTTGAGCGCGGGCACATCTCCCTGGACGGCTGGATTCCCACGACGCTGCATTTGTCTGCGATTGTCTCTCAAAGCGACCTAGACGTCCTGCGCGAGCTGCTGTCCGTCACCGTCGTAGACGACGAATCATTCCCTGCCGAAACCGGACGTACTGTGCGCGGCAATGGGAAGACATACCATATCCACCACCGTGTGCATGCGCAGGAACGCCTCGCCGCCCCCACGCCCGTCTACAAAAAAGCCGTCGGCGATGCCCTGACCGACTTTGTGCTCGCCATCCAGAACCCTGCCCATATCCGCCGCGTCACCGGGGAAGACGGCGCCCGCAGCCTCGCCGTCGCCGTCGCCGCCCGCCAGTCCGCCGAAGAAGGCCGCGCCGTCGCGCCCGCCGTTTAGGACAGCCCTCACCCCCCCAGCCCCCTCTCCCGCAAGCGGGCGAGGGGGAGCAGGAAAGAATAGGGACT
>JAABUQ010003886.1_pt1 | contig 26474 bp, 8 predicted proteins | sample 5560001 | NCBI WGS metagenome assembly JAABUQ01 (sample SAMN10711888, study PRJNA513371) | rock metagenome | isolation source: Antarctica rocks | place: Antarctica: Victoria Land, Finger Mt nord | collected 2015-12-18 | reverse complement strand
CAAAATTTAAACTTCGACACTAAAAACACTTTAGAAGACTACTAAAGCGTTTCTAACTAAATTTTTTTCTAATAAGTGCATTACTTATTTGCATTATTGTTGATTCTTTACAACATTTACTAATGTTCTACTTTATATAAGTAGATAGCAATTTGCTTGTCATTCACGCAAAGCGTAAGATTATTTAGTAGAAGAATATGCGATTGATAATGCAATTGATAATTAATCTAGAAATTCACTATAATAATAATGATGTTAGGAAGTTAGATCTAATCTAACCTAAAAGATTAACTCGAGCGCCCTAGCAACGACCCAATTCATTAACTCTATTATATGACGTTTTATCGTAACAATTTGTTATCGAAATAAAACAAAAAGCATGCGCTCTCGTATGCAAGACGAACTTACGAGACACTATATAGATAATTTTAGAACATACGATCGCACTCTAAGCACTACTACGACTATCTAATCTGCTCTTAATAAATAGAAGCGAGATTAAACTTAAGACTCTCGCAATAGAGACAAGATGTAATAATTAATCACGTATAGCATTCGTCAAGACGCACTAATTAAGACTTGTGAAAGTTATTATTTGTTAGAAAGTTAAATCTAATCTAATCCAAAAGGTTAATCCAAACGTCTTGACAATAACTTAATTCATTAACTCCACTATATGGCGTTCTATCGTAACAAATAGAAAGTAAACATTTGTCGTAATATTCGAAATTTTGAAATCAAGATATTTTCGTTATATTTAGATGATCGAAATTAAGAATAAATAGCGAGAATACAAGTTATTCAATTATATAGTTCATCAATTGTATTATCTTGTTGCATTATTTACTAAACGTATTGTTTCGTTATATACATTAATTATGTATTTTTTCGAATAAATGTGTTAACGAAATTGTTGTTTAATTATATACTTTTTTTAACAAATGTGTCAACTAAATTGTTGTTTAAACATGCACTTTTTTTAACAACAATAAAGTTAATCGAGAGATTACAATAATCTTAAACTAGTTATTACACAAACATTAAAGAAATTAAATAATGTATTTAATTGCATTACTATGCAATATTTTAAGAAAAAAATCATTTAATTTAACATACAATTTATGTCTACAAATTCTACTATTAAATCGCTTTATATCTAGATAAATTAAGTTAAAAATGTAATTTAATACTTGATATTAACATCGTGATTTAACTTGAACACTTAATATTAACATCGTAACTTAAATTGACTTTTCGATATTAAAATTTTAATCTAATCTAGATCTTAACTAGTTAAGAACTTAATTCGAACTTGATAACTTGATTGAACGCAATCAATTTATCTAAGATTAATTTCTTTAGATCTTAAGTTTAATAAACGTAAAACGCAAAGTTTAACGTTATAGATTCTTTGCAAGAACATAATAGTCTATAAAGTAAATTACATTGTTGTATAGCAAGTCGTAAATATCTAAGAATATACGTTCTATTAATGTAAGAATTATAAGCTTAATATTGTTACACTAGTGCTTTCGTAAAAGATATTAAAGAGAGTTATGTTATTAAAGAGATTTGTAAACGTCTTTAGACAATGCAAGCAATCACTTGATAACAAGAATTACAACTATAGACAATCTTATATTTAATAAATCTTCATAAATAATTCAATGAAATAAAGTAACAATAAGTAAAGACTTAAGATAAATTAAATACAATTTATAAGAAAGTCGCGTTTCTAGTTTCTATATACTTAAAAAAATATAAATTGTTCGTTTTGTTCGTTCGTTAAGTATAGCAAACATAATTGTTCGCAATGTTCGCTTATTAAACATATCAAACATTTTATTCGAAATACTTGCTTCTTAAGTATGTTAAACATGATAATAGATGCGTTTGTAGCGTATAGAATCTAAATCACTAATACAACTTAAATAAGCTCGTAACATTTTTTCTTTTTTTTTGAGTTTTTGTTTCGAAAACTCAATGTCTTTTTATAATGTTTTCAAGAAAAATTAATATTAAATATTTTTCTTTTTGTAAGAAAGATTTTTTTGACGCTCTAAATTTCTTGTGTTTACGATACGTTCTTGTTATAATTGTGCGATGTCTAGTAAAGTCTATTGTGTAAACGATAATTTCAAAAAGTATATAAAATGTGTGCGATCAAGTCATAATTATAATTTGGCACTTTTATTTACTTTAATAAAACAAATTTACGAGAAAAGATTACGTTTAAAGAAAGAAGTGTGCGAAGCGCGTACTAAGCTAAGTTGTTTAAAAAGACAACTAGATTTTTTAGAAAATAAAGAGAAAAATATAATCGTAGCAAAGTGAAAGAACATGGACGATTTAGAGATAAATAAAGCGCTTTTTGCTAAGTTTGTTGCAAAGACTTCTAAGCTATTGTTTAATATATCGTTCGAACAATTTTAACTTTCGACTAATTAAAATTTAGTTATCGTTTTTTTGTCTAACTTTGATAAAACTTTCTTAGAAGATTCTAGCAACGATTAAGATTTTTCTTTGATTCTTATATATTTTTCGAGATAAAATATTCTTTTTATTTGATAAAATATTTTTGATTTTGTTGTTGTAAAAAATTTTCAACTTTATATTGTTTCTCTTTTTGTGAATAAAAATAAAATGTGTTCTATAAAGACGTAATTGAATTCGTTGATTTCAACAATGAAATATAAAATACTAAAAATACTTTGACGTTCTTGGGCAAGTCGAATTTGTAATTGATTGATTTTTTTGTTTTCTTAACGAGAAACGATTCGACTTTAATATGATTTAATTTCTTGTTTAACTTTCTTGTCTTAAGATTTTTTGTAAAAAAAACTTTAATTAAGATGTCGTTTTTCGTTTTTTGTTTTAATATTTGATTAATTTCTTTTGCATTTCTAAGATGTTATCGTATATCTTTTTTAATATTGCTATTCTTTCGATGATTAATTAAGTTAACAAATACTTTCTCTCTTTCTTAAAGAGATTAAGTTCTTTATTATAATTGGCGAAAAATAAATTTATTTTAATGATATTCGAAATCTTTGCATTAAATGTTAGTTGAGTCATTAATAAAAGTAATATTTAATTGTTGTAAATATTGTTAACGTAATATCTTAAATATTGCTTTAAACTTTAATTTGTTCCCTTTATTTAATTATTTATGATCAAATAATAGATAATGAACATTCTAAGTCTCGTTTTTAACATTGATAAAAGTGTTTTTTAATAATTAGACGTAAAGAGTTTATCTCTATTATTAATTAATTCTTGAAATATATTATGATATTATATAAGTCGATTTAATATAATGTATTTTAATTGTTTTGTTATAAATTCCTTTTTGCATACGATAATATATAAGTACTTAATAAGTTTATTAATTATTATTAATATCAAATTATATTTATTTTTAATTGCTAGATTCGTCGACTTAAGCAACTTAATAATAAAGTTTATCGTAACTTTATCTTATAACGATTTAGATAATTTTTAATATCAAATTTCGTCATAGTTCGCATATGTATTATGTTTGTTTTACTAATAGTTAAAATATTGTTTAATGTATCTTTCGACAATTTGTTTTATTTAAAGAAACGAATAATGCTAACATAAAAATTGAAGAATTTTGATCATTTTTAAATGTTTTTGCAATAATTTGTTATGATGTTTCTTTATACATTCGTCGATTTTGTTAATAAATATTTGAAGTTTTTTTTTCTTTATTAGAAATTCTTTCTTGTCGTTTCTAAATATTCGTAAAATAGCATTTAGCTTGTATTTATTTGTTAATAATGATTCGTTTTTGTTGATTTTAAGTATGTTGTAATTAAACGATTTTTTCTTTTTATATAATTACTTCTTTTGTTAAATGCGTCTATTCTATTGTTATCTTTGTCTAATGTATATTATATTTTGAACTTGTGTTGTTTAAGTCGTTTTAATTATTGCATTTGTCTTTTGTTAAGTTGTTTAATAGTAGTAAAATGCAAAAGATTTTTGTGATCTATAAGAATTGTATATTTTGATAATTTTTCAATATATACTTTTTATAATTTTAGAGAGATTACAATAGCAAGTAGCTTCTTATTGTAAATGTCATAATTTTATTTAGTTAACAAGAGTTTTTTTAAAAGATATATTATTAAGTATTATATATCTTTATGTTTTTAATCAAAGCATACATCGATAATTAAATTTAATACGTCAATTTTAATTTTACTTAATAATCGTAAATTGTACATCTTTAGTATTGATTTTTTTAAACATTTTAACTTAAAATTCTAAAATAATTTTTTTTTAATTTTTATATTTATGACGTTTTTTTCTTCGTAAGATTTGTCAATAATATTGCGTTAAGGAAGTAATTCTTGATAAATTTCTTATTGTAATTTATAAACTTTAAAAAGAATTAAACTTTTTTAACGTTAATAGATGATTTTTATTCTTTAATTGCTTGTAGTTTTTCAAGATTCATGCGTACTTCATGTCGTTCAACGACAAATTCAAAAAAGTTAATTTTTTCTTAATGAAATTCGCATTTCTTTAATTTAAAATGTAGATTTTTTCTATTTAAACATTTTAATATTTTAAAAATATAATTTATATGTTTTTTCAAGATACTTGAGTAAATTATGATGTCATTTAAGTATATTATGACAAATCGATTCAAATATTGTCGTAATGCATCATTAATTATTTTTTGACATATTGTTAAGACGTTCGTAAACTCGAATAACATTATTATGTATTTATATAATTTATATTATATACGAAAAGTTATTTTTTGTTTTTTTGTTTTTATTTTAATTTAGTTGTACGCTTCTTGTAAATCTAATTTAATAAAGTACTTTATTTCGAACAATCAATTCTAAAGTTCGTTAATGTTAAATAGTAAATATTGATTTTTTATTGTAATATTGTTTAGCTTTCAATAATTAATATATAAACAAAAAGTTTCGTACTTTTTAGATATAAAGAGACTCGAATATTCTATTTATAATTAGAATATTTTAATAATTTTTTTTATTTTTCGCTAGATATTTGCGAAGTGTTTTTAGCTAATTTTTAAATAAAGCATATATAAGTTTAAACGTGAATTGCTTGCGTAATTTAAATTTAATCTCGTAATTTTACAATTAATGTTTAAATAAAATCTTAATTGTTTTTTTTTTAAAATAAATGCTTTTAATTGTTATATATTCGTAATATATACTTTAGCGATTTTCTCGCTATACTAGATAGTCTAGAGCTCTTAAAAGATTCGCAATTTTTTTCATTTATTTTGACTTTTCAATTTAATTAATCTTTGTCAATGCTTATTAAGTTGAACTTTATTAGATTGTTTTTTTGCGAAAATGAAAACTCGCTACTTGCGATCGAATTTCGATTTGATCTTTTATTTATTATTGAACGTTATTAATGCGTAAATTAAATGTGAATTGCGTGATCACATTGCGCAAATTTAAGTACTCGTATATTTTAATTAATTTCTAAAGTGTGTTACTTTAATTAAGACATTTTTAAAACGATATCGTAAATAGTTATTTTCACTATATTAAAAATTAGTTTCTCGTAATGTTGCTAAATAGCTATCGATAGTAACTTTGTTTCTTTGTTTACTTTTTTATTTCTTGCGAGTAATGAGGTTTTATCTATAATCATTAGATTGTAAGCGTTAAGCTTTTTTTAAATAAAATATTCTTGTCTCTTTACAAGAGCTTTAATTATAAAATTATTTATTGTATTAAAATCGATCATTATTATAAGTTGACAATCGCTAATCTTAATTAATGTGATAAAACATCGTGCGTGTTTTGTTAAGTTTAATTGTTATTGTTAAGCTAATATGTTGCACTTCTCTAGTATGCTCTTTATTAAAAAATTTGAAGTTTTTCTTGTTTTTATGTTGTGACTTCTACTTTAAACATCTATTTGCGTTAAGCTTTCTTTTGTTGCTAAATTATTAACTTTAACTTTTTAAAAAATCAATTAATTTTGTTCTTTTTTTTAGACAAGTTTAATATAAGTTGTCGTAACAAGTTATTTAATTAAGACTTATATGTGTCGTAAAATTCAATTGTTTTATAATGATGTTAAGTATGTTCTTTTTTGTAATAACATTGCTTTCTAGTTTCTTTTCGCATTTGTCTACAATCTTCGATAAGCTAACTAAAGTCTTAAGAAACTAATTGCGTCAATTTGAGAAATTAAGTTCGATTCAAAAAATCGAATCGAATCGAAAGTCTTGACGATTTAATTTTTAAAATTGGAATTAACAATTCGATTCAATTTCAAAAATTAAATCGAAAATCGAATTAAAAAATCGAATTAAATCGCCAAAACTTAGTATTAGTATAAAGAAATTTTGAAATAAATAGTAGAAAATTATGTTTTATTTTACAATTTTTCGATATAAAATTATCTAGTAATGCATTATAATAATGCATTCGAATTATCTAAATAGATAAAATCAAATTATTGATTTAACTTTTTTTGTTAAAGAGTTCGACAATCTCGTTTTGCATAGTCTCGTTCAAATTATTTTTGTTTTTTTGTTTCTTTTTATTATCGCTTTTATCGATATCTTTATTATTGTTCTTCTTATTACTATTTTTGAATTAAAAAAAGAAAAAATAATTATATTTCGAGAAAGATTTGAATTTTTAATCTTTTTATTCTTGATAACAATAACACAATATTTACGAGAAAATCAAGAAGAACACAATAATGCTTTTTAAGACTTTTTTATAAATATTGTGCTATTGTTATTGAAGTGCAATTACTCTATTGTTAAGCTATCAAGACTTTAATATTTGAGCACATTCTATTTAAAAATATATAAAAGACTATTAACTCTAAAGCAATAACATAACTTTTAAAAAGTTAAATATATTATTTAAAAAATCGACTCAAATTGTCAAGACATTAGTTTTATTATAAATTATAATTAATTTGTTTGAAATCTTAGTTGTACATTTTAATTTTAATAATGCAATATAGTAATGCAATATAGTAATGCAATGTAATAATTTATTATAATATTAATTCGTAATAGTAAACACTTTAAGCTAAGTGTGTAAAACTATTAATTCAAGATCTTAATAATCTCGTTCGTTGTACTATTATTTTGAACAATTCAATTCAAGTCGCTTTCGATGTTGTTATTATTCTCGTTATCGCGATTTTAATCTTTATCGTTCGCATTTTTCTTTTCGTTATTATTATTAACATTGATGATTTCATAGTAATTATAACTTAACATTTTAGCATTTTCTTAAATTGTATGTCGAATTTCTTGATTATTATCATTCTCTTTAACAATATCGTTAAAATTCTCTATCTTAACATCGATAAAATTAGAAATTTTTCTCTCTTTCGCGTTTTTTGTAGATGCGAATTCTTCAACAAAGTTGCTATATAATTTGAAAAAATCGACGTCATTAATTCTTTTCAAGTTATTTAAATCATCATAGTGAATAACTTGTTATTAAATGATTTTTATAATTGATTTCATAAATGTTAAGAAGCTTTTATCAATATTAAATTTATTGTTAATGTTTAGTTGCAATATTAATTAACTTAAATGTAGAAAACAAGTAATGCATTTAGATAATGTATACATTTTGAGAAAAAGACGTTATTATTACATTTGTATTTTTATGCATTGTTTGCGTTTCTTAAGTGACTCTGAGTCGCTTTGTCTTTTTGATCGTAAACTTCTTTTTTACCTTTTATCTAAATTAATCTTTAAAGCATTGTGCTATTAAGTTGTTAGCATTGTGTGTTTTATTGTATTATTTAAATGCATTATTATGAATGTCTTGATTAATTCAACGTTCGTTAATTTTATTTCTAATATTGTTCTTCATAACTTCACGATTCAATTAAGAGACTTTTATTTAAATAAACGTTTTACGTAATTTCTTAACGCGAATCGAGATAACTTTGCGATCGTTGCTTTGTTTTCGATACAATTTTTTTATTATTATTTTTATTCTTGCGTGCGATTGCGACTTGCGATGCTTTTTGAATTAATTAATAATAATTTCATTGTTTATACGATTTCTTAGCTTAGTTCACTAGTAATGCATATAAATAATGCAATCGTACATTAAATTATAAGTATATTTCGATATTTAATAGAGTGTTATAAGATTTAAAATGTAAAAGAGTTTCAAAAATCAATAAGATTATAAATGAAATGTTAAAAGATAATTTTACAAATTAAAGTAGAAATTATATGCGTTAAAATTAGATTTATCTCTCACTTCTACTTTTACTCACTTTGAATTTTTCACTTAACACAATTATCATTTTTTTACATTAACATTTATTTAATCTTATCAATAAATAATGCAAGTTTATTTACTTTGACTTTTTTATCGTTTATTTCACGTAATTTTGTCGTTGATCGTTAATTTAAACTTTTGTTTTTACGCGATTTTTAACGCGATATTTGGCGCGTCTCTATCGATAAAAGTTCTAAAAATTATCGCGCTTTTCTTCATAACTTCTTCCGTACACATTAATTTATTTTTATTAACATTATTATCTTCGATAACTCGTACAAAGTAAACAAACAATGCATGCGAATAATGCAATACGTCTTATCTATAATTGACAAGCTTAATTTGCTAGTTCGAAAGTTCGCTTCGAAGCTTTCTCGCAATGAAATAATTTTTCGTGATCAATTTAAACGAAGCGAAATAAATAGTGATAAAGACAAAAGTGTCGAAAACAAGAATGTTAAAGGAAAGAATGTTCGTAGTGTTAACGTAAACAAGATAATGCGAATAAATAATGCATTTTTAATTGATATGCTAATATTTTGCGATAAAGAAAGCGAAAATAAAAGTTTAAAATTGTTGCACTTCAAAAGATCAAAAAATATAAAAAGTTTATTAACTTTCTTATTTTTAAACGCTTATTTTAACGTCTAATTTGTAAAATACTATACAACAAGACTCAAAATTACGATTGTCAAAAGAACGAATATTGTATTTAAAGTTTAATCTTGAGCGCATTTCAAAAAGTTACAAAATCGTTTATGTGTATCTTTTTCTTTAGTGAGTGCATTACTTTGTTGCATTATTATTGTAATTACAAAAATTAATTAACATTTTACTTTATATAGACTTGAATCTTGCGACAATTTACGTCAAACGCGTAATAGTTTAACTTAAGAATTGTTAGTTCATTAAGCGTTTAATGAAGCAATTCGATCTTTTTTAGTAGTAAAAACTCTAAAGTAATTTTATTATTTTTTCTCGAACAATCATGATGTGTTCTTTGTGCTAGTTGTGAGTCAAATCTTTGAGATTTAGCCATTGATAGCTTTTTTCTAGCAATCGAAATTATTAAATGCATTATTTTTTTGCATTATTATTAATAAAACTTGTTTGTTTATGTTGTAGTTGTAGATGCAATATCTTTAATAATACAATACGTCTATTAATAAATCTAATTTAGAATGATCTTGAACTTTATTCGAAAAAAATTCTTTTCTCTATTTATTGCTTAATTATTATTTTTTTCTTTGCGATATATATTTTACGATTTAATAACAATCTTCTCTAAGTTTAAATTTATAATACGATTATAATATTTAATTATTATAATTTGCTCAATTGTTTGCGAACTCATTTGAGATCGATTTTATTAACACATTTTTCGAATAAAACTAGTGTGATCGTTAGGTCGAATCGAACACTTTTTTCTTAACTCGACCCACTCTCTTGGGCCTCGTAGGGTTGGGCCAGGGTTAAGGCGCGAGCTCGATTCTAGGGTCGAGTTTCGTCGAGTTAATGCCAAGAACTCAAGCTAACTTCGTCGCGTTAGCATTTGCTTATCTTATCTTATCTTATCTTATCTATGCGTTAACCCGATTGGGCTAGCGCAGGGTCCACGCTAATCGCATATAATTAGCGCGTCACGTGACGTCACGTGATCGAGTGGGTCGAGTTTGATCCTCGACGCGTATTTTTCGTTCGTCTCACCCTGTTAAGCTAGGAAATTTGCCCGGCTCTAGGGTTAGGGTTGGGCGAGCTAACCCGATCGGGTTGAAACTTGATCCAACGATCACCCTAAATAAAACTAAAAGTTCGTTCAATATTTATGAATAACACTAAACATGAAAGTACATCTTAAGTTATTTGCGTTAACTTAGAAAAGTTCGAAGCGTTGTCTCTTTAATACTCTTAAATTAAATATTTAATCTTTATAATATTAATTCGAAGATATCGATTGTCTTTATTTTAAATTAAACGAGAATATTAAAATTGTCGAAATAAGAATCTCGCAACAATCGCAATAAACTACAAAAGTGTTAGCAAAAAATCACATGCATTATTATATTGTATTATCTTTTTAACGATATTTGCTCTTTGTGCTTTTGCTCTTAAACTAGCAATTAAATCGTAATGATGTCGAAAATAGATTTTGAATTCGATCTTGTATTTTGTTTCGTAATTAACAATATTATTATTATTTTTCTCATTTTATATCTTGTAAAGACTTAATTTTTGCGTAGAATTCAAAATGTTAACAAGATTATATAATATGTTATTAAATTTTTTTATTTTTGAATAATATTTTGCAAGCTTTGTTAAAACTTTATTGCAAGCTTTTGTTACGATTTTTGTCGAAGAACAAACATTTTTTTTTTTTTTTTTTTTAGATGTTCGAGATAATTAAACATCGCATCAAATATTCGAAACCTTAAATAAATGCTTGTATTAATTGTTCGTGAAACTATAAAAATGTATTTGTAGAAAAAATTTAACATATTGTTAACAAGTAAAATCAATTATTATTTGCTTTTGTTTAATTTAATTTGTTGTATTTTTTAATCTTAAGAGTATTTCTTTATTTAAAGATTAATAAAATCGCATAATTAATACGTACGACGAAGCATTAAATAGATAAAGTTTCAACGAATACGAATATCTTGTACTAGTTTTTGTAATTTTTTTTTCGATTTGCTTTTGAAAAACTCTAAAGCGAAGCAAGCGTTAAGCTAAGTTATTAATAGCAATTGTAAAAGCGCGAATCTAGATAAAATTTAGCAAATGCATTATTTTTTTGCATTATTACAAAAAGAAATATTTTTTTAATTACAACAAACAAGTTTATACTTTTTGCAATATTTTAAATTTGTGCATTTTTTAATTGTATAACAACATTATTAGTTATTGCTTTCAATTCTAAAATTGCAATAAAAACTTAAGTCACTAAATTAATAATATAAGTTAAACAAGAAATAAAGTTTTGCTATTTGTTTTATCAAGAGTTTCGTCAATTTAGAGCTCTTTTGAGTTTGTCTTTTAAAGTGTCATTATTGCTCGCGTTATCAATAATAACATTAAGAAGTTTGTCTTTAATCTTAAAAAACTTCAGGATTTTTATAAGCTTTAATATTAATTAACGATTTGTATACTTAATATTAAAAAAGTAAATTTAATAAAATGTTTGCGAAATTGAAATGCGATGTTAATTCAATATATTAACACTTTTAAGTAAACAACTCTTTAAGAACTAAATCATGCATTTAAAGCAACAAAGACACGCTAAATATTTTTAAGATTTATTTTAATTTTTTTACGAATTTGATCGAAATTTGAAAGAATTATTTTTGATAATTTCGTGCGATTTAGAAGCACTAGCTTTGATCGAAGCATTTTCAATAGCTTTCGAAAGTAAAAATTATTAATAGTTCGAAAAAATAAAATTTAAATTAACAAAAGTTTTGCATAATTAATCCTTTTAATTATCTTAAACAAAGAAAGACAATAAATTAATATAATTTTTGTTCTAATAATATGTTAGTTTTGCATTATTTATTTGCATTATTAATTGTGATTTACGCAGTTAAAAATTTAATCGATCGCCATTTGCGATTTAAATCTTTTTCGTTTTAAGCAAAAAATAAATTGAAGATGTTTCTTTATATTTGTTGTGCTTAAATGATCGTAAACAATAGAACAATTTAAAAGCTTATAACAACTCTTGCAAATAATTTTAGAAAAACTCTCTACAATTGAAGCTATTTGAACAAATTTATTTTAAAGCTTAAATTATGGTTTTATATTAATCTTTTTTGCTTAATGTAAATTGACAAGTCTTAATTAAGTTTTGTTTAAAATACTTTCGCTAATCGCAATTTGTGATCATTATTTTAGAATTAAATGTTAATATTTGAACTTTATTCGATATGTGTGTTTTTTTCTCTCAATATAAGCAACGAAAAATTGTCTCTAATTTTGTTCAATGTTTCGTAAAGAATTTCTTTTTATTATCGAAAATAAAATTAAGAAAATTTCAATCGAATTGACTCGCAAATTGATTAAAACGTAAATTACTTAATAACAAGTTGCGCGAAATAGATTTGCGAGAATTATTTTTAATTAAAGATAATAATTGATTTGAAACTCTTAAAGAATTAAATATATTGCAAACAAAAACAATAAAAACAATATCTTTAAATAACGTATAAAGAATCTCTTCGAAATAAAAGAGTAATGCAAAATGATAATGCAAGTAACAATTAAATTAGACAAATTATTATAAAATAAAGTGTAATTGTAAACTCGAAAATGTTAAAAGAATCTCTCTAAGATAAAAGAGTAATGCAAAATGATAACGCAAGCAATAATTAATTCGAGTAAATTATTATGTAATAATATAATCAAGTCTAATTGTAATTTCGAAGTATATCAAACTATACTCTAGTCAAAATTTCAAAGTCATAATGACATAAGTCTAAAAATAGTAATTTTTGACATAATAATGTGATTTTCGATTTTTTGACAATTCGATTCGATTTTAATCTTTGAATCGAAAATCAACTCAATTTGATTCGATTCAATTTCAAAATAATTAAAATCGAATTAATTTTCGATTTGATTTTTGTCGATTTAATTCGATTTTAAAAGTGGAAATCGAAAATCGAATTAACGATTAATTTAACTTAAGATAATTCGTAATGTTTTTTATACATTCGTGAAAATTCTTTTAATTATACTTTTCGTCTAAATCGATAATTAGACTATAAGATTTAATAGTTTTTTAGAATGCTTAATTAATTTTTTGCGTAAATGCGAGTGTCTTGTCTAATGATGTTTTATCTAGAACTTTCTATAATTAATTTGAGTTTTTTACTAGATAATAATTATTGTTCGATCTAGTTTTGAAGATGTTCGTCTTTGTGTCAATTTGCTTTTTAATGTTTTTTTAGCTATCAAATATCTCTCTTAATATAACATTGATTTGTTAACGATTTATTAAGTTTTGTGATCGACAGTCTTTTGCGAAATGATCTAATTTGTTATATAAATAACATGTTTTTTAGAATTTGTTATTTTGCTTTTCTTTAAAGTTTTTCTCTTTGCGTCGTTAAATAGAATTCAATTTTATAAATGCAAATTTACGATAATTTAAATTACTATATTTTTAATTAAAACGAAATTTTTTCTACTAATATTTAATCATTAATTCAAAGAAGATTCTTACTTTTTCGTAAAATTAATTGTATCGCTTTTTTATAATTCTTTTATACAATTTGTCGTCGAAGTCGATGATCACTTCGATGAGATTAAATATATCGCTAATGAATTTGTTATCGCACATAATTTCATTCTTAAGATTGTTCTTAAAATCTTGTCGAAACATTGTTATAAGTGCGACATTGTTTTATTTGATAAAATTAACATACTTTTGAAATCTTGCTACGTAGTTTGTTGCAAAAATTCGTTAAATTAAGTGTTAAATCACTCTTTTTGCAACTTGTTTCTTGTTAAATGTTTCGAAAATTCTTCGAAGTTTTCTTTTAAAATTATCGAAATTCGTGAACATTGTACAAGAATTTTCGTTATACTTTTTCAAATATTTGCGTAAGTTTAATTTGAGTCAATGCTAGACTTTTTCTCTAAAAAATATGAATGCGAAAATTGTCTTCTTGTTCGCTAAAACAAGATAAAAGATAAAATAAATATTTACTTACATAAATTAATTCTTTAGATCAATTTGATCTTTATGATAAACTTCAAGCTTATTAACTCTTATCTTGTCGTCTTTATCAATAGAGAGTCGACGTAATATTATTGAGCTAGTGCTTAAGATAGAGACGCGTTGATCTAATATAAACATTCTTAAAGTGTTCAAAGTGTTACGCGAGTACTTTCGTAAAAAATATTAGAGAAAGTTATGTTATTGAAGAGATTTGTAAACGTTTTCAAGCAATGTAAGCAATCTTTTGATGACAAGAATTGCAACTATAAACAATCTTGTATTTAATAAATTTTTATAGATGATTCAATGAATCAAAGTAACAATAAGTAAAGACTTAAGATAAGTTGAACACGATTTATAAGAAAGTCGCGTTTCTAGTTTTTATAAATTTTAAAAAAATATAGATTGCTCGTCTTATTCGTTCGTTAAGCATAACGAACATAATTGTTCGCAATGTTCGCTTATCGAACATGTTAAACATTATGTTCGAAATGCTCGCTTCTTAAGTATGTTAAACATGATAATAAATGCATTCGTAACGTATAGAATCTAAATCATTGATACAACTTAAGTAAGCTCGTAACAAATACATATAATATAAGAATAATAGATCTAACACGTATAGCGTAATTGTTGAATTAAATTTCAGTTCAATTAAATTAATCTATTCAATTTTAATTCTAGAGTCGAGCAAAAGTTCTAGTTTAATCAAGTAGATCGAACGCATAAAGTGCGTCGAACGCTAAACTTAATTCGTTCAATTACGTAATATTACGTAATGTGCTAATTATATGCGATTAGCGTAAATTCTACGCTAGTTTAATCAAGTTAGCGCATAGATAAAATAAGATAAGATAAGCGAATACTAACGCGACAAAGTTAGCTCGAGTTTTTAACATTAACTCGACAAAACTTAATTCTAGAATCGAGTTTACGTCTTAATTCTAATTCAATTCTATAGAACTTAAGAGAGTAGTATAATCGTTAAATCAAGTCGAACACTTTTTTCTTAATTCAACTCAATCTCTTGGGCCTCGTAGGGTCGAATTAGGGTTAAGGCCCAAACTTGATTCTAGAATCGAGTTTCGTTGAGTCAATGTCAAGAGTTTAAGTTAATTTTGTCGCATTACCATTTGCTTATCTTATCTTATCTTATCTATACGCTAATTCAATTAAACTAACGCAGGATTTACGCTAGCTCGATTGGGCTAGCGCAGAATTTACGCTAATTGTATATAGTTAGCGCGTCACATAATGTTACATAATTGAATAGATTAAATTGAACACTTGGCGTACATTCTTCGCTCGTCTCATTTTGTTAAGCTAGGAAATTTGCCTAACTCTAGGATTAGAGTTGGGCGGGTTAACTCGATCGAATTGAAATCCAATCTAACGATTACACTACAAGAGAGTAAGTTGAATTAAGAAAAAAGTGTTTGACTTAACTTAACAATTACACTAAACACGTAATATAGTGCTATGTCGAACGCGATAAATATATATATTAGATTTTATATCTTTAAAAGTAATCTTTAAATATATAATATATTTAAGTATAGTTTAAGTATTATATCTTCGATGTAATCTCTAAGTGCTCGCAATACACTTAACTTTTTTAATAATTCTAACGTAATTCTAGATTAATTCTAAAAGTTCTAAGTCTCGAAACAAGATTCTTGTAAGAAGAAATAATTGTAATAGATTTGTCGTCAGTTATATATATTACTTCCTAACAAATATTAAGATATATAAATATCTCGCAAATGCTTTTAATACAATTAATTTCGATTTTATCTTATTATATATTTGTTTGTCTTATAAGTGCAATTTATAATTAGAATTTTTAAATTATTGCGTAGAAGTTGTTGCATATATTTTAATATAAAGAAGAGAAATCTATAGTTAATTGGATACGTTTATTGCATTGCAAACAATTACTTACTTTAATTTATTGCTATATCTTTTTTTCTTGTAATTTATATATTACTTTTTTGTATTATTTAGTGTCTTTATTAACGCTTAAGTAGATATTAAGCATTTCAGTTGGTTTGTCTTTAGTTCTTGATATGCGTTTTATATATCTTGCAATTTAAAGATAGAATTTTCGAAATTACTATTAACTTTATTAAGAACAAAGATCTATTAAGATCTCTATTGTCTTAGAGTTCTTTACAAACTTCTTCTCGATTTTCTTCTTTATTATATTATTTATAGCTATTTTTTAAAGCATTAAATATGCGCTTTAACTTGTAAAAGAGTAATTATAATAAGAGTTAATAATCTTTAAATGTCATTGTTCTATATTTGTTTTCTAATCTTCGTATTTTTTCTTTAGTTTCGCGATAATTGTAAACTCGCAATTCTTCTTTTAACTAAATATAAGACAACATTTATTGTCGACAAATTTAGTCTTCTCGTAGATATTGCACTTAACAAAGATCTTTATTATAATATTCTTTTTAAAGCGTTTGAAGCAATCTTTAACAATTGCGTAATATTTAGTTCTCGCATGCTTATTTATAATTTTACTAGCATATTAAGCAATAAATATATATTCTTCTCGAGTAATGCAAGAGTTATAGATATAACAACAATATATAGAAGTTAATACAAATAACAACAACAAGAATAAATAAATACAATTTCTTTGTAATATATTCGTAATATAAGAAAGCAATATACAAAAAGAATGCTAAAAATTAAAAAAATAACACAATTTAATTAAACTGTAATTTCAAGTCTAATAAATTTATTATTATTTTTTTAATATTCGCAATTATAATATAGTTTTAGTAATTTAGCAATTAGAGCGCTTGCAATAAATTGTTAACAATAGTAATCTTAATATCAACTTAATTAAGAATTAAATGTATTATAAGTAATATTGTTAAACTCTTTTGTTAAAGAAGATTAAGAATTCGAATTCTTCTTAAGACAAATATTTTTACATTATTGTTCTTATCTTGTTTGTTAAAAGCAAAATAAAAGAATAATATTTTAAGCGAAATTTAAACTCGCAATTATACAATACAATAAAATATTTATATTATTTGTAATACACTTCATCTTTGATTAAGTTAACGCTAAGATTAGCGTAAAAGTTTTTTATGTTATATGCTTTAATTATTAAGCTACTAAAATCTAAATAATAAAGCAAAAATTAATTGAAAAATAAAGCTATACGTAATAATAAGATATAGCTTAAATACAATTTCTTTGCTTTGCATATATAGTATAAAAGAGTAATAAATAGAAAGACTAATAAAAATAAATATTAAAACAAATACTAATAAAACTTTAATTGTATCTTTTGTAAAATTATTATAATTTTGCTTTAATATTTCTATTTATATACTAGTCTTAATAACTTAATAATTAAAGTGTTAATAATTAAGTTCTTGTTATATTAATTTTAACGTTAGCTTAATCGAAAATTGATCGCGTTATAAATAATATAATAGAGCTATCAATTATTAAAGATTAAAAGTTCGAGATTCTTTTAAAACAAATCTTTTTTAAAGTTTGATTGTATTCAATTGATTTGTCGAAAACAAAACAGAAAAAGTAATATTTTAAGCGAAGTTCGAACTTGCAACGCTTCTATAACAAAACAATATTTTATATTATTTGTAACACACTTAATCTTCAATTAACAATTAACATTAAAATTAATATAAAAATTTGTTTTTATTAAAAACTTTATTTATTAAGTTATTAAAATCTAAAAAATAAAGTAAGAGTTAATTGAAAATTAAGTCTTTTTGTAATAACAAAGTATAGCTTGAGTCAAATTATTCGTCTTGTATTTACATTAGATAAGAGTAATAAATAGAAAGATTGCTTGAAATTCAGATATACTTTATTTGCTTAACTTACTATCTAGAATTAACTTTTAATAAGAAACTACTTAGTTAATACGTTATCGAATTCAAGTACAACTCGCAAATAACTTAATTTAACTTGCGCAAAACTCGCTTTAACTCGAGATAGATTTAACTTAAAGCGAGTTAAATTCTTGTAGTTTAATACTTGCTTCAATTCGTCTCGTTCTACGCAATAAAAATAGTACTTAACTTTGACAACTTGTAGTCAAATTAACTTAAGAATAAATACTTATCTCTCTTTATTACGATAATTGTACTTTCCTTGCTTGACAAGGTATTTCTTTCCTTGTCTTGTTTGACAGAGTATTTCTTAACAATTAAGTCTATATTTAGATTTAAAGGACTTTTCTCCTTCTAGCTAGCAATTTAATTCTTTTTACTATATTGTGTTCTTTATTACAATATGTTTTTCGCACTATTTGATAGCTTCAACGTTTTCGATAATTAATTTCTATATTAATTGCAATTAAAAAAGAATATCTTATCAAAAAAGAATTATCTTACTAGAGAGAAATTATCTTACTATTATTTTTGCTTCTTAGAAGTAGACTAATCGTTGGACTAGATTATAATATTATCTCTCTAGCTCGACCTGGCGCCAAGATCGAGTCGCAACAATTTTTTGGAGTCGAATCGCTCAAAGTAGTTTAACGCGCTTCGCGTTAAACTACTTATAGTAATCGACTAAACTACTTTAAGCAATTCGATTCTTCGAAATTTTTTTGACTCGAGTCTTGGCATTTGCACGTGACATTTCCGGGTTAACGCGGCTAGTCTACTTAGAAGCTTGCTTTATTACATTATAAAGTTTGCTTTTTTACTAGAAGAATTGTCTAACAAAAAGAGAATATCTTATCAATATTTTGTATTAATAGAAGCTTGCTTTATAGACAAACATTACAACTTCTCTTGTCAACAATTTTGACGTTATTGTTAAAACTATTAAATAAGATTATCGAATTTGCGTAAAAGTTAAACGATTTTCTAATAAATACTAACGAATTATTGTTAAAACAATTTGAGAAATTTTTGTCTATTTTGCAAAGTATACCAAACATTGTTTTCAAGTCAATAACTATCTATATAGCAATTAAAAATAGTAAATATTTATGATTTGCTAAGTTGTTCTACTATCTATTAAATTAAGTTGTAAATTAATCAACTTTTACAAAAGCTATAAAGACTTTTGTAATAAATACAAAAGTCTATTAACAAACGTTAACTTACGTCGACTTTTTCTTCTTTTCGCAAACAAGAAAGTCAAAGAGTTTAATTTAAAAAAAAAGTATTTTGCAAAGTTCGAAGTCTTTAGCTTTACGCATTGCTACACAATTTCAAAAAGTTAACAATACTTCGATATCAAAAAAAATCGATATTTGTTCGATTTTTCTATATCGACTTTATCGATCTCTCTTATTTTATTTGTTTAGAAGACTTTTCTTGACTTTCGAAACAAGTTTATATTTTTTGTTATTTAAACGTCTTTCGAATCAAGCTCTTTCGAAACTTATATTATCGACGTCTCTAAAAAGAAAAGGCGAGAAACAAATAAACTTTCAAAAACAATTAAGAAAAAAATATTTTATCTATTCGAGTAAATATATTACGAGCAATAATGTCAACTATAACAAAAATCGAAGATCTAGTAAACAATTTTACAATATGAAAGCTAATTAATTAGACAGACAATAACAAGAGTATTTGCAAACTATATTGCTTAGTTAAGCAAACTGTCTTTATCTATTGCTCTTTTAAGCTCAACAAATTCTATTAGTTAGCAAGATTCTTTAGAACAATAAAGTTCTTCAAAATTAATCGAATCAATCGATAATAATATCTTAGAAAATAACGTTATATTTTAAGTCTTTAATTTTGATTATTTTTATTTGAATTTTGAGAAATTCTATAGCAAGAGCAATATTGTTACCATTGAAAAAAAAACTATCTATTAAAAGATATACACTTTTTGTTGCAAAGTAGACAACTATATTACTATTATTAAGAAAGAGAAAATTAAAAATTATATATCTATATACTTTCGAGATAATGCATTGTACTAATAATTAAATAATCTTACTTAAGATAAAAAAGATACAATAATTGTTTTGCTTAATAGATTAAATTGTATTTTTTATTATTTAAAGAAGTAATTTAAAATCTTTATATTAACAATTTAAAATAAGCTAAATCGAGAAATCTTTTTCGTAAAGAATTTGCAAAACGAAAAAAAGTTATATATATATGCAAAATGTAGAGTTATATGTTATACAAACAAATTTAAGTAAAATTCTAGTTAAGATAATCTAAATTTAAAATTATTTGTTGTTAGAGTTTTAAGTAATTATATTGTGGCTTATAGCAAATATTTTAATTTAAAAATTCGACAAACTAATAGTAGATCGAAAGAAAAATAACAACGTATTGCTTTATTTCAAGAGAAAAATAAGAAGCAAAATAAGAAAGAAAGTCGATTTCTTAAGAGATCGAAGAATAGATCTAAAGTTAACAAAAAATCATCGAAAATACAAAAAAAAAAAAATAGATTGTTCTTTCTTTAATTGTTATTTTAAACAAAAACAAAATAACTTTTGTTTAAATTATTAACGATCTTACTTTTCTTCGTATTAGCAAAATTTCTTATTTTATTAGTCGAGCTTTTTTTTTGCAACAAAATTTTTCTAATTAAGAAGAAAACTAAAATTTCTTTTATGTTAATAGTAGAATAGAAGCTTACACAAATTAGTAAAACGCAAATATGTTTAGATTAAATTCAACTCAAACTTACTCGAGTTAATTAAACGCTTAAAATATTTAAAATTAAAAAATCGTCTTATCTTTAACAAAACAATTGCTAATAATTATCGTCAATAATATTAATTTTTATCGAAATAGATCTTATAATCAAAATAGAGTTTCTATTGTAAAGAGAGAATGCAAGAGATTTCTATACTCTTACAAAACAAACAACGCAAATTTTTCTTTCTAAGCTTCAAATTCGCAAATAATATATTAACAAACTCAATTATACTTTGATAATTAAGACAAAGATTAACATTAAAAGGATAAAGAAGATACAAAAGTATATTACAATTACGCGTTAGCAAATATCGAGATAGCGTATTCTTGAAATTGCAAGACTAATTCTTGTAACAAGATTTCCAATAGAAAAAAGAATAATAACAAGAAAAATAACAAAGATATTAATAGTTTTTTTGTCAATATAATATATTATATCTCTCTACAAAAGAATATTATTAAAAAAATTATTTGTCGACAATATTAAAATACTTTCGAATTTAAAAACTAGCTTTATGCTTACGTACAATTGTGCAAAAAGAAGAATTAACAAAAGTTCTTAAACTTTACTCGACAATATTTGTTCTTAAAATTAACTTTTCCAAATATAATTGCACAAAAAATAATAAATCTTTCGACGATATCTTTTAAAGAAAACAAAATAATATTTAAAGCGTAATATTATATTACAACAATAGTTAAATACATTATTAGCAATTAATTACATCTCTTTTGCGTAAATTCTAATTGCAACATGTTTATAATAAATTGCGTTTTTGTTAAGACAAAAATATTTAATATAAAGATTAAAAAATATTAACGCGACAAAAGATATTTTAAACAAGTAATTCTTTTTTAACGTCTATTTAAAGAGCGAGAACAAAGTCAATAACAAAGTAATTGCTTATATCTATTACAAAGTTTACTTAATAAATAATTTTAAAACAAATTTTTTTATAGATATAAATATTTTAGAATCGAAACTAATAATTATAAATATATTAAGTCGAAAACTAAGATTCGAATATTGTAAAAGAATTTTAATACTCTATAAAATAAAGACTTAAAATAATATTCGAATTTGTCAAATTATTTATGCAATAAAAAAGAAGATAATTTTTGCAAAATTAACAACAAAGATTGCTATAACTCTAAAGAAAAAAAGTAAATCTTTTAAGCGTAATTTTCTTTTTAAGCTTACAATATTAGAAGCGTATATCTATTTTGTAAATACAAACTTTTTAATTTATTAACTTTTGCAATAATAAAAAAATCTTGCAAAAACTTAATAATTGTTGTTGTATTAAATATATTGTAAAATATAAGAATAAAAAATGTTATATTATAAAGAAAAAAAATTACTTACTTGCAACAATTTCTTTTTTCAAAGATTATTTAATTCTATCTAAATTAAATTTTGCTAAAATATATCTCTCTCGAGAGATTATTTTAAAGAAAATAGAAACTTAATTGTAAAACAACATTACTATTTACAAGTTACTTAACAAAGTTTCAAAATATATTAAAATAATTAATTGTTATTTAAGAAGTTAAAAGAATATTAACAATACAATAGATCTTTTTCTCGAAAAACATATAGAGATTTCTATAGTAATTGATTGACAAACTATTGTTAACGCAAAATTAGCGCACAAAGTTTATTTATTAAGTCGAAAATTAAAAATCTTAATCGATAAAAAATTCGACAAAATATATGCACAAAACAAGCTAAAAAAGTTCGAAAATTCTATACTCTTTAAATTTTCTATTTTTGTAGTATAAAAAATTGTATATATTAATCTAGACAAAAAGTCTATTTAAAAAGACAAGACAATAGTAAATATTTATAATTTAGATATTATTAGTATTACAAACTTGTATTCTTTGCTATTATAAGAAAATATAATAATTAAATTATAAGATTGCTCTTATATTATTGTCGTAGATAATAACAATTAGTTTTATCAATTTCTAATTAAGAAGAAGTATTAAGATTCTTTTATAATTATCTTTTACAAAAAAAAAGAGCAATCGAATATAACTCTAATAAATTTTAAAGAATTAATATTGTATGTTCAAAATAAAATAAAATAAATTCTTAGATTTTATTGCGAGTTTTGCAAATATTATATCGACAATATTGTAGTCTTTTCTATTACGCTAGTACTTTCGTAAAGAGATATTAAAGAGAATTATTCTATTGAAGAGATTTATAGACGTCTTTAGACAATGCAAGCAATTACTTGATAACAAGACTTGCAACTATAAACAAACTTATATTCAATAAATTTTCTTAGATAATTCAATGAATCAAAGTAACAATAAGTAAAGACTTAAGATAAGTGAAATACAATTCATAAAAGAGTTGCATTCGAAAGCTATATATCTTTTTATCATTTGAAATTCAAGATGTTTAAGATGTTCAAAACATTAATTATCTTAATTATCTTAATCTTGAATTTAAGATATATAAGACATTAATTATCTTAATTATTTTAATTCTAAATTTAAGATGTTCAAGAATTAAGTCATCTTGATTACCTTGATTTTGTCGATAGATCTTCTCTTTCTAATTATCTTGTGAAGAGCGATGCGCGACGAATAGAATTTATTAACACGCGACTATTACGAGCTTACCAAAGCTATACTAGTGGTTTAGGTTCTACGTCCTAAGGGTGAACCTATTATCATGCTCGACATGCTCGACGAACGAGCATCCTAAGCATGATGCTCGACATGCTCGATGAGCGAACATCGCGAACAAGTCATGCTCGCTATGTTCGACAAGCGAACAAGGCAAGCAATTAGTATTTTCTTTTCTATATAGAAACTAGAACACGACTCTCTTATGAATCGTGTTCAATTTATCTTAAGTCTTGACTTATTGTTACGATTGCCAAAGTTGCAAACTCTTGTTATTAAGTGATTGCTTGCATTGTCTAAAGACGTCTACAAATCTCTTCAAAGCATAACTCTCTTTAATATCTTCGAAGAAAGTACTAGCGTAACACTTTAAACCTTCTAAGAATGTCTATATTAGGTCAACGCGCCCTTATCTCGAGCACTAGCTCATTAGCATCACGTCGATTATCGAACATGAGAGACGACAAGATTAGAATTAACAAACTCGACGTCTATCATGAAGATCGAATCGACCTAAAGAATTGACTCATGTAAATAAATATTTATTTCATCTTTTATCTTATTCTAGCGAACAAGAAGACAATTTTCGCATTCACATTTCTTAGAGAAAGAGCCTAGCACTAGCTTAAATTAAACTTACGCAAATATCTAAAAAATTATGACGAAAATCCTCGTGCAATGTTCACGAACTTCGATAATTTCAAGAAAGAGCTTCGAAGAATCTTTGAAACATTTAACGAGAAACAAATCGCAAAAAGAATAATTTAACATTTAATTTAACGAATCTTTGTAGCAAAGTACGTAGCAAGGTTTCAAAAGTATGTCAATTTTATCAAATAAGACGATGTCGCACTTATGATAATGTTTCGACGAGATTTTAAGAACAATCTTAAGAACGAAATTATGCGCGATGACAAATTCGTTAGCGATATGTTCGATCTTATCGAAGTAGCCATCGATTTCGACGACAAGTTGTATGAAAGAGTTATGAAAAAAAAATACGATTAATTTCAAGAAAGAGCAAGAATCTTCTTTGAATCAACGATCAAATATTATTTGAGAGAATCTCGTTCTAATTAGAAGTACAATAATTCAAACTATCGTGAGTTTGCATTTATGAAACTAAACTTCACTCAACAACGTAAAGAGAAAAATTCTAGAAAAAAGCAAGATAACAAATCTTAGAAAACGTGCTATTCATGTGGCAAATCGAGTCACTTCGCAAGAGATTGTCGATCGCGAAACTTAATAAATCGCCAACAAATCAATGCTATGTTGAGAGAGATACTTGATAGCTAAGACGACATTAGAAAGCAAATTAACACAAAAGCGAACACCCTCAAAACTAGATCGAACGACGACTACTATCTAATAAAAAATCTAGATCAATTATAGAAAGTTCTAGATGAAACATCATTAGGCAAGGCATTCGCATCTATGCAAAAAGTTAATCAAGCACTTAAGAAAATTATTAAATCTCGTAGTCTAGTTATCAACTTAGACGAAGAGTATAACAAGAAGAACTTTCACGAATGCATAGAAGACATCACGAATCATCTCAAGACTTTAGCTAGTTCATTGAAGAAAAAATAAATTAGTCAAATCGTAAACGAATGCGAGAAAGCGCTAGAAAGCGACGCCACTATAAAAAAGAATATTCTCGACGAAATTGAACGACAACTAAATAGTGTTAGTCTATTCAAAAAAAAGATAAAGAAAGCAAAGAAATATGAGACACTTAATTGAATCGCTTGCTACGACGACTTATGCTAGACTCACCTAGAAGAAAAGAAAGAAATCAATTGATTTTCTAGAAAGTCAAAGTTAATAATCTAGCAATAAAAGAAAGCTTAACGCAAACAAACGGTTAAAGCAAAAGTCGCAACATAGAAGCAAAGAAAAGTTCAAATTTTTTGATAAAGAACATATTAGAGAAATGCAATATGTTAGCTCAACAATAGCAACTAAACTTAATAGCATACGTACGATGTTTTATCACATTAATTAAGATCAATGATCGTCGATTTATCGCAATGATCGATTTTGATGCGACAAATAATTTTATGATCAAAGCTTTTATAGAGAGAAAAGAATACTTTATTCGAAAGAAATTTAACACTTATAATCTAGTAATTGTAGATGAAAATTCATTACTTGACAAGAATAAAAAAGTAAATAAAGAAACGAAATTACTATCGATAGCTATTTAGCAACATCACGAGAAACTAATCTTTAATATAGTGGAAATAATTACTTACAATATCGTTTTAGAAATGCCTTAATTAAAGCAACACAATCTAGAAGTTAACTAGAATACACAAGTACTTAAATTCGAACAATGTGATCACGCAATTCACATTTAGTCTACGCATCGACAACGTTCGATAATAAATAAAAGACAAAGTCGAAACTTGATCGCAAGATGCGAATTTGCATTTTCGAAAAAGAACGATTTAATTAAGTTCGATTTAATAAACATCGACAAAAATTAGCTAGATTACGAAGTCAAAGTAAGTGAAAAAAATTGCGAATCTTTTAAGAATCTTGAATTATCTAGTATAACGAAGAAATCGCTAAAGCACATATTACGAATATACAACAATTGAAAGCATCTATTCTAAAAAGAGAAAACGACAAAGACTTTTTCTAAACATTAATCGTAAAATTATGAAATTAGACTTGAACTAAACAAGCAACTCACGTTTGAACTTATATATATTTTATTCAAGAAGAAGCTCGAAGTACTTCGCGAATACTTGGCAAAAAATGAAAAGAAAGAATTTATTAAGAAATTTCAATCACAAGCAAAATATTCGATTCTCTTTGTACTTAAGAAGAACGAAATTCTTCGTCTATGTGTCGATTATCGAAAGCTAAATCATATTACGATTAAGAATCGATATTTACTATTTAATATTAGCGAGCTTTAAGATCGATTATTCGAAGTCAAATACTTTATTAAACTAGATCTACGAAAAGCGTACAATTAGATTAGAATAAAGACAAAAGAAAAGTGAAAGACAATTTTTCGCATACAATATAAATTATACAAATATACGATGATGTCGTTCGAATTTATAAACATCTCGACAACGTATTAAGAAATAATCAATAATATATTACGACAACATTTGAATC
>JAABUQ010003885.1_pt1 | contig 26478 bp, 9 predicted proteins | sample 5560001 | NCBI WGS metagenome assembly JAABUQ01 (sample SAMN10711888, study PRJNA513371) | rock metagenome | isolation source: Antarctica rocks | place: Antarctica: Victoria Land, Finger Mt nord | collected 2015-12-18 | reverse complement strand
CGCTAAAGCACGTATCACGAATATACAACAATTGGGAGCATTTATTTCAAAAAGATAAAACGACGAAGATTCTTTCTAAACATCAATCGTGAGATTATGAAATTAAACTTGAATTAGACAAGCAGCTCACGTTTGGACTTATATATGCTTTATTTAAGAAGAAGCTCGAAGTACTTCGCGAATACCTAGCAAAAAACGAAAAGAAAGAATTTATTAAAAAATTCCAATCATAGACAAGATATTCGATTCTCTTCGTATTTAAAAAGAACGAAACTCTTCGTCTATGTGTTAATTATCAAAAGCTAAACAACATTACGATCAAAAATTGATATTTATTATCTAATATTAGCGAGCTTCAAGATCGACTATTCGAAGTTAAGTACTTCATTAAATTGAATTTACGAAGAGCGTATAACTAGATTAGAATGAAAGCAAGAGAAGAGTAAAAGATAACTTTTTGCACACGATATAAATTATACGAATACACGATAATGTCGTTCGAACTCACGAACGTCTCGACAACGTATTAAGAAATGATTAATGATGCACTACGACAACATTTGAATCGATTTGTCATAATATACTTGAATGACATTATAATTTACTCAAAAATTTTGAAAAAACATGTTAGTCATGTTTTCAAAGTATTAGAATGTCTAAATAGAAGAAACTTACATTTTAAATCAAAGAAATGCGAATTTCATTAAGAAAAAGTTGACTTTCTTAAATTTGTTGTAAGACAATACGAAATACGCATAAATTTCAAAAAGCTACGAGCAATCAAAGAATAAAAATCATCTATTAATGTTAAGAAAGTACAATTCTTCTTAGATTTCATAAATTACAACAAAAAGTTCATTAAGAACTACTTCGTCAATGCGATATTATTGACAAATCTTACGAAAAAGAATACGTCATAAATATAAAAATTTGTAGAAAAAAAATCATTTTAGAGTCTTAAGCTAGAATGTTTAAAGAAATCAATATTAAAGATGTACGATTTACGATTATCAAGTAGAATTGAAATTGACGCATTAGATTTAGTTATCGATGCATGCTTTAGTTAAGAGCATAAAAACATGTAACACTTAATGACATATCTCTCGAGAAAACTTTCGTTAATCGAACAAAATTATGATGTTCACAATAAGAAACTACTTGTTATTGTAGCTTTCTTGAAGTCATAAAGAGTATACATTGAAAAATTATCAAAACTTACAATTCTTACGAATCATAAAAATTTTGTGCACTTTATCATTATTAAACAATTAAACAAAAGGCAAGTACGATGATCAAAAAGACTTGAACAATACAAGTTTAAGATATAGTATATTCTAGACAAGAATAACGACAAAGCAAACGCACTTAGCAAAAGAAATGATCATATAGAAACGAAGAAATCGTTTAATTACAACATACTTAAAGTTAATAAAGACGAATCACTATTAGCTAACAAACATGAGCTAAATGCTACATTACGAATACTTCGAGACGACACAAAAGAATTTCCAATAAAGAAAGAAAAACTTCAAATATCTATCGACAAAATCGATAAATGTATAAGAGAACATCATGATAAATCATTGCAAGAGCATTTGAGAATGATCAAAACTCTTTAGCTTTTACGTCAACATTGTTAGTTCTTATAGATAAGACAAGTTGTTAAGACATACATTAAACGATGTCTTAGTTGTTAACAAAACAAACATAATACATATGCGAACTATGACGAAATTCAATATTAGAAATTATCTAAATCGTTATAAGATAAAGTTACGATAAACTTTATTATTAAATTGCCCAAGTCGACGAATCTAGCAATTGGAGACAAATATAATTTAATACTAATAATGATAAACAAACTTATCAAGTACTTATATATTATCGCATGCAAAGAGAAATTTATAGCAAAACAACTAGAATATATTGTATTAAATCGATTAATTAGATATTATAATATATTCAAAGAACTAATTAGTAACAAAGACAAGCTCTTTACGTCTAACTATTAAAAGACATTTCTCCCAATGTTAGATACAAGGCTTCGAATGTCCATTGCCTATCATTCGATTACGAATGATTAAATAGAAAGAACAAATCAAAGTCTAAAGCAATATTTAAGACACTACGTCAACAATACTTATAGCAATTGAGTATTACTTCTATCTATGACACAATTAACTCTTAATGCAAAAGTTTTGAATATCACTAAAATAACTTTATTCCTTGTCAACTATAACAAAGAACTCAATCTTTTTGGGAAAGAGCGCACACATTTATTAGCACAATTAGTTATTAAGAAGATAGCAACATTGAAAAAGATATACGATAACATCTCGAAGATGCAAGAAAAGTCGACCAAGTATTAAAACAAGAAACGAAAAACGACATCTTAGCTAAAGAAGAGAAATAGAGTGTATCTTTTTACGAAAAATCTTAAGACAAGAAAGCCAAGCAAGAAATTGAATTATGTCAAGATCGAATCGTTTCTCATTAAGAAAATTAAGAAATCAATCAACTACGAACTCGACTTACCCAAGGATGCCAAAGTACTTCTAGTATTTCACATATTATTGTTGGAACTAGCAAATCTTACCACGCCTTTACAAAACATCTTTTATTTTTATTCACAAAAAGAGAAACAATTTAAGATTGAAAAAATTCTACAACATAAAGATTAGAAGTTTCTTATCAAGTGAAAAAAATATTTCACATTAAAGAATACTTGAGAATCACTTAAGAACCTTCATTGATGCAAGGATTTGATAGAAGAGTTTTAGACAAGAGAACGCTTTTCTAGAAACTAGGAAACAACTTTTGAAACAAATCGCCAATAAAAAAGGCAACAACAACTCCTTGATTTAACTTCTTGGAATTTGAATTATTCAAAGCATTCAACTTGTTTAGGCTTTGAATTCCACGACGAAGCATTTCACTATTATGCTCTTTTAGAAATTTCTTTTGTTTGCGCAATCTCTTCATGCGTGCGTATTGCTCTCGAAGCTCTTGATGAAGCTCATTCGCACGAACGATCGTTAGTCGCATCCTTTCTTCTAACGCATTCTCTTGTTGCTTCAAGAATCGTCATTCGACATCGAAAGAACTACGACAATCACATTTCGTCAATGATCTTACACATTTAACACAACGACTAGATTTCTTTCCCATCTTACAAAGAAAATCACGATGAGAGCATCGCGAACATTGAGACATGATAACGTTTATTCGAAGCAATCGTCAATAAAGCTCGTGTCGTTGTTTGAATTTTTTAGAATTCTTAAGCATAGTGAAGAAAAAATGAATCAAGATGTTTCTAAGACGAAAACCTTGAAGAAGAAAAATAGTGTTACGAGTCGCGTGCTCAAGTTTGCTAATTACGACGCAAAGCTCTTCATAGTATGTAGGGCACAACCTATCAAAGAAGTATCATATGACTAGATTAATGAATCAATTGAATCAAGAACATTGATTCATTAAGATCATCGATTCAAGATCATTGAGATCAAAGGTATTAATCTAGCGATTTAGTTAATTCATCATGTATATAACTAATTGAGCGCGACTCCCTTATGGATCGTATTTAACTTATCTTAAGTCTTAACTTATTGTTACGATTGATTTAAGCTGCAAACTTCTTGTTACCAAGTGATTGCTTGCATTACTTGAAGACGTCTACAAACCTTTTCAAAGCATAATTCTCTTTGATATCTTCGAAGGAAGTACTAGCGTAACAAAAGCAATGAATTAAATTGTCGAATTATAGATCTATTTATTTGCAAAGAATATATTAAAATATATATATAAGTTAGATTTAAATTAATCTAAACTAATATAAGCAAGTTCTAACTCAAAAATAATTTATAGACAATATATATTTATAAAGAATTGTCTAAGATGCGCGCAATAGTAGTTAAGCAAGACAATTAGAATTGCAATATATGTTATTAGAGTTACAACAAAAATTATATTTTGTAATACTAAATATATATTTTAACAAAACAAAGTAAATATAGACTATAAAGTTGTTAATAAAAGAGTATTGCTATTATAATTAAGAGCTAGCTATTAATTGACCTCGAATTATAATAGCAATATTCGTATCTTGAAGTTAATAGATCGCTTTCCCAATTTGTCAATATTGTATAACTATAAGATTGAAAGAAGTAAAAGATTTGCTAGTTAATTGTAAAATAACTTTTCGATAACTACTTATAAGTATATGAATGCGAAGATAACGCTAAATAAAATTGATTAATATAAAAGTATCTAGCTACAATATATAGCAAAGACTATCTAGACTTCTATAATACTATTTAGAGTATACAATTAAACTATAGTATGTTTGCTATCTAGACGCAAATTTAGAACTTATCTTTATTTCTAGAATTTCTTGACATTTATGTTCGAAGTAAATTGATTAATATTAAGAAGTCTTACAATTGTTTCTTCGATATTTTGGTTTTGTAGTAACAAGTAGAAGCTAATATATTGCTAGATTGTGTCTATTACTACGGGTTCTCAAGATATATTGTTTTGTTTTACTATATATCAAAAATTGCGTTATCTTATCTTCTTTATATTTTCTTACTTTTACAACTTCTTATTATTGATTGTTAACGTATATCTTGACTTGTTGACCTAGCAACTATTATCTAAGCAAGAAAATATATATTAACTTCCTTATTCTTCTTATAATCTAGTTACTATAATATTTTGCTATAACTCAAATCTTACAATTCTCTTATCTCGAAACTTCGTCTTCTATTAAATTATTAGCTTACAATCTTGCAAATCTTAACACTTTCTAATAGAATCTATCTTATAAAGAGAATTACATAAGAGACGATTTTTCGAATCTTCTATCCAAGACTCGAATATAATAGTAACGCTTATACGCTTCGATAACTTTACGAGCTGCTATTTGATAATTGTCTTAGCTAGCTACTAAAACTCGATTAGCTTCTACGAAAAGATTTAAGTCTATTCTCCAATATATATAATGTTGTTTGAGCAGAAGCTAAATAGACATATAGGAAAGACGCAATAGATCTCTCTTGGAAACTGTAACATCGATATAGGAATTAAACACAATAGAGTCGATCTAGACTTGCAAATAGAATTTAGAGTCAAGGATAGAGCGAATACAATTTCTGGATTGTCCTGTTCGATTGTTAAGAGTATTGCGCGCAACGATTTAGATCGGAGCGAGTTTTAACTATCTAGAATTCAATCTAGATAAATTCTTTATCTAGAGAATCTAACTTGGGCGAATTCTTTAGCTAGAAAACACAACTCGCGCGAATAGAAAGATTGCTAGAAATAGATTTGCGTAAATTCTTGACGTCAAATCCTATACAAAATAGATAGTAAATCGCAACTCGCAAATCTACTTGATTTTAAGATTAAATCTATTGCAGATTTTAAATCTAATTTGTAATTTTCGAGTTAAATTCTTAGATGCAAAATCTACTTCTAACCCGCTTCGCATGCAGGTTAATGCAAGTTAAATCTAGATTAATTTAACTCGTTTTGCGCAGTAGCTACAAGTTTTCTTTTTGGTAAAATTCTATCTTCGATTTCAAGAGGATTGCATCGAGAGTAGACTGGCCGCGTCGAGCCAGGTCATCGAGTTCGAGCCAGGTTCCCGGCCCGCCAAGACCCAATTCGGGTCAGAAATCTTGGCTCGAGTATTTGGGTCGAGTCAAAGGATAGGTATGAAGTACTTAGCGTATAACCTGGCCCGACTCGCCAAGACTCGAAAAATTTAGATTATTTTTGAAAAAGTGCATTAATCAGCTTAATCAAGTTGATTAATTTAATTAATTTGTTTATAATATTATATAGTAATGCATTTAGGTAATGCATTTGTACGTTATTTGTGCGTTATTATTTTTAAACTATTTTTAGTAATTCGAATAATGCGATTTTTTTTAAAAATAGAAATCTTGGCATTTTGACGTCATTTTCGATTGCTTGGCGGGTCGATTGGACCGAGTCAAGAAATCGTTGACCCGAGGTCGATTCCGAGTCGGGTCAAGAGGTTGGTACCAAGTATCCGGGTCGGGCCAGAATGTTGGTACCGAAACCCGGCCCGGCGGTCAGTCTAATCGAGAGCTATTGAAGATATCGTAAGATATATATAATACAACTTAAAAGTAGATTAATTGAATTGTTGAGATTATAAGTGTGTAGAAAGATGCTTTCTATTAAGGCTATGTACGGTAACTATATATATTACTAGCGTCATAACGTTATAACGCGTAAGGAAGAAACGTCTGCGAAAGTCTTTCTTAGATAGAAAGATTTTTCGCAAGCAACTAGGAATATTATAACATTTTGTCGACATAGAAAAGAAAGACGTTGATTTAATATTCTAATCTTTCGACAATATCTTTTCGAATCGTAGTAGACGAACGTTAAAATCGACAATAATTAGAGCTTTGCTCGAGAAAGGCTTTCGCAATAAGAAATTCGATGCTAGCGTAAAAATTAGACTGATCGTTGGACCGAGTTATGATATTACCTCTCTAGTTCGACTCGACGCCAAGACTGGGTCGTGACGATTTTTTGGAATCGAATCGCTCAAAGTAGTTTAGCGCGAAGCGCGCTAAACTACTTATAGTAATCGACTAAACTACTTTGAGCGATTCGATTCTTCGAATTTTTTTTGACCTAGATCTTGGCATTTGCACGTGACATTTCAGGGTTAGCGCGACTAGTCTAGTAAAAATTATTAATTCGAATAACAACGTAAAAGACTTTTGTAAAACGATTTTCTTAAATAAGAAATTTGACAATGTAATAGCAATAATAGTAGTAGACGTCAATTTTCTAGATATAACGATCGCGAATTTACGTTTAAAAGATATAAAAGATCTTTTTAGACAATCTAGTAGATATGTCGTTTGCTTCAAAAGTCTCTCGAAATCGCGTATTAAATCGATCGCATTTTTTATCTTTAATAGATTTTGTTATTTATCGAACTTAAAGTTATAGTTTTGTTAGCGTATTAGATATTTTGTATCGCGACGAACAAAATTAATATATTTGTTTATAATCTTTTCGACTTCGAAAGATTTGATTTTTTTCGTATTATTTCGAACAAAAACAAATTTCGAATAATCGAAATATAAACGTTTGAATAAGTTATTACTTGCGATTGACTTCAATTAAATAATTAAAAGAATCGAATATATGCATTAATGCAAGAGAAGATCTAGTCAATATATTAAACGCTCAATCTTTTTCACTTTTGCTTTTATAATTAGAGATTAATGCTTAAAGTTATAACAATACTTTGTATGCATTTGTGCAAAAACAATAGCATTAAAGACTTTCTAGCAAACAATAAGACGACAATTCTTAAGAATAAGTAAGATTTTTGTTTTAATAATATTATTAATTGTTTCAATAAAGAATTGCAACGCTTTTATAGAGATTGCAAAAATCTTTTGCAAATTAATAACTTGCATTGAAGTAAAGTTATACGCAATCTTATTAGAAGAATATTCGATACTTTTTAAAAAAATTATTGAAATTGCGCTAAAGACGTAGTAAGATCTCTAATTACTAATTCGAATAAAATATTGTGCTAATCAAAAAGCGAAGAATAATCTTTACTATTTAATTAGTGCGTTTGCTTTAACTATTAGTTTGCAAATAGTATGTCGTAGAATAGAGTAATTTGACGTCTAATTTGATAAATATAATAGTTTACATTTTCGAGAAAAATTTTCTATCGCAATCAAAAATAATAGTTTTTAACAACTTTTAGTTTGCTATATTAAGACGATCTAGCAAATTATAATTTTATTAAACGACAATAAAGATATTCTTTCTTAAAACAAGCAAAATGCGCTTAAAGAATTTGTAGCTTATAGATATAAGATAATTGTATCGCTCTCTAATAAATGCAAGTAACATTAATACGAAATCAATAGTAATTGTATAAAAAAAAAAGGTAAAAATTAATTGCAATAACTTATAGAATTGATGTTGTCAAGTTTGATACAATTGACATTTTGAGCAATGCTTAAGATAGTTATATAAGTATTGAGTTAAATTGCGAATGTAATAGAAGCAAGAGATTTGCTTGTAGCATTGCGCAAAGTCAAAATAACTTTTGTCGTATATTGCTTTTAATATATTTTAAATCCCAAATTATAAAAGACAAAGTTGTCAAGATCTGTAAACGTAAGTGTTAGTAATGTTGTTAAAGCGAAAAATTAAATTATTCGACTCTTAATAGAACGAAAGATTTGCGTTGTTTGTAATATCAAGAATTTTTAAGATTTTTCTTCAATTTAGATTAGTGCGATATTTGTTAATAATATTCTTGCGAAAGTCTTTTTCTATCTTTATCAAAGCAATAGTAAATAGAGCATCAAGTTTACTATTCTAAAAGAACAAGAAAATATTGTCGCTAGATAGACGAAAAAGAATATTGAGAACAATATGTTGTTTTTTTGACTTATAATAAAACTCTAATTTAAATCTCTAAATATAGTTAGATGTTCTTACAAGTCTATAATTAAACTTATCAATAAACGCAATAGAATTTGTTTGCTTCGCAATCTTAAGAATCGCGTTGTAATTAATAAAGATTATTGTTAACATTATTGCGAAAGAGTCGATAAAATATTTGATTTTTCGAAATATTTAAACGATGTTAGCGATTTTCAATTTAATAAATTAATAGCGCGTTTTTTTCAAGATAAGAAGTCTACTAAAAAACATGATAAACTCGATAAATTTTTTGAAAAAATATTTTTTCTCGTTTTAGATCGTGAATTTTACGTAATATATTATTGCTTCAATATCGAATTTCTTGCTAGTATCAAAATCGACGTACATTTGTTTTGACGAATTTGCATACATTAAATATAATAAACGTGCTAGCATAGTTTGTAAAGTATTAAAAAAGATTCTTTTTTACTTTGTAGACTTCTCGAAACGTATATATGCGAAGAATTTATCTTTTAGCACTTTTAACAATAGAATTGTTGCGAAGAAAAGCAATTTTTAGCTTCTAAAGCAATTTCGTGATGTTCGCATATATTGACATAGTCGCAAAGTTATTTTGTTAAATCAAGATAAATTTTTAACAATTGTCGATTTCTAAGATAACGAAGATCTACGATAATCTTTAGTTTGTCTTTTGTTATAATTAAGTTAAGAGAATCGATCTTTTAATTAAGAAGATAAACAATAAAATATTTGACAAAAATCTTTTTCAACTTAATAGAGATGTTATTTGCAATTAATATATCGAAAATCTATTGTAAATGTCGCAAATGTTCGTTAAGAATCTTGAAAAAGATTACAATATTATTTACGTATGCTTTTGCATATTGACGATGCTCTCGAAATAGATAATCTATTTGTCGTTGTACATAGACAAGAGACTTCTTATATTTTATTATTGTTACGTTAAAGAATTTTTGTTCTTAATAATTGACAATAGTAAAACAATAACAATCGTTAAAATAAACGCGTTATTAATAGAAGAACGTCGAGCAATCAATTATCGTAATATATTGACAATCTAATACGATAACAATAATCTTAGTCTAACAAGACAAGAAATAAACGTTCGACTAAGTAATAACATTTAGATTGCGAATATTAACAACAACATATTTCTTTCTTTCTTTATTAACAATTCTTTATACGCAAAATATTAAATAGCTAAACAACGTTGATTTCTAAGTTTAATTAAGCTTGTCGACGTCGTAAAGCTTGTCAAAGATTTCGTTTACTAATTTTCGATTTCTAATGTCTAGAGAATATATCTTTGTCTTGCTTGAAATGCGAGATTCTTAATTTGTTTTAAAAAATATTTGCATTTAATTCTTCTTTAATAGTTTCGCGAAGTCGATATTCTTAAATAAGAAGAAATATTTATCGAGAAGTCTACAAAAGACTTTTACGACTTTCTTATTAAAACGATAAATAATAATCTTATTGTTAAGAACGATTTTTGCAAAAGAGTATTTAGTAGACTTTTGCGTCGCAAAAGATTGTGTTATAAAAGATATTTTCGCATAAATAGAAGTTTGCATCGCGAAAGACTACGACATAAAAAATATTTTCGCACGAAAAAATATTTCTATATTGAAAGCTTACTATTATAGAGGAAATAATATTGTTGTAGACGTTAATGTTATAGATATACTAACAAAGATAATATTTCTAATCGATTAAATTTTATTTATTACGACGATAATAACAAAGATTGTTGCAATAATTCTTTTAAATTAATTTGTCTTATAATCTAAGAAAGTTTTTTGTGAAACTAGATGTAACACGTCTAAATTCTAAGTTAAATAAAATGCGTTAAAAAATTCAAGCTTCGTAATACGCTCAAGTCAACAATTTCGTAATATATAAACGACTTTCTTACTATTGTTGCGAACGACAATATTTCGAGTGTCGAAATTAACAAGATAGACGTAAAGCGACAAATTAAGTTCGTTCGACTTAAAGAGAAAATCTCTATTACTAGAAATAAACGTATAATGCATCGAAATCGTTATTTCTAATTTAGAAGATACGTTTACAACTTTCTTAACATAAACGCGTTTATAAACGATTGTACAAATTGTTTTTACTTTTAAATTGACAATAACAATGCAACTTTTAATGTAAACGAATTTGCTAACTATGTTAATAACAATCTTCTCGAAATCGATAACATTATTTTCAATTAACATATTTGTTTTAAAATTATTTATTAGATGCATCTTGCAAGTAATTTTCGCGAAAACTTGTTTATCGTTTTTGATTTCTAAAAAGAATATTAAGACAATAGCGTATTTATCAATACAATGCTTAATATTATTTAAATTGCGAATCGTAATAGACAAAGTTATAATTTGTATTAAGATATTAGATGTTTAAGACTTAAAGAATTGCTTATTAGCAAAAATAATTTCGAAATTAATATTTAGATATATAAATTTTGGCTTAATTTGCAAGAACAACAATGCTTTTACACAAACGTAATTTCAATTACTAAAATTATATTTTGTCTCAATATTCTTGTTGTAATCGACAATAAATACAATAATAAATATTTTATCTTCGAAAAATATCTTAATTGTTGCGACAATGAAAGAACTATTTACATAAGACTTTGTTTTCGTAGAAGTCTTTCGCGAGTTTGTTGTCGTAAAAAGAATATTAGACTTTGTTGTTTTCTTAATACGAGAATAAACTTTTTTGATGTGCAAATGCATCTTATTATTGAACGAAAAAAATTTCTAACAAATACAATATTCGAATTCGAATAAAATTTTCGATAAAGTAAAAAAGTCAAATATCTTATTATTGTTTGTGAGCTTGTTGTATAGTTTATAGTACTAAAGATTTTTCAAGACATAATAATTATTATTGTTTGAAACATTATTGTAAAAGACTTTCTTAGTGTAATAATTTTCTTAATCCTTTTTATATTCTTCGATAACGTATGCTTGTGCAAATCTATTGTTAGAAGCATTACAATTCTCGAATTTGTTATTATTACTATTCTCTCTTCTATCGACAAATCTTTCTTTGCTTGCTTAAGATCTTGAACAAAAAGAATTTAACTATTAATTCTAATTTGTTAAATCGAACGCGCTTTTTTTAAGAAGCAAAGATTGTTTGTTAAAGAATAAGATAGTTTAAGTAGATCGCGATAATTGTTGTTGTTGTTGCTAAAAACTCTTGATAAACTAACGATATTAATAGTTTTAATATAATTGATAAGTAGAGTTCTAAGAATACTAATAATTATTGTAATTACAAAATTAAGATTGAAACAAAAGAGCAAAGCAACCGATAGACAACAACTAAGAATATTTGTTTTAACAACTACTTTGTCGAGATTAATTACTAATAAAACAATTGCTTCGATTAACGTTAATTGAAACAACATTATCGCTAATATTCAAACGTCAAAAAGTTATTTGTTGTTAAATGTTTATCTTTTCGTCAAGAATTTTCAAGAAATTTTGTATCACAGCGGTCGTATACCCTACACAGCGAAATTTTGAGTCATGGACGAAGCTGGGAAACCAGAGTTGGACTCACGAAGCAATGGTGCCATACTACAAAAAGTTCCATACCTTTCACCCAGCATCGAAGAAAATCAACGATCAGCTAGGCCTGGATTCATACATGGACCTGGAGAATCAAGGCACACATGGTCCAGTCTCGGCCACGTACGCTGCTGTATACGGGCCATTCAATGAAGCGTGGATGGCTGCATTCAAAGGTGTCGGCTTTGACGATAACACCGATCCGATTCTGGGAAGAAAATTGGGTGCTTTCATGCCTCCAAACTCCATCGATCCAAAGGAGAACAAACGATCTTATTCGGCGTCCGCATATTATAGCAAAGAAATTGAGAGCAGGCCGAATCTCGACCTCTTGACTGAAACTCAAGTTACCAAGGTAATTTGGGATGGCTCAGAAGGAGGCGTGGTTGCAAACGGAGTCCAGATCTGCCGTAAAGACGGTAGTGTCGCGGAAGTAACCGCCGACGAAGTCATCCTTGCAGCTGGGGCCTTACAATCCCCTCAGATATTGGAGAATTCTGGTATCGGCTCAAAAGAAATCCTTGAGCGCCACGGCGTGGAGGTCGTGGTTGACAACCCGGGTGTGGGTGAGAATCTTCAAGATCATTGCTTTACCACAGTCTCGTTCGAGGTGGCGGATGGACAGATTTCTGCCGATGTTGTTCGCGACCCAGCAGTCGTCGAAGCTTTGGTGAAGCTGTATGAGGAAACCAAGACCGGACCATTATCTGGAGTACCTTTCAGCCTTGCATATGTACCCCCTGTGGACATCAATGGCCGAATGAGATCTGAAGCTGTCGCATCGCTGATAGATGCCTACACCGACGTCGACAAATCAAATCCTTCGTGGATGAAAGCGCAGTATGCCGAATTGCATAACATCATGCTCGATCACAACGAAAGTACATGCTTCTATGGGCTCATGCCCAGCCAGATGCACGTTCAAGCGGAGGGGAAGACTTCCATGCAACAAGCATACAGTCCCCAGCTCCCTCAAAACTACATCACAATCATGGTTGGTCTCAACCATCCTTTCTCTCGCGGCAGCGTCCACATTGGAGGTAGTAATCCAAGGTCCGACCCCAAGATCGATCCAGGCTACCTCTCGCACCCACTCGATTTAGAGATTCTGGCTCGTGGCACTCAGTTCATCGAAAAGATTGCCGATCATCCAGCCATGAAGCAGCTGTTGAAGACGGAGAGCCGCCTTCCATCCGGTGTCAATCTGACAGACCTCGAAAGCGCAAAGAGAGTTGCGGAAGATCGACTGTGGACAACCTATCATTCCTCGTGTACCTGTCCGATGATGCCCCGGGAGTTGGGAGGGGTAGTAAACGATCGATTAGTCGTTCATGGCACAAAGAACGTGCGAGTCATCGATGCAAGTATCTTTCCTATGATCACGCTTGGTAATATTCAAGCGACCGTTTATGCTGTAGCGGAACGAGCATGTGATCTGATCAAGCAGGACTGGTCAAAACAATGAATGAGCCTGAATGTATGACGAGAATATCACCTCTTTGAAATAGCTGAAGGTCAGTGGTTGGTCGACCAATAAATACCAGTAGCAAGTACTGGAACAATGATGCAGACATGTGAAAGTAATGCACCACATGCGATGGGGACGCTTGCTCTCTATTGAACACAAACCGCCCGTCTCCACTTTGACGCGACCCTTGTACTTTCCCTGCCCAAGTCTGGTGCCGTTGGGATAGACACGGAGATCGCCAGGGTCAGCAGGTCAACATGTGGTTGGAAACATAACACTCAGTGTTGTTTTTCACGTAGCTTTTGGGAGATGCCGCTTTGCAATGCGATTCCGACTGCCTACACATAAGTTCCCAAATTTTCCTGCACGAACTGCATGGTGACTTCAGAGGCCTCTGCACTAGACTTTGAGGGAAAGGCGGTAAAGCCGTGAGGAGCACCTGTAAAGATTTTCACAACAGCCTCCCCACCTGCGATCATCCACTTCATGCTCATCAACAGCGTATCATCCAATAACGGATCCTCAGTCCCTACGAGAAAAAGCGCTGGTGGCAGTCGCTTATCCGGACCCGACGATACCAACGCCTGCATGTCCTCATAGAGCGGCGACACAGACGCACTTCTTTTATCTTCCATGGTCATGCCAGGGACATACGCATCGCTGAACCGCCGCATCGTCTCGCAATTAATCACGAGGGGTCGTGTAGCGGAAGAAACTTGTGGCAAGTTCAAAGTCAAGTCGAATTGGCCATATGGGAAAATCAAACCAGCTAGCTTGTGCGCTGGTCGTGACCGCATCAGTTGAAAGGCTGTCACTGCTGCACAACAGCTTCCCGCTGACTCGCCCCCCATGAAGAGGAGTTCAGCACCGTAGTCGTTCTCAGCATGGTCGACAAGATATTCTGCTGCGTCACAGCAGTCTTCAATTGTGGCCGGATAGGGAGATTCTGGTGCAAGGCGATATCCGACCGAGATGGCCGTAAGTTGGCAGCCATTGGCGTAGGATTTTAGCGTGCTGTCTGAATGCTTGTGTGTAGCAAGCACAAACCCACCTCCATGGAAATGCAAAAGGATACCTTTGCTTGGCTGCCCATTCTCCGGTTTGTACACGCGTATGGGGATGGTGCGGCCCTTCTCCCTTGATGGCAATGTAGCATCGAGAGCCCCAGGCAAGTACACTGGCACGGGCAATGGTGTGTCACCCGTTTCCCTCATTTGGCGATATTTGGTGATTCCCACCTCGTGCCATTGGGGGCCTTTCTTGGTGATTCCTTCCACCAAAGTGTTGATTTGTTTGGTTTCTTCTGTCACTCTACCTGCATGAAATTTGGTTGCATCGATGGCGATGTCGCTTGTTAGAGGCATAATTCGCGCTAGCGGGGTAACTGAGCAATTGGGGAGGGTGGGTTGTAGCCTGGCCTGACGAGAACAGAGCTGGATAGGAGGTTGTCAATGCTGACTTCTAGGCCCAAAGGACGATACAGCGGGCTGATAGATGATATCTCTGCAGAAGTGACGGTGCTTAGACGAACAATGCGAGAGACTTCGTCAGGATGATGTGTATGACGGCGTTTTGGCCGACTTTCTGCCTACTGCTTGCTAACTGAAAGCGTCCAGTTGATTGGAACGCGTCGTAGGAGGTTGGTGGGATTATGTCACGTTTTGACGGGATCTGGTTTCAGAGATGGTAGAGATGTGGGGCACGGTACAGAGCTTTCGTCACGATGCAGCTCCTGTTGGCAAAGATGCATGCATGCGTTGGAGCGAGAGCGAGCGGTAAGAGTGAGATCAAGTACTTTACCTCTATTCGTTGGATGCAGGTGACAGGCTCGGACCTCGCGGAGGCAACCGAAGCCGAGTCGACCCAGATAGTAGTATATTCTAGCGTGACAGCCACAGACTTAGGGCTCTGACCCTAAGTGCCGAGCTGTAAAAAAACGCTAGATAAGCCCTGTTGATGATTGACGCGACTAGAAACAAGGGGCTGAACGCCTGAATTCGTTCACGAACGTTTTTCTCAGTTGATGAGAATCCAGTACCAAGAAAGTCCGACTGTTCTAGGCATGATACCGCATTCTATATGTAATTGCAGTTTTCTGCTCTTCAGTACTGAGCATTCACGACATGTCACAGACATCCCCGTCAATCCACGGACTACGTACTAACCCACCTCCCATTCTGAATGCTCTCCAAAAACGCTTTACAATGCTGAATACAGGCGTCATGCTCCCCCGTCAAATCCTTGAACGCATCCATAGCGCGACAGATGACCTCCATTGACCGGCAGATCTTGGAATACATATCGAGGCCGATGCCTTGAACGCCGGTTTTCAGGACGCAGAGTTGGACATCGGCTGCTAGAGCGAGGGGGGGCATGATAAAGACGGACATCTCTTTGAGGATAAGTACCTGCAGGGGTGCGAGAGTGTTAGTATTCTATTACTCGACCATTCACAGCAAGCGAGGGAACGAGATGAGAGAACGTGGGAGGACTGAGGCAGCTAGGTTAGAAAAGAGACCTACATGATTAGGACTCAAGACATCTGCCTCCAACAGCACATCACCCATAGTATTGGCAGCGGTAACGCTCATTTTCCGACTCTCCCCAGCAACTGGGGCAAGGAGACTAGCTTTCTGAACTTTCACAATAGCGGTCTTGTACAGCGCGATCCGAGCGCCAAGGGCGACCACAAAGGCGAGGACTCGCAATTCGCTTTCGGGTCCTGCGAGTAAAGGTGAAGATGACAAGGAGGTGAGAATTGAGAGAATCATTGTCTCGATGCGTTCGTGGTTGAGGCAGAAATTGTAGTCAGCAGCCGCAGCACTGGTTTTGTTCACGTTTGCGGTGGTGAGCTGCTGGTGGTTTGCGGCCTGGGCGACGAGTCGCATTGTGATCGAGAAGACGGAGAGCGGTGTAAGGGTCTCGGGAAGCGATTGTTGCCCGACATCTCTCATGAAGAGGCGCTTTTCGATCTCGGTACTTTCAAATGTAGAAGGTAAGGCAGTGGATATCTGTACGGCGTCAATGTCAAGGGGGACAGAGAGGCAGCATGATCAAGAAAGACGTACCTCGTCTATCTCAATCGCTCCAGGACCTCCAGCATTCGCAGTTGCATGGCAATTCAATGAAAAGGCAATCCAAAAGGCACGTCTCACATCGTGCAATCTGTTGGGATCATCCACAGATGGTGCAAGAGATGCAAAGCGGTCTGAGTCACTGCCAGCACGAGTGCTGCAGTCCAAGCGGTCGTATCGCAATAGGCTCAAGAGTTGCATCAATCGACCGGTAGTGAGAATCGCTCGTGCTGCGCAAGCATTGGTAAATTCGTAACGAGCCACGAGAATCAAGGTCTGTACGGTCTCAATATTCCAAAAAGAGGCGCCGTCGGCTTGCATTTCTGCCTTGTCCAAGTGGCTTCGTGCAGCAATGCAGTATTGCTGTTCTATTTGGCCGGAGTCTTGCATAGTGTTTGCTCCTGACATTGCTACCGCGTACTTTAGGGCTTGGTACTGGTGAGGAGGATCATCTCTATTCGCGATTTGCCAGAACGCATTGCGATCTATCAATGGGAGGTGTTTTTCGACGACATCGAAATGGATCCCGAAGCTTCACGAATCTAGGTTCAGCTGTGATCCACACTCAATCAAATCCGCTGGGCACTGCTTACAGTTGTTGCATATCGCCTAGGGACATCATATTAATGTCACTGCCAATGCCCGAGCCGGAAGCAAATATCGTCGGTCTTCCCGTGCCCATCATGTCTCCGGTCCACGGCGGCAATATCAGACAGCTAGAGGGAACACCGGCCACGCTTGGAGAGGGTAAACCCCCACTCTGCATGAAAGTTTCATCAAATGTCCCATCTTCCGGAACGAGATTTGTCATGGAATCAGAATGCAGTAGCTTTTCCCTATTGCGAGCGATCTCAGTATGGGCGCCCGTGTCTAAGAATGTCGTTCTTGTTGAAAGAAACTCACCATAAGTCAACGTCGGAGCCGAAGTCTCCAAGTTCGATTTCGTTTGGCACCGAAGGTCCAGGAGGAGCACTCGGGGCTTCGGAGACGTAACCTGACTCTGGTCGATTGCTGGGCGTTGAGTGATACTGCGCTCGAAGCTTTGTCTCTGTTTCCACTGTAATTCAATCAGGAAAGGGTCAGCAATAGCGCTTGCAAGGTAACTTCGGAAATGACACAAATCCTCCGCGGAGGCATCAAATATGCTTACTTAGGCGCGAGTGAAGATTCTGGAGCACCGAGTTGATGACGGCGGTCTGTCCGCCCGAGGATGGATAGGTCCATGCATGTCCAATCCTCTTGCATCGGCCACATTCAGGCTTATCCCTATCACAGCGTACTTTTCTTTCCCGGCATAAGTTGCATGTCGTTTGTCTCAGCCGAGACAGGTCACTCTGTATACGAGGAAATGCTTTGGTGGGGCTGGTGTTAGGACTATCTAAATTTCCGCCTGTGAAAAGTCCATGGGTAGTAGTTGCAGCCATGCTCTCTTTCCATTGAGTGTTTATCAGGGTAAAATGTCTTGCTCAAGGTAGGCCGTACTGTGGTGACTGCTTGATGTTTCAGTCTGTCACATTGGCTTCAATGCCATTTGTTTGAAATTACAAAGACTAAAGAGAAACCCTTACCTTGATGTGTTATAAGAAATTTATTGTTTCGTTCGGGGCTGAGCCTTCAACTCAGCTCGAGGATGACATGTCTGTCTTATCATTACGGCCGCTTGGTAAGCGAATCCCTCAAGCGAATCCCTCAAGCCATCCTTCATCGTTCATTGGCCCTCGACTAGCCATGCTGACTTCCAGGCTCCACTGGTGTCTGGCTGTGAGGCTGTGTACGGACCTGTGACAAGACGTCGCTACACCGACGCACACAAGGCGGGACTACGTAGCATGTAGAACCATAGTTCAAAGAGGCATTAATTTGTAAGAATTTCAGGAGAGAATTCTTAGAGAGAAAACTCTGCACGACGCCAAGTCGCTACTACAAGAACTTGACGCTAACGTGTTCAATTGGTTATTTAGAGCTAGCATTACAATTGTCTTTTTCTTTTGTATTCTAATCTCCAAAATAAAGTAGTGTGTATTGTTAAGACAACGCGTTATCGTTGTTGTTGCGTCGCCAAACTAGCGTGCATTGCTACGCCGCGGAACGGGTCGGATTGGAGCGGGTTCTGCCCTTAGAGAATCCGTTCCGGGTTGGATTCTTAGTTAGAAAACAAGCCCCGAGTGGATCCTTAGACAAAAAATCGCGACTCGCGCGGGTAGAAAGATCGCTAGAAATGGACCCGCGTGGATTCTTGGCGCCAAGCCCCATACGAAATGGGTGGCAAATAGCGACCCGCGGATCATTTTGCCCCAAAATTTGAACCCAGCCCGCACATCCCGGGTTGGATCCTTAGGGGCAAAACCCGCCCCTGACCCGCCCCGCCACCAGGTGCCGGCGTATTTCACTGCCGCTTCCTGTTCGCTTAAATGGGTGACTAAGCGAGCAGCAAGCGGCAGTAAGATACACCGGCACCTGGTGCCGCGGGCGGATTGGAGCGGGTTGAATCCAAGTTAACCCAACCTGTTCCGCGGAGTAGACAACATTGCGCTTCGATTGCTTTCCAATATACAACAAGTATCGATTTAAAAGCGTACAACGTTGTCGCGTATGTTTTAACGAAATATACAACAATAACAACTATTATTTATTGTTATATAAAAGAAAAAGAGAGTTTGAATTGTAGAAAAATCTCTTTTATAGATGTTGCTCTCTCTAGTAAATCTATATTTATTATATTGAGATTGCGTTGTTATATCTATAAAAGACTTTCTTTTTACTTAGTTTTTTTTTTAACATTTAAGAAAGAGAAGTTAAGCAACAATCTTAACTTCTCTTATATATTATTAAGATATATAAAGAAGATTCAAATAGATTGATCGTCGATTCAATATTCGATCTCAACTTTGGAATCGAATCGAATTGTCAAGAAATCGAATAAAATTGAATCGCTTAAAGAAGCTAGCTTATTACTATAATAAGTTTAGCTTAGTCGAAAAGATACTATTTTAAGCAATTCGATTTCAAAAAAAAATCGAGGAATCGAATCTTGACGCTCTCAAGTGATATTTTCGGTTCCTCGCGATCAATCTAGATTCAAATATACTTATTAAAAAAATATTCGTAAAGAGAGATTATAGAGTTATTCTAGAGTTATATATCTACAAGTTATAGTAATGCAAGAAATTTAAACAAACAAGCAGGAAGAGTAAAGAAGAGACATACTTTTTGAAGTTTTTAGTTTGTAGAAAGATTATTTAGAAGCGTGTTTTTCTCTATATTCTTGTTAGCAAATACAACAGATAGACAACAATAATCTATCTAATTCAAGAGATCTTGTAGACAATAAGCAACAAACAAAGAGAAAGAAGAAAACAATTAATTTTGTATCTATAGAGAAATTGTTTAGATGCGTATTCTTCTTTATATCTTTGTTAGCAAATACAATAGATAGATAATAACTATATATCTAATTTATAAAGCAATAGATAGACAATAATTATCTATCTAATTTAGAAGATCTTGTAGACAATAAACAACAAACGAAGAGAAAGAAAAGAACAACTAGTTTTTAATTTGTAGAGAGATTGTTTAGATGCGTATTTTTCTCTATATCTCTATTAGCAAATGCAATAGATAGATAACAATTGCATATCTAATTAATAAAGCAATAGATAAACAATAATTATCTATCTAATTTAGAAGATCTTGTAGACAATAAACAATAAACGAGAGAGAGAAAATAACAATTAGTTTTTTGCTTGTAGAAAGATTATTTAGATGCTTGTTCTTCTTTATATTTCTTTTAGCAAATATAGTAGATAAATAGTAATTGCTTACTTAATTAATAAAACAATATATAAACAATGATTGTTTATTGCAAGCGAAAATTAATAATAATTATTTCTACAATAAATGCTATCTACAAATAATATAATTGTCGAACGCAATATAGAAAATAAACATTTAACTTACAATAACTTTGATAATATTGCATAATTTAAAGCAATTAAAACAATCTTATTATTCTCTTACAAAAATTTCCTAAATAGAATTACTTAGATTAACGACAAGAACTATCTATACGTAATGTTAGCTACAAATCTATTAATATTGCTCGCAATATTTAATAGAATTAAATGTTTTTAACAACAAGAGAAACTAGATACAAAAACTATTCGACGCGTATTTATTTAACTCGTACTTAGACTTGAAGCTAGACTTATTATTTGATGAATATAATATTGTCTATATTAGACTAATCGCGTCGGGTCGAGTCATCGAGTTCTAGTCGAATTCTCGACTCGTCAAGATCTAGATCGAGTTAGAATTTTGATATCAAAAAGTTGATTTAAGTCACGATGTTAATATCGAGTATTCGAGTCGAGTCACGATGTTAATATCGAGTATCGACTCGAACTCTCAATTCGAGTCGTCAAGACATAAAGCGATTTAGTAGTAGAATTTGTAAACATAAATTATGTGTTAAATCTTATAATTTTTTTCTTAAAATATTGCATAGTAATGCAATTAAATAATGCATTTGATTTTTTTAATGTTTGTATAATAACTAGTTTAAGATTATTGTAATCTCTTGATTAGCTTTATTGTTATTAAAAAAAATTCATGTTCGAACAACAATTTAGTTAACACATTTGTCAAAAAAAGTGTATAATTAAACAACAATTTCGTTAACATATTTGTTCGAAAAAGTGCATAATTAATATATGTAGCAAGACAATACGTTTAGTAAATAATGCAACAAAATAATGCAATTAATAAATTATATAATTGAATAATTTGTATTCTTGCTATCTATTCTTAATTTCGATTATTTGAATATAACAAAGATATCTCGATTTCAAAATTTCGAATATTACGACGAATATTTACTTTTTATTATTATTATAGTAAATTTCTAGATTAATTATTAATTGCGTTATTAATCGCATATTTTTTTGTTAAATAATCTTACGCTTTGCGTAAATAACAAGTAGATTGTTGTCTATATATATAAAGCAAAACATTAGTAAATGTCGTAAAAATTCAACGATAATGCAAATAAATAATGCACCTATTAAAAAAGAATTTAGTTAAAAACGCTTTAATAGTCTTTTAAAGTGTTTTTAATGTCGAAGTCTAAATTTTGTAATCTTTATTACTTAATTTGTTTTTAAATTTGTTGTTAAAAACTTTATTTTAAAGAATTTCTTACACTAGTTTTTCAAAAGATTTCTTAGAAATTAATAAATTCGTAGACTTTTAATATTGACGAATTTCTTTTAAAGTTATAATTTTAGATTTAAATTTACGCTTCTTTTATTGCAAAAACTTAGTTAATAATAGTTTGTTGCATTACTTGTTTACATTATTTTCTAAATCTTAAACGTTATACTTCTAGATAAAGTTTTGCTCTTGTTTTTGCTAATTTCTTTATTGTCGCAATCTCGTAATGTTATATTATTACGACTTGATTTCTTAATTTTCTTATGTTTTGCATTGAACATGTTAGCAATTTGCAACAAAGAATGCATTATTCGAATGTATTACTTATTTGTTTAATACGCGTTATTATAAGATCGTAAATAGGAAATTGTTTACGTTAATTGTTTGAAAGAATTGTATCGACTTAAAAATAATCAAGTTAATAAACAATAATGTAATCAAATGATTAAAATAAGTGCTTAATTATGTCGCAATATAAGATAAACAGAACAACTTAATTAAAAGCAATAATGTGATAATTATGATAATTTTCAATTGTAATAATATTAAATAAAAATAAAATTCTTAATTCTAATTCTAATTTTGAGCGCAAAAATTTACTTTATAATTGCGACACTCTTTTCTTTTACAAATTATATATCAATTAACACAACTTCTAATTACTTATTGCATAGATTTATATAGTTAAGTAAGAATATTAATTTGCATTATTTATATGCATTATTATAAAAACTAATCGAAAGCGCAAAATGTTAATTCTCTTTACGCTTTCTTAATTAATTGCTAGACGAAATTATGTTATAATACAAAACATAAATTAAAAATTATTGTACATTAAATAAAACGCAAATCAAGTAGCTCATTACAAACGATTAATAAAGCTTAAAGCTACAAGTATCTATTAAGAAGCGTTCAAAAACAAGTAAATAAATATAAAGAACAATATTCGAAACTTAATTATTAATAAGCGAGTTAAAAAGAATCTTTATAATAATGCATTTAAGTAATGCATATATGTTCAAAAAGTTAATTATATAATAGCTAAATGTTTCGAAACAAAATTGATAAAGAAGATTAAAGAGAAGAATGTTACAAAACAAGCAATTATTAATGCGATAACTATAAAAATAACATTTGAAAGTTCACATTTAAACGTAACAAAGTCTACTTCTATTAATCAAATATATATGTTAAACTACTACAAATCACAACGAATTTAATATTAATATGTCGAAATATATAATATCAATTATTCAAATTATTTAGCAACGTATTTTGCATTATAAAGAACTAAATAAGCTAAAAGCAACTTAAGATTTAAACGTAATTAATAAATTTAAGAAATTTGTAAACAAATTTTCTAGCAACAAAAATGTCGCAAATTGTAAAATACTTAATTCTTTTAATTCGATTAATAACAAATTGAAAAATTTAATTAAAGTAAATAATAATAAGATCGAAGTCAAATACGAAAAAGTTAAAGATAATGCAAAAATAATAAAAAACAAGTATAATGTTACAAGTCGCGTACTAATAGATACTATTCGTTGCGCATCGCTCTTCACAAGATAATTAGAAAAAAAAGATCTATTTACAAAATCAAGATAATTAAGATGACTTAACTCTTAAGTATCTTGAATTTCGAATTAAGATAATTAAGATAATTAAGGTTTTAAACATTTTGAACATCTTAAACTCTAAATAATAAAAAAGTATATAGCTTTTAAATGCAACTCTCTTATGAATCGTATTTAACTTATTTTAAGTCTTTATTTATTATTACTTTAATTCATTGAATCATTTGTAAAAATTTATTAAACATAAGATTATCTATAATTGCAATTCTTGTTATTAAATGATTGCTTACATTGTCTAAAGACGTTTACAAATCTCTTTAATAGTATAACTCGTTCTAATATTTTTCACGAAAGTATTAGCGTAACACTTTAAACACTCTAAGAATGTTTGTATTAAATTAACGCGTCTTTATTTCGAACAATAGCTTAACAACATTACGTCAACTCTCTATTAATAAAGACGACAAAATAAGAATTAACAAGTTTGACTTCTATTATAAAGATCGTATCGATCTAAAGAATTAACTTATACAAATAAATATTTATTTCATTTTTTATTTTGTTTTAGCGAACAAAAAAACAATTTTCGTATTCACATTTTTTAGAGAAAGAGCTCAACATTAACTCAAATCAAATTTACGCAAATATTTGAAAAATTATGACGAAAATTCTTATGCGATGTTTACGAACTTCGATAACTTTAAAAAAAAGCTTCGAAAAAATTTCGAAACATTTAACGAGAAACAAATTGCGAAAAGAGTAATTTAGCACTTAATTTAACGAATTTTTGCAACAAACTATGCAACAAAATTTTAAAAATATATCAATTTTATTAAATGAAACGATGTCGCACTTATAACAATGTTTCGACAAGATTTTAAGAACAATCTTAAGAACGAAATTATGCGCGATAACAAATTCATTAGCGACATATTTAATCTCATCGAAGTAGTTATCGATTTCGATAATAAATTGTATAAAAGAATTATAAAAAAGCGATATAATTAATTTTACGAAAGAGCAAGAATCTTTTTTGAATTAACGATCGAATATTATTAGAAAGAATTTCGTTTTAATTAAAGATATAATAACTTAAATTATCGTGAACTTGCATCTATAAAATTGAATTTTACTTAACAACGCAAAAAGATTTTTTTTAGAAAAAAGCAAAATAACAAATTCTAAAAAACGTGCTATTTATGTGGCAAATCGAATCGCTTCGCAAAAGATTATTAATTACGAAACTTAAGAAATCGTTAACAAATCAATGTTATATTAAGAGAAATACTTAGTAGTTAAAATCACATTAAGAAGCAAATTAACACAAAGACGAACACTCTTAAAATTAAGTCAAACAATAGTTATTATTTAATGAAGAACTTAAATTAATTATAAAAAGTTCTAAATAAAACATTATTAAATAAGACATTCGCATTTACGCAAAAAGTTAATTAAGCATTTTAGAAAACTATTAAATTTTATAATTTAATCATTAACTTAAACAAAAAGTATAATTAAAAGAATTTTCACGAATGCATAAAAGACATTACAAATCATTTTAAGACTTTAGTTAATTCATCGAAGATCGTAAACAAATGCGAAAAAAAGTTAAAAAGCAATGTTATTATAAAAAAGAATATATTTGACATTACAATAAAACAATTAAATCTCACAATATACGTAAATCTTAATTAAATAATTTGTTACAACAACTTATGCTAAACTTATCTAAAAGAAAAGAATAAAGTTAATTAATTTTTTAAAAAGTTAAAGTTAACAATTTAGTAACAAAAGAAAACTTAGCGCAAATAAACGTTTAAAGTAGAAGTCACAACGCAAGAACAAGAAAAAGTTCAATTTTTTTAATAAAAAGCATATTAAAGAAATGCAATATATTAGCTTAACAATAGCAATTAAACTTAATAATGCACATACAATGTTTTATTACATTAATTAAAATCAATAATTGTTAACTTATAGCAATAATTAATTTTGATATAATAGATAATTTTATAACTAGAATTCTTGTAAAAAGAGAAAAATACTTTATTTAAAAGAAATTTAACGCTTACAATCTAATAATTGTAAATGAAAACTTATTACTTGTAGAAAATGAAAAAGTAAACAAAGAAACAAAGTTATTATTAATAATTATTTAACAACATTACGAAAAACTAATTTTTAATATAGTAAAAATAATTATTTACAATATTGTTCTAAGAATGTCTTAATTAAAACAACACAATCTAGAAGTTAATTAAAATATATAAGTACTCAAATTTGCACAATGTAATTATACAATTTACATTTAATCTACGCATTAATAACGTTCAATAATAAATAAAAAATTAAGTCGAAATTCGATCGCAAGTAGCGAGTTTGCATTTTCGCAAAAAAATAATTTAATAAAGTTTGACTTAACAAACATCGACAAAAATTAATTAAATTACGAAATCAAAGTAAATAAAGAAAATTGCGAATTTTTTAAGAGCTTTAAACTATCTAATACAACGAGAGAATCGCTAAAGCACATATTACGAATATATAACAATTGAGAGCATCTATTTTAGAAAGAGAAAACGATCGAAATTTTATCTAAATATTAATCGTAAAATTACAAGATTAAATTTGAATTAAGCAAACAATTTACGTTTAAATTTATATATGCTTTATTCGAAAAAAAGCTAAAAACTCTTCGCGAATATCTAACAAAAAACGAAAAAAAAAAAATTATAAAAAAATCTTAATCACAAGTAGCATATTCGATTCTCTTTGTATTTAAGAAAAACGAAACTCTTTGTCTATGTGTCAATTATCGAAAGCTAAACAATATTACAATAAAAAATCAATATTTATTATTTAACATTAACGAACTTTAAAATCGATTGTTCAAAATAAAGTATTTTATTAAATTAGACTTACAAGAAGCGTACAATTAAATTAAAATAAAAATAAAGAAAAAGTAAAAGACAACTTTTTGTACACGATATAAACTATACAAATATACAATAATATTGTTCGAATTTACGAACGTTTTAACAACGTATTAAAAAATGATTAATAATGCATTA